>Ga0208277_1000081_pt1 | contig 50646 bp, 24 predicted proteins | sample ETNtaG_5_FD_185782 | JGI IMG/M metagenome (GOLD analysis project Ga0208277, IMG submission 185782) | Marine microbial and viral communities from oxygen minimum zone, Eastern Pacific Ocean - ETNP201406SV205 (SPAdes) (version 2) | ecosystem: Environmental > Aquatic > Marine > Oceanic ...
CATTCCGCTGATTGGATCTGAGGCGCCATGTGCCCAACCATCATGGTGATTCCCGCGCATAATCCATTCATCGGGATATACGGAACCTTTCATTCTACCAACTGGATTATAAGCTGTACGAATACCCCAATCAAATTCTAGATGAAGATTGACTTTTGTTGGACCTGGGCCAATACGGTAAGTTATGGGAAGTCCACCTTTCCAGCTATTAGGGGCAACTGGACCTTTAAGAGCTTTTAATAATGGTAATGCATCTCCATATGAAATTGGCAAAACTGGAATTTTCATAATTGTTGATGCTTCTTCAATTGAAAGTCGTTTGGCATCTTTTGTTGCAGCATAACCAGGCGTCAGTGCATCACCTGGGCGAGATGGCATATCTAATACGGAACCCCTTTGAATACCGTATTCATTACGATATGGACCCTCAGGATATACTTCACCAACAACATAACCATCATCTATTGGATCCGAATACATGATGCATCCTATAGCTCCATTCTCATGGGCAACTTTAGGTTTTATTCCTCTAAATGATCGTCCGTATTTAGCGATAACAATCTTACCCTTAACATCAATACCCATACGTTTTAATTCTTCATAATCCTCAGGAATTCCATAATTAACAAATACCAATTCTGCTGTTATATTCCCATCAGCAGAGAATGCATTGTATCCTGGTAAAACATTTTCTGTTATTGCAGATGAAAGATCCCCTTCAACCGCAGGTTCAAATAATTTAAGCTTAACCTTTTCAGGCGCTACCATTGAAAGCTTTCTCACTTTTGGAAAAGGTACCAATACCTCAAATGTTTCAATTTCAGAATCAAAACCCCATTCTTTAAATTTGTTTGCGGCATACTCCGCATTTTGCTTGCTCCATGGTGAGCCAACATGGTGTGGTTTAGAAGACATATGCTTCATCCAAGTATCTAAATTTTGAGGGTTCAATGCATCATCAAAATCCGATTCAAGCTGTCGCTGCATTTTAATATTAAGAGCAACATCAAATGTTGAAAGCATTTTAATACGAGGTAATTCTGATTCAATATTTGGTTGCTCAGAACAACCAAAAAAAATTGTAAAAACGAATAAATAAAACTTCTTCACTATTGCAACTCCCTTAATTTGGGTTTTATTCTACTAGAATACCGTGATTTTGATACTACTTTTTCAGGATCTCTTCTTAAAATACGCTGCTGATCTATAGGCAACCCCGCAAAGTCTTTGCACTCTTTTGAACAGCACCCCTCATATATCGTATTACATTTTCCGCATTGTATAAATAGAATATGGCAAGCATCATTCCCGCAATCTATATGATTATCAGCGGGAGCATTACATTGATGGCATTTTCCAATTATATCATCCGTGATTGACTCGCCCATACGATCATCAAAAACAAAATTTTTCCCGCGAAACTTTGAGTTCAAGCCTTTCTCTTGAACTTCATGGGCATACTGAATTATACCGCCATTAAGTTGGCTAACATTTTTGAATCCATTTTTGATCAAATATGAGCTAGCCTTTTCGCACCTTATTCCTCCTGTACAATATAAAAGTATTGGATCGGATTCATGACCATTAAGCAATTTTTTTACTGTTGGCAAAAGCTCTCGCGATGTGTCTACATCTGGAATAATTGCTTCTTCAAACATTCCAACTTCACTCTCATAGTAGTTTCGCATATCAACAGCTATAGCATTTTCTTTTTCTAGCTTATCATTGAATTCTTTTGCGCTTAAGTGATTACCAACAATGTTCATATCATACTCTTCATCGCTGACCTTATATGCTACAATCTCTTTTTTTACCTTTATTACTAGCTTGTAAAATGATTTGCCATCTTTTACAGCGCACTTAACAGGAATATCTCTAAAAGAGTCATAAGAATTAATGCTATTTATAAATACATCCCAATTTTGCTCAGGGCAGCTTACTTGGGCATTTATCCCTTCTGAAGAAATATAAACTCGGCCAAATATATTTAATCGATTCCATTCTTTGTATAGCGTATCTCTTAAATCAAGAGCATCTTCGATTGTGACGTAACGATAAAAGGAGCATGTAATCCTATTAAAAGGCTCTGCTAATAACTCTTTTTTTAAAAGTTTTCTATCTTTTCTATTATAAAGTGATTCTTTATTCATTTTTTATAATTTCTATGCCAGAGTATTCTGGTATTTTTTTTACTAATTCTTTACCCATCAAAATGCTTGGTGTATAATAACCTTTTTGACTGTGCTCCTGCAAAAGATATTGTGCTGTAATTACAACACCTACAGCTGTCACATTATAACCATCTCCAGTAGAAAAACGCGCAGTTACAATCTTTCCCTTAGCATTTTTTACCTCCCCCCAAAAGAATGATTTTCCTTTTTTTCGAATTTCTTCTGTTGGCTGTTTCCAGTTTTTCTCAATCCAATTTTGAAGCAACTTAATTACCCATTTAAAATTAAATAATCCAATAAATCTACGATATCGTCTTATTTTTTTCACAGATTTTGGAGAACGAGAAAAATAAAACTCAATATTTGGAATTCCTGTGCTATGATACGCGGTAAAAACATCTCCCCATGGAATGGTCATTGTATTGTACTTACCTACTCCAAAATCAATGACTTTCTCCTTATACGCTAGAGGAACTTCTACAATTTTTCCATCTTTACGCACCTTACCTCCTAAGAATAATCCCTGAGCAGCAGTCTTTGCAGTTCCTTTACTTGCCTTTGATCCGGTATGATGCCAACCCATTTTTAGATGGGTAGCATCTGGACATTCGTCCTTTAAGTATTTTGCAAGACAATCTGTTGGAATGACATCTGAACCAACACCTGGACACAATACTATTTCTGCGGATACAGCCTCTTTGTCGCACTGATTTGCATAATCGTATACAGAAATTTCGCCAGTAATATCGATATAATGTACTTTGGCTTGTATACAAGCTTGGATCATAATTTCTGCAGTTTCAGAGAATGGTCCAGCGCAATTTGCTACAACAGCTAATCCTTTAATTTGACTCGCAACCTCATTAACACTAGACAATGGGAAGATTTGAAAGTCTAAATCAAATTCTTGAGCAATTTTTTCAATTGCAGGAGACCGACCAGCCAAAACTGGTTTTAAGCCGCGCTTGACCGATTCCTCAATAGCAAGCATTGCAGAGAATCCGTTAGCACCATATATCATCCATTTTCTTTCATTCATAACAGATGATTATAGAAGGTTAAAGGGGTTAAAAAAAAGAAAAAGCTACAAAAAATTATTAGTCAATTTCGTAGTTCTCATTATCACGGTCCATACCACCTTGTCTACGCTGTCTGCTAAACCTGCTTTTGTCTTCCATTTTTCCAAACCGATATTCTAGAGTCAATCGTACTGTCCTAGATGAAAAGTTTCTTACCGATTCTTGCTGCCAAGAGTCATTTTGAAGACTGAATCCAAAACCAGACATAGCGAATGGATCAGAGATATTTAATGTAAGGTTCAATCTTTCATCCATCAGCTTTTGCTTTACAGACATACTTGACCAAGTCATTGCATTGAAAGTTCCGATTGCTATCTCTTTTTTTGGTTGATGAAACATAAAAAATGAGATCTCAGTTGCCGGTAGAACATTATAGGTTGATGTGATTCTGAAATTATTTGTTCTTGATGTTTTATCATAAACATCACCGTAAATATCAGTGTTAATATCATCCCAGTAGGTATTACCACCAAACACCATTCGTATTTTCTTTCCGAGTGAACCTACGATATTGTATTCAAAACCCTTGGTTTCTTTAGATCCGATATTCTCGTAGGTCGCGAGTGACGTTCCATCTTGGTTGACTTCTTTGTGTCGAGTTATCTGATCGGTAGTATTGCGATAGTAGGTTCCAAAGCTCAAAGAAAGACCGCGCGAAAAACGCGAAAAGTTGATTTCATATGAGTCGGTGTATTCTGGGTTTAAAAATGGATTTCCAGAGCGATAGTTTCTGTTATCCTGTCTTGAGATAAATGGATTGAGCTGTCTGCTTCGAGGTCTTCGAACGCGCTTAGAATAGCTTGCTTGCATTTGAACAAATTGCGGAGCTCCAAACGTGAACGATAAACTTGGGTAAAAACTATTGTAATCTTTTTTGAAAACCTCGGGGTTGCTCTTTAAATCCGAAAGCATATTAACGGCTTCATAGCGCAAGCCTGCATTGTATCCTATAAACCAGTACGATCCTCCATACTGAAGATATGCGGCATTTACAGTTTCATTAAAATTAAAATCATTGGAGAATTCACTATCGTTAACAAATTGATTTAATGTATAATCAAATATTTCTGCAGTTTGCTTGTCATCACGATTATTTTTTTTGCTTGAAAAACCCAATTCAATCTTACTTCCGCTTTCGAATGGTCGTACATAATCAACTTGAAAATCGAACCCTTTATTGCTGCCGTCATCACTATTTCGAGCTTCGGCTGCATTTTCAAAAAACTCTTCATAATTTTCCCATTCCGTGTTTTTATATTCATCATCACCAAGATTGTTGCCATCAGAAAGCCTAAGATATGATGTGAGTTTATGTTTTGGGTTTTTAAATTTTTTATCATAATTCAGGTTAAAGTCGTACCCGCCTCGATCGCTGTCTGAGTCGCTTATTCGTATATATCTTGATTCTCCAGGTCCCTTGTCCATGGTATAGTTATCATTATCACGATATCTTTTACCGTCACTTAAAGTCAATGAGAGACCGAGTGACTGGGTAGGGTCAATAAAGTATTCGCCACCTGTTTTTGCAAAAAGGCTAGGACCATTACTTTTTGAATTATAGGACTGATTTAAAATGTTATTAAATTCACCGAATTCCATTTTTCTGTAGCTGGTTCCATCGGAGTTCCAAACTTTATTGTTCAAACCAAGGTTTACAAAAGAATTGAATTTTGTATTTCTAAAGTTGACTTGACCAGAAAAGTTAGTACCGCCTTGCGTGTCTCCACCTGAATTAAAGTTGCCGTTAAGACCAGCAAATCTATTTTCTTTCAACACAATATTTATGATTCCCGCCATACCTTCGGGGTCATATTTTGCACCAGGGTTGGTCATTACCTCAATATCAGCAATATTTGCTGCAGGAACGCTTTGCAAGAGCGATTTAATATCTCCCCCAGCAATACTTGAAGGTTTACCATCAATCATAAGATTGACTTTAGTGTTTCCGCGTAAACTAATATTATCATCAGGGTCAACCTCTACTCCTGGAACCTGTCGTAAAGCATCTATTGCAGATCCGCCAGTAGAAAGAGAGTTCTTCTCTACATTAAATATGCGTTTTTCGGCCGTCTGAACAAAAAGAGGGCGTTCACCAGATACTTCGACACCAGCCATTTGCAAAGTAGTTTGATTTAGAGCAATTTTTTCAAGATTATACTCGGTTTGATTCTTTCCAAATGGAAGAAATGTATATGGCCCTAATTCTTTTTTTTCATAACCAATATATTCAATAATTACCTTATGTTTTCCCAAAGCAATTTCTTTAATGTGAAAAATCCCCTTATCATCACTAATGCCTCCGGTAAGGATAGTATTACTACGGTTATTGATAATAGATATCGATGCATAAGGTATTGGTTCATTTGTTGCAGAGTCAACAACGGTTCCATATACTTGTCCAATTTTTGGAGCTTTGCTTGGATCCATTTGACCACCTTTACCCGAACCTCCTCCCCAATTTCCGCGCTGAGAAAATGCAATCGATGATAAAATTAATAATAAAGTTAAAATGATATATTTCCGCATTATATATAACCTTTTTGTATTTTCGTTATGAAGCATTTATTAATTAGACTAACTATAATAAAAATAGTTAAAATTGTTCGAAAATTTAACACACTTGAATTGCGCATGAAATGATATTTATTTGTGATTTTTTCATTCACCTTGCACAGTTAAGATTAGTTTTCTACTCCTAGGGTGATTTCTATGCTCGCAGAGATAAATATCTTGCCATGTTCCCATATCTAGTATTCCATTTCTAATTGGAACCGATAAAGAAGGGCCAATAAGTGCAGACTTTATATGAGCAGGCATATCATCAGGTCCTTCATCATTATGAATAAAATCAGGAGAATTTTCAGGAACAATTTTATTAAAAAAGGTTTCGAAATCGATCCGAACCGCTGGATCAGCTCCTTCATTTATTGCTAATGATGCAGAGGTGTGTTTGATAAAAATATGAAGGATTCCTATAGATAAATCTTTTATTTCTAAAATAGACCCAACGACTTCTTCTGTTATAATATGAAATCCTCTTGAATATTGAGGCAGACTGATATCTTTTTGAATCCACATGGTTTATTTCAAAAGAATAATTTTTTTATTTAACCGATGATCACCAATTTGAATTTTAACAAAATAAATACCGGGAGAAGATTTATTATTTGATAAGTCTCTTCCATCCCAAATTGTTTTATAGTTTCCATTATTTTGATAGGAAGACTCTAGCTGGGCAACCTCTCTTCCTAAAATATCATAGATATTTAAAGATACAAACGCCGCTTCACGCAATGAGTAGTTGATGACAAAGGTTGAGTTTGAAGGATTAGGGTAAACCTTAGAATCAAAATCAATAATCTGATTATCAGGGTCCAAAATTGAAAGAAGGGTTATATCTTTTTTTGATTGCGGGGTTTCAAAATCTGTCAACAAAACAAATCTTCCCGGAGGTAGCTTAAGAGAGATTTCTAAACTATCAAATTCTACAGAATCATTTAGAAAAACATTGAACCAGATATTTTTATGAGGCAGCTCAATATTTGCTTGCACTTCCTTTGAATCAAAATTAGCAACTAAAATTGCATTTTTATCTTCATAATTATAATGAATTTTTTTCACTGCTCCATTCAACCATGTCTGAATATTAGACTTTGGGTCAGAAAAAACTGGAAATTTGCGTATCTTCATTAAATAAGACCAAGTGTCATAAACATTCTTTCTGTCCCGGTTTGAATAATAATCCCATAATATAGGTTTTTTGCCCAATCGCCCATTATGATTAATAGATATATCATATCCAAGCTCTCCAAACTGCCAAATCATTTTTGGCCCTGGAAGCAAGAAATATATTGAACCTAAAGTCTTCAAGCGCTCTAAGGCAGTTTCTAGTTGTTTAATATTGTAACTTCCACTGCTATTCCCATAATTCAATGCTTTAAAAATGATCCGTTCTTCATCATGACTTTCCATATAAACCAATGCGTTTGGTACACTCCATCCTCTATTTTTAAAATACGTCCAAGATAGTGAACTGTTTGAACCTGAAGAGTATCCCATTAAGTTTTCAGCGTAACTGTGGTTGCCATTTGACCACATCAATATCCCTTCATTGGCGAGCTCTTTTTCTTCCTTATTTTCACTAAGATGTTCAAATATTATTATTCCATTATTTTTATTATCCCTTACGTTTTTTGCGATTTCTTTTAAGAGCTCGATCCTTTCAGGGTCATAGTTACTTCCCCAAGGGTCGCTTAAAGGTTTAAAATTATTTCCAATGCCTTTAGTAAAATCAAACCTGAAACCGTCAATTTTGAATTCATTCATCCAAAATGATATAGCCCGCTTAAATATTTTTTTTGTATGCAAGCTTTCATGATTCCAATCGTATCCCCAATGTGCATCCGTATTTGCAAAATTATGGTTACGGTTAAACCAAGGGTTTTCCTCTGTAGGTTTTCCATCATTGTATAACCTATAAAATGGTGAATTTCCATACGAATGGTTAATTACCAAATCCATGATGACTGCAATATTTCTAGCATGACAAGAATCTATCAGTGATTTTAATTCGTTTTTTGTTCCATAGTACTTATCAACTGCAAATAAGAATGAAGGGTTATAGCCCCAGCTATTATTTCCTTGAAACTCTGTTATTGGCATTAGCTGAATAGCATTAATTCCTAGCTTTTCCAAATAGTTCAATGAATCAATAATCGATTTAAATCGATGTTCATTACTAAAGTCTCGAACCAAAATTTCGTAGATATTCAATTCTTCCGGCTTTGCTATTTCATAGGACTGAGTTTTCCATTCATATTCATCATCTTTAAAATCGAGCACCGACACATCAAATTGGGTAAACAGTTTTGGATACTGCTTTAAATTGGGATAAACGCTTTGAGGTATTGTCTCAGTATGGTCCGGTTCTAAAATTTTTTCTGAATATGGGTCAGCAATTCTAATATTTCCATCAACAATGTACTGAAACCGATAAATTTGATCGCTGTTAAGATTATTAAGAGTAATCCACCATTTTTCATCCTCCCCTTCACCGCTACGATTCAACAGATAGCTATTATCGACCTTCCATTGATTGAAATCTCCAATCAAAAAAACATTTTTTTTGTAAGGTGCGTGCAAAACAAAGGCTGTAGATCCGTCTGGATTGGATGTAACACCATCAACTAGACCATTAGGAACTGAAAGGATTCGAGGTGATTTTAAATACACCAATCTAAATGCAAGGCTATCAGAATCACCATCTGGAGTTTCGGCATAAAATCTTACGTCCCAATGACCTGGAAGATCTGCTGTTAAATCATACAAAAGCGTATCAGTATTTGCAGTTTGAACAAGATCATTATTTATCCACAATTGAAATTTATTTATATCTTCATTAAATGAATTAGCCACAGCTTGCAAGGTCACTGTGGAGTCTCTTTCAATAAGAAGTGGGTTTGGAGCAGAGATTAATGGTTTCACTAAAACAATTTTGATTCCATCAGATTTCAAATCGATAAAGATATCTTTTCCTCCATAGTCTTTACCTTCCTTTGATGTATCACCGCTTCGAAAAACAAATGCTAGACGCAGTACCTCTTCTGATGCACCAATTCCATAATATGATCTAATATTTTCTATCCTTAGCTCATATAAATCATTTCCAATGCGATTCAATTTTGTTTCGTTATTATTCTGACCCCAGTTAGTCTTTACATATCTCCAATCTGACGGGCTTGTGCTTTTGCTGGTAATTAAACCGGTATGCGCGTACACATCCCCCGTGAAACCCATTAACCCTTTTGTACCTCTATCTGCAAAAAAGATAATTCGAATAGGCTTATCTGCGCTAGGGAATAAAGGTTCATATTCAACAACGCTTTGTGATAGCAAAGCAGATAGCGAAAATAAAAAGATAGAGATAGGTTTAATAAATTTTGTTTTCATTACACAATAAAATACTAATTATGCTCAAATATATATTTTATAATTAAGTTATGCACCTTATAAATCACTACAAATTTAATATGTAATACTGTATTGGATTCTTTCAATTTTACTTGATAAGGAAATCAAATGAAAAAAAATTTTTTTATTGCTTTGTTATTGGTACAAAATGCCTGCAATGTAAAATTATCTGATGTACACACTCTTTCGTCCCCGGATAATTCGATTGATGTTACAATTGAATTAAAAGAAGGAGAACTTTTTTATTCAGTTAATAAAAATAATATCCAAATTATCTCGCCTTCAAAACTTGGCTTAGTTACAAATGCTTTCTCATTTGATTCTGATATCAGTTTATTAAGTGTAAAAAGAAAAAAATCACGAAGTTCATGGACTCAGGTCTGGGGCGAACAAGAGATTATTGATGATCATCATAATGAAATATTTTTACAATTCGCTTCTACTGATCGAAGAAAGACAGGAGTACGATTTAAAGCTTTTGATGATGGTATAGGATTTCGATACGAAATACGTAAAGGAAGTTTGCCAGATTATGAAATTATGGATGAACTTACAGAATTTAATCTTTCTGAAGATTCACCTTCCTGGTGGATACCGGCCTACGCATACAGGCGATATGAATTCTTATATGCAAACACGTTAGTAAGTGAGATTTCACGAGATAAATACTCCGAGTTAATTGAAAACCTTAGCGGTCCTCGTATAGGTCCCGAAGCAGTTCAAACTCCATTTACAATCGAGCGCAAAGATAAAATTGCATTATCTATTCATGAAGCAAACCTTACTGATTATTCAAGCATGACCCTCAAGGCAAATGGTACTCAAAATCTAGAGTCCGATTTAGTTCCATGGTCTAATGGTGTAAAAGTATATGTTGATTCAGACTTACAGACACCATGGAGAACAATAATGATTGCGGATAAGGCCTCTGACCTACCATTGTCAACTTTAACTTTGAACTTGAACGAGCCTAACAAAATCAAAAATACCGAATGGATTAAACCGGGAAAATATATTGGTCTTTGGTGGGAAATGATTGGAACCAATCAATCTACTTGGGGTTCTGGTCCTAATCATGGCGCTAAAACTAATAAGGTCAAAGAGTACATTGACTTTGGTTCAAAGTACGGGTTTGACGGTGTTCTTGTTGAGGGTTGGAATTTAGGATGGGATGAAAACTGGTGCTGTACTGGTGATGGTGAAGAATTTAGTTTTTATAGATCACACCCAGATTTTAACAGTGAAGAGATTAATGCGTACGCCAAGCTGAAAAATATTCGATTGGTAGGTCATCATGAAACTGGTTCCCAAATCTCAAATTATGAAAACCAATTGGAGCAAGCATTTCAATACTGTAAATCAAATGGAATTCGAGTTGTAAAAACGGGTTATGTCAATGATGGCAGTCAAAACATCAAACGCGTTGACAAAGATGGTACGGTTCATAGGGAATGGCATCATGGTCAGTTCATGGTAGAACACTTTAGAAAAGTTTTAGAAACTGCTGCAAAGTATCAAGTGGGATTGGTGGTACATGAACCCATCAAGGATACTGGTCTAAGAAGAACGTTTCCAAATATGCTTTCTCGTGAAGGAGCTAAAGGTCAAGAATTCAATGGGTTTATGTCAACAAGCGATAATAACAAACCTAATCATACCACCATCCTACCTTTTACACGATTACTTTCCAGTCCGATGGACTATACTCCCGGCATCTTTAAATTAACAGACTACCGTTATTTCGCCCCGGATAATAGAACAATAAATCCAAATCATAGGATACCCAGCACCATTGCAAAGGAACTTGCGCTTTATGTTGTTATTTATGCCCCCGTTCAAATGGCTGCAGACCTTCCAAGCCATTACGAAGGACATCCTGGTTTTCAATTTATCTTAGATGTTCCAACTAACTGGTCTAAAACAAAAATTTTGAATGGTGAAATTGGTAAATTCATTACAGTTGTGCGAAAGGACCGTTCAAGCCCTGACTGGTTTTTGGGTAGTATTACCAATGAAAAAGGTAGAGGTATAAATGTTTCATTATCATTTTTAGATAAAAATGGAACCTACAAAGCAATTATCTATACAGATCCAGAAAATGGTGGCTGGCTAAAGAATCCTGAAAAACTAATTATTAAAGAAACTGATGTTACTTATATGGATGAGCTTGATATCGATCTTGCTCCTGGCGGCGGTCAAGCGATTCACTTCAAAAAAATGAAATAATATTCTATGCTCAAAAGTTTCTTAACATATACTCTTATATTCTATTGTACTTTTCTTCAAGCAGGTATCACAGGTACTCTCAAAGGGAAAATAATTGACAAAGAAACTGGAGATCCTTTAATCGGTTGTAATGTCATTATTCTTGGCACTGAACTTGGAGCAGCAACAGATGTAGATGGTAATTATAAGATTATCAAAATACCTCCTGGAAATTATAAAATTCAGGTAATTATGATTGGATATGCAAAAACAAATATATCCAATGTGATTATTCAATCTGACCTAACAACCACAATCAATGCTTCAATGATTCAAAATGTGATTTCCGCTGAAGAGGTCAATGTTGTTGCTACCAAACCCCTAATCACCAAAGACTTGACTGCATCTACTGCGATAATTAATTCAGATATGATCTCCAGCTTACCGGTAACTGAGGTCTCAGAAATACTTGAGCTTCAAGCTGGTTTTGTTCAAGGGCATTTAAGAGGTGGGCGCTCTGGTGAGGTGGCTTATTGGGTGGATGGTGTTCCAATGACAGATGTCTTCGATGGTGGCGCTATAGTTGATGTAAACACCAATGCAATAGCCGAAATGCAAGTTATATCAGGTGCATTCAACGCAGAATATGGTCAAGCTATGAGTGGTATTGTAAATATTGTAACAAAAGATGGGTCTAAGTCTTTTAAAGGAAATGCAACTCTTTATAGTGGAGATTTTTTATCTAACAAAAAAAATGTTTTCTTAAACGTAGATCAATTTGACCCAATTACCACCCGTAATTTCGAGATAAATGTTGAAGGTCCAATTTTTAAAGATAGGCTCTTTTACAATCTCACTCTTAGAGATATTTATTATCAAGGAGTACATGAAGGGCAAAGGCGTTTTAAACCAAGCAATATTTCTTATTTTGACCAAAATGATGATTTCAATTTACATCGATTAGAAATTGCTGATGGAGATACATTAAGCCCTGGGAAAGGTAATGGTGCATTTGTTCCTATGGATTGGAACCACAAAACCTATGCTCAAGGCAAGCTTATATATAGTATTTCTCCTTTAACAAAATTGAAGTACACAATAATTAATGATCAAGTTGATTATCAAGACTACGATAGAATGTATCGCTATAATCCTGATGGAAATTTAAATCGATTCAGAAATGGAATGACACATCTACTTCAGCTAAACCATAGCTTCTCAAATAACACATTCATTACCTTGGGAATTACCAGTTTCAATAAATCATATAATCATAGAACTTATGATAAGGAGAAATGGGATAAATATGTTCACCCTAAACTTTTAAATTCACAGCCTTATAGTTTTCTTACTGGTGGCACGAATTTATCGGTGTTCTCACGATCTACAGGTACAACGACTTTTAAATCTGATCTCACCTCACAGTGGAATAAACAAAATAAGATTAAAACTGGTTTTGAGATGCGATTTCATAGTTTACACTATGATAATTACGCATTGAGACCTCCAGATGAAAAAGCCAGTTTCAATGAACTAATCGATGACCCTTATTTATTGAACCCTCAACGCTTTGCTGATTCAACCATTTATTCAAGTACATATTCATTTAAGCCATATGAAATGAGTGCTTATCTTCAAGACAAAATCGAATTAGATGAGCTAATTATAAATATAGGCTTTAGGGTAGACTATTTTGACCCAAATGGCAACACGTTGAATGATCCCTCGGACCCTTCAATTTATAATCCAATTAAACCTCAAAATATTTATAGAGACAACAATGAAAATGGTGTCTGGGATGCAAATGAACCTGCCGTATCCTATCTTGAGCGTTCACAATATTGGTATAAGAAGACAACTCCTAAATGGAAAATAAGTCCAAGATTTGGTGCATCATTCCCCTTCTCTCCAACTGGAGTTATACATTTTTCATATGGCCATTTCTTTCAAGTGCCCCGCTTTGAAATGTTATATATGAATCCAGATTTTGACCTAAGTCAAGGTACTGGAAATATTGGTGTTGTTGGAAATGCAGATTTACGACCAGAAAAAACGGTTCAAGGTGAGCTTGGTCTTCAACAACAGATTACTAGCAATATAGCTATTGATATAACTGCATATTTTAGAGACATTCGCGATTTAGCTGGAACGCGCTCGGAAGAGATTTCTCTTTTTGGAGGATCTGCTTCGTACAACAAGCTTGAAAATTCTGATTTTGCCTATGTAAGAGGCCTAGTGCTTTCTTTGCAAATGCGAGAAAATAAAGGATTCTCTGGAAACTTAGATTATACATTTCAAATTGCCAAGGGGTCCGCTTCAGATCCTCAGCAAGCTAGAAACGCTATAGCAGGTGGCTCTCTTCCAGAGATTCAAATGATACCGTTGGATTGGGACCAAAGAAGCACTGTAAATCTATCCCTATCTTATGATAAAAAAAGATGGGGTGTTTCTGGCATTTATCAATTAGGGTCTGGTCTTCCATATACACCTTTAAGCACTGAGGATATTTCCTCTTTTGTTCAAAATTCTGGCAAAAAACCATTTACTTGGAATGTAGATTTAAAAGGATATTTTCTTTTGCAAGATCAAATGACCTTATTTATAAAAGCTAACAATGTTTTTGATGTTTTAAATCAATATACCGTTTATGATGACTCTGGTTCTGCTGATTATACCCGTTGGCAAAAGATTGCAGAAATGCAAAATACCGGGGAACCTATTAATTCCATCTCTGATTGGTTTCAAAATGAGACCTTCTTTTCAAACCCAAGAAGAATTGAGATTGGACTTACCTATGCCTTTTAAGCTCAAAAATTTCGCGTTGATTCTTATGATCAGTATCAACTTAGGACAAGAATCTTCAGGAAGACAGTTTAGAAGGACAGGTATACACAATGGAAATCTTGTACGAACTGTTTTTGGAAATTGGGGTGTTATTGGTCAACCCTCCAATAAAGGTCCAAGAGGTGCGTGGCTCAATGATAACAACGGCTATATTGGTGATGTTTCGCCAATGGTCGGCGCAGAAATCACCACTCTTGACACTGCCGGGAATCCTGTAAAATTTAGATCTGTAGTAATTGCTCCAGCGAATCGCCCTACATCAACAGGATTTGAAGAATCCCCTGGGGGGAAATCATGGGGATTTGAACCTCAATCTGGATATTTCAATCAAAACCAGGAAAGCGTTGCAATCAGTACAAATTCTACCACATGGCCTTCGTACTGGCCTAATAAAATAAATGATGGAAATGACCCCGGCTGGAGAGGATCATGGAATGGGTATTTTGGAAAAGATATTCAAAATATTCAGCAAGAAAGCTTTTTTGTAATGGATGACAATAACGATGAAGAGTTCAATTATCCACAATACAATAAGTGGAATGTAGAATTCAAACCTGACTCTACAAATCCAACTAGAAATGGACTGGGGCTTGAAGTAAAAGTTAGAGGAATGCAATGGCAACAATTCCTTGCTCAAGATGTACTTTTCTGGGTTTATGAAGTTACCAATACCAGCACTGTTGATTATACCAATGTTGTATTTGGGATGCTAGTAGGCACATACGTAGGCATTACGGGAACAGATGATAGACCTCAGGAGTACGATGATGATTGGTCATTTTTTGATGTCCAAAACGATATTACGTATACTGGTGATTATGGAAACAATGTTGATAGAAACCCGCGTTGGGTTGGAGACGTAGGTATGGTTGGGTATGCATTTTTAGAGAGCCCTGGAAATGGTTATGATGGTATTGATAATGATGGAGATTACGATTCTGCTGGTGATGCATCTGCTCCTCTTTTTCAAAAATCAAGCTTTGACTCGTCTTTGGTTAAAGCAGGAGATCAAATTATTCTGATCGATGACAAATTCAATCGATCAAGGTATACCGTACCCAATCAAGACAGTGTTAAGGTAAAAACTAGAGGGCTAACCAAGACAATATATCCTGGAAAAACATATTTAGTTGAAGGCAATATTATATATGATGAAAAAGGTAAAGAGCTTACTAATGAAAATGCATTTGATGGCGTTGATAATGATTTTGATGGCCTCATTGATGAAAACTATTTCCTACATTATAATCAGCGTCGCATAGAACCTGATGGCACAGTTCTTTTTGACACTATTAACCCTAAAGCATATATTGACTATATAACGGAATATGGGATGTTAAACAATCTTATTGATGAAAAAAGAGATGATGGCATAGACAATGATAATGATTGGAATCCATTGTATGATGATCTTGGCGCTGATGGTGTAGCTGAAACTGGAGATTATGGCGAGCTTGATGGAATACCAACTCCTGGTGAGCCTAATTTTGATCAGACGGATGTTGATGAGTCAGATCAAATAGGGCTAACAAGCTTTAATTATTTTTCCCCAGCAAATCTATACCCCGCTAAGGAAGATGAAGAATTATGGGAACAACTAAAACCAGGTTATTTTGATGTACCCTCCTCTATTTCAAATGGCGAACCTATCGCTGGTGAAGATGGGGATTTTATTTATGGTGCAGGGTATTTTCCACTACGAGCCGGTCAAACAGAGCGTTTTTCTGTAGCTTTGGTTTATGGAAACGATTTAAAAGATTTAATAAATAATAAAAAAACTGTTCAGGATATCTATAATAGTAACTATCGCTTTCCGCCTCCACCAAAAAAACCCACATTAACAGCTGTACCAGGAGATAAAAAAGTTACGCTCTACTGGAATCGTGTTGCGGAAGAAAGTCTTGATCCGGTAACGAAAAAAAAGGATTTTCAAGGCTATAAAATATATAGAGCAACAGACCCTAATTTTAATGATGTTAGAAATATTACAGATGCCAACGGTCTGATTCAGGGTTATTCTACGCTACAACAATTTGATAAAAAGGATGATATCAGCGGCTACTTTTATCCATCAAAAAATTTATTTCAGGATACTAAAGGTTATACTTATTTCCTTGGTGATAATACTGGGCTCGTACACTCCTATGTTGATAGAGATGTTCAAAATGGTAGAACATATTATTATGCCTTGGTAGCTTACGATCATGGTGAAGAAGAGAAGGATATTTTCCCCTCTGAGAATTCTAAATTTATATCCGTATTGCCTACGGGTGAAATAATCACGGATCAAAATACAGCATATGTAATACCATCATCAAATTCTGCTGGTTATAGTTTAAACGACACTATTCCTTTGATGCATAATGGACCTGGAACTGGTTCAATTAAGGTTAGTGTAGTGGACCAAAAAGCATTAACCGGTCATCGCTATCAAGTTGAATTCTATGACACATCCTCAGATGGGATCGATAACGACATGGATTGGAATATTTTAACAGATGATATTGGAAGCGATGGTATCGCAGGAAGCAACGATAGCGATGGAAGCGAAGGGAACGGTTTTCCTGATAATGGGGAACCAAATTTTGATCGCCTAGATAGTGATGAATATATGCCTGTCACCACCCTTTACAATGTAAAGGATCTTGAAAAGGTTTCTGAAATATTTATCCCAAATGACACCTTTACAGTCCAACTAAAACACAAGAACATTATTGAAGGATCAGTTGAAGTAAAAAATAGTATCGGCAATACGGTCTCAGCTTCAGATTATATCATCAATTATACATTAGGACGCATCAAGGGAAGTATGCCAGGCTCACTTGGATCTAACAATCATACCATTACATTTAACTACTACCCCATCTATAAAAATCCTTATATGCAGCTGTCTGTTTGGAATGATCCAAAAAAACTGCCTTTTGTAACAGAGCGAGAGGATTCAGATATCTTTGATGGTCTCGCTATTGATTTTAATAACGATTGGTTTATTACCTCAGATGAAAATAACTCATACTGGTGGACAACAAACGATGGGAGCAGTTGGCAAAAGAACGATGGTGAGTCAACCCATTTTTTCATTGTTAGCGCAACGGATCTTGACGTTAATTTTGATGGTACAGTTGATTTAAAGGCTATTCGGGTTCCAAATAAATATGGAGTAATATTTTCCGATCAAAAAGATTTTGGACAATCCTACGCTTCCCTAGAAAATTTTAATCCTGGAACAAAAACCAACTTTAAAATCATTAATTTTACTGATGGCATTGAAGTTCCCTTTTTCTTATTCGACTATCCTTTAGGTCCTACTGGAAAAATTAATGCCGGTGACTATATTTATTTTTATGATCAAGATTCTTCAGGTATTAATCGCTACACTTGGAACGTGACATTTACAAATCGTCAATCTCAAGGGCCTTCAACAAATATCGAGTACAGTAGTGGAGATACCCTCTTCATTGATTTCTCAAAACCATTTAGATCTAATGACACCTTTACGTTTAAATCACCGTTCCCAAGTATTGAATCACCTAAAGCTGTATCGGAAATGAATGATATTAAAGTTGTTCCTAATCCCTATGTTGTTGGCCATCGTTTTGAATCCCCCCTCCCACCTGGTATAACTAGCGGTAGAGGAAATCGAAAAATAGAGTTTCAAAATCTACCTTCAGATGGGATAGTTCATATTTTCTCATCTAGAGGACAACACATTAAAACATTGAATCATTCTGGAAATATGTTCAGCGGCACTATAGCTTGGGATCTTAAATCAAAAGAGAACCTGGATATTGCATTTGGAGTCTACTATTACATTGTTGAATCTAAAATAGGTGGTAAAGCTTCAGGTAAGCTGGCAATTATAAAATGAAAAAAGCTATCATTACTATGACCATTCTTACCGCTGCTGCGGTTTGTCAATCCAAAGTAGGAAGTTCAGCGGCTTCTTTTTTAGGTGCTGGTGTTGGGTCAAGAGCCATTGGAATGGGAAGCGCTTTTTCAGCGATGGGCGGAGATGCTTCTGTCCTCTATTGGAATCCAGGGGCAATGGCAGAATTGAAGCGATCTGAAACATTAATTTCTAAAGCTAATTGGCTAGTAGAAAGTGATCTGAACTATTTAGCTTCTGTACTTAAACTGTCAAAAGGTAAAAGCATAGGTCTGTATTTATTGCAGTTAGATTACGGACAAGAAGAGATTACCACTCTTGATGATCAAAATGGTACTGGACAATTTTGGAGCGCAATGGACTATGTTCTTGGCCTATCATATGGAAGTAAACTATCAAATCGTTTTTCTTTTGGTGGGACTGGTAAGTTTATCTCCCAACGAATTCATCACACATCTGCAACTTCCTTTGCTGTTGATTTAGGCTTAATCTACAAAACGCAATCTGACAAAGTTCGCATAGGAATGTCCATTTCTAATTTTGGTTCTGATATGACAATGGACGGTAAAGATCTTTATAAAAAAATTGATATTGACCCTGATTATTCGGGTCACAATGAATCCCTTGTAGCTAAACTTAAGACAGACCCATGGCCTTTGCCGCTTTTCTTTAGGGCTGGAACATCAATTCAATTAATAAGTCTAAACAATGCAACAGGTACTCTTGCGATAGACACCTTTATTCCAAGCGATGATGTAGAGATAATTAATGTTGGCTACGAACTAGTTTTATTTGAAAAATCTCAAATTCAATTTGGGTATAGTGGAATAGGGAATTCTAACAGCGAAGAAGGGTTCACTATGGGTGGAGGAACCTCATTTTATGCTGGTGGATTTGATCTAAGGCTCGATTATTCATTTAGATCATTTGGTCTTTTTGGAGATATTCATTATCTCTCTATCGCGTTTTTATACTAAAAAGACATTTTGTTTTCATTTTGAATATTTATATGATAGTTTCCGGCAGATTTTAAACTATCAAATTTAGTTGCTAATTAAAGGAGAAAAATAAATGAAGAAATTGATATCGGTATTTCTACTACTATTTGTTTCATATCTACCCGCTCAAACCTACCAAGGAAATGTTCTTGAAAATTCAGGTTTTGACTGTGTAACAGACGACTGTAAGGCAAAATGGGAAGTATATCCTAGCGAGTATAGTAGTTTTGATTATGAAGAAGAAGGAGCTACAATGTACGGCTCCTCAAGAAAATACCCATCGTATTGGGGAAGCCATGGCTTTAAGCTTTGGGGTAGGTATAATAATGAAGAAAATGAAAACAGCGTTTTTCAAACCTTCACAGATGTCCCTGCTGGTAAGCGCATTATTGTGCACGGGATGGCTATGACATACAATGAGGACAGGATACGTGGGGAAAACAAAGCATTTCTATTTATCAAAACCTTTGATGAAAACTGGGGTAGCTATCAGGGATCCTTTTCTGATTCTATGGATGTGAATTCCCCTGCTGATGTGTGGACTACATTGTTTGCCGAAACTCGGGTACCTGCTGGAACTAAATACGTTCAAATTGGTATCGGATATTATCAAAAGAGTAACAACGATCACGGCGGTCTCTATTTTGATGATCTTCAAGCCTATATTGGTGATGTGATAGTAGATATTTCGGTTAACACTTCGCATATCAAAGACCTGACCCAAAGAAAGCGCAAAATGATGGTTGACCTTCGCGGAGGGTCTGTTGGTGAAGGTACAGGTGTTATCGCAAATCCATCATGGGGCCCTGGAACTAATTTGAGACCAGCGTCTTCTATTCATTGGACTGCTGAAGACTCAGCAGAATCTTACAGTAAACATTTGGAACATGATCAATGGTATACAGCAATAGTGCTTGATAAAGGATTGTCTTATGATTACAAGTTTGGCGGACACATTGCAAACCTCGATGGAACCGTATCCGGTTATTGGGAAAACGATCTACCCGGTGCTGACTATAAAGGTAATAATAGAAACGTTACTATCAGTGCAGATGGGAGCTCATCAACAGCTAGTGGAGCATTCTTCCATGAACACGAAAGCGAAAGCAGCGATGAGTATGTAGTTATAATGGACCATTTCCTTGGCAGGGGAACAGACAATGACACCCCACCATATACAGATAACCCTGATTCAGTGGACGTATACTTTGTGGTAAATATGTCAAATAATCTTGATTTTGATCCCAAAACGCAAAAAGTTTATATGGCGGGAGATCTAGAATCAGAGGTTACTGGTGGCAACGATTGGTCTCATGGTATCGTAATGACTGATATCGGAGATGGATATTGGAGCTACCACTGGAGAGGTGCTTCATCTAGCGACACACCGATCACCTTAAATTATAAATTTACATTAGGAGACTGGAGTGGTACGCATGAGGATGGATTAACTGGTGAAGGTATCTCTGGTGGGAACAGACAAATTGTCATTGAAGAAGATATGATCAGTCCTGAAGGAGATGCAACGGTCCCATGGGTTTGGTACAACAACAACGCACCATCACCATTTACTGCATCTTCAAAAGTTCCTTCCCTTACATTTAGAACAAATGTTGGTCAAGCAATTGCGAACAACGGCTGGAAAGATGGAGATTTACTATTAGTAAAGTGGGGCTATGGAAGAACTGCTGACAAAGTCTATGTCGATACTCTTATCGCTGGTGTTGGTGGTGATTATCAAAAAACCATTGCACCAACCGATAGTCTTCCAGTTGATGCAGCATTAGGAATGTTTTATCAGTACTATCGTTCTAGCGGCGGTTCTGAGTCGCGTGAAACCTTCTTTAATTTTGATACTACTTGGGCAGATGTTTCACTTCAAGAACGTAGATGGACAACAATTGTTGCGGGAGCAGCATCCACAGTAACGGACTATCTTCCCTCAAAGACCAGTGGTCGCAGATTGCCCATATTTAGAAATTCAAATAAACTTGATGCTTCTGCGGCAGACAGCGATAGTCTACTTGTAACATGGACTGCTGACCTCAGACCAATTTATTATCAATTGCTTTCATTTGGAAGCGATGACGCTGATTCATTGGCTGGTATTCAAGGAGCAAGAACATTATACTACAGCGATAGAGACAGTCTATTTGATTGGGGTGTTTGGATGAATGGCCCAGCGATAGGTGGATGGAATGCTCGTGGTGCATGGGGTGCTGGATTACGTGCAGATAGCTTAGCTAAAATGCATGATGATGGAACTCACGGGGATGCAGCTGCAGGTGACTCTATATATACTGTTCAGTTCAAATATCAAAAGAATTCAACAGATATTGGTATGGAATTCAAGTTTGGTGTTAATGCGGAGGATAACGAATCAGGGTTTGGATTAAACCATATCGAAAATATCGATGTGAACAGCCCTACAGTTGCTTCACAATTTGGATCAATCAATCCTAATCGCTACAATGCGTGGAACTTTGATACAGGTCGTCCAGGATTGCTATCCATTGAAGAATTAGTGGGAATTCCTGATGTATTCAAACTGTCAAATAATTACCCAAATCCATTCAACCCAACTACAAGCATTGAATTCAATATTCCGATTGCATCTCAAGTAACACTGACCATTTATAATATAACTGGGCAGGAGATTGCTAAGATTCATAACGACTTTGCTGAAATTGGAAAATACAAGGCAACATGGAATGGTATGGATAACAATGGTATTAAAGCTCCTAGTGGAGTTTATTTTTATGAACTAAGAGCAGAGAATCATTTTCAAAAAGTAAAGAAAATGACCTTGTTGAAATAAGTTCATAATAACATTAACTGCTAATAAAAAAGGCCTGAGTATCAGGCCTTTTTTATTTTATTAAAATCATCTTTTTAGTTTCTGTTAATTGGCCAAGTTCGGCTTTATAAAAATACACTCCTGGGGATACAGAAATTCCTTGAGCATTTTTTCCATTCCAAACTATTTTTTTATACCCATAATGCTGATCTGAATTAATTAGCTGAATAACTTCATTACCTAAAACGTCATATATTGAAATAGATACTTTACTTGGCTCAGGAAGATCGTAATGAAGCGTAGTCGATGTATTAAATGGATTGGGGTAGTTTTGAAATAAAGCAAACCTTGTAGGCTGAAATCCATACAGTATAAATAAAGAAATTTCTGATTTAAGCTGAGGAATCATAGACCATACGTTATTTCCGGGGCATGATGTTGTCCCGAAATAGTCTCTATGTCCTTTTAACAACTTAGGTTCTACTCCATACGTATCTGAAATCCAAGCGTAAAGCTTTATAAGAGACTGCTCAGAATTATATGTCATCTCATCGTAGCAAGGAATACTTGTTTCTGGGGGATGATAGCATCCCAATAAGCATACGCCGATGTTTCCAGTATTTGCTCCTCCAACATGAGCTCCTAATACTGTCTCAGGTCTTCCTTGGTAAATATTTCCAGCCATATCTACTAAAAAATGGTAACCAATATCACTCCATCCTCTACCATCCTGGTGAAATTCTTGAATAGATTTTACAGCTGCTTTACCTTCATCTAGAGTTCGAGCACCCCAACCAGCAGCATGATGTAAAGTCATTTTATTAAAATAGGGGTGGTTTGAATAATCATATTTAGGATTTCTAGCACCCCATTCAGCGCGGCTTATTATCTTAGGTTTATCAACTAACAGGTTTTTAGGAATTATAGGATTATTTGTATCGTTTAGAATTTCCTCGTTTTCATAATCAGTGTAAATGCCACCATTTATTAGATTAAGAGGTGCTTTTGATTCTGCTATATATCTAATTCGAATTATTTCGCTTTGCGATTTTTGAAGTACAGATGCAATAAACCTGTCACTAGCTGGTTCATAAAATAATTTGGCTTGATATTTTTCTGAAAGACTATCTCCTTGAAAAACATACTGAACCCAAACCGTAGCGCTTGTATCTCCATTGAACCTAAGCGCCACACCTTCAATTTGAGTAAAAGCATTTAATTCAAAAGAGCTTCCTTGAAGTATATAGTTAGAGTTTATTTTTGAAAGAGTAGGATTACGATCAAATTCTATTGGTGTTGCTGTGTCAAGCAATTGACCGTTTAACTCTGAAAGCAAAACGGATACTAGTAAAGTAATAATATAGCTCTTCAAAACGTTTACAATTTATAGCTCTATTCAAAATCACGCCAGAACGTAAATACAAAAAAAAAGGCTCCCTGAAAAGAGAGCCTTTTTTAATTAAGAAGTTTATTTCTTATTTCAAGAATGTCATGCGCATTGTTTTTTGCATATGAGGTGAACTCATAGTATAAAAATACATGCCACTTGATACTTGAACTCCATTCTTATCCATACCATTCCAAGAAAGCTGATATGTTCCAGCTGGTTTTGACTCGTTATTCATTAATCGAACAACTTCTTGGCCAAGCATATTATATACTGTAACAGTAATTTGATCTCTCATTGGGAGAGTATACTGTATAGTAGTAGTTGGATTGAATGGGTTAGGGTAGTTCTGACTTAACTTATAATCTTCAGGGGTAATAATAGTAAGCTCCCGTTCAACTGAAAGTTTGACAGATGACTCACTATATTCCATAATCTGGATGTAAGTGCCACCATCATCTGTTCCTTGATATGCAAGCACAACTTCACCTTTACCATTGCGATTAAAGTCAACGCCAGCAACAGGTTTATTGTTAAATCCACCACCTGCTTTTGTATCATATTTAACTACATCCCATGAAGATACTCCTCCAAGAACGCTAGAATCAGCTCTTAAAGTGATCTTTGCAAGCTCAGAGCCTGAGTTTCCTCCAGCAAATAAGGTTGGAACACCGTAAGGGCTCATATTAAAGTAGCCAGCTCCGTGGTCTTTGACAGAATTAACTGCTGCAAGTCCAAAACGATGACCTCTTGCAACCAATGAGACTTCACTAGAATCAATTTTCATTGCATCACCATCTCTATCAGCATATACATAAAGATTTTGAGTATAGTAACCAGTCGCATAAATCTCGTCTTTGCCATCGCCATCCATGTCTATAGCTGTTGGGTTGAATGAGAAATCATCTTTACCAGCTGTATTGCCCGGAAAAGAGCTAGAACCAAATCGAACATACTCTCCACTATCAGGAGCAGCATAGGTGTTAGCACCTGTAGCTTCCGCAACGAACATATTTCCACCATTCCATGAGAAGAAAGCCATCTCTTTCTTACCATCACCATCGGTGTCGGCCACTACCATACTCACCGCACTTCCACCACCATGGTCATTCCCTCTTACGCCATCTTTATTTCTATCGCGAGGAGCAATAACAAATTCTTCAACTGGTTTAGGAAGTACACCAATATCACCTTCAACACCCATAACAAAGAAACGATCTTCGGAATAAGTGCTATATCCTGCATTTGGATTTGATCCACCGTTAAATGAGAACATCAATTCATCACGGCCATCACCATCAATGTCATCAACAACAACATTTTCGGTTGTTCCCCATTTTACACTATCGGAAGCAAAGGCATTAATATTAACATGCCATGGTGCTGAAAATCCATTGTCTGTACCATCAGCTTCATAAACCCAAACACCTGATTGAGGGTCATCGGTATATCTGCCTTTAACAAATATTACCTCACCTTTTCCATCACCATCAAGGTCTCCTGTCGCTACATTACGAGTACCGGTACCATAAGTTGATTTAGGACCTACAGCTCTCCATAAAGCCATATCATCAAAGTGGGCAACTCCACCCCAAGCGCCAGCTGCGCCAGAATTACTGTAATTAACAACGGCTTGAATAGTTTTTGTTCCAGCAGGAGCGGTACCAGAAACTACTAGCGGTGTCCATTTGCCTGAAGGAGTGGTTGAATCCATGATCGAGGAGCTATCGCTTCCAATCATACCCCAACTAGCATCAAAGAATTTTAACCAGAGAAATGCTTGCGATGTACCAACAAGCGAGTCTGAAGCTGGCGTATATCCATACCCTTCGAAGATATAATAATGTCCTGGTGTTGCGTCTTGATTCTCATAATAGCGAGGGTTTTCAGATGCACCATTGCTCGCATCTTGAATACCGGACATTTTTAACATTAATGATCCATTTCTAGTTTTATCTGTGCTATTTCCAGAAGTTACGCTAGCATACTGAGCCTTTGTAGCTGGATACACATTCCAAGTAGCCAAAGAATCTTCAAAGCCTGGGTTAGTTAAAATATTGTTTGGGGCAAAAGGAGCTGTCTCATCAAAAATTTGAACTAATGTATCAGCGCCTACATATTCAAATCCATATACGCCGTCTCCACCGAGTCCGCCTTTATATCCTGGTACATTATAGTGAGTAGCCCAAACTTCTTTTTTCCCGTCACCATCAAGATCGGATCCAGCGGCCATCCCTCTAACATCACCACCAGAGCCAGCCCAAAGCATCTTACTTGACACTACGCCAATCTGTGTAAAGTGATTCATAGTCAAATATGCATCATCCCAGTAAACAGCACCATGATCATCGCCACCATCTTGACTATGAACGATAACAGCTTGTACCTTTGCTGCGTTTGCAGGAGCTGTAGCATTTGTATAGAGATAATGCCATGCATTGGTATCAGAAGCTGCACTCATTGTGTCAGATGTACCACCTGCAAGCTCGCTCCAACTTGAGTCAAAGAATTTAATCTGAATCCAAGCTTTTGCGTTATTTCTTAATTTATCATCTGCATGGGTCATTCCATAAACAGAAAAATTGTAAACCTTACCTGCCTCTGTATCACCCTCGTAATAACTAGGCGTGGTATTTGCACCTCCATTATACTGACCCCAAGTCTTTAGCAATTTGGTGCCAGAGCGTGCAGTAACAGTTCTTTCACTTCCATAAACTTTATTTCCAGTAGATTCAATTGACCTATTTGTTTTATCAGCAGGATAAATGTTCCAGCCTGTCAATGAGTCTTCAAAGCTAGGATTAGTTAATATATTTTGTGAAAAAAGAAATGTTCCCATAGTTAGGAACATGAAACCTTTAACAATTTTATTCATACCTCTCTCCTTAGGTTTAGTGTATTGAATTAATTATTAACAATATATAATTCTTAAATAGATACTAACTATAAACAGTACGTAAACACAATCAAAAATTACCATAAAATTTTTAGCTCACAAAAATACTCAAAGTTTTATTAATATTAACCATGCCAATCTAAAAAATATGAGTTTTAATGGGTGGCATTTCAAGTTTATGAAAAATACTATTTTTATACCATTTTTGATGAATATTAAAGCTTTCTATGTTTTATTAATCTCCCTCTCTTTGGCTTTTGCCAATTCAGGTAAAGTGTCAGGTAAGGTAACAGACTCAGAGACAGGTGGACCTTTGGCCGGAGTAAACGTTTTTCTTGAAGGCACATCTTACGGTGCAGCTACTGATGAATTTGGAGAATATATCATAATCAATATTCCTCCTGGAAACTATAGTGTCAAAGCTAGCTATATTGGTTATGCATCCTATAAAATAACAAATGTCCGCGTAAGCCTTGATCGCACTACCACGCAAAATTTTAAACTCTCTGAAGCTGTAATTGAGGGTGAAGAAGTTGTGGTTTTAGCTGATAGACCCCTTGTATATAAAGATTTAACCGCTTCACAAAAAATTACTACTTCAGATGAAATAAAAATAATGCCCGTGGAAACATTTCTTGGGGTGCTAACAACACAGGCTGGAGTAAATCAAGGCGCTGGAGGCGAATTGCATATTCGCGGTGGAAGATCCAATGAGGTGGGATATTATATTGATGGCGTATCAGTAGCTAACCCATTTTTCACAAATGGGCTAGCTGTAAATATTTCAAACAAAGCACTTGAAGAAATGAAGGTAGTGTCAGGTGCGTTTAATGCGGAATATGGCAATGCTATGAGTGGTATTGTAAATCTTCAGGTAAAAGATGGTGGTAAAGATTACCATGGGAGTCTATCATATCAGTCTGGAGATCATCAATCAAATGACTCTCAAATATTTACCAATATCAATCAATTTAATCTGTTCACAAATAAAGTATTTGAAGGGACTATAAATGGACCGATGCCATTTATGAAAAATAGAGAACAATTCACTTTTAATCTGAGCGCGAGACTTAGCGACAGTGAAGGATATTATTATGGAGTAAGAGAGCATACTGTCGGGGACTCTGCAGATTTCAGAGATAATGATAATTGGTATATAGAAATGAACGGCGATAGTAGCTATGTTCCCATGTCGCCTAGCAATAATCTTAACCTTATGGGAAAGTTTACCTACAAAGTAAGCCCCCTTATGAAGCTATCAATACAACTTCTCCACTCTGGTGGAAAATCAAAGTCATATTCTCATGCATACAAATATAATCCTGATGGAACCTCTACATCTTTATCATCAAATAATAATTACTCTATCAAATTGAATCATGCTCTTAGTGCTCGCAATTTTTACGAAGCAAATTTATCACTATCCAATACAGATTATATGGGATATCAATTTAAACCAATTAATCTGAGCTCTTCAATTCATGAAGATGAAGCTGGACGCTTTGGGTTAGATAACTATGTTTTGCATAACCAATTTGAAGATTCTTCTAAGTATTGGATACTTAATGGATCAGATTATGCCCCTACATCTCGAATAAAAGGATCTCCCGCTTCTACAACTTTTTTATTTGGCGGGTCGAATCGAGGGCATTCTTACCGAAAATCTAACTCATTATCTTTTAAGTTTGATTTTACCAGTCAAATTAATAACAGGCATGAGATTAAAACTGGAATAAATTACCGATCAGATAAGCTGGATGAACGCAACTTCTCAGTATTATATGATAATCAAGAATACAGGGTGCCAACGATTCTTCCAGAAAATGACTCGCCTTCACACAGCCACTACAATAATACATCAACATTTTTATCAGGCTATCTTCAAGATAAAATCGAGTACGATAATTTTATTACAAATATTGGTGTTAGGTATGATCAATTTGATCCAGATGAAAATTACATTACCGACTTTTTAAATCCGGAGGGCGAAAATAAAAAGGCTAAGAAGAAAATAATGGTTTCTCCGCGAGCAGGAGTAGCATTCCCAATTACAGATCAAGGGATATTGCATTTTTCCTATGGCCATTTTTATCAAATGCCCACACTAAGACGTCTCTACAAAAGAAGTATTTTTGGAGCTGGCCTATCGCCAACGATTGGATACGCAGATTTAAAACCTGAAAAAACAGTACTCTACGAATTTGGACTACAGCAGCAGATTGGTAAAATTACGGCTATTGAAATGAGCGCTTTTTATAAAGACATAAGAGATTTATTAGCGCTTCAATCAATCAGATATGAATCTGAAAAGTATGGCCCATCTAACTATGCAATTTATATGAACAAAGACTACGGGAATGTTAAGGGATATACATTTAGTTTCACAAAAAGGTATGATCCAGTATCGAAAACATCTGCTTTTGTTGATTACACCTATCAAGTGACCGAAGGCAATAGTGTTAATTCTGGTTCATTTTATTATAACGCACTTTCTGGAGAGCAAGAGGAAAAACGTATTGTCCCATTGGCATGGGATCAACGACATATTTTAAATACAAACCTATCTTTGGGTGATCCACGCAATTGGAACATTGGTATTATAAGCAAATTATCAAGCGGCTGGCCTTATACTCCAAATGTTCCAGATGCTAATTATGTTCCCCAGCCAAACAGCGGAAGAAAGCCATGGCAATGGCGTATCGATATGCGTGTCCATAAAAACTTTAAAATTGGAAACTTGAATTATCTATTTTTTATGAAAGTTTACAATTTACTTGATAGGCGAAATGAGAGATATGTATTTAATGATACTGGCCGTGCAGGGTATACATATGTATATCAATCCACTCAAGAAACACAAGGCTTTAAAAACCATTATGGAGAAACGGGTGTACATGAATGGTCTGAATATCAAATAAGACCTCAATATTATACAGCTCCCCGCTCAATCAATGTAGGGTTCTCGGTAGATTTTTAATGTATAAATTAAAATTATTTAATTTGATTTTCTTCAGTCTGATTATGATTGGATTAGCTAGTGGACAATCAAAAAAGGCTAGGCGTTTTTCAAATGAATGGAAAAAAGCTGGACCTGAAAAAGAATGGAATACGACAGAACACGAATATTTTTATAAATGGCGCAATGATTTAATGGATAGAAGATCAAAATTGAACGATCAAATACTTAGGCGTCAAAAAGCAATATTAAATGGAAATAAAATTACTACTGAGATTTGGAATTATGGATCAATCTCTAGCCCTGGAAATAGAGTAACAGATATTGTTTGGGAAGGACTAGGGTATGGCTACGAATTTGGTCCTTTTATTGGAGCTGTTGTCCAAGTTCCAGCTGGAAGCCATCAAGATGCTTATCAAAAAATAGATGCAGATGGCAATCCTGTTCTAGATGATGATGGTAACCCTATATGGCTTGCCCGAGTAATTAGCGATGGTCTTGTTTCGCTTGGTGGAGAAATTTCTCCAGATGGAAAAACATTTTATGGCTGGGAACCATTAGCATTCAATGAGCAAGGGGTACCATATGGTGATCCAAATAGCCCTCGAATTCCAACATCAAATGATGTAGATCGCAGTGGTGATGGAAAGCCAGACAGTTGGCCTGAAGGTTGGTATAACCCAAACCTAAAAAGATATGTTTGGCCTGGGGCACTTAGACAAGGATCATCCAATTCTGATCTTGAGTCATTTTTTGTAGTAGATGACCGCTCAAATAAAGAATTCAAATATTATCCATTTCCAAATGATTCAACTAGGATGGGGTTGGGGATTGAAATTGAGTGCAGGTACTACCAATGGTCCAATCCGCTCGCTGAAGATGTCATTTTTCTTATTTATAAAGTAACAAATAAAAGTGAAAAAGATTTAAATGATGTTATTTTTGGAATGTGGGGTGACCCTCATATTGGCGGTCCATCAAACTGGCAAGATGATTTATCTTACTTTGATAGAGATTTAAATATGGTATATGCTTGGGACGAAGACAATAGATCCGATGTTGCTGGCAGAGACCCTGGGTATTTTGGCTATATTTTTCTTGAAAGCCCTGGAAATCCTTATGATCAAATAGATAATGATGGTGATGGAATTATTGATGAGAGCAGAAACAATGGTATTGATGATGATAAAGACTGGAATGTGGAAAAACACGATGTTGGAGTAGATGGTATCCCAAATACAGGAGACTATGGAGAAAATGATGGCATTCCTACCGCTGGAAATGCTTTTGATATACGCCAGCCTGGAGAACCAAATTTTGAATGGACTGATCTCGATGAATCTGATATGATTGGATTAACCAGCTTTGCAGCGCCTAACTTTGGAGGAAATAATCGAATCTCAAAAGATGATTTCATATATACTAGCTATATGAACCCAGGAGAATTTGATTCGCTCAATTCAGATGTTGCTGGTGATAATATTTTTCTCTACGGCTCTGGTAGATTTACCTTAAAAGCTGGTGAGGCGAGAAGATTTTCTATCGCTTTATTAGTTGGCGATAGTTATGATGACCTTACCTTAAATGCCAAAACAGCAAGGCAGATATATGAAACAAACTATCAATTTGCAAAACCTCCTCAAAAACCAAACCTTACCGTAGTACCTGGAGATGAAAAAGTAACCTTGTTTTGGGATGACATTGCTGAATCATCCTACGATCCAATTTCAGAAGAATATGATTTTGAAGGTTATGTTATTTATAGAAGCACTGACCCTAGCTTTCTAGATCAGCAAAATATAACCGATGTAAATGGATCTAGATTTTTATTTGAACCTTTAAAAACATCAACGGGGGGATGGGCAAAATTTGATCTAATAAATGAATACCAGGGACCCAGCGATATTCCTTATACCGGAAGGGGTATTGCGTATCATTTAGGAAATAATACAGGTCTAGTGCATTCATTTATTGATTCTAACAATGTAGTAAATGGACAAAGATATTATTATGCAATTTCAGCTTATGACCATGGGACAAAAATTATGAATATTGGTCCCAGTGAATCATCTAAGACGATAACATTAAATCCAGAAACAAATGAAATATTTTTAGATATCAATACCGCTAGTGTTATTCCAAGCATACCTGCCGCTGGGTATACTTCTGGAAGTTGGGAAATGATAGATTCTGTAGCATTTATTGATCACATTGAAGGATCAGGTACTGGTAGTTTTGATTTGGAACTCCTTGACCCTAGGGCACTAGAAGACACAAATACTTTCCAAATTACATTTAAAATAAACCCAACTCGCTACTCTATTGAGGATTTGAAACCAATTTCTGAAAAAAGAAAAATAAAAAAAGATGTTTATATAACATTGAAAAAGAATCGCATAAACGCAAATAGTTTCGAAGTAACACTTGATAATGAGCCAATGCAAGAAGGAAAAGATTATAAGCTTTTTGCCGAATCAGGACAAATTGTTGTTTCCTCAGATTTAACAAGCCTGATTTCAGAAGGCGATGAAATTGAAATTTCATATACACATTTTCCGCTTTGGGATAGCCAAAAACTTAATTTTGAAGAGTCTAATCCAGTTATAGATGGTATAAAACTTTACGCTAAAGATAATATTCTTGAGCTAAATAGAGATAAAACACGCTGGCAATTTGGAAGCGTCGGAAATTACCGAGCATCTGTTATGCCATATAATGGCTCGAAAGATAATATGAGAGATTCTGACTATGAAATACGTTGGTTCAATAGTATCGCAGATACAAGTGTTTTAGGAGTTGCAACATCTCCTTTTCAAATATGGGATGTTACAGCAGGAAGGGTTCCATTCAAGAAAGATATTGCAGTATTAGATTATAAGGTTAGAAATAATACATGGGATCTTGGTGAAGATATAGTCATTGTTGAGCCTGGAGAAGGTATAAATGTTTCTTGGCAAATTACATTTGAAGAGGCTTCATCTGGGGAAACAATTGACCCGATTGAAGGTGATATATTTTATATAGCCACAAATAGACCTTTCAATGAAAAAGATATTTTTAGATATAGTACTATCGCTTCAAAAATAGATGATGAGAAAGTTAAAAATACTCTTGAAGATATTAGAGTGGTCCCTAATCCATATGTTGTGACAAATAGATTGGAGCCTTTAGATAGACAAAACCCGCGCGACCGAGGACCGCGCCGAGTATATTTTGATAAACTACCAACATCTTGTCAAATAAAAATATATACAATCACAGGTGAACTAGTTAAAGAAATTTCGCATGAATCATCAATTGATAATGGGCAAGAATTTTGGGATCTAACTACCAAAGATAACTTTCCAATATCATATGGTGTCTACATTTATCACGTTGATGCTGGAAAATTAGGAGAAAAAATTGGAAGGCTTGCTATTATAAAATGAAGAGTATAGTTTTATATGGCCTCTTCATTACCACTATTTGTTTTGCTCAATTAGACAATACAGAAAGCATATCAAAAACGGGAACCACCTCCGCTCAATTTCTTAAAATTGGAGCTGATGCTAGAGGGTCATCAATGGGAAATGCTTTTACTGCAATGTCAGGTGGAATTTCTTCCATGTATTGGAATCCTGCTGGTATGACATCAATTAGAAAAATGGAAGCGGTTTTTCTTAGCTCAGATTGGATAGCTGGTATTACATATAATTATTCGGCTTTTGGTTTAAATCTAGGTAATGCTGGAATTATTGGGCTTAGTATGACTAGCCTCTCTACTCCAGAAGATTTGGTCCGAACCGTTGAAAAGCCAAATGGTACAGGAGAATATTTTGATGCAAATGATCTTGCTATCAATCTTAGCTATGCAAGACGACTAACAAATAAATTTTCGCTCGGTGGAAATATAAAATACATAAGGCAAAGTATTTGGCATGCTAATGCAAATTCAATTGCCGCTGATCTTGGAGCGCTATTCATTACACCCTTTAATGGTATAAGGCTAGGTGCTAGCCTATCAAACTATGGGTCAGATATGCAAATGTCAGGAAGAAATCAGAAATTCAGTGTAGACCCAGACCCCATAAATGAAGGAAATGTCGAATTTGTTAATGCGATATATGAGACTGATAAATTCCCTTTACCGTTAATTTTTAGAGTAGGGCTATCAGGCGAAATAATTAAGACTGATTTTTCACGACTTACATTTGCAATTGATGCTTTACATCCAAACGATAATGTTGAGTGGGTAAATTTAGGTCTTGAGTTTGCTTCAAGAGATATGTTTTTTTTACGAGGAGGAATGAGCACTCTATTTAGAGAAAATTCTGAAGAAGGATTAACTCTTGGATCTGGTTTTAATTACAAATTACCTGGTTCGTCTACACAAATAAAATTGGACTATTCGTATTCAGAATTTGGGAGGCTTAATGATGTTCAACGGTTCTCAATTGGTATACATTTTTAAGTTATTTTTTAATAGTATTTAAAAAATACATTGGCATAGCTAATGATAAACCAACTCCAAACATCATTAAAAAATATTTTAATGGATGTGGACCTTTTTCCTTTTTGAACATATAAATTATATATGCAGAGAATGTTGTTCCCGCTACACCTAAATCTGCAGCTATCATTTTAACGGCATTGTTTTCAAACCAAGCAGAAAAAAATTGTCCTACTGTAAAATGATCAATTAGTATAGACGAAAACATTGCCCAATATGGCAATGCTATTCCCATAGCAGCTAAAAAGATATAAAACTTTCTCATTTAATTCTCCAGTGTTTTCAAAATGCCGTTTAGTTGCAAATAATAAAAACCTGCATTTTTACTATTTTAGTAATATTATTTTTTTAAAATCTGTAGTCGTATCTGTTCTTAGGGTCACTAAATAAACACCGCCTGAAACAGAAACATTACGTTCGTTAATACCATTCCATCCAATTTTATAAGTTCCTGGTAATTGATTATCATATTTATAAGAGAATATTTTTTGACCCAAAATATTTGATATAATTATTCTAACATCACTTTTAATATGAATATCATAAGGAATTGAAACAAAGCTATTGAAGGGATTAGGATAAGCGGACTTAAGTTTTGAAGAAATTGGAACTAAGATTTCATCGTCAACGCTAAGATCTGTTTCAAATACTGCTTCAAGAAGTGAAAATGATTCTACATCAACTTTCATAGATGCAAGTGAATCACTAATACCTTTCCATTCTTTAAATTTGTAACCCGACCTTGGAATTGCGCTAATAGAAATCGGTATACCAGGAAAATAATCACCAGACCATTGATTGTCGATACTTAGGCTATTTAAAGTAACTTTACCAGAACCTATAGGAGTTATTGAAACGCTAACCTCTTCATGCCTTGAAAGATTAAAAGTGCTTCGAATATGTCTTTTAGCATAATAAGACCTTGAATCTCCAAATACTTTCATTCGATCAATTTCTGAATTCCAATCAATATGCCCCTGACTCCATCTTTGGTGATGCTGATTAATATATTTACTAACACCCTTTTTGGTATTTTCGAGTTTATCGTTAAGATTTTTTGGTAAAAAAATTGTATTTAAGTAGTCACTATAAATATTAATAAACTGATTTTTAAATGAGCTATTTTCCATCAATTTTCTAAATAGGAATGTGCTCCAGGGTGGATTTGGCCAACCAGGGCCATTTGTTTCAAGGGCGAAATCTAGCGTATTAAATTTTCGATGTTCGTTCATCCATTTAGGGAAAGCAAATGCATAATCAGCATCATATAAAATCCATCGCCACTTGCCATTCTCTCTAGTATCTCTCCATAATTTTACATTATTACCTGGCCAGTCTCGATTATCAATGAATATCTGAATAATTTGATATTTAATATATTCTTCTATATCAATCCATTCTGAAACAACATTATATACATCTGTTTTAGTTATGTCATTAGTTGATATATACTGAATAAATTCTAAAAAATCATTTTTTGAGCCATGTATCGTCTCAAGGTTATCTTCATAACCTCCGTTATATGCGAGGAGATTTATTTTATCAGTTGGGACATCATGATGGGATGAGATAAAATGTTCACTAATTTTTTCACGCATATTGTAAATACCCCAATATTCACCATTAATATATCCAATTGCGGGTCTATACTGTTGATAATCAACGCCAGTTAATTTAATGATGCTATTAACATAGCCATCACGAATCATTGTTTGCTCCCAATCATTGCCTGAATTACGAAGAATGAATGACTCATAACTATCAATACTGCTTTTAGGAAAAATTGGATATTCAAATTCACTGGTACCATATTTTTTTCTAGCAAACAAAGAAAATGATTTTTGTGGATTACCTCTACTCCATCCACCAAAAATTTTAATACCTGCATTAGCGCTATAATTATTACCATCAATATCTATAATTTCAAACTGAGCGGGTTTTTCCCAGTCTTGCCAAAAGTTTGCACCAAAATGAGGGAAAGCGTCAGCTGCAGATGCCCCTTTAGAATAAATTCCTGACGATGAATCAAAAAGATCTTTGGGGTCAGCGCTTAAAGTAATTACAGGGATATCGGGTGCCGTTTCAAACAAATAAGTTTGTGTTTCAATACTTGAAGGTATCCATCCACTTTGAATTGATCTTGCTCTAATTGGAGTATTAGTATTGATTGTTAATTCACCATTATAAGTAGATGAATTTTCATTTGGAACAGATCCATCTAAGGTATAATAAATTTTTGCATCAGAATTAAAGTGGCTCAAAGTTATTTTTTGTGCTTTGCTATAAAAACCTGTTTTGACTGAAAATACTGGGGAACTCAAAAAACCTTTGTAACCAATTGCAGGATTTGCCTTACCGGGGGTTGGATTATCAAAAAGCTTCCAACTGCCATCTTGTAATGCTCTTCCCTTGGATTTATCCGTGGGAATAGATCCAGTGAAAACTGAATCAACTATCGCTCCGTTGTTATCTGATAAAACTAAATCATCTCCCTTTGACTTTATCTTAAAGTTTGTATGAAGATATGTATTTGGTAGATTAATTCGCCTATCAGGTTCACGCAAATTTTGATATATCAATCCATATCCAATAGTTAAAAAAGGTATACATGTAAGATCTGATGACGAATTCGAAAAGTTATGCACCTCAATAGCAATGGTATTTTCTCCGGTTTGCAAAGGAAGTTGTTTTGGATCAATAATAATTTCTTCAGGAAATCCACCCTGATAAATATCAGCTTCATGCAAACCTGTGGCTGTTTGATTATAAGTAGTTTTTGAGTTTTCTGGGCCAAGGTTCCTTCTAGAGAATTCTTTACCATTTATATAAGCGACATACCCATCATCATAATCCAAATGAAAAAGCATTATACTGATTTCATCTACATTTTCAATAGTGAACGATCTTCGTATATATACAGAAATAGTTTGATTCAAGACTGTATTGTCATCGCCATCTCCATATCCAAATCCACTCATGCCTTCGCTCCAATTGCTAGAGCTAAAATTAATCATATTCCAATTTGATGGTGGTTCATAGGCTCCTGGCAAGTATTTCCATTTATCACCAATCGTAATTTCACCATCCCAGCTATTTACGATGTTATTTTTATCTTTATCTGAAGCTAAAACTAAAAGATAATCCATTGGCTGAATAATAATCTCAGGAAATTTCCATTTAAATTTATCTGAAAGATCATCACTAAAACCGTAACCCTTCAAATTAACAGTGGTATTGTTTGCATTGTAAATCTCTACCCAATCTGGCGTATCTCCATCCTCATCATAAAAGACTGAACTATTGCTTGAAACTACTTCATTTATTAGAAGAGATTGAGAAAATATAATTGTATTAATAGATAATAATAAATAAAACTTCATTCTTGCTTATTTAGTTTATTTTATAAACGTAATTTTTTCTTTTATTACTTTTTTTCCATCGTCAATCATAAGAAAATAAATCCCATTTGCTAAATCATTTCCAAATCTATCCTTGAATTTAAATTGATAAATATTGTCACCAGCAACAGCTTTTGTATTATCGCTCCAAACCAACTGACCTCTCAAATTATAAACTTTAATCTTAACATTATTTTCAGATAAAGATTCAAAATTTATATTAGATGTCTTTGATGTTGGGTTGGGATAAACTTTATGCGAAAAAACAACTTCACCACTTCTTGATGAATTAGATGATATTTTTAACATTTTTAGATTTGCTCCACCCCTAATGATTGAAAGCCTGATATCATTAACCCCTTTCTTCAGTTCAACTTGTCCCAAAAATGTTTCCACCCAAAAATCGTAGTCTTGAGTTATTGGTAATTTTTTTTCAGATATAATTGCTTGATTTTGATTATTGTATAAAGCAACTGAAGCTTCAGCTGACTCAGAAGAGGAAATAATACTAAAGTCATAAATATCGTTTTTTAATACATTAATTGTATACTTCAAAAACTCTCCTGATTCAGTATGGCTTACATGATATTTTGATAATTTTGAATCGCTTGAAACTTGAATGTCTACTCCATCATTTCTATATGCCCAGCCGTTATTCCAAGTTTTAAGACCTCCACCGTTAGGTCTATTATCTATATAATCAAAATCAAAATAGGCTAGTCCATTTGCACCCAAATCATAATCAACAATATTTATTTCCCCGGGTATATATAGGTCTTTAAATGGTAAATTTTTTATTCCGTAATTATTATCTAATAATGATGCAACAACCCCTTTTTTGATTTCGCAGTTTTCAAGCTTAAGATTTTCTACCATGTTATTTAAGCCAAGTTGAGCTGTTTCAATAGAAGGCTTAGCCCCATTCCCATTCCAATATCCAGTAATCTCTTGATAAACAGAATCAGATGGCGATGAAACGGGACCTGTAATTGTGCCAATCTTTTTATAGTTCCACCACGCCCAACCAATATCATTCTTTTCCATAAGATTTGTTACTTCCATAAACCATTCATTAGAATTTTCACCTGCTTCACCTAACCATAGTGGTCTATTTGTTAAATTTCTAAAGTTGATCAAATACTGTATTGTGTTTTGGTTCACTCTATTAAATACCATCCATGAATAATAATGAAAAGCCCATACCATATTTTCATCAAGCGCTGGACCTAAACCCTCAAATGCTCTTGACCACATATTTCCATTTACAAACAATGTATGATTTGGATCATATTTTCTGATGCGATTTCTCATTTGCCTTTGCAAATTTCTAACGCGCGAACCTCCATTATATAAAACAGGTTCATTAAGTAAGTCGTATCCACCAATCCATTTTTCCGTTGCGTATCTTCGTGCAATTTCGCCCCAAATATCGACAGCCCATTCTTGATTTTCTAAGCTATCCCATAGCTGAGCCCCTTCATCTCCATCTGCATTCTCATCACCACTTTGAGATCCTGGGGCAACATGCATATCTAATATGAGGTATATTTTACTTCGACTACACCATGCAATTACACTATCAATTACTGAGAATCCTTTTTCATCATAACTACCATATACGGGACTAAGGTTTTTGTAATGGAATGGCAATCTAACAGAATTAAATCCCCACTCAGCTAATTGAATAATATCCTTTTCAGCGACATAATTTTTTTCAAATTTTTTATAAAAAGCTAGAGTTGAGTCTTCTCCTATAAGCTCAACGATGCGGGTTCGGATTGATGTAGGTGACCCCCATGTACCAAGCATGTATCCTTCAGGTACTAACCAACCGCCAAGCCCCATTCCTTTTAATAGTATTTTTTTTCCATCATTATCAAAAACATCTTTTCCAACAACATGTAAAAACTGAGCATTTACAGCTGTACCTATAAAAATAATTGATATGAATAATTTATAAATCGATCTTTTGATAAACTCTAACATAATCGATTTTCATTTCTGTTGGAAAATTTGTAGTCTCATCAGGACTACCAGGCCAATCGCCACCAACAGCTATATTGATTAAAAGGTGAAATCTTTGATTAAATGGCCATGTTTTAAAATTGTTATTTTTATCGTTTTGAAAAGTAAAATATTTTTCATCATTGATATAAAAATCAATTCTATCTTCAAACCATTCTATTGCATATACATAAAATGCTGTATCAATACTATCTAGCTTTAAAGAACCACCTCTCTGAGTATTCATTTTATGATTATACGAATCAGTATGAATACTGCCATGTACATGTCCAGGGTCATACCCTACATGCTCCATGATATCAATCTCTCCACTTTCTGGCCAGCCACCATACATCCAATCTGTTGGCAGCATCCATATTGCTGGCCAAATACCTTGACCAAGTGCTACTTTTGCTTTAACCTCAATTCTTCCATAGCGCCAATCACCTTTTCCGGAAGTACGTAAACGCGCTGAAGTAAAATACCGGAGATTATCCGGAGAACCCGTTCCCTGAGGAACTACTTCTGCTCTAAGAACCAACTTGCCATCTTCAATATATGCTGTTGAATCTTTATCTGAATAATACTGCAACTCATTATTCCCCCATCCATGCCCACCTATTTCATATGACCATTTATCTAGATTTAATTTTGAATTATTAAACTCATCGTTCCAAATTAACTCCCATCCTTCAAGATCCCACTCGTTACCAGAAGGTATTTCAACTTTTTTCTTAGAGTCTTCACATGCAGCTAAAGTAATAATGATGATAAAAATATATTTTTTCATTTTACTAATGATATTTTTTTAATTTGAATTTGCTGATCACTTACAGCTCGTATGAAGTAGGTACCAGTTGAAATATTTTTTGCATTCCATTGAAAAGAAAGTTTACTGTTAATCACTTGATCGCTGACTAGTAATTCTACCTGATTCCCTAAAATATCTATGATATCAATTGTTAAATTCTGATTAATATCAGTTTCGATAGGTATTGTAAGATGATTATTAAATGGATTTGGGAATGCTTCACCCAATTTAAAAGTTGTTGGGCCATCTATATTTCTTTTAGTACCTAAGCCTGAAGTTTTATCAACAATTAATCCATTAAGAAATGGTCCCGCGGCGGCATACCCCTGCCCATATAAATTCAAGTCAAAATGAATATCTAAAATCCCATCTGTTATTGGAACATATTTTATTTTCTTTTCTAGCGCACTATTTTTTCCAACCTCTCGCGATACATCTAGGTTGATTATTTTTATATCCCCTTCAACCAAAACATCGAATGACCTTTTATTGGGGCCATAGTGATTATCGGAAAACATTAAAGTAATATCGTAAATACCTGGATCAACACGAACTTTGTAGACTGCAATGCGTTCAGCTGATGATGAGTAGACCTTATTTAAAGATGTATTTTTAATATTAATATTGTTTACTTTTTGATGGTTTCCATTTAAATGGCCATAATCTTCATATTCATACCACCAAAATTTATCCGCCAAAAACCCATCTGAACTCTCTCCTCCAACATTTACTTTTAATGGTAGAGCTACTGGTTTTGTATTGGTAATAATCAATATTTGACTATCCATTATATTTCCAAAGATATCCTTTACCCCAGATAAAGAAATGCGATGGGTTTTACTATTTGTCATACCTGCAGTTGAAAGATTAATTGATCTTAAATCATTTTGTAAATTAATATCCATAATTTGAACATTATTGATTCGATAGTTTTGCTTGTTCATTATAAATGTTGAGTCAAGCTCTTCTGAAAATCTAATCGTAACTATACTATCTCTTTTATAGCCGTATAAAGCTTTTGGTTGAATATTATCTTGATATCCAAATGCATTGCCGTATGTTAAGCAAAGAATCATTTTACCATCTTTGAAAATGACATTCTCAGGTTCAAACTTTACCCTATTCCCTGAAAATGTATGAGTTGCTTTTTCCCACCTATTCGAATTAAATGAATCAAATTCATCTTTCCATTTCAATTCGAAATTGTTTCCTGAACCATATGAACCAGCCCCAGGAGTATATTCATAATAAGCTACGTCATCATAATAAGCAAATCGCGGTATAATGGCTTCATTCCATTTTCCAACCCAATCCTCATAGACGGGCACCCATAAATTCATCATTATTTTTTGTGGATGTTTAAGAGTTGCAATATAAGTGTGATCTGGAAGATCTTGCCTGTAGTATTCTTTTCCATCGATAAACCACGCCACATAATTTGGAGTCCATTCAAATGCATAATCATGAAATTGAGTGTGAGCATTAAGATTTTTTACAAAGCTTTCTCTTAAGTGGCTCGATTGACCTGGAGTTATAGTATTCATATTAATGATATCATCCCACCTACCTAATATCTCAATATCGATCTCATTCCATACATGCCCACCATTAATTAATTCATCCTGATAAGTAAAAAAAGATGATACGAGTCCATCGCCTTGCGCAGATTTTAACCTAGCCTCAAATCTACCATACAAATATGATTCTTTGGTGCGCAATTCTCCGCCAAAATATTTTTGACCAAACATAAAGCCTGTCAAAAAATAAATAATAAAAAAATATCTAATCGAGTTTGGAACCATAGTCAAGATAGCTATCATCAGTATAAGATGGAAAGTTAGGCACTACAATAGGATATGGAACATTGTTTTGGGTTACAAACATATCAACTTTTGAAATTTTAATTTTTTCAAATAAATCTGTATTTATAAAAATACTTTTATCATACTTATCCTGTAATTTATCAACAATTGGCCTCATTTTAATATGGCGATTTTTATTAGATGCGCTCTTATCAAAAAAGAGTGAGGATTGATAGGCAAGGAAACTATCCTTCCAAATACTAGCGCTTTGGGTAACTTCAAATGATTTATCCAAAGACATGCTATAAGCCTCTTCTGTTAAAAATTTATCTTGAATAAAATCAATAATAGCTAATCTAAATTGATCTGAAAATTCAGCTGCATTCATTTTTTTCTTTCTAAATACTAAAGGGTGAGACATTATTTCTTTCTCAAAATCTCCTATTTCCCATTTTTCGCCGTTTAGACTAAATAGTGTAAGATTAGAAAAATCATCACTTACAGGCTTTATATCTTCAAGTGTTAAAAATTCACCACTATTAAATAATGCATTTGAAATAGCGGACTCTTTATCTTCTTTGGATCTAAAATATCTCTCACTTATTGCATCAGAATAAGGAATTAGAACATCAAGATTAAATTTAATTTCTCTACCTTTCATTACATTGGCGATAAATTTTTTGTAAATCTCAATACCCTTTCTTTCTTTAAGTGTACTAATAACATTCTCATTGCGCTCTTGGATTGCTTTATCTGTCATTGCCATACGATCTGTCCAGCCGTTGATTTTCATAATGATGTATGATCCATCATCCATCATTAAAGGTCCTATGGTTTGATTTTTTGAAACAGATTGATTAAATAATATGTTATCAACAATAGGGTGGTTTGGGTCTTGCCATTTGACTGATCGAGTAGGAATGCTATCATCAAAATTAGATTTGTATAAATCCTCAAAAGGAATATTTGCTTTTAGTGCACTATTGATAGAATCTAGGAAGGCTCCACCTGGAAAGGAAAAATGGCTAATGTCATATGTTCTTCCAGCCATTTTAAAATAATGTGCTTTTTCGTCATTATTAATGATTGATTTAGAATAGCCTTCTTCAAAGTACAGAAGCTGCCTCATTGACTGCTCTTTACGTCCCTTAAGAAATGCTGAGGCCCCTGGATTAATTGTTTCAACTTCAGATTTTTCTATTTCTATAGCCAAAAGTTTTTCAGCAATTAGATTATTCAATATTATCTTTTTATGCTGATATAAATCACCTTTGCAGAAATCTGGTCGTATAGTGTACTCTGACCTTTGAAGGAAATCTTTAGATGTTATTATTCGATCGCCTACTTTTGCTAGAATGTCGCTTGATGGTTTTACCAAATCATCATTTGCGCAACCAGAAATAAGGAATATTAATAAAAGGAAGCGTTTCAGTAGCAAGGGAGGAGAATTAAAATCCAACACTTATGGTGTAAGAGCTTAAGTCGCCCAGAAGACCAGCAGTCCTTCTAGAATAATCTAACTGGACAACTTGATTATTCATCAAGTTTATTTTTAATCCTCCACCAAAAGTAGGACCATACTCAGAGTCTTTCATAAAAAGAGACTTATAACCCGATCTAAGATACAAGCTACCTTGTCCAGCCATTTTGAGTTCATATTGAGCACCAACATTAACGAACTCAGAATTATTGTTTGGATGAACAGCGTCAATAGCAAAAACCAAGCGATGCAGGTCTGTATATACCGGCTTTAAGCCTATTCCAATCCTAAATAATAATGGAAGCTCCCAACCTTGGGGTCTGAATTGTCCGGGAACATCTGCAAAATTTCCATCTTCGTATGGTGCAATATCTATCGGATTCAATAAATCAATTCCATCATATTTCATACGGGTACCATAATTTGAAATGCTCATTCCTATACGCATACCATCTTCTTTTTTACCAGTAGGTGAGAAAAATTCTGTATTAACAATCGACCCAACATCAAGAGCAAAAGCGCTAGCAGTAGAATGCCATATCTTAGATGAAACTATCTTTGCTGTAGCCCCAAAAGAAAACCATTTAACTATTTTTCTTGAGTACGTTAATCCGGCACTGTATTCATTAGCAGAAAATTTTTCCCCGGTGCCTTCTTGCTGTGTCATAGATGTGACTTCCATATCGCCATACCCCATATGAATCAAGCTGAAAGCAAAAGTTCCAACTCTATTTACATGGAAAGTTGAGCCAACATACATCATATTAATGTCTAATACCCAGGGCTGAATCATAAATGAATTTTCGTTTCTTTGGATAAATGCAACCGCAGCAGGATTCCAGTAGGCAGATGATGGGCCTTGAGCAAAGGTCACACCAGCATCTCCCATAGCAGTGGTGGCACTTCCAGCGCCAATCTCCAAAAAGTTTGCTGCTGTAGATCCATAACGATTAATAGTTTGAGAAAAAACTAAAGTACTAGTAATTGATAAGGTTAGTATAAATACTCTGATCATTTAATTACCGCAAACTTTCCAAGCTTTTTATCTCCTGTAGCAAGCGACTCTACATGGTATAAATACATTCCAGCGGCTATTTCAAGCCCTTCTCTCGTAAGCATATCCCAATGAATCGTCCCATCTTGTGGTGAATTATTTACAGAAATAATATCAACCAGTATTCCGCTAACCGTAAATATTTTGATAGTTGCCTCTGAAGGAATATTTGTAAATAATAAGCGTCTTCGCTGATTTAAAAATTGATTTGAAACAGCAGGCTCCATAACATTAGTTGCTACATATGGATTTGGGACTACACGTATATCTTCCATCGTATTTTTCAAAGAATCTGTATTCAGCTGATCGTAGGAATTAACAGTAAATGTAAAACTATCCGTTTTCCAAAAAGGTCTAAGAAATTTTACACGAAAAACATCATCACTTTTGGGAAAAGTTGCTTCAGAAGCTAGGGAGAAATCTATAATAAAGACTGTACCACCCCACTTTTTATCACTACTTGCTCCACCAACTATAATGCGATCTTCATATTTATCAAATTGACCATTTTTGTTTAAATCATCCACTACCATATCCATCAATACGTAAGAACCATCTTCATTTTGTATGGTATTGTTTTTTACATAGAAACTAAAGTTTTGACCTACAAGAATTTGATTACTAGCAATTCTGGTATCCGTTTCATCCCTAATATTTAATTTTGACGTTGTTACAGTTTTATACTGATTGGGATTGGAAGTAAAAATAATATCATAGTCCCATGGCATATACATAGACTCCCTAGGAGTGGGAAAGATTCTCATTATTCCATTACCCTTAACCCAGCCTGAGTTTGCGTAATCATAAGAAGGCTCAGTGAATGGTTGGTCTATACTTAACTGGATTCCATCAAATACATCCGTCTTAACAATAATATCTGGGTTCAATGTCCACGCATTTAACGAGTCAAGATAAAGCAGATTGCTTCCAACAAATTTTTGAGGATTTTCAGTATACACGATTTCAGAGGTAGTAGTATTGACAACATTAACTTCATTTGTGGTATACAAAAAACCATGCTCATAAGATGAGAGTTGATCTATTGTATCTACATCAAATCGAACAGAATATTGATTTTTTGGAAAAATACTTGCTTGAGCTAAAATAGCGGGATCAATTTTTCCACCACCATTAAGGTTATCCTCATTAATAGTTAAGTCCGGAGATTGATATCCCGCTGCAGGCTTAGTAGGTGAAACAATAGCAACGTTTTTACCGATAGACCTAACTTCCTCAGCTTCGTTAAGCTCAACAACTACGTTATTTTCGGATGGAGCAATTCCAGGCCCAATGTTTGGAGCACCATAATCATAAGCTACTAAACCGTAATAATAAGTACGTCCATTCATTACTGTATTATCAACAAAAACATGCGATATTCCATTATCTGAACCCAAATTGTAAGCAGCGCCATTTATAAGGCCGAAATCTGTAAAGCCAAGTTTTCCATCTTTTATATCGCACTGAAATATTGGCTTCATAAATGTTGGTGTTCCATAACCATCAGTTATAACCTCAGCATCTGAAAAATATTTATCCGTAGCTCTAAAAAGTTTATATCCTTCAAAATCATTTATGTTTCCTAAAAATGGGTCGCGTGTTTTTGTATCTGAAATATTGTCCCAAGTAAGAATCACTTTTCCATCAGCTGGTGTAGCGGTAAGTGTAGGCATTTTTGGAGGTTGCGCAAATCTATAATCTTTTTCATATATGACCTGGACAATCTTTTTAAGTTGATATAAAGAAGGGGCAGTATGACTAGATGAATTCAATCCTTCAAGCGGATCAAAAGAGTGAAGCTCAGCCATAGAAATTCTTTCAGATCTTCCTCTATACAAAGGGAAAGGTCCAGATGCAAAAATTTCAATTAAGTTTGAAATATTCTCAATGTATTCTTCTAAAACATTTTCTCCGATCAAATTCCACATAGCTTGATCATTCTTAAACCACCAGGTTTGATTAGACTGTGAGTGACTGGGAACAGGGAATAATCTAAATGATGTTAGTCCTATCATATCTGATTCTGAAACATCGGTCTCAGCAAAGTTTGGTTCGCATCCCACTCCTTCAATAAAATCTGGTCGGTGATTCCCTTCACCTTGATCAGGTCCAGTATAGTTCAGCTCCCCAGGTGCAACTCCATCAAGCCCAATATCGTCTCCAAAAAACTCAGACTCAGAATATATTCCATCATTATTTAGATCCTCACCATCTTCCCAATCTTGATCTTCATCAGCATCCCAATGCTCTTTAAGGTCATCTTCTGTTAAGCGATAAAATGATAGAAAATCTTGAAGATTGTGAATTCCATCTGTGGGACCAACTTTATTAACAGCAACATTATCTCTCTTTTCGTTTAAGAGTCCATCCTTATCATTATCTATATCATCATAAGGAACTCCAGGACTTTCTAGATAGGCAAAACCCATTGTTCCGGTAGGGAGACCGCCTTTACCGATACCATTAATATCCCATGAATAAGACATATCTAATTCTGTATCAAAATATGCTAACTCATCACTTCCATCATCACCAATAGCATTATCTACCCAATATCCAAACGCAACTTCTGTTAAGTCATAGTCAGATATATTTGCAATATTATATTCCCAAAAAATAGCATCACGTGCTTGCGGATTATTCCATTGAAATCCGCGCGCTTCAACACGTAAACCGAGTCCACCCCATGGATTTCCAGAGCCAATAGTTACCTGCTCATTTATATCACCAATTGCTTTTCCTTTTCTTGGGTAATAGCGAACTCTATCAGGTAACTCAAGATATTCCTGGTCTTGTGCATCATTAACTACAAAATATGTTTCCATGTCAGCATAAACCACTCCACGTCCAAATCTACCATCCCATTCACCAGGCCATTTTGTTTCACGCCCAACAGATGGCCAGCCTTTCGAAGGCCATGAACTAGGTCTATTACTCATCGCTGGATATTCACCGGTTTCATTGAAATACCCAAATGCAGGGTAAAATCCATATTCAAATGTACCTGCAGGATTAACATCCATCTCTTCACGATAACTGGTTTGAAGGAAGTACAGCTCATGAAGACCGTCACCGCTTTCTATTGTAGCTTTATCAGTTACAACGGTACTATCAATTCGAGTAGTTGGATCATCTTTAATATATACTTTTGCACCAACAAGAAGACCAATTCCATCGACCATTTTTAGACCATTTAGATTATTTGGCCATCGAGAAACATTTGATTTGGGCCAATCTGATAGTTCAGTAGTATTGCGAAAATAAAGAAATACTCTATTGCCGGTCATATATCCTTCACGCTCTGCAGCTATGTCGCCAGCCGAATCTTCAGGTCCTTCATATTTTTTACTCTGAGCAAATACCAAAGGAATTGTCAGTAGTGCTATATATAAATATTTAAACATCAAAAATTAACCCCCATGGACAATTTGACCATACGTGGTGTTGAAAACATTGCAGGGTTTTCCACTCTGTCTTCGTATTTATTAAAATCACTTCTGTGTCCTGCTAAATCGGTTTCTTTAATTACAGCAGTATACGCGCGACCAGTACCGCCATTTACCCAATTTTCATTTAATCTATCAAAGAGATTGTAAACTGCTAAACGAAAATTAACCTTGTAGTCTTTATAAACAGGTAAGTTGTAGTATGCCATAAGATCTGCATGATATTTTGCGGGCCGGTAATCATTGTTAGGATAAAGATTAATTCTTGATAATCTACTTTCTTCAATAGGTGAAAAAGTATAGGGTGACCCTGAATTGTAATACCCTGTTATGGATGCTCCATAATTTGTAGTATTATAGGAAACCGTTGCATTAAAGGTATGTCTCTGATCCCAGCTCATTGGAATAAATCTATTAACCGGATCCATGCTAGCGCCTGAACGTGAAAATGTTTGCTGTGGATTATCAGCATTACCTCTGGTATACTGTAATGTGTAATTTAACCATGCGGAAATTGGTCCAGTTGCTAAATCAAATTTAATTTCTAACCCCCTAGCATTACCATAATCCTTATTGCTATACAATCCATATTCAATTTGATTATAGGTGCTAAAAATTCTCGTACTTAATAAGTTATAAATATCGCGATAAAATAGTGAAACCTCTAGACCAGCACCTGGAAATAGCTGTTGCCATAAACCTATCTCATACGTTACGGTCTTCTCAGCTTTTAATTCTGCATTCCCCATAACCGTTGAATAATCATTTGGGGCAATTAAAAATGAATGGTTTTGGAAAAGTGAGTACATCGGCGGCATTTGGAAAAAATGACCATAGCTAAAGTGAAGAACTGCAGCATCACCAAGCTGATACGCTAGACCAAATCTTGGGCTTATCTGGGTTTGGGCCTTTGCTTTTGGATAGCTTGAGGTCATGCTATCAGGAAGTGATAGCTGATTTGCTGGATTTCTTCTATCGGATGGAACGGGTGAGTTCGGATTAAAGTTATCATATCTTAGGCCAATATTAATGACCATTTCATCAAATTCCATTTTGTCTTGAATAAACGCGGACATTTCAATTGGGTCAACTTTATATACATCAGCATATAGAGTTGAATCGCCTAGTATATAAGGTTCATAAAGATCTGCTTCCTCTGCGGTGCCAAAATATTTATTTCGTATCTGATGCCAAGCGTTGTCAATTTTGTAGTTTGTAAAATTAAGTCCGGTTTTAATATTGTGATTTTTATTTACAATCCAGTTTAAATCAAATTTGGCATTAATACTATTTACAGTTCTCTCATCATGATTCTTTTGCTGTCCACCAGTATAAAATCCAGGACCAAAGCTTTCAAGGTATTTGTCATGTACATAATTACTATCAAGCGGATCTTTGTATAAATATCCTCCGGAATAGTTTTTGGTGGTAGAAAGTTTTAAGTCATAAAATAAATTTGTTGATAATAAGTGATTCCACTGAAAAGAAAAGAAGTTGGTTTTCCCGTATCCTGCGCCCATACCATCAGGGTTATATTTAAATCCGTGGTCATATCCATGCCCCTCATCTCGATCGGTTGAATAAAGCGTTGAGAATCTAACTCCATCAATTACTTGAAAGGATAGTTTGCCCAGAATACTGCTTCCGTACCATCTATTCATGCTTACATAGCTCGAGTCACCAGTATTTTGAGTGGACCACAACAAAGGATTGTCACTGTAATAATTGCTTATATCTGTTACGTTAAATCTCCGTATTCCATTTAAATGGTTACGGTTATTTTGATCTCGCACATTAAAAAAGAAGAAGACTTTATCTTTAATTACAGGTCCACTTAATTGAAATTTATAATCTTGATTTCGGTTAAATATAAATTTGTCTAACCCTAAGAAAATATTAGAATTACCAGTAATGTATTCACCAAAACCTGTAGAGAAAGATCCAGAATATTTATTTGAACCATCCTTTGTAACAGCATTGACAACTCCACTCATTGCATTACCGTATTCAGCATTAAATGTTCCGGTTATCACTTCAAGATCCTGAATAACATCTGGCTCAATACTAAGCATTGAGGATGAACCTCCAAAAACTTCATCTATCTGTATTCCATCAACAAGATAGGTAACCTCAGTGGTTCTTCCGCCTCTAAAATGACCTTCTACAACACCTGCCTGCATACCAACAATCGCACCAAGATCTTCAACAGCAAGCTTTTCTATTTGGTCTGTTGAAATATTTTTAATGGTTGAGGTTTGATCTTTCTTTGTAGTTATTGCATCAACTTCGACTACTACAGTTTCCCCTTGAATAACCGTTGGAGAAAGAGATGCATCAATTGTTGTAGTTCTATTTACAGAGACCCTAACGTTCTCCATTACAAGCTGTTTATACCCTATCATGTCTACCACCAATGTGTAAAGACCAGGTTTAATATTTACAATGGAATAATAACCTTCAACATCCGTTGCAGCTCCAAGGTTTGTATTTCTAACAATTACATTTGCTGCAATCAAAGGATCGTTCGTATCGGCATCAATTATACTACCTGAAATCTTGCCAGTAGTTTGAGCCTGTAAAGAAATTGCAAAAATAAAAAAATAGGATAGTGATTTAAATTTCATTATTGACTTGGTTTTATAAAGTGGTTTATGCGAAAAAAAATAGGGGCGATTTCCTCGCCCCTATTTTTGTCATAAAACATATATCCTACTTCATTAGGATCATTTTTTGAGTTCGTGCAAAATTAGCTGATTCCAGTCTGTAGAAATATACTCCAGAAGGCATATTGGAAGCATTCCAAGTAACCTTGTGAACTCCTGCAGGTCTATACTCATCAACTAGTTTAACCAGCTCGCGCCCAAGAACATCGTAAATCATAAGCTTAGTTGGCCCAGCTAATCCCAATGAATACTGAATAGTGGTCGTTGGATTAAATGGATTAGGATAATTTCTTTCTAAGGCAAAGGTCGT
>Ga0208277_1000082_pt1 | contig 50559 bp, 48 predicted proteins | sample ETNtaG_5_FD_185782 | JGI IMG/M metagenome (GOLD analysis project Ga0208277, IMG submission 185782) | Marine microbial and viral communities from oxygen minimum zone, Eastern Pacific Ocean - ETNP201406SV205 (SPAdes) (version 2) | ecosystem: Environmental > Aquatic > Marine > Oceanic ...
GAAATCATTGAACATAGTTGGTTTCGTCCTCATGAAGCCATCAATTTACGTGATGCCGGTGAGATAGAACTAGCACCACCTACTTGGGTGACCTTGAATCATCTTATTTCTTTTACAAATGTTGAAGATGCTTTAAACGCCCTTAATGTCAAGGATCCAATTTTCTATGAAACCCATATAGCTCAATCAGCGAAAGGGCCAGTGGCAATGTGGTTTGGGGACGCAGGTTATGAGAAAACCGATCCTGATATGCCCGGAGAACGCCATAGGCTGACGATGTCTACAGATGGTTACCACTTTGAACAATCAAATAGCAGCTCTCTAACCTAATATTTATCTATGAGTCCTGACAACTCTCTCGAGACCGCACTAGGCCTAACGGAGGCCGAAGTTGCTGAACGGATAGAAAAAGGTCAAGTCAATAACGTTCCTGACGCTCCTGTTCGTACCACTAAGCAAATACTGAGAGCAAATGTTTTAACTCCAGTCAATGGGATTATGGGCACTCTTCTCGTTCTCATATTGGTGGCCGGTTTCCCTGGTGATGCTTTGTTTGCAGGAGTTATTTTCTCAAACAGTATTATCGGGATTTTTCAAGAACTAAAAGCTCGAAAAACCTTGACGGAGTTGGCTGTTCTATCAGCCCCTAAAGCGCGCGTTATTCGTGAAGGGACTGTTAAGGAAATTAATATTTCTGAAGTTGTACTTGATGACCTGATTGAGATTCAACCAGGTGACCAAATAGTTGTAGATGGCGATTTAACATATTCTGCTGGTTTAGAAGTCGATGAATCTCTGCTAACTGGTGAATCTGAACCGGTAGAAAAAAATATTCAGGATGAGGTTTTGTCTGGAAGTTTTGTGTCAGCTGGTTTTGCTCATTACAGGGCTACACGTATCGGTGTTGACTCTTATGCAGTCGCTCTGGCTGAAGAAGCTCGACGCTTCAGACTTGTCGATAGTGAACTGCGTTCTGGAGTGGACACGATTCTGCGTTGGTTGATTATAATCATTCCTCCCTCTGTAGGTCTTTTACTTCTTAGGCTTTTAGTTACTGAAGATCTTTGGGAGGAAGCTTTACGTGGAACCGTAGCCTCAGCAGTTGCAATGGTTCCTGATGGACTTGTACTACTTACGAGTCTTTCCTTTATCACTGGTGTGGTCGCTTTAGCCAGGCATAGGGCTTTATGTAAAGAGCTGGCATCAGTTGAGATGCTGGCTCGTGTCGATGTATTGTGTCTGGACAAAACTGGAACTATTACAACTGGTAAAATTTCCTATACGGGTTTTGAGACTCTCGATGACACTGACCCTTCTGATGTGCTGGGAGCGATGGCAGCTGCCGACCCTTCACCGAACGCTACGCTCGCTGCTCTAGGCGAACAATTTAAAGATCCTGAATGGCCTCTCATTGACTCAGTCGCCTTTTCATCAATGCGTAAATGGTCTATGTGCGACTTTGGTGAAAATGGGTTGTTTTATTTGGGGGCACCCGAAATTCTCCTCGAAGAAAGCGACCAAGAAAACCGTAATCGTGTCGAAATCTTAGCGAATGAAGGGAAGCGTGTTTTAGTTCTTACCAGATCAGACGATTCTGTTGACAAGACGGATGAATTGCCATTAAATCGAAATCCAGTCTGTCTTATTTTTCTAGAAGATACTTTGCGAGATGATGCTCAGGAAATTCTTAGCTACCTTCAAGATCAGGGAATTCAATTAAAAGTCATTTCGGGTGATCACCCTGCGACAGTTGCTTCTGTAGCAAAAAAAGCTGGAATTTCAATTAATGCAGATGTTTTAGACGCCAGAGAGTTAGCGGAAAATCAGAACATGGATGAAATAATTGAAAATACGTCAATTTTTGGACGTGTTACACCTCACCAGAAAAGAGCAATGGTTTCATCTCTTCAAAACAATGGCCACACCGTTGCTATGACTGGTGATGGTGTCAACGATGTTCTCGCCTTGAAAGATTCTGATATGGGCATAGCTATGGGATCAGGGAGTTCGGCTAGTAGAGCTGTAGCTCAGTTGGTGTTGCTTGATAATCAATTCAAAATATTACCGCGCGTTCTTAAAGAAGGCCGGAGAGTGATTAATAATATTGAGAGGGTTTCTAATCTTTTCATCACAAAGGCAACTTACGCTGTTCTATTAACAGCGCTTGTAGGAATAATCGGTGTTCCTTTTCCTTTTCGACCTAAACAATTGACGCTTATAGGAACCTTTTCTATAGGCCTTCCTGGATTCTTCTTAGCTTTGGCTCCGGATAGCTCACTGGTCAAACCTGGTTTCCTAAGAAGAGTCCTTCGTTACTCAATCCCTGCTGGTATCTCTGCCGCAATCGCAACTTTTGTCTGCTACGAAATTGTTAGGCGTTCAGATGTGCTACTGATCGAAGCTAGAACTGCTGCAACAGCAACTCTTCTATGTCTTGGTCTTGGAATTCTTTTGGTTGTGAGCAGGCCTATAAAACTTTGGAAATTATTACTAGCATTATTTATGGGTTTATCTTATGTGTCTGTTCTTTTGAGTGAATTTGGCCGCGACTATTTTGAGATAGTTCATCTATCTGGTAGCTCATGGCTGACTACAGGCATTTGTGTTGCCGTTGGGGTCGTTCCAATATTTCTTTCAGCTCGCTTTAATAAAAACTGATTTTTTGTTTAACGTCCTGCTGCTGCTGCTGCTGCTGCCAAAGCAGCGGCAGCTCTGTCGGCAGCTACTTGTCTGCGTCCTATTATCGGAGTCGTCGGTGCGAATCCATTAGTCGCTCTCTCTGCTTCTGATTCACCACCCCAGAAACCTAACTCTCTGTTGTCGCGAGCATATTGTTTACAATCAACTTGCACTTCACAATCAGCGCAAATCTCTTTTGCTTTTGCTTCACGTCTAACTCTTGCTTCAGGTCTTTCAGCGAATGGTGCAAAAAACAAACTGCTCTCGCCTTGACACAAGGCATCTTTCATCCAGATTAGAACTCTTGAATCAATAAAAAAGTTCGTTGCTATATCAGTCATGCAGACCGGCCCTCCTCCGTTCTACTTTTCGAAGTTTTACTCCGAGCGCGCGACTTTAGGTAATACAAACTGTTTTGAACAGAGGTTTGCGATAATAATTAGAGAATGACTTATCTCTAAAACAGATTAACTTTCTCTTAGCGAATGATCTTTTGTGATAACAATCTGACATCAAGATGACATTCGGCGAAACTCATGCCATAGTCGTTAGATGGATCGTGAAATAAATAACAATGGAAAAATTTCCGGAACGTACTTTGATGATTTGACAGTGGGGCAAATTCTCCAACCCTCTACTGACCTGACCATCACCTCAGGGGAGATCTCGATGTACCAATCAATTTGTGGCGATCCTTTAGCAACCTCTCTGAGTCTCCCATTGGCAAAAAAAGTAACTGGGGTGGCAAAGCGTTTAGTGAACCCTGGGTTAATAATGCACTTTTCAATTGGGCAAAGCACCGTTGCCACAAGACGTGTAATAGCAAATCTTTTCTATCGTGGAGTTTCTTTTAAAAGACCTGTCTTCGAGGGTGACACTCTCCACACCGAAGTAGTAATCAAAGGTTTAAAGGATTTGACTCTAAGAGAAGATAGGTCACCAAGAGGACTTGCGCTGCTTGGAATAAAAACAACGTGCGTGGACGATGATTCAACCGTCGTCGATTATGAAAGATGCGCGATGCTCAAAGCGCGTGACTCAGAGAATCTTCCTGGACACCGAGATGACCTCGGCACAGTAGAAACAGAAATTGTATTAGACGAATGGGAGTCTTTAGTGCCTGAGTCTTGGGACTTCTCATCTGTGAGTATAGAGAAACAAACAAATTGGGATGTTGGAGAGAAGAGAACAGACGACCTGCGCGACACAGTAAGTAACGCCATGGAACTAGTTCGTCTAACTCAAAATCAGGCTCCTGTTCATCGTGATGCAAGCACATCACCGACTAGCGAAAGGCTCGTATATGGTGGCCACACTATAGGGCTTGCTCAAGCATCTTTGAATCGACTGATGCCTGGAAACGCCACTGTATTAGGCTGGCAGTCTTGCGACCATCTAGGACCGGTTCACGAAGGGGATGTTTTGTCTTTTCAGCACACTCTCTTGGAACAGAAAACAGTACGTAATGGAACAATCAGTGCGATTAAAACAGAAGTTTCTTCTATCAGAGGTACGGAAGAGACAAATGTCCTTGATTGGAGGCTTGTAGTTTTTGGGGTTTAAAACGGTTATGAAACTGTTGAGATAAGACCGTGGTCCACCAAATTTCCGATTTCAACTGAACTTAATTTCAAATTATCAGCTAAAACTTGTTCAGTATGTTCGCCCAACAATGGCGCCGTGAGAGCATTTCGATCATCAACTTGTGGGCCTCCAAAAGATAAAGGCGAACCGGGAACTAAGTGTGTTCCCACGCCAGGTTGATCAATTTTGGAAAACATAGGATTTTCCGTTGAACATCTCGGGTCCTCGTCAAGCATCTGTCTAAAAGTTCTATACGGACCCCAGCACACTCCATATTTGTCAAGTTGTTCAGAAATTTCCTTTAAAGTCAAGTTTTTGAACCATGGAATAAACAAATCTGCAATTTCTTCTCTTGCTTGAAAGCGTGCCCCTTCGTCTTTGAAATCAAGACCAAGTCTTTCAGATAGTGAAGATATTTCTTCCTGCGTCTGAGTCGCTTCTAAGAGCCCATCCCATTGCCTTTGAGTGATAGCTACAACCATGACATGACGGTCATCAAGGGTCAAAAAATCTCTTCCAAAAGCTCCGTACAAGTCGTTACCAAGCTTTTTTCTTTCTTCTCCACCTAGTTCAACTTCTGAAAGGTCTCCTCTCCAAGCAACGGCGGCTAGAGCAACATCTGACAAAGCAAGACCAACCAACTGGCCTTCTCCAGTTAGCGTTCTGTAGCGGTCTGCCGCAACCATGCCCAATGCTGCGGTTTGGCCACAAATTAGATCCCATGCAGGCAGGGAATGATTGACCGGACGAGAATCGTCAACATGACCAGTAATAGACGGAATTCCAACTGCACAGTTGATGGTGTAATCCACAGCTGTTGTTCCATCATGGCTTCCCGTAATGGCTACCATCACTAAGTCTGGTCTCTTTTCAGATAGTTTTTCATAACTAAGCCAGCCTCTTGTAGGAAAATTCGTTAAAAAGTTTCCTGATGTGGCTATTAGTTCCGACAACAAAATCTGTATCTCTGGTGCTCGTAAATCCGCTACAACTGATTTCTTTCCACGGTTCAGACCATTCCAATAAAGACTCACCCCTTCTTCGGTAAGAGGCCAACGCTTATAGTCGATCCCTCCACCCAGTTGATCAAACCTAATTACTTCAGCGCCCATCTGAGCCAGTGTCATTCCTCCTGAAGGAGCGGCAACAAAAGCTGATCCTTCGACTACAGAAAGTCCTTCTAGTGGAAGAATCAAATCAGCACGCTCTCAGCTTTGCGAACGGATTACTGTCAAAACTTCATCGCCATGAGTCTGAAAATCTGTAATTGATTCCTGAGTCCAAATAGCAGCAATTAAACCTTGGGGCGAAATTAAAAAACTGCTTCTTATAGAAAAAGCTAAAGCAGGATCATCTTCAGGCCGAGCCGCGCCATAAAGTTCTCCAATTTTTCTTTCGGGATCAGAAATTAAAGGAAAGAGAAAATCATTCTCTTCAGCAAATTTCTTTTGCTCTTCTACTGAATCAAAACTGGCACCGATTATTACGGCTCCTAGCTCTGCAAATTCTGAGGCTCTATCACGGAGCCCCTGGCCTTGCATAGTTCAACCAGGTGTGGATGCTTTTGGATACCACCAAAACAAAACCCAGCTTCCCGAAAAATCAGCCAAAGATAATGTATTACCATCTTGATCAAGCGCTGAAAATTTCGGTGCTTCGCTTCCTACTTCAAGCATTATTCCCCTTTTTCATTTCTTACAATAGTGACCATAGCTTCTCAAATCATCGAAAAGTGCTTTATAAATTAAGCCAGCCAAGAAACAGCCTGAAGTTCGCTGTAGGCCCTTAAACCCCAAGTGCCTCGATCCCTGCCTATTCCCGACATCTTGAATCCTCCAAAAGGTGCTTCCATGTGAGGCTGAAAGCTGTTGAGAGCAACATTTCCGCTTTGTAGATTCTTAGCTATCTGATGAGCTCTAGCAGTATCACCCGCATAGACGTAACTGAATAATCCATAATCAGAATCATTTGCCATTTCGATCGCTTGTTCGTCACCATCATGTGGTATCACTACGACGACTGGCCCAAAAGCCTCTTCACGGACAACGTGCATATCAGTTGTGCAGTCTGCTAAAAGAGTAGGTGCTACGAAAAAACCTTGCTCGTCAGGTCTTTGACCTCCACAGACTAATTTTGCACCCGACTCCACACCAGACAAAACAAAATTTTCAACGTTGTCTCTCTGCTGCTCTGAGATTAAAGGCCCTACTAAAGTATCGCGCTCTCTCGGATCTCCAATTTTGAGCATCCCGGCTATAGCCGAAAGGGTCTCAACTGTTTGATCGTAAATACTGCGATGACAGATAACTCGCGTTGGAGCAGTACAAATCTGCCCGCTATGGAAGCCCCAAACACTTGCTATGGCACCCATAGCTGAGTCAACGTTGGCATCCTCGGTCATGATCAAAGCGCCCTTTCCACCCAACTCCATAAGGACACGCGTCATAGTCGATGCGCCACTTTCATAAATTGACTTTCCAACAGATGTTGAGCCCGTAAAACTGACCATATTTACGTCTTTTGATGCAACCATCGCTGCAGGGACTTCAGGACCAGAAGAAGTAACGATATTAATAACACCTGGAGGGAAACCGGCTTCATTTATGGCTTCACCTAATCTCAAAATACCCAATGGATCTTGAGGTGCAGGTTTTATGATGCAGGTATTGCCCATTGCTAAAGCCGGTGCTATTTTCCCTGCCACATTCGTAAGAGGAAAATTGTAAGGAGTTATACATAGGACAACCCCAACTGGCTGATGGTATACAGATGCTGCCACAAGACCTGCAGGGCCAAGAGCATTTGCACCTTGTTTAATTGGAAGTTCAGATGAATCTATGCGTTGCGGCTTCGAGTAATAACGGAAACGGTCAATGAACCCTCCTGCGACTTGCAGCGTTTCTGTAATATTTATGGTCGATCCGGTCTCGGCCTGAACCAGATCGACCCATTCTGGAGTTTTTTCTTCAAGCACATCTGCAAGTTTTCCCAATAGATAACATCTTTTATCAATCGATGTATTTTTCCATCCTTCTAATGCTTCTCGTGCAGATGTCATTGCATCATCTGCATCACTTAGAGTCGCTTCTGGTGCATAACCCACTATCTCTGTCGTGTAAGGATTGACTATTGGATATGTTTCTGTAGTTTCTGCCCATTCGCCACCTATAAACAATTTCCATTGCTCTTGTGGGTCTATTTTCGTCATTACTCTCCCCTAAGCTCATTTTGAGGATGCTCAAAAGTTCTTCGCTAACCTCTTCATTTGCTATTTTAGTAATTCATTATTGGTAAATACCAAGGATAGAAATTATATGGACAATAATTCGAACATTTCAGACGAAAAGACACACCACCGTTCTTTTTTCCTTGATGAAGAACTTTTCGAATACATCTTGGATCACACTTCACAACCTGATGAAACTCAAAAATCCCTAATAGAGACTACAAGTGAGTTGGGAAAAGTCTCAGCTATGCAAATTGCCCAAGATCAAGGTGTTTTTCTTTTCATGTTAGTCGCTTCGATTCGACCCGATTTTGCCGTTGAGGTGGGAACTTTTACAGGTTATTCATCTTTGGCGATTGCCAAAGCTCTGCCCGAAAGTGGAAAACTATTATGTTGTGACGTTTCTGAAGAATGGACTTCTATAGCTCATAGATACTGGGAAGAGGCGGGCGTTGCGGAAAAAATCGAACTTGTTATTGCACCTGCCAAAGAGACTCTGGCCAATTTACCTGAAAATAAGAAAATTGACTTTGCTTTCATAGATGCTGACAAGGGTGGTTACCTCGACTACTACGAAGAGATTGTGTCTCGATTGTCAGAACATGGCTTAATAGCAATTGACAATGTCTTATGGTCCGGCAGAGTCATTGATAATGGGATTTCTGACAGTGATACTGTTTCTATGCGAACCTTTAATGATTACATCGCTCAAGATGAAAGAGTTTCTTCTGTAATGCTTTCAATCGGTGACGGGCTAACTCTAGTAAAGCGAACGAATTAAAGTTTTTACGCAAAAATAAACAAGGCCTATTTCTGCCGGTTAGGATCTCGGCAGATCGATAACTAAACGAGAGGTTAATCATGACGGATGCTGTAATAGTAGCGACTTCAAGAACTCCTATAGGTAGAGCAAATAAAGGCAGCCTTGCGGAAGCCAGACCTGATGACATGTCAGCTTTTATAATCAAAGACGTTCTTTCTAAAGTTCCACAAATTCAAACTGAATTGGTTGAGGATGTCCTGTGGGGAACTGGTCAACCAGGTGGAGAGCAAGGTTATAACATTGCACGCATATCAAGCCTTTTAGCCGGAATAGATGCCCCTGGAGTAACAGTAAACCGATACTGTTCATCTTCATTGCAAACAATTCGTATGGCCTTTCATGCTATTAAAGCTGGAGAGGGAGACATATTTGTTGCAGGAGGGGTCGAATGTGTTAGCCGCTATCAATTTGGGGCTTCCGATACCGGACCACATAACGACTCTTTTAAGGATGCTGAGACTCGAACAGCTGAGAGAACTGGAGAAGGAGTAGAAACTTGGACTCCGCCTCAAGGCCTACCTGATGTATATATAGCGATGGGTCAAACTGCCGAAAACGTCGCCCAAAGCAAAGGTGTTTCTCGTAAAGATCAGGACGAGTGGGGTGTGCGTTCTCAAAACCGCGCTGAGGCTGCTGCAGCTAGAGGTTTCTTTGAACGCGAGATTACCCCCTACACGCTTCCAGATGGCACTGTAGTTACCGCTGATGATGGAATAAGAGCTGGAACAACTTATGAGAGTGTTTCACAGTTGAACCCTGTTTTCCGTCCTGATGGAACCGTCACTGCCGGCAATGCCTGTCCTTTAAATGATGGGGCTGCTGCCGTAGTGGTGATGAGTGAAGAAAAAGCTTCAGAATTGGGAGTCGCTCCACTGGCAAAAATTGTGGCTTCTGGAGTTTCTGCCCTGAACCCGGAAGTTATGGGGTTAGGTCCTGTTGATGCAATAAACCAAACATTGCAAAGAGCCGGTATGTCTATTAGTGATATTGATCTAGTGGAGATAAACGAAGCTTTCGCAGCGCAAGTAATTCCTTCTGCAGAAGAAACTGGAATAGACCATGACAAATTGAACGTAAATGGTGGAGCTATCGCCTTAGGTCATCCATTTGGAATGACAGGCGCTCGAATAATGACAACGTTGATAAACGGCCTAGAAGACGCAGATAAAGAATTCGGACTTGAAACCATGTGTGTTGGAGGCGGACAAGGCATGGCAATGATCGTCCAACGTATGAGTTGACTCTGTTAACTACTACTGACTTTTAGCCTCACGCCCGGCTGGCATCCAATTAGATCCAGCTGTGTTATCAATATGATTCATGTAGCGCGAACTAACTGGTTCTACTAATTCAAGGAATTGAGTTGTTTGGTCAATTCCAAGGTTACGCCACGCCGCACTTGCGATGTTGTTAAGTTTTCTTTCAAGATCTTCTCTGTATTCCAGACCTATAGACGTAACTCTTTCTCCGTCTGCTAGACCGCGCTCTGTCAACTTTTTAAAAGCGCTACTAATTGCCTTATCATCTGCTCCTCGACTACGTGGGAGCCACTGATCATCGTAGTTGTGCTTGGCGTTATCTAGTATGCCGGCCATAGTGCCGTCAATATCCTCACTAGTCAAAATTGCCCAATGAGTATCACCACGCCACTCACGTATGGCATTAACTGCTAACCAAGCTGATGTGAGTGGATCTTCATGACGTGGCCAATCCAGTAATGATGCGAATAAAGCGCGACCAGACAAAGGAAGTTCTTCAGCAGCTTTCCAAAGCTCGTGAGACATGGCCGCTAGTGGTTCGCATATTTCTGGTGTTAGTTCCTTTAAACCTGGAGCGACTGCAGCGTCTCTAGCCGCTGCAGCTTTTTCGAAGGTGGTATGTTCACGACAAGTGTCAAGGCTTGCTGCAATAAAATCTGGGTTTATCGAGTAGAAAGCTGCTGATACTGCTTTGTTCCCGGCTTCTCCAAGAGTTGCTGCACGAGTAGCTACGTAATAGCCAAATCCATTTGGAACCCCAAGTGCTTCATAATTCGCAATCGCTCTCGGATCCCAGTAAATCCAACCAATCAATCTATGGGAAGAAAAAGCTGCACGACGACTAAGTTGCTCCCAGTTATTTTCCTCTTCACTCACTTTTTCCATACTTTGAAGCGAGTTTTTATCCTTGGCCACCTGATGCATCTTGAACCGATACTTTGCCAGCACTTATCCAAGGCATCATGTCACGGAGTTTAGAACCAACTTGCTCAATACGGTGTTGGCGTCCCTTTTCTTCCAAAGCGTAAAAATTCTCCCTACCAGAATGTGCTTCAGCGACCCATTCTTCCGCAAAAGCTCCAGATTGAATCTCATCTAAAACCTGTTTCATTGTTTCTCTCACATGATCATCGACCACTCGAGGACCACGAGTTAAATCACCGTACTCGGCTGTGTCAGAAACTGAATAACGCATACCTCCTATGCCTTGTTCATACATGAGGTCTACAATTAGCTTCAATTCGTGAAGGCACTCGAAATAACAAATCTCTGGCTGGTATCCAGCATCAACAAGTGTGTCAAAAGCACTTCTAACTAACTCTGTAACCCCGCCGCAAAGCACTACCTGTTCACCGAAAAGATCCGTTTCACACTCTTCAGTGAAAGTCGTTTCGATAATTCCTGCTCTAGCCCCACCAAGTCCATCGGCATAAGCCATTGCTAGGTCTTTCGCTCCACCTGTCGGGTCCTGCTCGACAGCAATAAGGCAGGGCACACCACCACCTTCAACATATGTCCTGCGCACTAAGTGGCCAGGTCCTTTAGGTGCAATCATTATGACGTCTACATCATCTGGAGGTGTAATTAGATCAAAACGGATATTAAAGCCATGAGCAAAAGCAATGGCGTCTCCAGCTTTCAAATTTGGAGCGATATGTTCTTCATATATTGCTGCTTGATCAGTATCAGGCAAAAGAAGCATTATTACATCTGCCCAATCAGATGCTTCTGAAATTGAACGAACTACGATTCCTGCTTCTTCGGCTTTCGAGATGGATCCAGATCCTTCTCTCAGTCCTACACATACATCAACCCCTGATTCCTTTAGGTTCAAAGCGTGGGCATGTCCTTGCGATCCATAGCCTAAAATCGCTACTTTACGGTCTGATATTGCTGAACGATTTACATCATTTTCATAATAAATATTTACCACGATTTTCTCCTAATTATTTTCTTTTAACTATTTAACTTTGTTTAGCTATAACGAATCTAGAGCAACGCGGCCTGTTCGTTGCAGTTCAACTATGCCATAAGAACTCAAAAAAGATTCGAAGTCGTCAATTACAGATGAGGTTTCTACCAAAGAAAGCATCATGCTCTCGGTTCCAATGTTTAGCACCTTTCCTCCGACTTTGTCTAAATGATCAACCAACTCATCTCTTTGACTAGCCTCAGCTTCAACTGTGACGATCATCAATTCTCTTTCGACTGACTCAGCGGGATCCAAAGCTCGTATTTCAACAACATTTATAAGTTTGTCAAGCTGTTTTATTATTTGATCTAATGAAACACCTTCGAGTTCTATATCAAGATCAACAGTTATGCGACTAAATTCTGCTTTATCGGTAGGAGCAACAGCCAGAGACTTAATATTTACGCCACGACGAGAAAAAAGGCCACTGACTCGTGCTAAAACACCGAATTTATTTTCGACGGTTATAACTAAAATTGTGTAATTTCCTTGAGTCTTTTTCATCGCTCTTGACTTTCTTGAGATGGTGGAACGACAATTGAAGAATTATCTTTCCCGGCAGGAACCATCGGGTAAACACGCTCTTCAGGTGCGGTCCGAAAATCTATTACAACTGATCTGTCTTCAATTTCATTAGCTTTAGCTATAGCTTCTGGAACTTCTTCTGGGCTGTCAACTCGAATACCCACACAGCCCATAGATTCTGCCCATGCCTTATAATTCGGCACATCATCTGAAAGAAATACTTCAGAAAATCTTTCTTCGTAAAACATGTCTTGCCATTGGCGAACCATGCCTAAATAAGAATTATTAAGCAATGCGACTTTTATTGGTACGTTTTCAACTGTTGAGGTTACAAGTTCTTGTGCTGTCATCTGGAAACATCCATCTCCATCAACTGCCCAAACCATCCGATCAGGGTTTCCTACTTTTGCACCAATAGCAGCAGGTATCGAAAACCCCATGGTTCCTAATCCTCCTGAGTTGATCCATGTATATGGATGGTCAAAACTCCAGTATTGACTTGTCCACATCTGATGCTGACCAACTCCCGAAGCAACAATTGTATCTTCAGGGGTTAGATCCCTAAGTTGCTCTAAGACATATTGGGGTTTCAATCTACTTCCTGGTTCCGAGTCCTCATATGTAAGTGGAAATCGTTCCTGCCAACCACTGATCATAGACTTCCATTCCGGACGATCTATTTGAGTGGACTCTTGTCGCCTGAGCAGGTCAACCATTGCCTCTATAACTAGACGACAATCTCCATTGATAGCTACATCCGGTTTTCTGACTTTTCCTAATTCTGCTGGATCGATATCTACATGGATAATTTTTGCATCTGGTGCAAAACCGCCAACTTTACCGGTAACACGGTCATCAAAACGGGCACCCAAAGCCACTAATAAATCTGCCTTTTGCATCGAAGTTACCGCTGTATAATTTCCGTGCATTCCTGGCATTCCTAAGCAAAGTTCATGACTGTCAGGAAAAGCGCCTCGTGCCATAAGCGTTGTCACGACATGAATTCCAGTAATTTCAACCAGTTCTCTAAGCGCTTCTGCCGCTCTTGCTTTAAGAATCCCACCTCCAACATAGAAAACAGGCCTCTCAGAAGTCTTAATAAGTTCTAGAGCACTCTCTATTGCAGTCAGGTCAATATTCTTTTCTGGTTTATAGCCCGGTAGTTCCATTTCAGGATTGTCCACCCAATCAAGCGCTGATCTTGGATTATTGGGATCTACTATGTCCTTAGGTAGATCAATCAACACCGGACCAGGTCGGCCGGTAGTTGCTATATGAAATGCTTCTTTTACAATTCTTGGAATATCTTGTGCATCTTTGACAAGAAAATTGTGTTTAGTCACTCCCATCGTGATTCCTGTGGTGTCGCATTCCTGAAAGGCATCTGTACCAATTGCCGCTAGAGGCACTTGACCTGTAATAACTACCAAGGGCGTTGAATCCAGATAAGCGTCGCATAGAGGTGTAACGATATTGGTGGCAGCAGGTCCGCTAGTCACCATAGCTACACCAGGTTTGCCAGTTGCTTGGGCATAACCTTGAGCCATGTGACCAGCACCTTGCTCATGGCGTACCAGTATGTGTCTAATTGTCGAGTCGATAATCGGGTCATACACAGGCAATATCGCTCCGCCGGGGAGCCCAAACATCACTTCTACACCCTCTTTTTCAAGAGCTCTAATTAAAGCCTTGCCGCCATCTATATTTTCGCTGGTCATTTTTTCTCAGATTAGCTTTCTTAACTAAAAACTTGATTAAAAGCAATTGACCTCCCTACAGGGAGGTCAAACGTGCATCCTTAATGGATACACGTTAAATAACTACTACACCTACGAATAATTCTCGCATCTATCCAGTATCGCTGGGAAGCTAATGGCAAACAACCCTTTTTATGCCTTAGTAACAGCTCCTTGCTCTGCTCCTGCTGCTAATCGCGCATATTTAGCTAAGAAACCAGACTCATACCTAGGTTTAAAGGGTTTTAATTCACTTCGCCGTTTTTCCAATTCATTTTCATCGACTATCAGTTCAATTGAATGCTCACGAACATCTATAACGATTCGATCACCTTCTTCTACGAGAGCTATTGGGCCTCCATCAACTGCTTCCGGAGCGACATGACCCACGCAGAATCCGTGAGTCCCACCAGAAAAACGACCATCTGTGATCAAAGCTGCGTCATTCCCTCTACCAGCACCTTTCATGGCGCCTGTAATAGCGAGCATCTCACGCATTCCTGGACCACCTTTTGGCCCCTCATAACGAATCACTACGATATCTCCAGCTTTTATAGCTCCGTCCAAAACTGCTTCCATAGCCTTGTCTTCACCATCAAAAACTCTGGCACGACCATCAAATCTATCGAAATCTATTCCAGCAACTTTTACAACAGCTCCGTCAGGAGCTAAGGAGCCTCTCAATATCGCTATTCCTCCTATGTCATGTATTGGATTATCAAAAGAATGAATCACGTCATTATCAGGTTTTGGTGGGTTAAGGAGTTCTAAATTCTCTTTGACAGTAAGACCGGTAACAGTTATTTCGTCGCCATGAATCAAGCCTTCCTCTAATAGCATTTGCATTACTACCGGAACACCTCCAACTCTGTCTATGTCAACCATGTGGTAAAGGCCATGTGGTTTCGTGTCAGCAAGATGTGGGACTTTCTCAGCTATACGATTGAATTCCTCTAATTGAAGATCTACACCCGCTTCAAAAGCAATCGCCAAAAGATGCAAGACGGCATTAGTTGATCCACCAAGAGCCATCACCACAGCAATGGCATTCTCAAACGCTGCTTGAGTCATTATGTCTCGAGGGTAAATGCCAGCCTCTAGAAGTTTCATCACAGCAGTACCACTTGCGTATGCGACATCTGAACGCCTGCTATCTACTGCTGCTGCAGATGCAGATCCTGGCAATGACATCCCCAATGCTTCTCCTACTGCAGCCATTGTGTTCGCAGTAAACATTCCTGCACAACTACCCATGGTTGGGCAAGCAGCTCGCTCTATAGAAAGGAGCTCATCATCGTCAATGTCACCTACCGCATGGGCTCCTACTGCTTCGAAAACATTGACTATGTCTAAAGATTTTCCATTATGTTCTCCAGGCATTATTGAACCGCCATACACAAAAACCGAAGGAAGATTGATACGTGCTGATGCCATAAGCATCCCAGGTAATGATTTGTCACAACCAGCAAAACTCACAAATGCATCAAGTCTTTCAGCATGCATTACAGCTTCAACAGAGTCAGCAATAATCTCTCTACTGACTAAACTCGCTCTCATTCCTTCATGTCCCATGGAGATAGCATCACTTACTGCAATAGTTGTAAATTCCAAAGGGAATCCACCTGCTTCAAGAACACCTTCTTTGCACTTTTTTGCAAGCGCATCTAATGGCAAGTTGCAAGGTGTGACTTCATTCCACGATGAAGCGACTCCAACCTGTGCTTTTGAAAAATCATCATCGCCCATACCTACGGCACGTAACATAGCTCGAGCCGGTGCCCTGTTAGCTCCATCTGTAACTTCGCGAGATCTTGGTTTTATATCGTTCTTTTCATTTTCACTCATACAAGAAGGGTAGGGCTCAAATCAATGTTTTGACGACTTGAAGTGTTTAGACTTTCATAATCAACATCCCAGATCGTGATAAAAAGCTTTTAGCGTTAGCAATCCCAGCTTTGGGTGCACTCGTAGCCGAACCACTCTATTTGTTAGCCGACACTGCTGTTGTTGGTCATCTGGGAACCATTCCTCTAGGAGGATTAGCTGTTGCATCAGCTGCCTTGCTATTAATTTATGGACTTTCCTCTTTTTTGGCTTATGGCACCACTGCAACAGTAGCTAGGTTTACTGGAGCGGGTGAACCTTCAAAAGCCACAAATCAAGCTATTCAAAGCATGTGGCTGGCTTTCTTTCTTGGCATCGCTATAGCTGTCATTGGCTACCTTGCTGCTAATCAGCTACTGAAAATTCTAGGTGCTGAGGGGGAACTTCTGGAGCAAGCCCGCATTTATCTGCGTATAAGTATGTTCGGGGCTCCAGCCATGTTGATAATGCTTGCAGGAGTGGGCTATTTGCGTGGAGTCAAAGACACAGTTAGACCTCTGTGGGTAGCTATAGGAACTGCTCTCTTGAATCTGGGGCTCGAACTGATTCTTATCTATGGTTTCAACAAAGAAATTGGAGCTTCTGCAGCAGCAACGGTAATTTCTCAATGGATTGGTGCTCTGATTTATTTATTTTGGATTCGGCAGGCCATAGGTGGATATAAAGTTTCCTTCAAACCAAAATTTTTAGTATTGATTAAACTTTTAAAAAGTTCAAGTGAACTACTAATTAGAAATCTCTCTTTAACTACTTCTTTTATTGTTGCTACAGCTATGGCAGCTCGCCTTGGAAATGTTGATGTTGCAGCACATGAAATTGGATTCCAAGCATGGTTTTTCCTTTCTATGTCAATGGATGCAATTGCTATAGCAGCACAGGCAATTACAGGAAACCTTCTAGGTGCTGGCAATGCCCACGAAGCACGTCAAATGGGCCGAAGGGCAATAATCTGGTCCACAGGCTTAGGTTGTTTTATAGGTTCTATTCTTGCGATATTTCATTTATCCTTTGCAGAAATTTTTTCTGAAGATACCGCAGTAGTTGAACTTGCAGGTTTCCTTCTTTTGCATGTCGCTGCAATGGCTCCATTATCAGGCGTAGCATTTGCTTTAGACGGCATTCTTATAGGTGCAGGTGACCAACGTTTCCTTGCTAAGGCCATGAGCTTTTCAGCTGTCATTTCTGTGCCCCTAATGCTCTTAAGTCTCGCATTTGGTCTTGGCATAGGTTGGATTTGGGGATCCATTTGGATTTTGATGTTGACTCGTTCCACTACTTTATATATTCGTTTTAGAAGTGATAAGTGGCAAAAATTGGGAAGCTAGTTTTTAGCTTTAGCACTCAAGATTTGATTAACTATCTTGCCGTCAGCCTGACCACTGGTTTCTTTCATTATTAACCCAACGAAGAAACCTGACTTTTTCTTTCTTTCAGTTTCGTCCCCATTAATAAAAGAAAGCCAATCATCAGAGTTTTCTGAAATGATTCGGTCAACCACTTCTTCCAATTCAGAATTGTCCATCGATTCGAAACCATGACTCTTTGCTACCTCTTGAGGGTCTCCGCCCAATTCAACCAAGTCAGCTAGAACTGTTTTAGCTTGTGTAGCGGTTAGTTCACCGTTCATTTCCATCAACGTAAGAGACGCAAAAGCCTCTGGCGTCAATTCACCAATTCCATCAGCAAGATTGTTCTCTAAATGCACCAGAACGCGATTCTTGTCAGCGTTTAAAGAAATTGCCTGAAGAGCAAAAGTGTCTAAATCTCTTTGCACTATCAATGAAGTTTCCGTTGGTTCAACTTCAATCGCCTCGGCTAGCAAGTGTCTTCTGTCTCTTGGTAGTGACGGCAAAGAATCAGCGATTTCTTTTACCCACTCTTCAGATGGTTCTACTGGCACTAAATCAGGTTCGGGGAAATAACGGTAATCAAAAGCTTCTTCCTTGGATCGCAACTTATGTGTACGACCCTCGGCTTCATCCCAATGGCGTGTTTGCTGTTCGATTTCCTGACCTGATTCGATTATTTCAATCTGTCTTTTTGCTTCATATTCGATAGCTCTTCCGAGAGATCTCAAAGAGTTTATATTTTTAATTTCACAACGTGTCCCCAACTCCTCTGTCTCAGATCTACGAACTGACACATTGCAGTCAACGCGTAAGGAGCCTTCCTCCATCTTCCCGTCAGAAGCACCGATGGCCACCAATATTGAACGCAATTCAGAAACATACTCTCTTGCATCATCTGGGCCTCGAAGATCTGGCGCTCCAACTATTTCGATTAGAGGAACACCTGACCTGTTGTAATCAATCAATGAGTAGGAAGCTTCATGTATTCGTCCTCCCCCTCCCACATGGGTTATCTTTCCGGTGTCTTCCTCTAAGTGAGCTCGCTCAATTCCTATTCGCCTCCCATCAGGAAGTTCTAACCAACCTTCTTTGTTTATTGGTAAGTCGAACTGTGAAATTTGATAAGCCTTCGGCATATCTGGATAAAAATAGTTTTTACGTGCAAATACTGACTTTTGCACTTCACAATTCAAAGCTAAACCCACTCTGATAGCCAGCTCTACCGCTTTTTCATTCAAAACAGGTAAAGATCCAGGCAATCCAAGAGAAACAGGATCTGTGTTGCAGTTCGGTTCACCGCCAAAGGAATTAAGCGCTGATGAAAACATCTTAGTTTTGGTAGCTAGTTCTGCATGAACTTCTAAACCAATTACCGTTTCCCAATCATTCATCTCAAGACTATTCAATGCCATTACCACTTTCAGATTCAAGAACTTTTGCAGCTTGAAACATCTCTCGCTCTGCCATAGCGGGAGCAAGAATTTGGATCCCTATAGGCATCCCATCCTCTCCAAAACCGAAAGGAACTGACATGGCGGGATGACCTGCGAGATTAGAGGGTATTGTGCACACATCCTGCAAATACATCTGCATGGGATCTGCAGTTTTATCTCCCAATGGGAAAGCTGTAGTTGGGGCAGTGGGACTTATAAGAATGTCAAACTTCTCATATGCTTTTGCGAAGTCATTCATTATAAGTGTTCTTACTCTCTGAGATTTACCGTAGTAGGCGTCGTAATACCCAGCTGAAAGAGCGTAAGTCCCAAGCATGATCCGACGTTTTACTTCGTCTCCAAAACCTTTTGTGCGAGTAGCTGTCATTGTCTCCGCAGTGGTTGATGCTTCTACTCTTGGACCAAACCTTATCCCGTCATATCTCGCAAGATTTGAAGATGCTTCTGCAGGTGCTATGACATAATAAGCGGACAGTCCGTAAATAGAAGCTGGAACCGAAGCTGATTCAACGGTTGCTCCTGCATTAGAAAAAACTTTTATAGCTTCTTCGACTCTAGAACTGACATCCGGTGAAATTCCCTCTAGGCCTTTTCCTGATAGTTCCTCAATCACCCCAATCCTCATACCTTCGACCCCTTGATTTAATAATCCTGAAATCTCCAGCGGTTTCTCCGGAATTGAAGTGGAATCCCTTGGGTCATGACCACTAATAACTTCAAGAGTTAAAGCGGCATCAGAAACTGTATTAGCAAATGGACCTACCTGATCAAGACTGGAAGCGAATGCTACAAGTCCATAACGAGACACTCTTCCGTATGTGGGCTTAACTCCGACAACGCCACAAAGGGCAGCTGGTTGTCTTATGGAACCCCCGGTATCACTACCCAAAGCTAAAGGAGAAAACCCTGCTGCTACAGCTGCTGCGGAGCCTCCTGATGAACCTCCTGGAACAAGTTCCAAATTGTGAGGATTTCTGGTCGGACCAAAGGCAGAATTCTCTGTTGAAGAACCCATCGCAAACTCATCCAGATTGGTTTTACCTATGATGATCGCTCCTGCTTCTTTAAGCTTTTCGATAACAGTGGCGTTATAAGGGGGTTTCCATCCTTCTAAGATTTTTGAACTACACGTAGTCTCAACTCCACGTGTACAAAGATTGTCTTTAATTGAAATCGGAACTCCTGCTAAAGGACCCAATGTTTCTCCAGAAGCAATTTTTGAATCTATCTCATCAGCATCTATCAAAGCCTGTTCAGCAGTAACAAGATTGAAAGCGTTAACATCAGACTCACTTTCGTTAATGGTTTCAATATAATTTTCAACAATTGAGCGGGCACTGACTTCACCAGAAGAAACTTTTTCTACTATTTCTGTTGCCTTCATCACGATTCCCCCAGAATCCGAGGAACTCGAAATTGGCCTTCTTCTACTTCTGGAGCTACTTCAATCACTTCTTCGATCGCAAAAACTTCACCGGGTTCATCAATACGTAGAACATTCTTCAAAGGAAAAGGATGTGTACTCGGCTCTACATCATCTACATTTAAAGCTTCTAAATCAGCTGCATGATCTAAAACAGCAGCGAGTTGAGATGTGAATGCATCCAGCTCATCCTCGCTCAACGCTAGTTGAGCTAAACGTGCCACATGGGCAACTTCTTCACGCGAAATTCTTTGAACCACAGTTCAGAGGGTAGAGGAGATATAGCCAAACAAGACTTTTATCCACTGATTAATTCTATTGGAGTTTCCGGTAATCCCAGAGCAGTGCCTGGAGGTTCTTGCCTCGTGATTAAACCTCCTGATGGTCCATCAATTGAAATAGAACGAAATCCAGCTGCAGCTAATCTAGATTCTGCAGCATCGACTGAAAGCCCTACTACATCGGGAATTGGGCGTGGCTCAGGTCCAGTCGAGACTAATATTTCAACCTCTGAACCACCTCTAACAGAACTCTGTGATGGAGGTTCAAAGGCTACTACGTAACCTTTTGGGACAAATTCGTCCCTTACTCCAATGCGGCGTGAAACTAGTCCTAAAGTTTCTAATACTGCTTCCACTTCGGACACTGCACGACCTTCTAAGCCAATTGGAATCACTACCGGAACTCTCCCATCAGAGACAAGCAAATCAACACTTCCTCCTAGAGGGAGCTCGTTAATAGGCGCGAGAACATCGACGATCATCCCAGCTTCGATAGTTTCACTGTAAGAATAGGAGATCTCGCCCACTTGCAAGCCAGCTGACTGGATGAGCCTTTCTGCGCCAGGAAGACTCTTACCTACTAAGTCAATAGGTATCTGAACTCGTTCTGCTCCAAGAGAAATAACTATCACTACAGTCTCATTTTCTTCTAGAGCTGTCCCTCCAACGGGCTCAGTCGACAACACCTCACCTTCCACTGTGTCGTCAAGACGGTCAAAACGCTCTTCTACATTCCATCCAAGCGCAACAATTAATTCTCGTGCACTATCTCCTGAAGAACCTACTAATTGAGGCAGGGTTCTTGATTCTGTTTTCGTTGCTTCCCACAAAAAAGCTCCAACAGCAGTCACAGCAACCACTAAAAAGCTTGCCATTAAAGCATTCATCCAACGTCGTCTCGACGGCTTTATCGAACCAGTCTGTTGAGGTTCGGAATCTGGTTCAAATGACACAGTTTCCATTCGTTCTGTAGGTCGATCAGGTGCAGAGGAAACGCTTGCAGGCACTAGGGGTTCTTCACCTGACAGAGGGTCTGCACCCACCTCTCCCGGGCCGACAAAAGGTAGAGGCTCTGGACGGGCCATTTGACTCGCAATATCAAGTAGCATCCTTCCTAGTTCTCCTGCAGTAGGTCTTTCTTCTGCGCTAGCGGAACCAGCTCTTTGGACTATTGGTGCCAGAGCCCCCAAACTTTCGGGAATTGGCACGTCTTGACCTTCTCTTGCTCTTAATGTCCCTAGGACCGTATTCTCAACAAAAGGAAGGTGTCCTGTAGATGCTTCGACGATACACAAAGCCAAAGAATAGATGTCAGACTTAACTCCTAGAGTAAGTCCGCTGGCTTGTTCAGGTGAAGCGTACCGAGCAGTACCCACATAGCCTCGTAAACCACCCAATTCGTCTAATTGTGGCCCAGAATTAGAAATTTCTGCTTGCGTTGCATCTGCTAGTGCAGCTGCTAATCCAAAATCTGCAATTCGCAAATGGCCATCTTGACCAAATAAAAGATTTGCAGGTTTAAGATCCCGATGAATTATTCCTTGTGCGTGAGCGTGATCGAGAGCTCTGCATGCTTCAAGACTGATTTGCAATATTTGTGAAGGGCTGAGAGTTCTTCCACTATCTAAAATACTTCTAAGACTCCCACCACCTAAGTATTCAGTCACCAGATAGGCCTGATCATCAACTCCCCAGTCAAAAACTCGCACCGTATGGGAACTTGTAAGCGAGGCGGCAACTTTGGCTTCTGTTTTAAATCGTTCTACGAATCCTGGATATTGGGCAAGTTGAGTGTGTAGAACTTTGACTGCTACTTGACGATTCAAACTTAAATCAGTAGCTAGGTAAACAGAACCAGACCCTCCAGTTCCTACAACGTTTTGAAGTCTGTATCTGCCACCAAAAGTGCGACCAGACATATTCTGAGGACCCCAAGAATTTCCTTTACCAAAAGATCCAGTATCTCTTCGTTTTTCTACCACATGTAAAGGTTACCTCTAGGTAGCCTTTACATGTGACGCGTCGCAACTCAATTATTATCTGCTTTCTTCTTGTTGTAGGGATAGCAGTACTGGTCTTAGCCGGACTTATTGCTGACGGCGATGACAATGACATCGTATTAAACTCAAATCCCGGAGTATTAGAACTAATACCAAGTCGCGGTGACGAAGTGATAGCTCAGACAAATGTAGGAGTTGTCTTTTCATCTACTTGGACGGGCGAAATTATTAGTATCGGAGATACGCAAATCCCTCTTGATCAACAAAGAATTGAACCCGCTTTAAATTCAGTTGTTTTTAGACCTGAAGTTGGAAAAATTATTGAGCGGCTACCACCTGGAGATATTTGTGCTTCCGTCGCCTATTGGGAGGTTCAAACACCGAGTAGACGATCAAGCTTAAGTTGGTGCTTCCGCGTCATCGGATAAAAATTTATTCCGGCAAATCACCTTTTTTAATTAAATACTCAAAGGCAATCTCATCTATGACTGGAATATCAAACTTTTCCGCTTGATCCAGTTTCGATCCACCTCCCTCACCGGCAAGTAAATAAGTCGTTTTAGTCGAGACGCTCCCAGGAGACGTGCCCCCTCTTTCTTTTATGATTTTGCGAGCTTCTTCTCTACTTAAACCTTCCAACTTGCCTGTCACAACGATAGTGACCCCTAAAAGAGTCTTTTCCAAGCCACTTGAAAGTGGAAGCTCAGATTTGGGGTTAACTCCCATATCTTGAAGCCTTGTTATCAGATGGCCATTAAATTCGTTTGCAAACCATTCAAAAACACTCGCAGCAATTTTCGGTCCTAGTCCATCAATAATCTCTAAGTCTTGCATTTGCACTTTTTTTAACGCTTCAAGATCTTGAAAATTCTCTGCTATTAACTGAGCAACTGTGGTTCCCACATGTGGAATTCTTAAAGCGAACAACAACCGCCCTAAATCTCTCGAACGAGCTTCTTCGATTGCATTTTTGAGATTCGTGACAGATAATTCCCCAAAACCTTCCATTTTTGAAATCCGCTCGAAATCAATTCTGAAAATGTCAGAAACATCGTTTATCAAACCTTCTGAAACAAACAGATCAACTCTTTGCTCGCCGAATCCTTCAATATCCATTGCTCCTCGTGATACGAAATGTTCTATTCGTCCACGAATTTGTCTGGGGCATTCATAGTTGTTGCAGAAGGTTGCTGCCTCTCCTTCTCTTCTTTCTAATTCTTTTTTACAAGCCGGACAAGAAGTTGGAAATTTCCAAGGACGTGAGTTTTCTGGCCTTTCACTCATAACTGGTCTTACAACTTCAGGTATCACATCTCCTGCTTTGCGAACCACTACTAAGTCACCGGGTCTTACATCTTTTTCTCTCACTTGATCAGCATTATGAAGGGTGGCCGTACCTACTGTTGAACCACCTACAAAAACAGGCTCTAATTTAGCGAATGGGGTTGCTTGCCCCCCCGGACCTATTGAAACTTCAATGTCAATCAATCGAGTTGTTCTTTCTTCCGGTGGAAGTTTGTATGCAATTGCCCAACGTGGCGCTCTAGCCGTAGCACCTAGTTGCTCCTGTAAAGCTAAATCGTCTACTTTTACAACAACTCCATCTATTTCATAGTCGAGGTCGTGACGCATCTTTTCGATATTTTCTATGTATGAAACAGCTTCTTTAAAATCGGTGAATTTCTTTGCATGCTCGTTGATCGGAAGCCCTAAATCTTTTAACCAACGTAAGGTTTCAAAATGTCCACCAATATCAGGTGAACCTTTTGTTTCTCCGATCTGATAAGCCCAAAATGAAAGGTTGCGTGTAGCCGTAACTTTTGAATCTTTCTGCCTTAACGAACCTGCTGCCGTATTACGAGGATTCGCAAAAGTGGGTTCGTTTAGGGATTCTCTGGATCGGTTAAGAGCATTAAACGCTTCTATCCCTAAATACACTTCACCTCTAACCTCTAAAATTTCTGGAGCTTCTTTGCCAAGGGTTTTGGGAACATCGGAAATTGTTAAAACATTTTCGGTAACATCTTCTCCAATAATTCCATTTCCGCGTGTAGCAGCTTGAACCAACTGACCTTTCTCGTAACGTATCGAAACAGCCAATCCATCAAACTTCAATTCACACACCAATGTAGAAATTTTTTGTTCGCCCCCTAGACGTCTCTCCACTTTGTCGATCCAGGAATTCAATTGTTCTATGTCGAATGCATTATCTAGCGATTGCATTGGTACACGATGCTCAACTTCTGCAAAAGGCGTGTTGTTTCTACTTCCGACTGTTGCACTAGGTGAGCTTGAATCAGCTAAATGGGGGAATTTTTTTTCTAAATCAAGTAATTCTCGCCAAAGTAAATCAAAATCAGAATCAGGTATTTCCGGAGCCCCTTGTGCATGATATAAATCGTTGTGGAATCTAATTAATTCGCGAAGTTGATCCAACCGCAATGAAACTTTCTTATCGCTCTTTTCCTCTAAAAAATCATCTTTAGCCACAGTTCGATAATACCGTTACCCTACGATTAGTCCGTGACGGTACAGAAACCGTCTAGTCTGCTCTTTGTGAAACTTTTGTTTAAAGACGATCTGGGAAGACGTAGCGAGTCTGTTACTACAGGGATCATGAGAGTAATTTGGCTATGTTTGCCTTTGCTCTGCGGACCATCTCTTGCAGATAGTTTTAATGACTTCGAATTTCTTTTGAGAACAACAGTGTCAATAAGTCTTTGGGCTATATGGGCTTTAATACTTTTAGCAACTTTAATTGCGACTCCAGTTTCCTTAGCGGTAATTAGAATCGGGGCACCTGCTGCTGCTGTTCTTAACGTCTGGAGTGCCTTAGAAAATAATGGTTCACTTTCAGGTGTTGTTGGTCTTGCAGCAGCTACAGTCGCAGCTTCTATAGCACTGTCAGCGCCTTTAGGTGACAGATTTTCAGATGGAGCTTCTTACGGTGATGAACGTCGTTTCCTCCTTAGAGCGCCAGGCCCTGTGTTGCTTCTGTTTGGACCATTAGCATGGCTGACTTCATTGGCTGGTTTGACTGTGGGGCCGATCTTATTATTAAATAAAAACTTTTTATTTGGGTCATTAATATCTTTATGTGGCTTCCCACTTGCAGCAATAGCCTCAAATGCTATCTACCAGCTCGGAAAACGTTGGATTGTGCTAGTTCCAGCAGGAATACTCCTACACGACCACCTTTCTGTTGGGGATCCAACTCTTATTCCTAGGAACCAACTTGCAAATTTATCTCCTGCAAAAGTTGGAACTAATGCTTTGGACCTGAGTCAAAACTCTTTTGGTTTGTCACTAGAAATAAAGTGTCTAACTCCTCTTTCAATGATGCTGAAAACTGGAACAAGAAAAATCGCAAATGAAAACTCTATTGTCGAAAGCTTTTTAATAAATCCTGTGAGGCCAAATGTTTTGCTGGCTGAAGCTCAAAAAAGAGATCTCAGAGTTTAATCAGACAGCAATTGCTCCGCCTACGACTTGGTTATCTTCATAAAAAACAAGACTTTGCCCTGAAGCGACTATCGAGTGGGCTTCGTTCCATGTGAGTACATTGTCTTCAATATTCGCTAATTTCGGCTTCCCATGCGCACTTGTTTGAACTAGGAATTCACCCTTAATCTCATTTGCAGCCCATAAAGTGTTTCGGAATTCTGTTTGCTCGACTAACAGTTGATCAGGGGTCCCTACAGTTACTGTTGCTGATTCAATATCAATATTATTCGCGTATCTCGGTTCTTTGCCCCCTGCTAGAAGCATTCCTCGCCTCTGACCAACAGTAACTAATTCTATTGCTTCTACTCGACCTACTTCGGATCCGCTTTCATCTACTACTCTCCCAGGAGTCAAAGGGATCCTTTGCCCAAGAAAGTCAGCTCTTCCCTTTTCGCGAGTAATAAAACAGACATCTTGGCTATCAGGCTTGGTCGCGACCCTAAACCCTAAACTGTCTGCTTTCTCTCTGACTTGATCTTTAGTCATCTCTCCGACAGGAAGATGCAATGAAGAAATCTGGCTTTGATTCAACATGTACAGAACATAAGACTGATCTTTTGCTTCATCTACTGCCCTTGCGATCCGGAAGGTGTCGTCTTTTTGCTTCACTATCCGAGCATGATGGCCAGTAACTATTTTCTCGAAACCTAATGATTTTGCTCTGTTCATAAGACGATCAAATTTAATATGCCTATTGCATTCGATGCATGGATTTGGAGTTAAACCTAATGAGTGAGCTTCAACATAAGGAGCTACTACATGTTCATCAAAATCGTCTCCCAGATTGAAAACATGGTGCTCTATACCTAATGAATCAGCTACTCTCCTCGCATCATCTACATCCGAGACTGAACAGCAACCAGAGTCAGAATCTCCTCCCCAGAGTTTAAGTGTCACTCCAACCACCTCATCCCCGTTCTCACAGGAGAGAGCAGCTGCGACTGATGAATCAACACCTCCTGACATAGCGACCATTACTCGTGTCATTTTTGAAACTCTCGTAATTGGTCAACAGCATCAGGAACAACTGTTACTGCATGTTCTATTTCTTCATCGGTTGTAGTTTGGCCTAACGAAAATCTGATTGAACCTCCAGCTGTTTTGAGATCTACACCCATTGCTTCTAAAACATGTGAAGCCTCTTGTGCTCCACTCGCACATGATGAAGCTGCACTCGCATATATGCCTTGATTTTCTAAGAGGAAAAGTAGTGATTCGTTTTCTATGTTTTCAAAACAAAGATGTGCTATTCCAGGCGTTCTAGGTGTTTCTTTCGGCAAGGTGCGGCTGGTACCAGTAATTTTCTCTATTAATCCGTTTTCCAGCTTGTCTCTCAACTCAGTAACTCGTTCATTTATCTTTGATCGTTCAATCTGCATTAGGCGAGCTGCTTCTCCGAGCCCAACGATCGCCGGAACATTCTGGGTCCCACTTCGTCTTTCTCTCTCCTGCCCACCGCCACGAATTACAGGAGATAATTTAACACCTTCTCTTAGGACCAAAGCTCCTGCCCCTTTCGGGCCACCAAATTTATGCCCAGTAAGACTTATTAAGTGTGCCTTTTTTGAAGATTCAGCGATATCAAGCCATGAAGTCGCCTGAACTGCGTCTGTGTGAATCATAATTTCTGGCGCTTTCTCTGATATCAAATCCGCGATTGTATTGATGTCATTTATTACTCCGGTTTCATTATTAGCCATCATGACCGAAATTAAAGAAATATCGGCGAATGAATCTAAAAGATTAGACAAACTTTCGAGATCAACTCTTCCAGTTTCATCTGTAGGTATCACTATCCCTCCAGATTCCCTGACAGGTTCAAGCACTGCGGGGTGTTCGGTTGCAGAACACAAAGCCTGACCGCCTTTGAAGCCGAGGATGCCGTCAATTGCCAGATTATCTGACTCCGTTCCTCCGCTCGTGAAAATAACATTTCCCGGTTCCGCTCCAACTAGTGAAGCTACGTGATCTCGCGCGTCATCAATAGCTCTGCGTGCTTCTCGTGCTAAACGATGAGATCCCGATGGGTTTCCTGGATGCATTGAAAGCCACGGCATCATTTCTTGGACAACTTCTTCTCGCACCGGTGTGCTAGCAGCGTGATCGAGATATATATCCATTCTTTTAGGTTAAAGGGAACTGCTTTACTAGCAAAAAATCGGCATAATTAAGATCTATGTTTATAAGAATTTTTCAGGAAATTGAAGCCCCTCCAGAGGTGGTTTGGAATGCTATTTCGAATATTCAAACGCATGTTAATTGGATGGCAGATGCCTCAAAGATACGGATCACCTCAGAACAAACTCAAGGTGTGGGTACAACTTTCGATTGTGATACAAAAGTCGGTCCTCTAAGAACAACCGACAAGATGCAAGTTACCGAATGGGTTCCGAATCAAATATTGAGCATTAGTCACAAGGGCCTCTTTGAAGGGAAAGGCAGTTTCATTCTTGAAAAACCATCGGAAGGTAGAACACTGTTTGTCTGGGAGGAAAATCTAGATTTCCCAATTTTTCTGGGTGGTAAAATTACTGAATTTTTTGCAAAACCTGTGCTCAAAAAAATTTGGAGAGGGAATCTTTACAAATTAAAACAACTTGTCGAGAAGTCCTAGAACAGTACTTCATTAACCCAATATTGGGTCATACCAATAATTTGAAGCCCAAATGCAAGAGAAACCAAAAGCAACTGCGATTATTAATGGGAGTAAAAGTCTTGAATAGCCTGAGATGTTTTTTTTGTTCATCTCATCAATCAGCCAACCAATGAGCAGACCACCAATAAGACCTCCTAAATGACCACCAACTGAGATATTGGGTCGAGCAAAAGTAAAGATCAAATTTATGACTAGCAGGCTTCCAATCCCATTTGACCAAGGACTCACGCCTCTACGAAATTGGTAAATTACCGTTGCGCCCATTAATCCAAACACCGCTCCAGAGGCTCCAACAGTTAAAGCAAGAGGGTCAAGCAACATGACCCCCAAAGCTCCTGACAATAAAGAACCAAAATATAAAGTTAAATAACTTGCAGTTCCTAATAGTCTTTCTAATTGACTTCCCAGCATCCATAAGAGAAACATGTTGAAAGCAAGATGTATGACGCCTGCATGCAAAAAGCCTCCTGTGAACATTCTCCACCATTCGCCTTCAGCGATACCTACATAATCAATTGAAAATGGAGATAGAACTCGACCATATCCAACTAGACCAAAATCAATAGTTATATCCCCACCTCCCGAAGCTAGTGAACCACCTTTGAAAAGGGTTGCGAAAAAAGCCATGAGATTAACTGCTATAAGAGACCTTGTAGTTAATGACTGCTCAGAAATATGCTCAACTCGACGACCAAAACCTACCGGTAAGCGGCGTTGCCTTCGAGAATGGATATTCCGAGGTGCTATACACGCAGGACAATGAAAACCTACAGATGCGGTATGCATGCATTCGGCACAAACTCGACGCTCGCAACGTTGACAAGTAACGCCTGCATATCTATCAGGATGCCAATAACAATTGTTGTTAGTCATTTTCTTCCTAAAGAGTTACTGCCGTTCCTTCATCTGAAATAGCCTCACCTAAATTGTGAACAGAGGTTATTCCCGGAACTCTTTCTTTCAGTACTCTTTCTATCCCAGCTTTCATTGTTTGATCTGATGCATCACAACTCACACATGCACCGAGCAATTCAACAGTCACTTCTCCAGTTTGCTCATTCACCCCATGTAACAGGACATCACCTTCGTCTGCTTGAAGCACAGGTCTTATAAATTCTATTGCATCCCTTACGAGCGTTTCTAGGTCTTTATCGGATTCTCCTACTGAAAGATTTGTCATGTCTATAGTTTCGCAGGAGTATTGGCGGACTACACCTACTTCTACAAGATTGACAATATTCTTAAATAATGAAATTTGAACTTCTTCTTTTAGGTCATCAAGGTGGCTGGGATGAAATTCTTCTCGTTTTAGCACCTTTAAGTTTGATCGCATGGCTGCTATGGGCAGCTAACCGTAAAGCCGAAAAAATGGATCCAGAAAAAAAGTCAGATTTTGAAGCAGAAAACGATTCTAAATATCCTGATGATTAACTAATTCGATTTTTGCCCCTAAAGAACTTAAATTGCCCACTAAATTCTGATAACCACGTTCTATGTGACTTGCAGAACCAACCAAAGTTTCCCCTTCAGCAGCCAAACCTGCCAAAACCAGTGCAGCGCCTGCTCTTATATCGGGAGCTCTAACAGGTGCTCCTGAAAGTCTCTCCACTCCGCGAACAACAGCATGGTGTCCTTCCGCTCTTATATCTGCGCCCATTCTGATCAACTCGTCAACATACCGGAACCTCCCGGCAAAAATATTTTCTGTTACAATTCCCACCCCGTCTGAAATTGATAAAAGAGCAACCATAAATGGCTTGTAATCAGTGGCAACACCGGGGTAAGGCAATGTGGCTAGATCCACTGATCGCAACCTCTTAGAGACACACACACTAATTCCGCCATCGACTTGACCAATCTCTATTCCCATCTCATGCAACTTTTCAGCGAGCATCTCCATGTGTTCTAATCGTGCTTCTTCGATGACTATTTGACCCCCTGCCATACCTAAAGCAGCCATATAAGTTGCAGCTTCAATTCGATCGGGTATCACGGTGTGTTCAACGGGTGATAAATTACCAACTCCCTCAATTTGGATAGTAGAGGTTCCATCTCCTGTAATTTGAGCACCCATAGAATTTAGGAAATGAACTAGATCGACTATTTCAGGTTCGCGTGCAGCATTTTCTATAACTGTTTTTCCTTCAGCTAATACTGCTGCCATAAGTAAATTTTCAGTAGCACCAACGCTTGGGAAATTAAGCAATACTTTGCCTCCGATTAGCTTTTCCGCTTCGCCTTCTATGTATCCGTGGCTATTAGTAAAGGAGGCCCCTAACTCTTCTAAACCTTTTAGGTGCATATCTATGGGTCTATGTCCGAAATCATCCCCGCCTGGTACAGATACTTTTGCTTTACCAAATCTTGCTAATAGAGGCCCTAAGACCACTATGGAAGCTCTCATTCTCTCCACTAGTTCATACGGTGCTATTGGGGTCATTTCTTCAGGAATCTCTATTTGCATCACATCTTTTTGGTGTGAAATTGAAGCACCCATTGTTTCCAACAAATTGGCCATCCATTTAACATCAGCTATATGTGGGACATTATTAAGTACATATTTTCCAGGTGCTAGTAGTGAAGCTGCCATTATTTTTAATACAGAATTTTTCGCTCCAGACACTCTTACTGTCCCGGATAAACCTGTCGACTGCTGGACGCGAACAACCGAACCTTCCTCGTTATGTGAAGAAGTTGTTCCAAATTCAGAGGAAAAAGAATTACTTGCCACGATTTAAGTATGCTTCGCTGTCGACAGAGTTTGCGTTCACATGCAATTATTCAAGCAAAAACATTTAATTTGATACGAGGAAACTAGGAAAATCTTGTTTAAGCGAGACAAATACCTGAAAATAACTAAAACACTTGATGATGAAGGTTTGGCTGCTTTACGTGAACCGAGAAATGACTTAGTAGCTGAGAAATTTGTTGGCGAAGACAAGTATGAATTACTTCATGGTCCTTTTTCTAGATATGAAAGACATATAAGTGTTAAAAGTGAATCCGAAGGTGTGAATCGAGTTGTAGAAAGTTTTTCCTGGCGGCTTTCGATTCCATTTTGGGGAATATTCTTTTCATTTTTAATCGGTAAAGCTTTGCCTAAAAGATCAAAACCTTGGTGGGCTCCTCCTGACCGTTTGGATGAACGCTCTGCGAAGATTCTAGGAATACTGGCTTGCATTCAAGTGATCGACGGATATTTGGGTTCTGTCATATCTCAAACAATCACATTCGCTGCAGATGAATTCGACCACAGCTCATCAGCACAAGGTGTCACGCTCGCTGTCATTCGTGTCGGAGTTCTAATCTCTCTTGGCATTCTTGTAATTGCTGATAAGAAGGGTCGCAGAAACGTTCTTCTACTAACTCTGGTACTCGCAGTCTTAACAACAGCTTTAGGCTCAGTCTCTCCCAACTTTTGGTTTCTGGGGAGCACTCAGTTGGTTGCGCGTGGTTTGACTACAGGAATGGGAATTCTGATTGGAGTTATTGCAGCTGAAGAGTTACCGAAAGGTTCCAGAGCTTATGGAGTAAGCATGCTGTCATTATCTGCTGCTTTAGGTGCAGGGATTTCTGTTTGGGTGTTGCCGATTGCTGACCTAAATCAAAAAGGTTGGAGAGTTGTTTATCTCGTACCACTCCTGTTTCTGCCAGCCCTGATGAGAATAAGCAGAAATCTGCCAGAGTCGCTTCGCTATAAAGCCAACTCAATAATTGTTCAAAGTGGGACTGCTAGCGCACAAAGAAGAAGCAAAAAAGAACCTTTTATAAATAGGCGCCTCTTATTGTTGGCAGGCGTTGGTTTTTTACTTCTAGTATTTGCTGCTCCCGCTTCGCAGTTCCAAAACGACTTTCTTAGGGAACACAGAGGGTACTCTGCTTCTGGAATAACCGCCTATTGGCTTCTAACTTCGACCCCAGCAGGAGTAGCAATATTTTTAGCCGGACGCTTCGCTGATACCCACGGTAGAAAAAAAATCGCTACATCAGGTCTTTTAGGTGGGACATTATTCATTGTTCTTAGTTACTATTCTTCCGGATTGTTAATGTGGGCTAGCCATTTGTTCGGAGCTGTACTCGGGTCACTTACTGTTGCGTTAGGCGTGTATGGACCAGAGTTATTCTCAACGAAACAAAGAGCCAGATCAAATGGTGTCATTGTCGCATTTAGCGTGTTGGGAAGCGCTTCTGGACTTTTGTTAGTGGGATATATGACTGATTTATTTGACAACTATGGTCACGCTTTCGCATTAATCGCTGCCGGTCCCCTTCTAGCGGCATTGCTAGTAATACGTAAATTCCCTGAAACTGCAAGAATCGAACTTGAAGATCTAAATCCTGGTGATGTAAATCCAAAACTTTCTAAGAATTAGGTAGCACCTATAAGGAATCCACCCAAATTTTTATTTCTTCACTAATTGCTTCATCTAAATTTGCTAAATCGTGACGAGCTCCCTCGAACCATTTAATCGTTAAAGGTCCTCGGATCTTTTTTAAATGTTTTTTGAACTCAGCTTTTGAACCGAAAGGATCCTTATCACCAGAAATAAACAAGCATGGGATATCTAGTTTATCGAAATGGTCTATTCGAAGATTTTCAGGCTTTTTGGGTGGATGTAAAGGATAGCTAATCATAATCAACCCTCTAGCTGGTAATCCTTCCGCAACAGCCATTGAACACATACGACCACCCATGCTTCTTCCACCAAGTAGGAGATTAGATGGTTTTATGCCATATTTTTTACTCATTGATTCAGATGCTTTGACGATTGAATTAATCAATTTGGGAGCTCGATCAGGAAAGTGCTTCCCTGCTTTTCTATATGGGAAGTTGATTCTCTTGACAGGTAGTGGAGCCATTTTTTTTTCAATACTTAACAGGCTCGAATGGGTTCGGTCACTTCCAGCACCATGAGTCAATAAAAGTCCTGCTGGAGAAGCCACTCATTGATCGTACGTTGATGTTTCAACTAGTTGGTGGAATCTACTAACCATTAATAGGTAGCCTTTCCTTATGAAGGAAAATCCGTCACATGCTGAGCTAGTAGCATCTATGACGGGTGGGATGGTAACACCTACCAAAGAATTCAACGGCAGTAATCGACTGCATGCCAATGGAAAACCGAAAGATGATTTTCGAGACACCTTAAGAAAAATTCCAAACTCTAGAAACTTCTTCTCAGTAATACTCTCCTTGTCATTCCCACCCTTAGTCATTTGGGCTGTAACGATCTACAACCACCCCTTAGTTTGGATTTTGTCGATTTTGGTAATGGGTGCGGCTCAGAACCGACTTTTTATAATCCACCATGAAGCAGCTCATCGTTTACTTTTTTCTAATCGAAAAATTAATGACCTTGTCGGAATTCGTTTTATCGGTAGGATCGCTTTTGGTTCAGGAAGCCATGGTTACCGAATAGGTCATATAAGACATCACCGTGATGAATTCGGCCCAGAAGAACCGGACTTCATTCTTTACAGCTTCTACCCAATTTCAAAAAGTTCTATGACTAGGAAACTATTGAGAGATTTGAGTGGCATCTCAGCTTTCAGGATCTTGCGACCCAGATTCGAAAGGCTTAATGAATTAAGACATTTACGTTTAACTATTTCTTTTCTTTTTAGCCAACTAACGGTCGCTGCCCTATTTTGGTTTTTCGCGAATTTAACGATGTACCTTTTCCTTTGGTTGCTCCCATGGGCGTGTGTGTATCAACTTCTGAACAGATTACGAGCAATCAGTGAGCATGGTGGAATGACTCAATCGTCAGATCGGCGTAGAACAACTCATTATGTCCGACAAAACCGCTTGGCAAATTTTTTCATTGTTCCTTTTAATGTTGGTTACCATTTAGCCCATCATGTTGACATGTTGGTTCCCTACAGGAACTTACCTCTTCTGAATGAAGCACTCATAGAAGACGGATACATCTCTGCTGAACATATTTGGCCTAACTACCGTTCTCTCTGGAAAGCTTTGGTTTTGAAATAGCCCATTTTACAAACGCAACGAAATGCTCTTTTCGTCAAGTCATAGATCTCAAGATTTCTGCAAGTCCACCTGCTTGAGATTTAATTTCTTCTTCATCACCTGAGCCTTCCGAAAGAAGATCTACTAAATCGATCGATCTTTTACCTATTTCATCCCAAATATTTGCTTCGATTCCAAAAGGGGGTCGGTGCTCCGTGAGTAAGGGGGTCAAGCGTAATATTTCGCCCACTCCAGTATCGTCTCGATGATCACGTCTAAGTCGGTCGCACGAAACAAAAACTTCAGTCAAAAGCGTGTTCGCATCCAAGCCATCAAGTTCAGGACGATCATCATTAACAACTTGAAAAGCATCAAGAGCAGTTTCAATAGCCTCTTCATCAGACGCTTGGACTACAAGACCTCCATCATCATTGAATTCATAAGGGATTCCTAGGCGAACCAGTAAAGAACTAAACGCCGCTTGTTCTGAATCTGACCAATCTGAGGTTTCATATTCAATCGTTTCAGCATCTGCATCAAGTGCTGGCAATGAAGTTGACTCTGCCTCTTCGATCAGCTGATCTGTGACTTCCTCATCTTCTTCACGAACCACCAAGGTAGCCCCCTGCCAGACATGGGGAACCTCTTTCAATATTAGAAGTTGATCCAATACCAATCGGGTCTCACCAGCCCATTCGTGTAATTCATATTCAATTTCAGCAGTTGAATCTGACTCAAAATTTTCCACATTTTCAACAGCTTCAGTCTGTTCGCTTATTTCATTTTTAATTTGCCTTTTTAACCACTTCATTCTCTTATCCTGACACCTTTATCTATTGAAAAGCTAAACCGCCGAAATCCTTTCAGCGGAATGCACAAGAACTTCGCTAAGGCGCTAACGTCGAATTTGATGAGTAAAAAAGTTCAAACTCCAAACAGGAACCTCGCTTTAGAACTAGTAAGAGTAACGGAAGCTGCAGCTATGGCTGCATCAAGGTGGATGGGCAGAGGAGACAAAGAAGGTGCTGATGGTGGAGCCGTTAATGCCATGCGTCGAGTGTTAGATACTGTAAACATGGACGGAGTGGTTGTAATCGGTGAAGGCGAAAAAGATGAAGCGCCAATGCTATTTAATGGAGAACGCTGTGGCAATGGCAATGACCCTGCAACAGATATTGCAGTTGACCCAATAGACGGAACAACACTTACAGCTCTTGGTAGAGCAAATGCAATATCGGTTATAGCCGTTAGTGATAAAGGAACGATGTTTGATCCTGGACCATGTGTATATATGGAGAAAATAGCTGTAGGGCCGGGATGCGCGGATGCGATAGATTTAGCAAAATCCCCAACTGAAAACCTTCAACAAATTGCAGAAGCTAAGAATAAAACTGTTAGAGATCTAACTGCGGTAATTTTAGACCGCGATAGGCATTCGGATCTTATTTCTGAAGTACGTGAAGCGGGTGCGCGAATACGTCTAATTTCTGATGGTGATGTGGCAGGCGCAATTTCCACAGCATGGCCTGAGTCAGGTGCGGATGTGCTTTTCGGGATTGGAGGTACGCCTGAAGGGGTAATCTCTGCTGCTGCCCTGAAATGCATGGGAGGAGCACTACAAGGGCGTTTATGGCCACGTAATGAAAAGGAAAGAAAAGCCGCTGAAGAGCAGGGGTACGATTTAGAAAGAATTTTAGATCTTGACGACTTAGTATCAGGTAATAACTGTTTTTTTGCTGCTACAGGCATTACGGATGGCGATCTTCTTGAAGGTGTCAGATATGCGGCAGGAATGGCTCATACGGAGTCTCTTGTTATGCGTTCCAAATCCGGAACTGTAAGGCTCATTAAAGCTCATCACCGATTAGAAGATCTCGATGATATTTAGAAGTAACGAAATCTGAAACAGACTTTCTTTTTATACTTCTACTCCTCCAACACGGAGTCTAACTTCAGACCTTTCGAGCGAAGCAAGAGCTTCTTCATTCTCACTATCTGATCCAATCAACTCCTGAGCTGCTGATCGGGCTTCTTGTGCCCTTTCAATATCAATTTCTTCAGCAGCTTCAGAAACATCCGACAAGATGCTCACTTTCGTGCCTGCAACTTGAACAAAACCTCTGTGAACGGCAAACACGTCTCTCTGACCATCTGGCCTTATTACTTCAACTGACCAGACTGAAAGGACGCCAATAAATGGAACGTGTCCAGGTTGAAAAGCGATATCTCCACCTTCAACAGTCCGAGCGATCACCATCTCTGCCTCACCACTGTAAGAAATAGATTCTGGCGATACCAGCTCTACTTGAAAAGTCATGATTTTTTTAAGCTTCTAATTCTTGGGCTTTGCGTTGTGCATCTTCAGCACCACCAACGTTTAAGAAAGCCTGTTCAGGGAGGTCGTCAAGTTCGCCATCAACTAATGCTGCGAAAGAATCAACTGTCTCTTCGACTGAAACAGTGACACCAGGTAAACCTGTAAATATTTCTGCGACATTCATAGGCTGTGATAAGAACCTCTGCACCTTACGGGCCCTGGAAACGGTAATCTTGTCTTCTTCTGATAGTTCATCTAAACCAAGAATCGCAATTATGTCCTGGAGTTCTTTGTAACGCTGTAGTATCTCCTGCACTCTACGAGCGGTGTCATAGTGCTTTTGCCCTACAACTTCAGGAGTGAGGATCGTGGAAGTAGATGCAAGTGGATCGACTGCAGGGTAGATACCAAGCGCTGCAATGTCTCGGCTCAGCTCTGTTGTCCCATCAAAGTGCGTAAACGAAGTAAATGGGGCCGGATCGGTGTAATCGTCAGCAGGCACATAAACGGCTTGCATGGAGGTAATTGATCTACCACGTGTTGTGGTAATCCTTTCCTGTAGTTCACCCATCTCATCAGCCAGTGTCGGCTGGTAACCCACGGCAGATGGCATTCTTCCCAGCAAGGTTGATACTTCAGAACCAGCTTGAACAAAACGGAAAATATTGTCAATGAAAAGTAGGACATCCTGACCTTGTTCATCCCGGAAATATTCAGCCATAGTCAATGCTGAAAGAGCAACGCGAAGCCTCACTCCAGGTGGTTCATCCATCTGCCCAAAGACCAATGCTGCTTTTTCTAGAACACCTGACTCGTCCATTTCAAGCAAAAGGTCTGTTCCTTCACGAGTTCGCTCTCCTACACCTGCAAAAACCGAAACACCACCGTGGTTAGTGGCGACTCGGTTAATCATTTCAGTAATCAGAACTGTTTTACCTACTCCAGCACCACCGAAAAGACCAATCTTTCCTCCTTGCAAATAGGGTGTGAGTAAATCGATTACCTTCACTCCTGTTTCAAACATTTGTGCTTTCGGTTCAAGAGAATCAAACGAAGGTGCTGATCTGTGAATCTCCCAACGCTCTGCTCCAGAGCCAGCACTTGGATCGTCTAGTCCATCACCTGTAACACTAAAAACATGACCCAGAGTGTCATCACCTACAGGGACACTTATGCCTTTGCCTGTATTGCGCACAGTTGTTCCTCTTGTAAGTCCATCAGTTGGTTTCATTGCAATTGCACGAACACGGCTGTCGCCTATCTGTTGTGCTACTTCTGCAACTATGGTGATACTGCTGTCATCAACAGCAACATCAAATTCTAAGGCTGTGTTTATCTCCGGTAGTTCACCTTGAGGGAACTCGGCGTCTATGACCGGTCCAGCAATTCCTACTATTCGACCGTCTTTAAGATCAGTTGTTGTCATAATCTTTCCTGATTTCTTCCTATTGCTTAACTGTTATTTTCTGTGCTTGATCCAACAAGATCTAGCATTTCGTTAACTTTCTCACTGTCTGAACCAAGTGCTTCAGCGCCACTTACGATTTCCATAATCTCAGTGGTAATCGCATCTTGACGTGCTTGATTCATTTCGCGAGAAAGTTTAATTATTAACTCTTCTGCATTGTCTGTAGCGGCTTTCATAGCTCGCTGCCGATTTGCGTGTTCTGAAGCTGCTGACTCTAATAAAGCCCCAAAAAGACGAGCTTCTACATATCGTGGAAGTAAAGCTTCCAAAACTGATTCAGGTGATGGTTCGAATTCAAAAGCCGTGCTCAGGCTGGAATCACCTCCACCTTCACTCGCAATAACCTCTGTGTCTTCAAGTGGTAGGAATCTACGAACAGCAACTTTTTGACTACCTATACTCAGAAATTCTGTATATACAAGTTCCACCCTGTCAACTTTTCCCTCAGCGAACATTGTTGAGACGACATCAGAAATACGGCGTGCATCTTCATATGATGGGTTATCACTTATACCTTCGGTATAAGAGTCAACATTGAAGTTTCGAAAAGCAAAATAATCTCTTGCTTTTCTTCCGATAACAATTAAAGAATAATCTGCGCCTTCTGAACGTGCATTTTGAACTTGGCGTTCTGCTGCTCTAATTACTGAAGAATTATAAGGTCCGGCTAATCCTCGGTCTGAGGAAATTACTACCACTCCTACACGACTGACCTTCTCTGCTTTTCTCAGTAATGGGTGATCAACTTCTGCTCCACCAGCTGCAAGGTTTTCAATCACAGAGGTTATTTGTTCTGCATAAGGTTTCGCTGACCGTGCTCTTTGCTGAGCTTTAACAACTCTTGTAGCTGCTATTAGTTCCATAGCTCGCGTGATCTTTTTTGTGTTTTGGACACTGCCTATACGGCGTCTGAGAACTCTCTCTTTACCGCCAGCCATTAGAAGATCTCCAATTTGCCGAAAATTCCAACGTTAAGTTGGCTTAGTAAAATACTTTTCACTAGGCCTCCGAAATGTCCTCTTCAGGCAATGTTGTCTCTGCATCAACAATGTTTGAATCTGTATCGGCAAACTCTGCATCTGGTGTTGCCTGAGCGGTATTTGTTCCCTCAAACTGATCAGAAAAAGCTGCTATTGCTGCCTCAAACGCAGACTCGTCTTCTATATTTCCTGATTCGCGTATTTCGTTCAAAATCGCTGCATGGCGTGTCCTGAACCAGTCAAGTAGTTCTGATTCAAACCTACCTACATCAGCTATTTCAACGTTGTCCAAATGACCTCTAGTTCCCGCCCAGATAGAAACCACTTGCTCTTCAACTAACAAAGGTGAATTTAATCCTTGTTTCAACAACTCTGTCAACCGGTAGCCACGATCGAGTTGAGCTTGCGACACTGCATCTAAATCGGATCCAAATGCTGCAAAAGACTCTAGTTCACGGAATTGCTGTAAATCAGATTTTAGGGTTCCTACTGCATTTTTCATTGCTTTTACTTGAGCTGCAGAACCAACTCGAGAAACAGAAATACCAACGTCAATTGCAGGTCTTATACCTGACTTGAAGAGATCATCTTGCAGGAATATCTGTCCATCCGTGATGGAAATCACGTTGGTAGGAATGAAAGCAGAAACGTCACCAGCTTTCGTCTCAATAACCGGTAAAGCTGTTAAAGAACCAGCTCCCTTGTCATCGCTTAGCTTAGCTGCGCGCTCCAAAAGTCTGCTGTGTAGATAGAAGACGTCCCCTGGGTATGCCTCTCTGCCAGGTGGCCGTCTAAGTAGTAGCGACATCTGCCTGTACGCTTCAGCCTGTTTTGATAAATCGTCATAAACAGCTAGAGCGTGCTCTCCGTTATCCATCCAATGCTGACCAATAGCGCAACCTGCATACGGAGCAAGATACTTAAAAGGAGCAGGGTCTGAAGCTGGCGCAACTACAACAACTGTGTAATCCATAGCACCATACGATTCCAAAACTGCAACATTTTGTGCGACTGTGGAAGCTTTCTGTCCAATAGCAACATAGACACACTTCATGCCCTGTCCGGCTTGATTAATAATTGTGTCAATAGCAATAGTTGTTTTTCCAGTTTTTCGGTCGCCGATTATGAGCTCACGTTGACCACGTCCAATAGGCACCAAAGAGTCAATTGCTTTAATCCCAGTCTGCATTGGTTCATGAACAGGCTTACGCCCCATAATTCCTGGAGCTTGAATCTCCATACGCCTTGTCTCGGTGTTAGTTAATGGACCTTTACCATCGATTGGTTCTCCAAGGGCATTCACTACACGCCCTAAAAGGCCATCACCTACCGGTAAAGAGAGGATGTCACCAGTAGCACGGACTGTCTGACCTTCTTCTATGTCATCAACGTCTCCAAGTACCACTGCACCAATTGAACCTTCGTCCAGATTCAGAGCTAGTCCAAAAGTTCCACTTTCGAACTGTAATAACTCATTTACTGCCGCATCGGGCAAACCTGAGACTCTGGCAATGCCGTCTCCCACTTCAAGCACCCGTCCGACCTGGCTTTGTTCTAAACCAGGCTCAAAACCTTCTAGGTTTTTCTGGATTGATGCAGCTATATCAGCGGTGCTGATTGTCAATTCAGTCATGTTTCTCTCTCGTCTCGATTCTTTCTTCCTACCGGAAATTCTCTCGAAGTTGGTTCAAACGGCGACGGACGCTGCCATCAATAATGTCATCACCAATTTCTGTCACTAATCCACCTATTACAGATGGATCAATTACTACTTTTATTTCAACGTCTTTATTAGTAGCCCCACTCAAAGCCGTTACTAATTTGTCTTTTTGACTGTCGTCTAGTTCTACTGCAGAGCGAACCGTGGCCACCGTTTTATTTCTAGAAGCTGCACTGCGTTCAATAAACGCATCAACAATGCTAGAAAAACGTGCTGAACGCCCTGAAGCAACAATCATAGATACCAATGCCTTAGTGGTTGAGCAAGCCGATCCTCCTAATAGGTCTTCGACAATCTGCTGCCTGCGATCAACTGGTAGCGATGAATCATCCAAAGTTGCCTGGAGATTTTCATCTGAGCTTAATGCTTGTGAAAATCTAAATAATTCATCTTCAACAGTCGACAAAACATCATTTGCTGCTGCAACAGCAAACAAAGCATCAGCGTAACCATCAATTGCATTATCAGCCATTGTTAGCTACCAGCCACTTCATCAATGTATTGGTCTACGAGCCTTCTCTGAGCGTCATCATCCAAACTACTTTGAACTACTTTTTCAGCTGCTCCCAGAGCGATCCCTGCAACTTCAGCCCTTAAATCTGCAATTGCCTGTTGTCTCGATGCCTCGATTTCACTCGATGCCCTAGATTTCATATCAGAAATATCAGCTTCTGCTTTTGCTACTAAATCTGCACGAACCTGATCAGCTGCTCCTCTTGCTTCGTCAATTAGGCGTGATGCTTCATTCTTTGCATCTGCCAAACGGGCTTCATAGTCAGCATGAACACTCTGTGCGTCTGTTTTCGCTTTCTCTGCTGCGTCTAAGTCATCTCGGATCTTGTCTGCTCTGGCGTCCATCGCAGCTTTTACTGCCGGGAAGCCTTTCTTGACCATCACCACAAATAAGATTAAGAAAGCGCCACCGCCCCAAATAACCTCACTTAATTCTGGGATTATTGGGCTCGGAGCTTCGAGACAACTTTCAAGTTTGTCCTCGTTCTTTTTAACCTCTTTCTTTTCATCTTCTGTTGCGCCTTCTTTAGCGTGAAGAGAATGAAAAAGATGTTCAGCGTCAGCATGGCCATCATGATGACCCTCTTCCATTATGTGTTCAAGTTTCTCAACAACACAGCTTCCAATACTCTCACCTGATGCTGACGCTGGAGCTGCAAAAACAAGCAGTCCCACCATCGCAAAAAGCAACGAAAAGCTAATTCTGATTCCTTTTCGTCTCATAAATTTAGACTTCCTTTCGATACCTAAGTTCTACGGCAAAAGCAGAATGAATACAACGAAACCTATGAGGGCAAGAGCTTCCGTGAAAGCTATACCCAGGAACATCGTCGTTCGCACCATACCTGCAGACTCTGGCTGCCTAGCCATAGACGAGATTGCATTACCAACCACAGTTCCAATACCTACTCCCGGTCCAATAGCAGCTAGGCCATATCCAAGGCCAGCTCCAATTGCCTTTAGACCTTCTACCATTTCACCGGCTTCAGTTGCAGCTTGCGCCAAAATGTTCAGCACTTCTCTCTCCTGTTTTTCTATTTTGACCAACCGGAATGTCCGATCGGAATTGTTTATATTGTCTTCGGTCCACTATTCAGTGGGCGATCTAGTGTTCTGCGTGCATCGAACCACCGATGTAAACGGCAGTCAGAATTGTAAAGATAAAGGCTTGCAGAACAGAAACCAAAATCTCAAAACCTGTCATTAATACGAGCATTGAAAACGGTGCAACAGCACCTATATAACCGTTGTCCCATAAAGTCTGTGTGAGGATTGCGAATGTGACTAACAAAAGGTGTCCCGCAACCATATTGGCCCACAACCTAATAGCTAAAGAAAAAGGCCTAACAACAAATGTTGAAACCAATTCAATCGGAGTAACAATTAGATATAAAGCTTTGGGAACTCCGGGTGGAAACAAAGAGTTCTTCAAATATCCGCCAAATCCTTGAGCACGTATGCCTACAAAGTTGTAAATAACCCAAACGACTAAGGCCAAAGTGATGGGAACAGCCATTCTGCTATTTGCAGGGAATTGTATGCCTGGGACTACCTCAAAAATGTTTGAAAAAAGTATAAAGAAGAACATTGTGGTCAAAAACGGCAAATACTTTTTACCCTCTGGACCGATTGTCTCCATTACCACTGACTCTTCTACAAAATTAACTCCTGATTCCGCTACATGTTGCACACCTACTGGCACTAGCGAACCTCGCTGTCTGCCTGCAGTTAAAAAAATTGCCGACGTGATTAAAACAGCAGCAAGATATATAAGAGCCGTCTTATTAACAGCGAACAAAGAACCAGAAAAAATTATGTCAGGCCATTCAAATAGGTGACTTACAGGCGGGAATTCCAAAGCAAATACATTCACAATTAGCGAATCTCCTTCGAACTAGTTGGCTTCAAATCAGGATAAGCCAAAGAAGCTGATATATAACGTGTCTCTGTAGCAAGTAAACCTAAATGTGTCACTAGAAGAGTCATAGCAAAAGGAACAGTCTTAAACCAATCGAAAGGTCGTACTGACATAACAACTCCTGTCAAAATAGCCAATCTGATTACATAACCTCCTAGAACTGAACCATAAAGCATGTTGGGAGAAATTTTTACACTTCTCGTAATGATTGCAGCACCTGTCAAAAAATTGACAGACACGAGGACAAGAGCCAATAGAGCTGAAACAGCCCCGCTCAAACCCCATCCAAGCGCAGAAAGAATTAGAAACAAAGGGGACACCCATAAAGCTCTTAAAGCTAAGTGATTAGCTATCCGCTTTTCTGGCTGCTCTGAGACACTTTCCACTGTTTCTTCTTCCATTTTCTGTTTAGTTGACATTTTCACTTCCCAGCAACCATGTTTCCCGTCGCTGTTCTGCCTCTTGGGTGAGTCTAAGGGTGTATTGCTTATAAAGACGCCATGAAGCATAAGTGATAGTAACCGCTACAAACACCAAAGTGCATATAGGAAAGATTTCAAGTTTTCTATCTAGAAGCCATCCTAAAAATCCGAAGATGGCAGGAGTTGCGACAAGCTCAAATGCTGCGGCCATAGCGTCACCAGAGCCTTGTTTCATCTCACGTTTTTCAGATTTAATCATCCAAGTTACCTCGGTCTTAATTTGTCATTTGAAATTGAAAGCTTAAAAATTCGAATACCCGACCGCATGTGAATCTAGATTCTTTCTCGCGTGCTCACAACTCGGGGGAACGGTCATCTGCCACAATTTCATTTTTTTTTGGTTTATTTGTCTGCAAACGTGGATGAAGCAACGTAAACAAAATCAGGCATACCCCTGCTATACCCATTGGAACAATCCCATCACCGCGGCCGCTATAAGTTGGCCATAAGACGAATCCTGACAATAAGGCGGTCCAAGCCCAAAGAATAAAAACAACTCTTCGATGCCCATGCCCAAGTCTTAAAAGTCTGTGGTGCAAATGGTCTTTATCAGCTGTAGTTACAGACAAACCTGGGGTTGCGATTCTTCTGATAATTGCGAATAAAACATCAATTATAGGTACGCCTAAAATCACTAAAGGAATTAGCAATGGCGCAAAGAAAAAGAAAGACTGACCGCTATAAGCAGCGTCTGTTCTTCCTCCTACAGAAACAGTAGATGCAGCCAAAAGCACGCCTAACATGAGAGCACCACCATCTCCCATAAATATCTTTGCCGGATGTGCATTATGTGGTAGAAACCCAATACATACACCGGCAATAAGAACTGCAATCAACGAACCTGGATTTTCTTCGAACAAAACCCCCTCGTCAGTTAGACGAATCGCATAAACCACAAAAGTTGTCGCTGCAATAGCAACAATCCCGGTCGCTAAACCATCTAGGCCATCAATCAAATTAATTGCATTGGCTAAAAGCACAACCCATAGAACTGTTGCTAATGCAGCCAGATCTGGGGAAAGTAATACAACATCTACAAAAGGGATCCTTAACACAACCAAAGAGACGCCCACCAGTGAAAGAACACTGCCTGCTATTACCATTCCAGCAATTTTTGCTGGAGCTGAAATTGGCCTTACATCGTCAACAACACCAACCGCGCACATAATAATAGCTGCTAATAGAACTCCTAATATCTCCGACCGCGCAGAAAATACTTCAGAAAAATCACCTATTAGCCAAGCGAAGAGCGCGCCGACGAGCAACCCAAATAACATTGCAGGACCACCTAAATGTGGTGTAGGTAATTCATGTACATCTCTGTCATCTGGAGCGGAAATAACTCCAAAATGCTCAGCTGTTTTACGTGCAAAAGGAGTTGCAATAAAAGTCGCAATAGCAGCAACTCCCCCCACTATCAGATAAGCAATAGCTCCAGGCATGCGTTTCTAATCACCGTAAGGGGTGAAAGAACTGCAAAGTTCTGCAACCTCTTTCCTTACCGCAGAAAGCGAATTCGAGTCTTTTCTATCACGTAATGCACGAGCCATTAACTGGGCAATAACTGCCATCTCTTTTTCAGTCATCCCTTGTGTAGTTGTCGAAGGTGTTCCCAGACGAACACCACTTGTAACAAAAGGAGAACGCGGATCATCCGGCACTGTATTTTTATTCAGAGTTATGCCAGCTTCATCAAGAACAACCTGAGCTTCAGCTCCAGTTATTTCTTCGTCAAAGGTTCTCAGATCGACTATAAGTAAATGATTGTCAGTGCCTCCAGCTACGAGTCTGAACCCTTCATGATCTAGAGCTTCGGCAAGAGCTTGAGCATTACTTACGATCTGCTTCGAATAAATTTCAAAAGAAGGGTCTAGAGCTTCTGCAAAAGCTACAGCTTTAGCAGCTATGTGATGTTCCAGAGGGCCACCTTGTAAACCGGGAAAAATTGCTTTGTCCACTGCGGAAGAAAGTTCTTCAGTGCTGAGAATGCACCCTCCTCGCGGACCTCTGAGAGTCTTATGTGTCGTGAAGGTAACAACATCACAATATGGAACTGGATTCGGATGTGCTTTTCCTGCGATAAGTCCAGCTATATGAGCTGCATCAAACATTAGGTATGCACCTACGGAGTCAGCTATTTCTCTTATTGGGGCAGCTTCTATTATTCTTGGATATGCAGTGGCTCCTAAAACTATGAGCTTAGGTTTTACTTCTTCAGCCTTTCGTTTCAGGTCTTCAACATCAATTAGCTCTTCTTCAGTAAGGCCATATGAAACAAAGTTGTAAAGCTTGCCACTGAAATTAACTGGTGAACCATGTGTTAAATGACCACCATGATCAAGCCTCAGACCAAGAACTGTGTCACCAGGCTCTAACAATGCTTGATAAACGGCCATATTCGCACTTGCTCCTGAATGAGGCTGAACATTTGCATGGTCAGCTCCGAACAAAGTAGTGATGCGATCACAAGCGAGACTTTCGGCTTCATCGACATGAACATTTCCGCCGTAATATCTTTTTCCCGGATAACCCTCTGAATACTTATTAGTAAAAACAGAACCAGTTGCTGCTAGGACTGCGGGTGATGCAAAATTCTCGGATGCTATCAATTGCAACGTGGTGTTCTGTCGATGAATTTCTCGATTAATGATTTCGAATAATTCTTCGTCTTTAAGGTTAGGCCATGGCATGGTTAATTTTCCCCTAATTTAAGTCTTTTATCAATTGAAACGATGTTTCTGAGGTTACAGCCCCCAAGCATACGTATCATTATTGGTATATGACTGAAAAATTATCTATCTCACCTGCTTCTGGTCGTTTAGGAGTACTGACTCCTGGGCTGGGTGCAGTAGCAACAACTTTTATCGCTGGAGTTATTGCAGCCCGACAAGGACTTGCAGCTCCAATAGGCTCGGTGAGTCAAATGGCTCATATTCGACTCGGCAAACGTGAAGAAGGACGCAATCCGCTAATACGAGATTTCGTCCCTTTAGCTGGTCTCGATGATTTGGTTTTCGGAGGATGGGATCCTATTTCTTCAAATGTCTTAGAAGCAGCTCGAACTTGTGGAGTTTTAGAAGAAAAAGATATTGCACCAGTTTCATCTGAACTAGAGGGAATCGTCGCCATGGACGCCGTCTTCGACAATCGCTGGGTAAAAAAATTGGATGGGAAAAGAGTTAAAAATTTAGATTCAAAATGGGAACAAGCCCAAGCACTGATGGAAGATATTGAAAAATTTCGTGTTGATAATGAATGCGACAGATTAGTCATGGTGTGGTGTGGCTCAACCGAAGCTTTCCAAGAAGCAAGTGAGGTGCATGAAAGCGTTGACTCATTTGAAGCAGGGCTCAAGTCGAATGACGAGAATATCGCCCCAAGCCAAATATATGCTTACGCTGCAATTATGAGCGGTGTGCCTTTTGCGAATGGTGCACCAAATCTTGCACTAGACATTCCTTGCATGGTCGAGCTAGCAAAAAGCAGAGGCGTTCCTGTTGCAGGAAAAGACTTCAAGACAGGCCAAACTCTGATGAAAACACTTCTGGCACCAGGCCTTAAAGCAAGAATGCTTGGACTAAGGGGATGGTTCTCAACGAATATTCTTGGAAATAGAGATGGGGAGGTACTAGATGACCCTGACAACTTCAAGACTAAAGAAGTTTCGAAACTCGGTGTCCTTGACACAATTCTTCAACCCGATTCATACCCTGAGCTATACGGCGATATAGATCACGTGGTTCGAATCAACTATTACCCTCCGCGGGGTGACAACAAAGAAGGTTGGGACAATATAGATATCTTCGGATGGCTTGGCTACCCAATGCAGATCAAAGTGGACTTCCTTTGCCGTGACTCTATTTTGGCGGCTCCAATTGTTCTCGACTTAGCTCTTTTCCTTGATTTATCAGCACGTGCCGGCCAGTCCGGTGTTCAAGAATGGCTATCCTTCTACCTCAAAGCCCCCCAAGCTTCTACAGATGCAGGGCCAGAACACGACATTTTTATTCAACAAACAAAGTTAAAAAACACTCTAAGGGAATGGATGGGTGAAGAGCCCGTAACTCACTCAGAAGCAGGTTAATCAGATACGAGTTTCTTTATCTGACCAGTACTCTTCTTTAAGAAGACGTTTATACAACTTTCCAGTTGGGTGCCTTGGCAACTCTTCTTTGAAATCGATACTCCTTGGGCATTTCAGGTCAGCTAAGTGAGTGCGACAATAAGCAATCAGTTCTCGCTCAAGAACAGGATCACCTTTTTTCGAGTCAACCAGTTGAACTACAGCTTTTACTTCTTCACCAAATTCATCGTTTGGCACACCTATTACTGCAACGTCATAAACGTCTGGGTGCATTGTCAAAATATTTTCTGCTTCTTGAGGATAAATATTGACACCACCCGAAATGATCATATGAGCTTTTCGATCCGTTAGATAAAGAAAACCTTCTTCATCAACACGTCCGATATCTCCTAACGTGCTTAAATCGTCTCCCATTCGCGAAGAAGCTGTTTTTTCCGGGTCATTATGATATTCAAACCTTGAGCTACTTCTAAAATAGACGTTCCCTTCTTCTCCATTAGGAAGCTCATCTCCATTGTCATTTACAATTACAAGCTCACCTAACAAAGATTTACCTACTGAACCTGGGTGATTAATCCAGTCTTCCGAATTTATGTAAGTGAAACCATTGCCTTCGGTACCTGCATAGTATTCGTGCAATATTGGCCCCCACCATTCAATCATTTGCTTCTTTACCTCGACTGGGCATGGAGCGGCCGCATGAATCACTGTCTTTAAAGAAGTCGTGTCATACTTGCTGCGAACCTCTTCTGGGAGTTTCAACATCCTGACAAACATCGTGGGCACCCATTGACTTGCTGTTATTGCATTAGTTTCTATTGCAGCTAATGCCGCTTCAGGATCAAATTTTTCCATAACCACAACTGTTGCTCCAATACGGTGTGCTGCCATGCAAAATCTCAAAGGAGCCGCATGATACAAAGGAGCAGGAGAAAGATAAACAGCATCACTTTCAATTCCAAATACTGCTCTAAACAGCATTGCTTGAGATGATGGACTCCCTAATGGAACGTTTGGAGCCTGTACCTTTACACCTTTCGGCAGCCCTGTGGTGCCAGATGAATAAAGCATGTCTTGGCCTTCAACCCTGTCAGATTGTGGTTCTTTAGATGTGCTTTTTATAGCATCTTCGAAAGAAGCGTATCCATCCATCTCTCCACCAATAACAAACTTTTCTTTGACGCCTGTATCTACGAAATCTAATTGTTCTGCCGTATCTCTATTCCCCACCGAAGTTACAAACACTCTCGCTCCACAGTCTTTAACTATGTAACTCATTTCTTGTTCGGTAAGGCGCGAACTTATTGCCGTGTAATACAGCCCTGCATAATGAGCACCCCATGCTAAAGGTAAAAAATCGATTGTGTTCTCTAAACAAAAAGCAATGTGGTCTCCGGGTTGCAAACCTAAATCGACAAAAAGGTTAGATATACGGTTAGCTTTTTCATCTAACTCCAAATAAGTAATTTTTTCACCTGAACCGGTCATAAGAACTGCTACACGGTCAGGTTCATTTGTTGCCCAAGTTCCAGGGAACTCCAGCTGTTGTTGATCATTGTTATTTCCCATACCTACAAGGTAATAGAAGATAATCTGATGAATAAAGTCGAAGTTCTTAAGCAAGTTTGACTTTTTGACGTCAAACTGTGTTATGGCTAATTTGTCTGTTTCAGGTCAAGTATTTAAAAGTCTTCTTTTTGCTCCAGGAAACAAGCGTTCAATTTTGTCTAAATTGCCACGGAGCTCTCCAGACGCAGCAATAATCGACCTCGAAGACTCCGTGCCAATTGATGAAAAAGAAAATGCACGTGAAATAGCTAAATCAATAATTCCAGAACTAAACAAAGAAGCAAAAAAAATGGGTCTCTTCATAAGAATAAATGCTCTCGGAACGTCACATTTCACTGAGGACTTATCGAATGGGATATCAGATGACTTAACAGGGCTTGTCGTTCCAAAAATCTCTTCCGGAGAAGAAGTTGAACAGGTCTCAAAATCTCTTTCTGATTTTGGATTCGAAAACCTTCCAATTATGGCTGGTCTAGAAACTGTTTCTGGTTTGGTTAATGCTTTGGAAATCACAAAACACCCACAGGTGAAATGGTGTTATTTTGGAGCGGAAGATTATGTATCTGACCTGGGAGGATTCAGGAGAGATGACAATCGAGAAGTGCTTCTAGCTCGCTCACAAGTATCTCAAGCAACGCGACTAGGAGGAGTTCACGCCATCGACATGGTTGTATCAGATTTTAAGGATGACAAAAGATTTACAGAAGAGGCAACTGAAGCGAGATCATTAGGTTTCACAGGCAAATTGTGTATACACCCGGATCAAGTCAGTCTTGCAAATAAAGCTTTCAAACCCACACAAGAAGAACTCGATTGGGCTATCGAAGTAGTAGCAGAATATGAAAAAGCTATCGGAAGAGGTGAAGCCTCGATAGCTATTGGAAGCGAAATGATCGATGAGCCTATTTACAGGAGAGCTCAAACGACAATAATAATGTCACAACAGTAGGACTTAGGAGATTGCATGTCGAACTTAGTTCCTGAAGGCGAAGCTTTCTATGGGATACAACTACCAATTCAAACTTTGACACAAACCTTGGTTGATCCTTGGGAAAAAGAAGCGGGACCTGATGAACTTGTAACGGTTGCACAAGAAGCCGAGTCAGCTGATCTTGATTTCGTGGGTGTATGCGATCACGTAGCTATTCCTGATGATGACTACTCGGCACATATGACAACAAC
>Ga0208277_1000084_pt1 | contig 50157 bp, 29 predicted proteins | sample ETNtaG_5_FD_185782 | JGI IMG/M metagenome (GOLD analysis project Ga0208277, IMG submission 185782) | Marine microbial and viral communities from oxygen minimum zone, Eastern Pacific Ocean - ETNP201406SV205 (SPAdes) (version 2) | ecosystem: Environmental > Aquatic > Marine > Oceanic ...
GCTCAACGCACAAATCTGAGCAAAATACATCGCGGCATCGTGAACCAAACGGGCACATTATTCTACTAGTCGATGCGAGGCCGCGCATTGCTCCAATGCCCGGAAGCATTCGCAAACAATGGGCACAGGCGCTACTCTCACCTTGTCTGTTCACCTCCACACCGAAAGCGACGTCCTGCGTGTATATACTCTCACCTTTGCAGAAACTTTTACTAGCCTTGAACTGACCGTGCATCTCAGTTAACTTATGTGAACCGCGCCCAAGCTCGAACTTTGATAACCACGACGATAGTCCGACGCGCACACTATCAGCTTCCAACACTGCGCTTCTGGCGCTCCCCACGCCACCCAGATATCCGTGATTCCATGCCTCACTTTTCCAACTCCCTACTGAGTAGTTCGAAGATGGTGACAATTGTCAATTGATCTCATTGTTATTAGCCTAATATTAGTAGTACTACACGTACTTGCACAGATACTTATTATCGGCCTTAACATACTTGGCTGACAAAAAGTGCGTAGCAATGAAGTTGTACTCAGCGCTTCCACAGAAGCGACATCTCGGGTACAGCTCGCAAGCGTTGTATCTTTCGGTATATTGTTGTCTACAACTGCACCGCCGATGCTCGCGTCGTTTTTTGTCGCAAATCAACACAACCATACACCCTCAAAACGCGGGTTTAAACAGAGGAATCGCGACAAAACTCAGTTTGTCAGAGTCCGTTCTAGTATGAGCGAACGCCCATTCGTCAACAGAGTGGAGATACATGCAGACTCACAAGCGGTACGATGAGATCATCTAAAATTGATCAATCTCACAGCGTACGCTACAGGTTACGCGAAAAACGGCTGAAACACTTAGAAATAGTACGAGGACAAGGTAAGTGAAGCAAAGGTCGGTCGGGCGCTTCTGAGTAAGTCAAACGTCGCTTCAGCATACAACTAGCTTCTTCAGATAGTACATTCAACCCATCAGTGTTCTTTCGATGCTTGGGTGAGAGCAGTAAGGAGCATTGTCTACTGGTGGGTGGTGAATTGACGTCAACACAAGACTTATTGTTAGAGTAAGTAAACATACACCGCCCCGACTGTTTTTCAACTTACGCGGTTAGATGGTGTTCATTTTTACCGGAAGGAACATTGCTCATCGCCGACACACAGTTCAAAGGTAGAGGAAGGGGGTATGTAACAGCCAAGTAACGGTATTCTGCACCTTACATGCACAATAGTACCAATCTTTGGAGCTCAAATGATGGCTGCTTAATGTTCTCTTTCACAAGTAAATTTTAGTGAGTCCATCACCTCCCCATGTCCATTATTCTTTATTTTCAAGCATTAGTGATGGACAGTCATTACCGTGTGTCCAATACTTGGTCAGCATTGCCTTGATTGAAGTACGAGTCGTTCAGTGACATTACCTTTTCTGATCACAGATTGGTTTAGGCAGCGAGGGATCACATTCGAGACATCACTGGAGAACACAATTGTCTACCGTATTTAAAAATTAAATGGCCAAATGACATTTATTACGGTGAAAAGAAGGTCTAACACAGCCATTTTGTTTTAACTTTTCCTGATTCTGCTGCAGATGGGTGGTGTACTGTGTAACTCTATGTATATTGAGGGAGCATACATCACGACAATCGGAGTGGGATTCAATGTCCGTAACAAGGTATATTGAAGGTTCTCGCCGCTTTCGGATCTCACTTTCTTGGAACAGGAACCCAGCATATGCATGTGTGAGCTTTTTGAGGAAGCAATAGCTATAAGAGTCTGTGTTTTGATTTATTCTTTGAGATGCTGTTGTGACAATGTTTCCTGCAGGTATCTAGAGAAGTCATATTGGCTACATTTCTTGGTAAATGTTTACATACACTCACTCACAAAAATGTTATTTACGAGCATAATAGTTCAATTCAAAAGATTAAAACAATTATTCTGCCAGAATGGCTTAGCCGGCATAAAGGTGGGTAAATCTATTGAGACATGTGAAAGTCAGATCAACTTGTTCTAGGACTTCTACACCCAACACTGGTTACATTCAAATCAAATAGTTTCCGTCGAGCACTCCGACGGTGACGGAGTCACGAGTGAGCAAATGGTCATTAAAGGATTGACTGATTCAGGATTTCTTTTGGCAGGTGCGATACACCGACGATCTCTAATATTGCTTAGCTTCAACACTCTCACAGAAGATAAAGCTGGGGTTCAGTTTGAACTTTCTCCAGATGGAAACAGCCTAGACTTCTTTTCTGGCTTGATAAAACGCAAACTTTGATCTCAACGCTCAGCCACGTCAACATTCCATAATTAAAAAAACTAGTCTAGAATTGTAAATTGCGTAGGATAGTATCCTTGATTTGCTCACCGTCCAGGTGAATCTGCAAATTATGTACATTAGCCCGCAAGTTTGCATACTCTCTACATTTGAGATATTCAGCAAAACCAACCGGTGCTGAGCTACATGACACGTTGCAGCGGACGAGCTTAAGTGCTAACGAAACACCATTACTAAGAGCCACGACCTCAGCGGCGATGGTCACCCGCTTATCTATCATTTCAGCCAAATCTTTCGGAGCGTTTTCAAATGCTTCGGCGAAATGTTTGTTTCCATCTGTAGCAAGTATGCGAAGTATATCTGTCTTTGCGTCAGGGGGGCCTCCTTCAACCCGATAAAAAATGTCGATAGCGTCGTGCACGAACAGTCCTGCCGATTTGCGAAGCTTCTGGACACGGTTCACAACTTCTCTTGCAAGCCCTTCGTCTTGGAGAGTCTGGTCCACGTCCAGGTTAAGACAAAGCATCAAGCCGTCTGCATCACAAATGGCATCTTCATCATCACCCAATTTCCGATTGAACTCGTACTTCGTAAGGACATCATCTGCACCAAGTTTCATGCCATCAACCTCGATTTCCCCAACTTCACGCAGACGTTCAATTTCTGCATCAGAAAAATTTTCCACCTTAGACTTGAGACTCTTCATGCGCTTACCAGCGCGCTTACCAAGGGTAGCGAAATTTGGCTGAGCTTTTCTCGATATATACTTACTTGCTTCATTCGTTATCTCCAGGTTTTGAATGTTAAGTTCTGACTTTACGTACTCCGTTAAATGCGCCGACAGACTATTTAAAAATCGTTCATCACTGTGCACAATGAGCGCACGCGACAACGGTAGTTTTATCGGTTTGTTGCGCCGTTCACGAATGACTCGCCCCATTTCGATGATACTCTGCATGCGGGATACCGCGATCTGCAATCCAACATGTTCATTATCATCTGTGTCAGATGGAAAGTCACAAAAATGCACACTTTCCTCGGCATCAGATAGGCATCTCTTCAGATTCTGATACATGCTTTCCACAAAGAATGGTGTGAACGGTGCCATTGACTTGCATAAGGTCAACAGCACATAGTAAAGTGTCTTAAGTGCCCGCTGCGAATCTGCGTCGTTGCCCTTGAGACGACCCCGATTGTATCGGACATAAATATTCGTAAGCTGTCCAATAAACTGTACCAGTCGTGGAACGACCGTGTAAAGTCGGTACTCGCGCATTTCACGCTTGATAAATCCAACAAGTGACGATGACTCGGCTAGTATCCAGTTATCTAGTGGATTATCAAGCTTACTTCGATCGAATTCAGGAGAAAATGTGATATTTGATTCAACTTCGAGCCGCGATACGTTCTGGATGAGGAATCTGTATGCGTTGTACCATGGCAGAAACACGTCTTTTAGGACGGCAAAAACACCATCTTCTTTGAAACGAAGAGGTTCAGCACGAACAACAGGACTATTGATGAGATACAGTCTTAGTGCATCTGCACCATATTTATTTATAACGTCATTTGGATCTGGGTAATTCTTGAGGGATTTTGACATCTTTTTCCCATCTGCAGCTAAAACAAGACCATTGCATATTAAGTTCTTGAACGCCGGACGGTCAAAAAGAGCAGTGGATAACACCATGAGGGTATAAAACCATCCTCTCGTTTGATCCAATCCCTCTGCTATGAAGTCCGCGGGAAAATTCTCCTTGAATGTAGCACTGTTTTCAAATGGATAGTGCTGCTGTGCGTATGGCATACTTCCGCTCTCAAACCAACAGTCAAATACATCTTCGACTCTCTGCAAAGGAGGGAACGCTTCACCTCGCTGCGAAGGTATTGTCAAGTGATCAATTTTGTGGCGATGAATATCGGAAATGTCGTCACAACCTGTCAGCTCTTCCAGTTCAGAAATAGATCCAACAACAATGGTTTCATTTCCATCTGGAGACTGCCAAATGGGTATAGGGGTACCCCAGTATCTGTTTCTTGAAATGGCCCAATCACGAGCGCCCTCAATCCAGTTATGGAATCGTTTCTCTTGTACGTATGCAGGTACCCATTTTGTCTCTGCATTATTTTTCAGTAGCTCTGACTTGATTTGCTCAACTCGGACGAAGTATGATGATACTGCTCGGTAAATAAGCGGTGTTTTGGACCTCCAGCAGAACGGATAAGAGTGGACGATACGAGCACTATCCAGTAACAATTTTTTCTCTTTCAGAATCCGGATAACCGTTTTGTCGGCGTCTTTGATGTACATACCGCTGATCGAATCAGGAGCCTCCTTTGTGAAACATCCATTTGCATCCACAGGGTCTGGTAGAGGATCACCTCTGATGATAATTCCGTTCTGAAGGCATACACGATAGTCATCTTCACCATAGGCAGGAGCCTGATGGACAACTCCTGTTCCAGAGTCGTTAGACACATAAGGATCGCAAGCGACCACAAACGCGCGCTCTCTGTATTCATGGAGGAAATTTTCGAATAAAGGCATGTAACGAGTTCCGGCCAGCTCGGATCCTTTCACTGTCTTAAGCCTTTGCCAGCCATCACACAATTTCTCTCCTTTACCTTTCTGTGTGCAACCAGGAATGAATGACAGCCGCAAGGAGGAGACAATAAAAAGTTGCCCCTCTGGATTTTGCAGATAACAGTACTCAAACTCAGGGTTTACGCACAACGCCATGTTAGCAGGGAGAGTCCAAGGTGTAGTTGTCCAGGCTATGAAATACGTATCATTTTGATCGCATACAGGAAATTTGACCAGGATCGCAGGATCTGAAACATCACGATAGTCTAGACCTGCTTCAAAGTTTGATAGCGGTGTGTTGCACGCAGTCGAATAGGGCATAACCTTGAATCCACGATATACCAAACTTTTATCAAAAAGCTGCTTAAAAACCCACCATACACTCTCCATGAACGTCGGGTCTAGCGTCTTGTAATCGTTGTCAAAGTCTATCCAGCGACCGACACGAGTGATCGTCTTTCTCCACTCACTCGAGTAGCGCATAACGATGCTGCGACATTCCTCATTATACCTCCCTATTCCCATTGAAAGAACATCAGCTTTACCCTTGATACCGAAAGTTTTGTCGATTTCATGTTCGACTGGCAAACCATGGCAGTCCCAACCAAAGCGACGTTCAACGTGATAACCCGTTGTAGATGCATAACGTGTCACTATGTCTTTTATAGTCCCTGCTAGAATATGACCGTAATGCGGTAAACCCGTAGCAAAGGGTGGCCCGTCAAAGAAGACGAATTCCTTTTTTCCATCGGTACGTCTCAGCTGTTCGTGAAAAGCGTCGATATCTGTCCAAAAAGCTAGGACTTTTTCCTCCTCCTCAGGAAAAGAATAGTCTTTACCCTCGATCACGCCTTCGAACGTCTGCTTCATATTTCCCTACGTTACTTATCACTGATTGATTATCCTATGACTCGTTCAGTGCTCACTATCCTGATGTGCGGGACGTTGCGAACCGACCACGACACGACGATACCGTGTCCGGCCTTTGGTCCGGCCACCTCCAAGTCGCCATTTTACTAGTATTTCCATCCATCTTCTGTATGAGTTGCTTCTGTATGAGTTAAAACGGTGTACTACACGTATCGTACCTGTAGATAAGTCTTGACGCGCCATAATACATATGCTGCGTCCCTGCCAAGACTTGGCAGCTAAGTGCGATGCGCAGAGTACACACACGTAACTGCGATCGCACTCTGTGAACGCCAATTTACGTCAAGTACGTGCGGTGTCGGACCTGCTTTGTCTGTAATATTCGGTATTGGTGATTGAGCATCTTAGCTCTGAAAGCACGAAAACTAGAAGCACGCTATAATGTTTTCCTTGACGCAAGAAAGGAACGTGTCACAGCACGCGGCAGCACCACTCGAAACGTCTTCAAAGGCTGCGAGAGCCTGTCGTCGTTGCGGGCTTGTGAATACATTTGATCAGGTGTGTTACGTACAGAAACTCATTTGACATATATCCGAATTTTAGTTCTAGTTTGTTGACCTCGGTTGTGCAAACTGCCAAAGTTTTACTCCCGGCGACCGCGCTAGTGTATCAGAAAACACTTCACAACAATTCTCTGGGTAAATCCTTGATTATTTGGAACGAAGAATTAGCGAGACTGATCTAAACTTAGATTGATATGCATTAACAACAGTAATGGTAGCTGGGTCGCGAAGTGGCTAAGAAAGGGTAAGGATGCTATGGACTTGACAAATAACAACTCACTAATTTATTTCTTTTTCTGTAGACCGTCTGAAGCCGGGTTGCTACGCACTAAGTATAGGTGATGATTCGTAATTCGATATCAAAGTTGAAGTGCTTCCTGTAAGCTTTCCGTCTCCAACTGGTCAGCTGGAAGCTGGTTCCAGAGAACACAGAAAGTGCTGAACTGCCTGGTTCAACCCCTCATATCAACTATCACCTCCGGCTTTAACCTTATCCTTCACGAGTTGTAACATGTTTAAGAAACCACTTGTTCTTGATGGTGTCAAACTTTGATTCAATCCAAAAGATGATATGAAACCAGGTGGAACATCTAGAATGTGTTGTGTACTTTCACCGCTGAGACCTTCAACTATTAAAGCAGCTAAACCTTTTGTCAACTGAGAATCTGAATCAGCAAGAATTATTGCCTTGTCGTCAACAACATCAACCGAGATCCAAACCTTTGAACCGAGTGAGATCTATGCTAAACTTTGCGACTAAGTACTGACCTGTGAGGTGCAGCCTGGAACCTTGAGAAAGAAATGATTAGTTACTGAGTGCCAACTGGCCGGAAACGTGATTTACCTTGTTCGTATTCAAGAGTTTATCCTGATACACTTTTAGAACGGTCAATTCACTCGAATGAGGTGTTACCTTAGGGAAAGGGGGGAGCTTCTTCGCCAAGAAGAGAAGTTGTTTGTACCTTAACATAGGGTCTGGGACCTTGAATTGATCGTTATAACATTTCGGATGTGTCGGAAGCTTCGTACCAGGTTGAAAGAATCCATGAGCTTTCGTAGTTTTGGAGGGTATAGCTCATCGTCAGAAGTGGCCTTGACCCTCGAAGCACTTGCACGACCGCTGTATCGACTGAGTCCTACCTTCGAAAGGTTCTTGTGATGACCACGCGAGAGACACGTATTACTAGGGAGCCTGTGGTCAACACAGCTTCTCATCGTTCCGATGCCTGCTTATCTACAGGCCACAACTGTGGAATGCCCTACTGCCTACTCGTCGCGCGGTCTAGAACACGTCACGTCTCTAGACCAATTCCTGTAACTCTGTTTTTTTCAATTCTAACCCATATCTAATAGTGATTTGCTAAATCGGGCGGGATGTCGCTGCTATTTTCTCGTACTATATACTAAAAAAGGTTGTACTATATAGTACAACCTTTTTTCGGCCGTAGGTGGTATATTTTATTTGCACTATTCCCATCTGTTTGACTGTGTCGAACGCTATGGCGGTGTCCCGTAGCCGCCGCCCTGAGCCATACCCCGACGTGCACTCCGCACGCACCCTCAAGCGCAATCACGCCGCAGCAGTCGCGGGATTTTTCATCGTTGCAGTGATCGACTCATGGTACGTATTCGTCCGGAGGATGTGGGTAAACGGTACTACGTTTTTCAAGAAGAAAAATAGGTCTCGTCTGATCTGGGAACCAACCATCCTGAGTCACCGCGCGCTATTAAACACGTGCCCATTGACTAACTTATCTGAACTTTGTTTTTTTACATGTTTTAGTCCAGCAAGTTTTGGGGCGGAGGTTCGGATTCTAGCGAATCAAGTAGCGATGACTACTCGGACTCGGGCTCGACTTCCTCCACTTCTTCTTCCAGCTCAAGCGACTCAGAGGATAGTTTCCGAGGAGCTTCCAAGTGCGTGAACTTAATCATATCTTTTTCGAATTGTGATGAATGCTTCCCAGGTACTTGCAAGAGAACAGTTCGGATAGCTCAGAAGATAATAGGAGGGTCATTCAGAGTACCAAGGTAAAAGTTTCAGGGAATTAGCCAGTAAACTGTACTAATACCAGTTGACCGCAGGAGCGTAGAAATGCAGAGCTGAGATTATCGGTTTCAGAGGTTCTGAATCACTCAGATGCCAGCGATTGGGCATCGCTGGTGAAGTCTTTTGAAAAACTTGTGAAGCAACTACAGAAACACTACGCTTCACCCGGGCACTTCTCGACTACAATAAAGCGTGCGCTTAGGAAAGTGTACAACGTCGTTATCGAAGCTTATTCCGATAAAGAACAGCGTCGACGCTTGTCAACGACGTCTTCGAAGGCCCTGACCGCTTTGAACCAGCGCGTCAGTAAGTATTTGAAATCTGTGTCCGTGAGCACCAATGGTGGCACTTCTGAAGACTCTGACTCTGATGACTTCGGAGCCGAAGCTGTGTCTGTTGAAGTTGGAAGTGAAATGAATAAGACAGATAAAAACCATTTGTTGTGTGTGGACAAAAAGGACATTACATTCGAAATGATTGACGACAAACTAAGAGACATAATTGCTTCTCGCGGTAAGAAGAGCACTGATCGTCAGGTTGTCGTGAAGCACTTATCATACATGGCAACGCTCGCGAAATGTCCCGCTCAAGAGGTCGAAATATTATTGCACATCATCAGCGCACAATTTGATATGACTGGTAGTATGTCGTCCTTCATGCCGATAACACTGTGGAGAAGCTGTGTTGCGAACATTCTCCGCCTTCTGCAGTTGTTAAACTCAAACAAGCACATTTCCCTCATTGAACGTGGTGAACCAGCTGCACGTCCTGAGAAGGATGAGTTGCTAAATGGCGCTCCGATACAATTGGCCGGATCCCTATGCGCTTTTGCTGAACGACTTGACGATGAGTATACAAAGTCACTTCAAAATATCGATCCGCATACTAAAGAATATATTTCAAGACTACAGGATGAATGTTTCTTGCTCATACTCATTCAAGAGATTGCACAATACTACGTATGCAGAGATGACTCTGAGAAGCGAGTCACTCTTTCTCTTCGCTTGCTTGGTCACCTGCACTGTAAAACAGACGCTTGGTACACCGCAGTGAAACGTTTTGCACTGCAACAGCTGACAGACGCGCATTCTAAAGGAGATGTTTTCAGTGCACGAAGCGACTCGAAAATATTCAACTTTGAGACTTTCATTGCCTCGGATATCACCGAGACATTATTAGCCGACGTAAGTGCATGGTTTCCACGGGGGCACACATTTCCAGAGGGCAGCTTGAATGACACTGTGTCACACTTGGCCGAGTTGATATATACAGTGGGCGACCAGCGATCTAAAGTGCGTTCGATTTTATATGATTCATTTCACAAATCAGTATGTGGTGACTTCCGCGCTGCAAGAGAGCAACTTCTGATGGCCCACCTTCAGGAAAGTGTACACCACATGGACATCGGCACACAAGTTTTGTTCAACCGGTGCATGGCGCAAATTGGTCTTGACGCTTTTCAAAGCGGTTCATTTGATACAGCAAAAAATTGTTTGACGGAGCTCCTTGGAAGCGGAAAAGTGCGAGAGTTACTCGCGCAGGGTTTTTCGCCAGGAAGACATGTGAGTGAGCGTAACTTTGAACAAGAGAAGTGGGAACGAAGACGTCAGGCACCATTCCATACACACTTAAATGTTGATCTATTGGAAGCTATATACCTAGTTTCAAGCATGTTAACGGATACCCATTCCGTATTTAACAATAGTGGGCAACCAAGAACACTGAATCGTGTTTATCTACGTTTGATAGAAGGGTTCGAGAGGCAAACATTCACTGGTCCCGCAGAAGGTGTCCGGGATATAATTATGTGTGCCGCAAAACACCTGATCGAGGGAGATTGGGATTCTGCATCCAAGTACGTTTTGAATATGAGTTGTTGGCAACTATTGCCCGGGTCGACAAGAAGTGACATCCTTGACAATGTTAAGATTGAACTTAAACGGGAAGCCCTTCGTACGTACGTCTTCCAGCGCGCAGCACACTACAAGTCACTTTGCCTTAACACACTGAGCTCGATGTTTGATATACCATTAATTTCAGTACAAGCGATTGTGAATAAGCTGCTTGCGCAAGGACTGGCAGGTTTATGTGATGCTCCAACGTGCAGTTTTGCGGTGCATCTCACCGAACTCTCTTCCCTTCAGAATTCAGTGAGTATCGTCTCAGAAAAGCTAAATGTGTTTTTGGATGCAAACGAGCGTTCGCTTGGTATTCGGCAAAACACGGAAAATAATACTGATGAAGATGACTTGAGTTTCAAACAGCGAGGTCAACGTGGAAATCGCTTCGAAGATCGCAATGACGAGCCCTCAAAACAGAGGACAAGTGCTCGTCCATGGAACGAACGACAATCTTCGAAGAGCGCGGCTGTTGGTATGAGTAGAGTCCTACGAAGTCGAAAAGAAGATAACCGTGATAGGACAATTCGAGCTGAGTTCACAAACAGGCCGGGGGGGCGTTTCACAAGGTAGCGAGCCTTGGTCTGCATCAGACGCCATAAACATTGGTCTCTTAACAATTTAATAAACAATTCTTCCATCACATTCTCAATCCTTCATGAGTCACACCCCGCATAAACCAGGCCTTCATGAATGCGCCCTTTCTGATGCTGTACCAAACATTCAGCAACCCAGAGAATATTTCTGAGCTCTTGTTCATAGAGTTTGGTATATGCCATAAAAATAGCATAACCAGAATCGCTTGTGAATATGCTCTCACATAATTTTTGTTCTTCTTCGTAAAGTACCTGATCCAACTAGCCATGATGAATGAATTAAACAGACAACAATGTATCTCACCTTGTCGAAGACAGCATTATCTACAGTACTGAGTCGTGCAACGTATCCACACAAAGAAGCAGATGTTCGGAGCACAGCCTGTATCTTATCTATGGTGGTACAGGTTGCCAACTCCATGTGTACATTTGGAAACAGATGACCATATTTAGGGAATAAACTGATTTTATCGCTCGCTGACATTTCTGTGCCTAGAGATGCAACTGCAATGTTCAGTACCCTCCTGTCTGCTTCAAAGTAAAGGAGCTCCTAATAAGACACGAATGAGGCCTCTACTAATCGAAGAACGTTCACTTAAGCGTACCAGAAGTGCGGAGACACGTTTTGAACCGTCTTGTAGGCGGATGCATGTACCAATGAAGTCCTCCAAATAAACCTATTTATTTGAGGGAAGGAAGCTCAGGGACAGCACACAGAAAACTTATAACAGTGATACGTACCTTGTAGGCGGAATTTCGAATAAACTCAATACGGGACTCATCCAGATTATCATTCCTCAAGCATGCATTGAAATAATGAGATATAGGTGTATCGACTAAGACCAGTCTGTGAATCTCTCTATTATTGTTGGCCAGGCTCTTAGTTCTCAGGTCAAAAACAGCACACAATACTTACTTCAAGTCGCTGGCCACTAAGAGGTTCTCGATTGAATCAAACAAACCAAGAGGATGAAAGTTTTGGCTAAGTTCCTGCTCTCTCATGAAATTCGAATGTGTCATAAAGCCTGATTGTACAAACCGCAAAAGAGCGCCCACTCACAGCACCCGCCATTATGAGCACTACATTATCAATCATGAAACCATACTTGATGTAGTCAAGAATAGTTGCGAGAGGTTCAGATGCCTACAACATACGTGGTTTAGTCCTGGGATAGTTGAATTCGTGAAACACTTAAGCACCATGGAAACTAGCTGTTTGAAGTTCGACACAAACGTATCTGTGCACAACTTTACGAGGTCAGTTGGATCTACAACGTCCAGTTCATTTTGTAGAACATCCTTGTAGCATTTTGAAACCTGTATAAATACGATTACGCTTAGGATAACGCTTAGAGATGAATTTCAAATTACCAGGTATAACCTCAAGTCACTCACTGTATCGCATTGCTTCAGTTTGCAGTAGTCTTCCGCCTGGAGAAGCTCCGCCTTCCTACCTCTTGTCAAGGCTTCCACGAAACCATCCTTGAACGAGAACATATTAATTGTACAACTCAGAATCGAATGAGTCGCGAGTGCCTGGGTCCAGTGTGCTCTCTGATTTAGATAAATCCCCTTCGGCTTTCGGTTGCGACGGTAACGGAACTGAGAGGGAACCAAGTCGTGTTTTATCTTTTTTGGTGTCTATTTTCGTTGTCATACACCATATATGATCCATAGAGAAGGGAAAGTATGTCTATCCAGCCCTAGATACGCGTCAAAAGCAAAATCACTTGCAGTACGGTATTTTTGCTAGGGATGGTGTCGGCCCTGCCCACACTTTTTAACCCTTTAGAACCATTCGGAGCTACTCGCAGTCATCCATAAGCACGCGAGACCGATTCTAATTAGCAATTGTAGCTTGTTCGGGCGTCACGACGTCACTGGCACATCTCCTATGGCATCAAACACTGTTCGCTTCGTTTCTGTCGCCTCCTTGTCAACAAGAAAGCGCCACGCAGGAAGGTCCACGCGTGAGTCACGACGGTCGCCAGAACCGCTAACCATGGGAAGGAAAGTCGGGCTTACCCTGCAAGCCCTATCTTCATCATACAGCGACTCAGATTCTAGCGTTGAACTGATCGGAAAGCAGATGCACAGCATGTTTGGTGAGAAGAGCTCCGCTCGCATCATCAAGAGCTTGGAGCAAACTTTAAAAGGTGGTGAAGTAATACGGTATATTGAGGGCCAGGGTGAGCAGCGTGCGTCGTCGTATATCGAAAATTTATTAGCTATCCCGTATCATGATGTTTACAACGGGCAATTCACTTGGATGGAAAAACTTGAGAACAATTATGGACAGATTCAGCAAGAATTTCAACTCGCGTTACAGAACCCTGAGCTGGAGACATCGGGGAATTCGATTTGGGTTCCGGCAGCAAGAGATGATGCCGTCGCTTACGGTCCAAACTGGCGCACTCTTGTACTACAAGATCGGTGCGAGTGGGAAGAAGTAAACTGCAAACTGTTTCCGAAAACAGTAGAACTGTTGAAAAGTGTTCAGTGTCCATCCGTGGAAGCTTTTTTTGCCAGACAGCCACCAAACACAGGTATTAAGCCACACACGGATAATACAAATTTCATTTTGACAGCACACTTGGGGATTGACGTTCCAGAAGCGGAGTCTTGGATGCAGGTGGGCGAATTCAAGCGATATTGGGAGAACGGTAAAGGACTTGTCGCAGATACTAGCTTTATTCACAGCACGTCCAACGAAAGTGACTTAAAAGACCGATACGTTCTCATAATTCGTTTTTGGCATCCTGAACTTAGTCAGTTAGAATGTCAAGCACTACAGTTTCTCTTTGATGCGTTGGCTGATCCAACACTCAATGGGATTCAAGAAGCAGCACAGCGTGCCAAAGACAGGCTACCAAAGAAAGTTCGACGGCGATTGAAGAACCACTCATCGAATGGAAGTCTGGGATTCTTATCCAAGGGAATGCGTTAGCATAACGTGTTTCGCACGTTCAGTAATGTCAGCAAAGGGGCGGGCCATCTATGTGAAAATGTGACCTAATGAACAATGGTCAAACTCCTTTTTTCCGATTGCAGTAAGGTTTTCCTATTATTTTACATATTTAATTCCACCGTTCATGACTCGTCGTGACTCAGTGTCTCCTCAAAGTTTGAGGCCCAAACCTGAGGTTTGAAACCTCCAATCCGGTGCCCTTTAGGTCGGTCGTAGGCTACGACTCGTATTAGTACGCGTCTCGCAGCCAGCTTTCGATAGGCACGGTCCTAACCTTTGCTCGCACCGACCCTTTCAACGGCGCGTCTAAAACTTTCCTTGGGTGTCGCCACTAGAACGGAAGCCGGTTGTGTCACCAAAGACGAAGTAAAGCTAGCTCGACTATGTCGTTACGTGCTGTGCGCGGGACTGGTATGATTCGCCTATCGGTATCTCGTCACGCCACACGATCTCGGTCTCAACCGTATCGCAAGCAGCCACAGGTGCGCGCCATAGATGCGGCACAATCTTTTGATTCAGAATCAAAGCAAAGTGAAAACCTCCATCGCTGTAAGAGCTTGAAAATTGGGGTTGTTGGTTTTGGTAACTTCGGACAATTCTTGACTAAGCGTTTTATTTATGGTGGACATACGGTTATAGCGACTTCAAGGACAGATTACTCTGATGAGGCAGTTGGTCTCGGTGCAACATTTTTCGGCGATGTGCACGACTTCTGCGAAGAACACCCCGACGTAGTTATATTTTGCACCAGTATTCTCTCGCTGGAGTCGACTATGTACAACTTTCCATTTCAGCGCCTAAAGCGCAATACGTTGTTCTGTGACGTATTATCAGTAAAGTCTTTCCCCAAGCAACTTTTCCAACAAATACTGCCAAGTCATTTTGATATTCTCTGTCTACATCCCATGTTTGGTCCAGACAGTGGCAAGGATTCATGGCAGGACTTACCGCTTGTGTATGACAAGGTGAGGATCGGGGTCGACGATTCTAGAGCAGAACGCTGCGCTAGTCTGCTGAGGTTTTTCGAGCTCCAGGGTTGTCGAATGGTAGAGATGTCATGTGAAGAACATGATAGACAGGCAGCCTCTTCTCAGTTCATAACTCATACAGTGGGTCGCATGCTAGGCACAATGGAGCTAGCTGAAACAACTATAAGTACGAAAGGTTTCGATTCACTCATGTCTTTAGTCGACAACACCTATCACGATTCATTTGACCTGTACTATGGTCTTTTCATATATAATGAAAACGCTTCAGCCGAGCTCGCACGCCTTGAACTTGCTTTTGACCAAGTGAAGGGCCAGCTATTCGGGCGCTTACACGAATTAATAAGGAGAGAACACTTCGGGGAGCAAATCAAAGGTGCCGACGCTAGGAACTTAAAATAAAAACACTCACCAGAGCTAGGGTGGGCTCATTTAGCTAAGGTCAACTTCTCCTTGAGAGTCTGAAATCCCTCTGAGCTTGTGGCCGAGATACCGACGCAGTCTATCTTCGCGTAAAATTCGGAGATAGTATGTGCAAGTGACAGTGTGAGATCGGCAGCATAAGTCGACGCATGCTCCAACTCACGCTGGAGTGCCTGAACTTCAGTCAACCACAATTGAGCAAATTTGCAACTTGTAATGTCTATTTTGTTGAATGCTAGAACCACCGGCAGTTTAGTTTTATATACAATACTGAGACACTGTAACATATTTGACAGGAATACTTGGGCGTTTCTTGCTCTAACCGTATCCACAACGAATAACAACCTCGTTTGGAACGTCTCTGTTAGTGACTCACACACAATTGCACCGGATGCAGACCACGTGAAAATCTCGATCTGGCCCGGCGTGTCGACTATGATTTCATCTATCTCATCCTTCCTCTGTTTACACAGTGCCAACACTTGATCAAATCGTGTTGCAAACAAGTTGCACGCAGTAAGTATGGCTCCGTTTGGGCCAAGAGAGTATTTTTTGCGGATTCCATCGTAGTCAACAGTGTCTCGTATATCGATGTTGGGGTTGTAAGGTGTGTCTCTAACTGCCGGATCGAGATTTATCGTGTACACGCTTTCGCCCCCTTGTTCATGCAGTGTCTTCAAGCAAGTGACGATAGATGTTTTCCCAGAACCTGCCATGCCGACCACCAACGTCACGGTCGGTCGTTTGTGGCCCCGATTTAACACTCTATCCATTGTGAATGTCTAATGGTACCGATGTCTTCGATTCCGTTCCTAAACGCTGATCTCGAGCGATACACACAGGTGGGGCGCTTTCGAGAGAGGTAAAAAATACGACTCCTCCTTAGTCTATATAGTCTAAAACACTCCCGGGACATGTCCCATACGGAAATATTTCACATCCACCCTGTTACTTTTTTCGGTACGGAATTTGTCGGTAAACTTATAGCGACACAACAATAGAAAATATCTAGTCGATCTAAGCGATCGATAGCAGACATTTTCGTACTATAGTAAGAAACATCCGTCTTTCCTTGAATAAGGCAAATTAATACCCACGCGTTCGGTCTTTCGCAGTCGCGACGTCACAGTTCCACGTTTCCACTCGTTATCGCAGGTGTAATCGTGGGTGCAACTTTTCACGACACTAAACACATACTGCACAGCATTCATTTGCTTCCAACAGGTACACGCGCCTTAGCGTGTAGGTCTTTGTGTGCAGTATTCTAACTTGGCGATGCGTATGTTTTGTTCAACTTATGGAAGGCGTTGCTTAAGTGCCACAAATCGTCACCGTCTTAGATTTTCGGAATCCGTATCGCCGACTTATCGATTCCTAAGGGCTCATGGAAAGCCCCAGATTTCAGGGCAGTACCTGGCGGGCTTCAAGTCTTCACGGGTAAAAGCTATGGCGGGCGCTGATGAAGACCTGCTCACAACGCTAAAAGCTAGAGGGTTGTTTGACAACTGTACCGACGAGAGCGGATTGAGGGATGCATTACAATTACCTATCAAGATATATTGTGGGTTCGATCCGACTGCGGACTCTCTTCATCTAGGAAATTTACTTGGCATAATCATTTTATCGTGGTTTCAGCGCGCCGGTCACCAACCAGTCATACTGGTTGGGGGCGCTACTGGTAGTGTCGGAGATCCTTCTGGAAGGTCACAAGAACGCCCTCTCCTGGACGAAAAGACGTTGAGCGCAAATGTTTCAGCAATATGCGACTCCATTGAAAGCATACTGAAAAGAAATGGTGGTCACGGCGACACAACTGTCTTAAACAACTATGATTGGTTCAAAGATATAAGTTTGCTTGGATTTTTGAGGGACACAGGTAAATTTGCTCGTCTTGGGACTATGCTATCAAAAGATAGTGTGCGAAAACGCCTGGAGAGCGAAGATGGCCTAAGTTTTACTGAGTTCACTTACCAGTTACTTCAAGGTTATGATTTTCTTCACCTTTTCCGTAATGAAGACGTGCGCGTGCAAGTTGGAGGGAGTGATCAATGGGGCAATATTACTGCAGGAACAGAGCTCATTCGTCGAGTGATTCGTGTAGAAGGTGCTTACGGGTTGACTTTCCCACTGCTTCTCAAGTCAGATGGTACAAAATTTGGCAAGTCTGCATCAGGTGCGGTATGGCTATCTAAAGAAAAGCTCACCCCCTATCATTTCTATCAATATCTCCTGAATACGAGTGATTCTGATGTCATCACGTTGCTGCGTATGTTAACATTTCTACCCTTGGATCATATCGAGAGAATAGAACAGGATATGAGTACTGCGTCTTACATACCAAATACTGCTCAACAAATTTTGGCCGCCGAAGTCACACGATTTGTACATGGATCCGATGGACTACAAGAAGCAACCAAAGCAACTGCTAGTTTAAGACCTGGCACAGACACAGTGCTCGATGCAGATGCGCTTAAGTTGGTCTCAGATACGATACCATCAGCAACGTTATCTCGCAGTGATGTCATTGACAAACCGATTGTTGACGTTGTTGCCAGCTCTGGACTGTTGGAAAGCAAAGGTGCGGCTAAAAGAATGATTCGGAATGGTGGAATACGTGTCAATAACATGAAAATCACTGATGAATCAAAGACGATTTCTCAGTCTGACATTGTAGGTGATAATATGGTTCTGTTGGCAGCTGGTAAGAAAAATAAACTTCTCCTTATGTTGCAGTGAAATAGATACTTCAATCACCTTGTTTTCAACAGAGAAGTAGAACACAGATACTTTAAATAAATGTCTTCGCGGCCGCCTCTAGTAGTACGCGGCAGGCACGGCAGGCACTAAACGGCAGAGAGACCTGTTGGGGTCTGTGAGCGGAATTTTTATTTCAAATCTACATACAACATCACGTAAGTACCATACGGTGGTTAAAGACACATCATTTTTACAAATGATTTTTTTCAACAAATGATGATTTTTTTAATAATAGTCTAGTATTTGATAGAATACCCTGGTACCAGTACTGGTACTGGATGCGCGCCCGAACGAAAACTCTCGAACCCGGCGTAACCGTTTGAGATGGTCGTTTCAGACGGAAGCGTCTTAGTAAGTCTCTAATTCGCAGCAGTGGGAGACAGGGGGACTGTGTACTATACTTCACACAGGAAATGCCACGGTGCGATATTTTTCAAACAAATTATTCACACTCTCAGTCCGTTATAGCGAGATCATCACCCTTCAAGTTGGCCAGTGTGGTAACCAGATAGGATCTGAATTCTGGAAGCAGGTATGAACGGAACATATTTTCTTTTATCGACTACCGCTAAAAACTTTCAAGTTGTGCACCGAGCATGGAATTGGTGCAGATGGAGTACTTGGTACAGTAATCGAAGACGATAGAAAAGATGTGTTCTTTTATCAAGCCGATGACCAACACTATGTCCCTCGCGCTTTGGTGGGTCAGAGAACATGACTACATTATTCTTTCTCACTTCAGTATAGATGCTCGATCTCGAACCTCGCGTGGTCCATTCCATACAGAACTCTGAACAGCAGCGGTTATATAACCGTGAAAACATTTTCCTCTCTCCACAAGGTGGTGGGGCTGGTAATAACTGGGCCAGCGGATATAGTCAAGCTGAAGAGTTCCAGGTAGATGCTCTGTTAAAATTACATATTTATCTCCTGATCACAATTACTCAAACGCAGGAGGATATACTAGATATGGTAGATAGGGAAGCAGAGGGAAGTGATAGTTTGGAAGGTTTCTTGCTGTGTCACTCTGTCGCTGGAGGGACTGGATCGGGCATGGGCTCTTTCATCTTGGAGGTGATGTTTTCCAGTACAAGCAGTGATGAGATTAAACGCAAAATCAGGCGCTAAATGATAGATACAGTAAACAAATCGTGCAGACATACAGTGTGTTTCCGAACCAGATGGAATCAAGTGGTATGCATCTGGTGGCAAAGTTTCTCTTTACAACTTAACTTACCGTCACGCAGATGTCGTCGTGCAGCCTTATAATGCAATATTGGCGATGAAAAGACTTATCACGCAGTGTGATTGCGTTGTGACTCTTGACAATACAGCACTCGATAGAATTGCTATGGACCAAATGCGCGCCAGCACACCAACCTTTGCACAGACCAATGCGCTCGTCTCTACAGTGATGACGGCTAGTACGGTGACACTAAGGTACCCTGGATATATGAATAATGACTTAGTGGGATTGGTCGCGGTGTGTATATTCGTCAACACGTTATGTGGTCAAACTCAACGCTACACTAGTCCTTGATACCAACACCAGCCTGTCACTTTCTTGTGACAAGCTACACACCTTTCGCGAGTAGTAACGACGGCACACACAGGTAAGTTATAAGGCATGTGCAACGTTTGCATCCTTAACTTGACGATAGTGTGAGGAAAACCACTGTTCTTGATGTCATGCGCCGTCTTCTGCAAACGAAAAACATGATGTTCTCAGCGTCACATTCAACCAAAGGCCTACAGGTGATGTGTCACTATCGTTACTATAACGATCAAAATGGCTGATGTCTATGACACAGGGCAAGTTCATGTCTATATTGAACATCATTGAAGGCACCGTTGAACCAACACAAGTTCATAAGGCACTGCAGCGCATCAAGGAACGTAATATTGTCAATTTTATTGATTGGTCACCAGTCAATTTGCAGGTGTGTGCTGAGTTGATGAGCTCACATTGACTTCTCATTCTTTCATATGGTAGGTTGCGGTATCAAAGGGGTCGCCGATTACTGCAAATAAGAACCGAATAAGTGGTTTGATGCTCGCAAATCATACAAGGTGATTATAATATGCACTCAATTTGAGTATACCAACTTATGCGTGCGTTTAGCGTTCGTGACATGTTCATGCGTTGCATGTCGCAATACGAGAAACTCATACGGAGAAAAGCTTTCCTTGATCAGTATGAACAATACAGTATCTTTGGGGTAAGATCTATCTCTCAAATAAGCAAAATATTTCAAATCTTTTGTTAGAATGGTCTTGATGAATTCCATGAATCATATGACGTCTTGAGTGGGCTTGTTGAAGAATATATTGCATGTGAATCGCAGGACTATAATCTGACGTAACTTTAGCTAAGATCATGCATGAGATTTACAATGATTACGTTTCACTAGCTTTTTGCCAAGTTCGCTCACAGGCACGAAGTAATGCAACGTACCTTTTCGTAATAGTCTGAATGTCCCCACGCTGTTCGTGATTCTGTATCTTTTCCATTCTCTTCTGTAAATGCATCCCATGGGATCGAAGTATCGGAAAGTGATTCACGACACGCACCAGCACTTCTAGCAAGGTGCGAAGTTCCATATAGTCACGACTTTCAAGTTGAGTCAAGATAGACTTTGTGAACTTTAAGTGCCAGTTGTAAAGCATAGTGATATAGTTTACATGATTCATCTGTACGAGTTGAGAGTCTCGCGGAAGACGCAGCGACTTGAACGACATACATTCACGTTCATATGTGCTTTCATGCCGCCATCTCAAAACACGTGCAAACGTGTGAGACATGTAAACCCCAACCTGTGAACTTTCACTTTGGCTACAGGAGTGAATGAGCTGTGGTAAATCACGGAAAAGCCGATCATAATAAAACAAAATGTTGAAACGCGGGACACCCATTTCGTGAAGCACGTCAATGAAATGCGCTGCATACAGCGCATCAACGCCAGACATTTTCAATCTAGGGTATATCATATGCTGCAATATGCTGCGAGCGACTACTGAAGGGTCCTCTTCTAGAATCCAGGATTTTGCAGCTTGTTTTAATTTGTGTTTGCAAGATACGAGCGCCGCTGTTAATTCTGCATGCTCACTTTTCAGTTTCTGTAGGACGACTTTATGAGGGACATCTTCACTCGCCTGCTGACTGTTGCTGCGATCAGAAAACCTCCGAAACGCATTTTCGTAGAGTGCTACCGGCACGAATATGTCAGAGAGCACCATTTGCCAAAATGAATTGTACATCTCGTGCGAAATTTGTCCGACAAGCTCGCGTGGCATCATTCTTCCCCAATTGCTCTTGAGTGTGAAGTGACTTGACTCTTCACTAGCTCGCTTAGAGTCACTGGAGGTGCAAGTAGCAGGACGAGAAATTGATCCAACGTCGCGACGAAAAATATGGTAAATTATCGCGGGTTCAATCCCATACTTTTCAGCTAGATCCTCAACTTTAGGAAGGAGTTGTGTACGCTCCCCTTCAGTGAAAATCATGTGCAGACATGACACGTATTGCACTAGTACATGATGACTCTCATCATACCACTGACTAATAAATTTTAATTGCTGACTGGCCTCAGAGGAAACGATGACTTTTCTCGATTTTGCTAACAGCACGAGAAGGCTCGATGCCAAGTTCGCATCTCCATGAACAGAGCCCAATACATTTCGAAGTCTTGAGAAACATTTCCTCGAATGCTCTAAAGAACATGCGGACAATGTATTCGATGTAGATCTCAAGTACGGTCCACTGCTACTTAACATCATACCGCTATCGCTAACGTCTCTTATGATTTCAATACCGGTCATATTTTTTATGATCTCACTGAAAACTAGCATATCAAAGTTTTGACCATCTTTTAACCTTCCAACGATGTAGTACATGATGGCATGAAGGTCAACGCGTGAGAAATGTCTGCACAGTAGACCCGTGAAAGCGCTTAATGAAGAGAACCACATCATCACATGCTGTCCATCACTTTTCACCTTGATTTTTGAGCTTGATAGACGGCAAATGATTTGATATAGAAGAACATCGAGTGAAAGAGAACTGCAATACTTCAAGCTCTCTACTACCGGTTGTATCATATTTGGATATGCCTCTACCTGATCAAGAATTACTTTTGTGACATCCAGTGGGCATTTGGTGACCAGTTTCCCTAGCTTTCTGCCCAAATGTTTCACATTTTCCCTCGACAGCCTTCGCAATATCCTCAACGAAGACGTTTCGGCACATTTGATTGCTTCTCTTGCCTGCCTGAACCAATACTGAGAAGCGTGAAATGCACGATCATACATCTTTGCGCGCTCTACAAACGTTAGATGTGTCAGTACGTCCCAGGTTTTTCTGTTTGTCGCTGGATTCGGCCGTCGGATTGACATTCCAGGAAATATACAACCAACAAAAACATCAGGGACTGTTTGGTCTTCTGAATCGACACATGAAACCATTCGTGACAACCATTGCATAATACTTGCTTGAAGACTTACATAGCTTGCCGCAGATGGACCAACCAGAAGAACTTTTTTTATCAGTACATCATTTTGCGGTGTCATGCCAATATCTCCTAGACTACGTTCTATGTCACGACGTAGGGAAGTTCTTATGTGTACGTTCTCACAGACAATCAAACCCAAACAGGCGATTCGTTTCAACATAGCGAGTGAGGATTGATCACATTGACACCCCTCAAAAAGATTAGACAGTACGGTCAACGCCATTTGTGAATCTCGGGACAATGAGGAGCTGTGTGATTGTCTTTGATCTGAGTGTCTGCACAGGTCATTTGGGAAAAGATGGGGATACAATTTTTCCACTAAGTTTTTGTCTTCGTTTAAAAGCAAGTGAGTGTACCATCTGCTATTCATAGTGTCCAGTTTTAGTATTGTGCGACGCATATGAAATCCAGCTGCTTGGGTAGGTTCACTACATAGCTGGTAGAAAATGTGTATCGGTATGCCATTCTCCACATCATTTTGTGAGTTATGAACCATAAATACGTCAAATGTTTTGACTGGCTCAGTGTTGTATACGCCTACTACTGCCAGTACATGTGACTCTACTTGTTTCGAATTTAATCTTGCGGTCAGCACTTTGCTGAGTACTTGAGCAATTAGAAACGCATAACCCTCGATATCTTCCGCAAGAATGCTGTGCTTCACCCACGTGTATGACTTCCGTGTATTCAACCGAACAAGCTTCTTGACCTGAACTTCTTGTTTTTTAAAACTAGTTTTTGAGGAGCATATATCCCGCTGATTATTATCCCTCTCTGTGTAATCGTGGGGCGGCTGTTCGGCACGATGCACACTGCTCCACGCCCACCAGTAGTCAGAGCTACATGGTCCTTCAGCTGGAATAGTCGTGTCGTTTCGTTGCATGTTTGCTGTAGTGGAAGCAGTCGCCTTATAACCTCTTCAAGTTCATTCTCAGGACGTATCGCACGAGTTTCTACACCTCAAGCTGTGCGGGACCGGTCTCAACTGTAGAAAGCTTGTGAGCAAAACTGAGGGCGGGGCCCCGGTTTTCCTAGTTTTGCCTTAGACTTAGATGGTCTCTAAGGTGCGTCAGTCTCATGTGTTAACAAACGCTAAAAACAGTTCAATTCCTAGCTTGCCCTGGATATTATCCAGTGGATAGACTCACCCTTGGATCCTATATCATATGATGAGTATAGACTAAAAGAAACCACTAACTTAGCATTTGACCAGTTCTCATATAAAACCCTCTACAATACAATATTGTGACAGAATAGATATGCACTAGTACTAGTACTAGTAGTACTACTTGGATAGGCTTAACATATGTTGGATATTGTATTCGAATGCTAAAATGTTGCTCCAGACTGAGATTTAGCCACGTTTGCCAAACGGCGGCGTTTGGGTTCCCATCGCGCAAGATTATGTACGCGTCAGGGGGAATTGCTTACGCCCCTACTATCCTCGAAAAGTGGACGTGGCCTGCGGGTTGTTGACGATCGCACGGCAACAGGAGCGTTGACTTGATTGTTTTACTTTGATTCTGAAATCGTTTCATTCTACACTGTAAATTGCGCTGTTCGAACCCAAAGAGATAAACCTAGAGCTGAGTACCAGTACCAACCACTGAGTTTCGCCGCGCAATTTCGATGGCTCCGAACAAAGATCGCCGAATTAACGGCCGAGGTGTTGGTCTAGGTAAGGACGTAAACTGTTCTTATTGCTACGATTTTCATAACTTCGCGACGTTTAGCCATCGGAGCTGGATGTGGTTTCGGCTTAGGTTGGGGCTTTGGAGGTATGTCTCAGTCAGCAAGTTCTTCCTTTACCTCAACTTATGCACTAACGAAAGGGGCACCGGTCGGAATTTTAGGGATAGGTATCGGTGGTGGATGTGGTTTAGGAATCGGTGTCGGCTGGGGGATCGGATTTGGTGCTGGTAGCAAGTACATCAACCAGCACTTCATCTTTCGTGAGCTGTCCACTTGACGTGGCAGTTACATATGACGACACCAACAAGAGCAAAACAGGGACGCCTGCTGTCGACCACAAAGGTCGTCAAACGTAGCATGTTGTATGCGCTGAATTATTAATTTTTGCCTATAGTTTAGCTAGGACTTCTAGCGACTCGTGTTGTTTTCCAACGAGGGAGAGTGCCGTTGACGCGATGTGTGACGCACTTAGCCCTGCCTCGTCCAGTTGAAATGAGTACGAACCGTGATCGATAGGTCGGTCTGGAAGAACCATAGGTCGAACCTTCAAACCCCCATCGAGAAGACCATCTGTTGCGAGGAAATGCAGCACATGCGATGAAAAACCACCAATTGAACCCTCCTCAACCGTAATGAATACAGGATGGGATTTCGCCAAGCGACGAATCAGTTCCACATCCAGAGGCTTGCAGAATCGCGCGTCAGCGACTGTCGCACTAACGCCAAAATCTTGTAAGAGTTGCGCAGCTAAGAAACAGTTATTGGTTGGAGTACCATAACCCAAGAGAACCACATCTGTTCCTTCGCGCAACACTCTTCCCTTACCAATGTCTAGCACCATCCCTTTGAGTCCTGGATCAAGTATTTGAACACTTTCACTTTCCATGTTTACACCAGTACCGGCGCCCCGCGGATACCTGAAACATGAAGGACGGTCATCGATCGCTAATGAAGTCGCTACCATGTGACACAGTTCTGCTTCATTCATGGGTGCCATAACAACCATGTCTGGTAGACAGGCCATAAAAGTCACGTCGTAAGCTCCTGCATGTGTAGGACCGTCCGCTCCGACTAGACCCGCGCGATCCATCGCAAATCGCACCGGTACTTTTTGCAGTGCTACATCATGTACAACCTGATCCCAACCTCGCTGCAAAAATGTTGAGTAAATGGTGCACATTGGCTTTAAACCCTCACAAGCAAGACCAGCTGCAAATGTAACAGCATGCTGCTCCGCGATACCGACGTCGTAAGTACGGTCGGCGAAATATTTCTCGAAGTGATTCAAGCCTGTGCCACCACCCATGGCTGCATGAATAGCGACAACCTTATCATCCGCAACGGCCTCGCCAATTAGGGCATCAGCAAAAACCTTCGTATAAGTTGGGATTGTCTCTGAAGATTTGCTTTGTTCTCCGGATGCAAGATCGAACTTCGAGACACCATGGTATTTGTCTTGCGCATCTTCTGCGTATGAATAACCTCGTCCTTTTTCTGTGACTATGTGGATCAACACAGGTCCAACGCTCTTTGTTTCCTTCACTTCCTGCAGAATCGCAACTAAGTCTTCCAAATTATGACCGTCAACAGTTCCAATGTAGTACAAACCAAGCTCTTCGAATAGCGTTGATCCAGATCCACTGATCATACCTCGTGCGTACTCGTCAACTTTTGCGGTGACTTCCTGCACAGGCGCCGGCATTTGCTTCGTTATAGCTTTCGCAGACTCGCGAAGTTCACGGAGTGGTCGAGAGGATTGCAGTCGCGCAAATGTTGAAGAAAGCGCACCCACGGGATCCTGGTTCAGGCTATTATACTGCGTCGGAAGCGAAACTTGTTGATTGTCATTGAGAATGATGATCATGTTGGTGTCCAGGAAGCCGGCGTTATTCATCGCTTCGTAAGCCATACCACCAGTGATTGCCCCGTCACCAATAATACTGATCACGTGGTTATCGCCGCCCTGCATATCTCGTGCAACTGCCATACCAAGTCCTGCCGAAATAGATGTACTACTATGTCCCGCACCAAAGCAATCGTATGGACTTTCACTTCGCTTTGTGAAAGGTGAGATACCGCCTGTTTGTCTCATCGTGTTCATTCTTTCTCGTCTTCCGGTTAAAATTTTGTGCGGATACGCTTGGTGGCCGACATCCCAGATAATTTTGTCTTGTGGTTGATCAAATACGTAATTCAGAGCTACGGTGAGCTCCACAACTCCGAGGCTGGAACCAAGATGGCCACCTGTCTGTGACACGTTGTAGATAAGGTCAGCTCGTAGCTCTTTCGCCACTTGCTTGAGCTGATCGGTGCTTAAACCCTTCAAGTGACTGGGGAATTGAATAGTATCCAACAACGGTGTCGAGGGCTTTGATGAAATGACACCGTAGCCTGCGATACCTCCAGGCTGAACATCTTCAAGTTCAGATAAGATTTCTTGTTCAGAAGATCGTGCTGGCAAACACTCGCCGCGCGATGGGGCAACGAGGAGTCGACGGACGAATCTGTGTGACGCCGAAGCGTGTTTGTACCGCAGTGCAGATGCTTGAAAGCTACATGAGGCGCGACGCTGGCGAGTAGACCAGGCAGTGGCAAGGTTATGCGCGAGACTCGCCGAGGTGAACATCACCCGTGTTGTATTTCAACCAATCGATGCAGTGGATTGCCTCGGCGCAGCGTTGAAAACGATGTATGGAGACACTTGCCCTACGTGCCTTACGATCTCGGATGGCCGGTCGTTTTCGACAAGTATCCCGTGGTGGTCTGAGACCGCGTCTAGAAGACGTCATACACAAGAGCCACGCACATGCTCGCAGAAGTTGTAAGCGAATCATACACTAGCTATACGTACGTTTTGTAGTTGAAAATGTTCATCAAAGAAGAAGATAAATTAATGAACGAATCCGCAGGATCTGCCGGATTTCCTATTCCCTACGTAGATTGTCTATTTTTTCTGGTTAAGGAGTCGATTCGACCCCTTAACTGCAACAACCGTGACCAGGAAAGAGGATATCCATATAATAGCACATATTTGATTATCAGTTTCTCAAGTAATAGCCGCTGAGCAAAGCTTCAGGTCAGGAAGAACTCCAATACATGCATACGCCACTTGCGTCCGAAAAGGACTCGAGCGAAGGCGCCGGAAGAAAGAGTTCACATGTGAGCGTTCTCCGCTCGGGGTGCGCGAGAATGACGACGGGCGACGCACGCAGGCTGGCGCGAATGCGCGATTCACTAAACCCTAGGTAACATTTTCACACGATTTCTATTCTATGTTTTCAAATGGCGCGCCTATGTTTTCAAACGGCGCCCCAGCGCCAATTTTGACGACGCGCCGCGGACGGAGGCGACGGCGAATGCAAGCGAGACTCACGTCGACGAGAGAAAATATCAACTTACAATGTTCGCGCTTTCGCGTCGTCGTCCGAGCGCGCCATCCGCCCTGTGCCGCGACGCCAAAGTTAGGTGCTGTGGTTTGAGGCCATTTTTAGGACAAGATGTGTAATATGTACGAAAATCAGAAAAGACGAAGAAACCAAGCCGCAACAGCCGCCGCCAGAGAGGACGAAGGCCTCATTTCATTACGCAGTAGTAAGGCTTGCACCGCGCACAAAGTTCGAGCAATTGTGCATTCAAGCATCCGAACCGATTATCAATAAAGCGCAACGTGCTGAGCCAAGCGAAGCCCCTCTCACCCTATTCCAGACGTGGGTGGCTCGAATAATATGACTACGGCCGGGGCCCACAAGTTCATGTAGTATCTGACACTTCTTTTAGGTGCCTGAACACAAAATGCGCCGAAAGCCCCAAAAAGACCACCCGTTTCGTTTCAAATCAACTAAACAGAAGTTAAGCGCGATTACACTCGACGCAAACGTGGTGGAACAGAACGGGCTAAACTCAGAATCTACGAGTTGTTACACAATACAGGCGCTGAGCCACTGGCAAGAATTATGTTGTTCTCACGATTTCAACTCTTTTGCGAGAGAGAATCGAAGCAAATGTCAATCGCTACCACAAGTCGTTTTACACGCCCACGAGCTCGTGGAGGCAATTCTCTCAAGACTAACCATTGGAGCGAAAAACTCTGTCCCAGCCTTGCTTGGAGTTTTAACGGGGTTGGCACAAGACCTGGGATTGGATTTCTTACAACATTTGGAAAGAATCATCCCAATCATGCTAACACTAATAGACGAAGGAGCCGTTGCAGATCCGGAAATATTAGAAGCCATTTTCAGCACGCTTGCACAGATATGCAAGCAACGCAGAAAATACTTTCTGAGCAATCCATCCCAGCTTCTGTCGCATACATGCTGTCTAAGGTTGCACCGTTCCAAACGGGTGCGTCAATTAACTTCGAGAATAATTGGGTTTGCGCTTCGCACTACCACTATAGACACATGGGATGCGATTTACACCGGCATGGTTGATGACATCATTCGTTCGCAGTTATGTATACGTCAACAAAAAGAGGTCGCTGCAGAGACGGGTGAAATCATATTCCACGCAATTTCTGGCGCCGCACATGATGTTCACTCGCTTGCTGTTGAGCGAGTGGACTGGATGTTACGTCATACACTAAGTAGCGACTCTTTACATGAAGAAATACAGGTGACTCTGATGAAAACATGCATGCATAAGCTCCTAGAGCATGTGAAGGGGCACAAAAGTAGCCTTGTGATTTGGGCAATGCTGGAAAATATATTCAAAGATGTGATGTTTGGAGCTAATGTGTCCACAAGAGTCGCTATCGATATCGCCACACTATGTGTACAACCATTTCCTCAACTTGAACAGGTAAATGTTTATCTAAGTGCCTTCAATTTTCTCGCTTGCAAATTGGAGCCGTCTACTTCTGATAATGACTCACTTGTGCTCCAGTCGATGCATGATTTTATGGAGAAGATATTCAACTCGTCCTGCATGCGTGCCGATATCCCATGGGAAACATTCCCATCCTTGGTGAGCATTCCCTGGTCCCGTTTATTGAAACCAGATGAGCATGGTACCAGTGTGACATTCATAAACAAGTTGTACGCGAGCTACAAGGATAACAGATCAATTGTTCAGCAAAACTTGATTTCAAATGCATTTATAGCCGCATATAACTGTTTTGTATTGTCTGGAGAAAACGCTGTACAGTTAGTACGCGAGGTCTCGCAGATCTCCTGTATTGATTCTGCCAACTCAGCGTTTTCACAGAACCTACAAGAGACCATCGACGCCGCATTCACTGAAAGGAAATATACACATGTCACTCTAATTTGCATTTATTACATACCATTCATAAATGTACGAGCTGAAACGCTCAGGTTGCTGTGCTCTATGATACAAGACAACACACGTGCACTAGTGAGTTCTGGCAGTGATGTTGTGATGGTACAAAATTCCCTTGCTATGCTGACAGCATGCATCGAAAGCTTGCTTCGCTTGGAATTTAACGATTGTTTACCGAGTGAAACTCGATCGCTCTCTATTATTCTGAAATGCGCCATGAGATTATCTGCGTTATCGACAACATCACCATGTGCCTGGGGAGCACTAACAAGGTTGTTTCGCAAGCACTTTGTGCAGATAAAAACAATAGAATCCATGGCACATATTAAAATGCTGAATCGGGCAGTTACTCTATTGGATTCAAAAAATCATTCAATGCGGTTATCGAGTCTAGAAACAGTGGTGTTCGTAGCTGGTCACTTAGACACTATCGATCACAGAAACGATCTCGGATCCATCAGTGAGATGAGAATGGAACTTGATTTGTTTCGCAAAATCAATGCATTTAAAAATGAAGATGGAAATTTGCTTACTCATGTGAAATACTGTACGGTTATGCTCACAAAAGCATCGGCGAAAGCAAAGATATTTCCCCTTAACAGTTTTCAGTGCAAGCTTCTTGTGAAGTCATGTCTGGGTGCTCTTCATATTCGTATAACAGCGCTCTGGCCAGCATTGTCAAACTACTTGTGCAATCTGATAAAATTTGGTCGTGTGGACTTGAATTTGGTGCTCGATTGTATAATTGCTGTAGAGAGTATTTGTTTAGCCAAAGAGTGTGTCAAGGGAGCTTGTACTGATCTTAAAATTCTATCCACAATATTCGAGTGCAATCATTCGAGTCACAAAGATCACGACTGGGTGTACATGGATCTACTTTTGAACGTTCTAGTGAGGTCTGGGAATGGAAAAGAAGTGCAAGATTTCGTTAATGAACATTTTATCCATTTTACAGAAAATTTGCTAGTGATACGGTCCACTTGCGGAAAGATGTACGATCAATGTTTGCGCACGTGGCTCAAACTATTACGAAATACGATCAACACTCAACAAAACACGCATGAGTGTATATCGAATATGTTGAAGAACCTGATCGGATACGATAATGTTGACGTTGCAACGGAAGCACTAGGATGTTTTCAGCTTGTGAAATCGGAATATATCACTTCTGAAATGATTGAATATTTGCGCTTACTCATCGATCCAGGCACAGTAAAGTGGACGCTTCTGAATAAACGGCTCTCATGTGATACGGTAGAACGGGAAGATGATGCTATGTGCATTAGTGAGTCCGTCAGATCAGAGTTTGTGCCAATTATTATCAGAATTCTTCACAGGCATGTGCGTTGTAACGATAGACGCGGCATCCGTTCAGCGTGTCTAGGCGCTCTCACTATATTTTCTTTGGAAGAGATCATCCCAGTAATTGCTCGTAGTTTGTCAGGTGTGGTGCAAACAAGTGAAGATGAGATGCATGTTCATTTGTTAAAGGCAGTACAACAAGATTGGAATCACAGGCGGTGGCTTGACTTGGGGTTTTCATTGAAACCGTGTTCGAAAACGACACTGGCGTTTCTTCTCAATATGCGTGTATTCATGCGAACCCTTCGTACACATTTGCAGCAAATACCATACCCTTTCATAATTGTGTGTTACAACATTTTTGTGTCATCGGCAGATAGTTATTTTATACTTTCTTCCACGCAGTCCCAGGTAGAACGTTGTGGAATCCGCCGTCAACAGAAACTCATCTTTCGAGAATGTGCTGAGACGATTGTATCGCTGACTACGCATTTTACGCACCAATCTTTGATGTGTTGGCCAATTATTACTGATACCGTGCGCAGAATATGTGCTGACACTGTGTACTGTAATCGCAGTATGCTACCTTGTCTACTAATCGTACGGGCGCTAATCTGCAATTCAGAAGAGTTTTTCTCACATTCTGACATTGTGGTTGATATACGCGACATACTCGATATGTGCTGGCACGCTTTGGCTATGTCAGAAACTTCACGAGAATGCCAGATCTGCATCATTGATATTTTGGAAAACATGGTGCAGCATTCTAATAGCAGGGAAAAGAATGTGCGCATTTGTGCACTTCAAATCTTGCGGAACGAACCGAAACTGCCTATCATTCTTCTTGCGCAATCAAATTTAGACGGTTCACATCGAAGGCATGAAGACATCATGAGAAACTTGAATTTAATCGAGGCTCTGGTTGTGGCTGCGTGTGAGGGTGACGACTCTATTTCGGATGTGTTGACAGGTATTATACGGAGTATAACTTGTATGAGGAGTATAAGTGAATTTCTTATTGGAAAGTTGCTGCAAATAACCATCAACATATTGAGCAAACATAAAATAGAGCATACAATACGCGTCGATCTCATGTGTCGACTTGCCTTTCTATTTGGTCGATTTCGCTCTCATGTTAGCCGGTCATTGTTGGTTGATGTATATCAGCATGCATCAGGATATCATCAATCATGGCTGAATGTCGTCATGGTGATGAGGAAGATGAACTGTGTACAACAAGGTAAAATTGATGAGTTGGATGTACAATCACGTTTGGAGGCATACGATTCACTATCTCGTAACTTTTTTCAGGAAATGGCTGAAGATGGGCATATGATCGAAATGATAATTCGACAGTGTGTGTTCGATCTGAAGTTTGGCGAGATAATCGTTAGATTGTCGGCTCGGAAAGCATTGACCAATTTCGCTATGGTCGTGTTGCACAGAGAGCAAGATATTTCTCATCCGCTCATGAAAGTGTTTAAAAATGTTCTGGATGGTTCTCTTCCGTCACTTTTAAGACACAGAGATGAACAAATCCGTCACGAGGGCATTTTGCTCTTGAGCGGCTTATTAGACATGAAGGCCTCGTACAGCCCTTACTCAGAACTTCTTACATTAAGAAATTTTTCTGGCATGGATAATTTTTTCGAGGATATATTGCATATACAAGTTCGATATCAGTGTCGGGCCCTACAAAATCTCACGACGGCACTGAAGCACTCATATACATCGAGTGGTTGTGCCATGCGATACATTTTGCCATTACTTGAAGGGTTGCTTTTTACTTCATCTCCAAACGTTGTAGAAAGTGCTCTGTGTGCGACCACTGAGCTTCTACGATTTTTAACATGGGATCAGTACGTAGCTATTGTGGGTAAAATTACGTGGATAAGAGGTCCCGGTATACATGAAAAGCTTATTTACCGTGCACTCATCAGCATAAACAATGTATGCACTGCGAATGAAACGGCACGTATGACAAAGATGCAATGCATCAAGATTTTGCATTCCGATATCTTACCACATTTAGAGACAAAAATAATGGCCCAGGATAGAGAGAAAAATCTTATCGTCGTCGATAAATTGGTAGTTCACGCATTCTTTACCATTTTATGCTTGCTTCCACCAGGTGACAGAGACATCAAATTACGAGTTTTGACATCTAAACTCATTGATAGTCTGAGCAATCGCTCCCAGAAAGTCAGAGATTCTGCACGAAGATCACTTCGATGTATATTCGCATCGGCGCCATCGATTGTCATGGTGCAAATGCTGCAAATATTTATAAGTGGACTAAATAAAGGGTTTGCTAGATACGTTAGGGCGGCGATTGTACATTCAGCGCTCAGCGCTAACGTACTTGCGGATGCGGATTTTAAGATGATATTGCCATTTCTTGCAAAAACGGTTGAAAAGGATCTGTTTGATGATTTGTATGACTCCAAGCAGTGTTCCATTGTGAAGACTTTCTGTTTGGAAAGCAGAAAACTGTATCCAAAACACAGTGCGGTACTTCTGTTTCAACGAGTACATGACAGCGAGACACTTCAAGTGTCTATGAGACCCGTGACAATTGCTGTGTGCGAAGGTTGTGTTGACATGATGAAGCTGCAGATATATTTGCAGGCGATAAGACAAGGATTATCGAACAACGTTCTATTATCACCCGAGCATATTTTAGTAGTGTTCTTCTCAGTGTTGAGTGAGTGTATGGAATCTCTTGTTGAAAGTAAATCGCCAGAGAGGTTATCTAATGAGGTGCAAAAGCAAAACTATGTTCTTCGCCCAGATATCCATGTTGAAAGGCTGATCACTCTAGCGAACTTTGCCATATGTCTACTTAGTGATGTTCTACGTAAACCACATGTGTACGTTGAACACACAATTCACTTGGAGCTCAAAAATGGTTTTTCAGTCTTGTTGGAAAGCTTTGTTAAGCATCGCAGTTTACAATTGAGCGCTCTGCAAGCGTTAAAATCGCTCGTTAGGCATGTGCCTGACGTAATTAGCGAGCATAGCAAACATATATTCAAGCAGCTCACTTTGCTGCTAAAAAATCGCACCGAACCAAAGTTGATCATTTCAGCGTACGGCTTACTTAATGCTATTCTCAAGGAAAATAGTTCGCTTGTACTTAATCAGGAGCTCTGCGAATCAATCATCGGACTTGCTCTTCAAGAACTTCGTACTGGGTCGATTTCAAAAGAAAACTTCAAAATTTTACGTGTGATGGTAGCCAGAAGAGTTGTCGTGCCAGGAATTTATGATGTGATCGAGGAAATGACGTCTACGATCGCTTCTGGTAAGGATATGTATACAAGGGCGTCATGCTCTCGACTAGTTGTTCAATTTGTGTTGGTATTTCCAATAGGTGAGAGGAGGATGCGGCGACTCTTTGACTTGATTTTGCCAAATGCGGATTACAAGTTTGTGGAGGGTCGATCTTCCATCTTTGCAACTATTGCAACACTAGTGACAAAGATTCCTGAGGGTGCATTGGCTTGTCACTCGGAGCTGCTTTTCGTATTTTTCCTTACAAAACTTGCCTCCGAGTTGGATGAAGCATGTAGAACAATGTGTATACACACATCTATGGTACTGATACGTCGTGTTTCACATCTACACAGAGCCGCCATTTTCAGGTCAATCATCAAAACGATTTCAGATAGTCGACCACCTCTAGTGAACGCTGCTTTACAGATACTTACAATGTGCATAGTTGGACAGGTCAATATGGCATTTGAGACGTATTCTGTTGTGGAGCCAAACTTACTACAAATGATCGTAGAACTGTCACATCATCAAGACACGACTTCTTCTCAATTTCAGAGTCAATGGACATTGCTTTATAGTGCTTTACTGTTGGTTGAACGTGGTCTCAATAATGAAAGACAGCATGCGCTTGATCTTGACTTGGTTCTTAAGTGCTGTAATTGTGGTGCTCGGCTACTCCAATATCCACACCTATGGGTGCGAATGGCTGCATGTAGATTTAATTCATGGTTTATGCTTTACTCCAACTTCAAACAAATCTGTGGTACTCCACGACTCATCGATGCACTTGATTTGTCCGATCTACGTCTGATATTCGTCGCTACTGTCGACTTTTTAAGACAGCTCTGCTCATCTCCCGAGGTTGGTGAAGTTTGCGACGCAACGACGACGTCAATCTTAAATTTACTTATTGCGTTGTCATCACCGCTAATGAGAGATGCATACAAAGATAGTACATGCATGCAATGGGACTCCAGTTTGATGTTAAAGGACGAGGTTACTAGTGCGATGTACTCACTGCAAATGTCCACATGTGGAGTACTTCAAAACTTTTCATTGCGATGGATAGCAGCAGTTGCAAGAGACTTTGGTGAGTCACTGGATTCTTTCCCTCAAATTCTCGGCGATCTCATTGTTATCTGCCGGGCTGGAAAAGTTACAGATGATAGTAGGCAAAAGATTTCTGACGACGTGATTGAATGTTTGTCTGCTTGTGTTTCACCTGAGTCATGGCAGATCACCGTTACAGAAGTCGGAAAACATTTACGCGATCTAGAGTACTCGTCACTTGGAAAGCGCACCAGGCATCACACTTGACATCATCCATACTGTGTATATTTGAAGTGAATGAGTGGACATGTTTTCCTACTACTGAATGATGAGGCCGCTGGTTTCAACGAATTTCATCAGATCGTTTCGTCTATCGTTTAGATGAGCTTTTTGTAATGATTTCATCTCACTTATAATCAACATAGCTCGCGTAAGGGTGGCGTGTTTATACCTTGCGGTGGTAGTATTCATTTGCTTTGTTGCAGTTGACGCGTGATGCAAAATGGAAGCAAGAGCTGAAGTTCTATTCAGAACAACATTTGGTATATTGTCCAAAGTGGCTTGTGAAATGCCATAATCTTCATCCTGCACACGAAAGGCTTCACCCAACGCGAATTCCGTTCGGTTCCCCATCAATTTCATACTAGGAGCAATGTAAACATTGCTGAAGTGTTTGATAGCACTCAAATGGCTTGCGAGAAGTAATTTGATGTCACGTCGCAGTGAAATTTCGAGTGTAGTCCATAAAATATTTTCTGCATCTGTGATACTGGTCGATGTACAAGGCTCATCGAGGCAAAATAACGAGTTGGATGAAGATTCAACAACACGTTTCATTTTCTTCAAATCCGAGTAAAAGTGCGAAGTGAATAACATATTAGAGTGTGCAGCACAAAAACCAAGGGATTTGAATGTCGCGCAATCGATTGTATCGTTCGAATCAACCAAGCATGTTGATAATACTTGTTGGACAGTCTTCGTCAGCTTCTGAATAAACATGGTTTTCCCACACAAATTTGGCCCTGTGATCAGTATAAATGGCACTGCGCGTGAAATGAAGACATTTTTCGCATTGTCCAAATATGAAATTTGCTTATCTTGAGTATCTCGCTGTTCGCTCATTTCAATCATCGAACATTTTTCAGAACAATTCAGTGTTGGTTGAACGAAGTGTTTGTTTTGCTCGGCGCGCCGTGTCAATGCATTAAGAAATGTCACACTATGTATGATTTGATCAAGCTGTGGCCTCAAGTTGTATACTACTTCCATAAGTTGATTAGATATAACTTGCGCAAATCTTTGAGTTTCGTTCAATTGAGCTTTTAGTTGTGCGTTCAGATGATCCAAAAATTCGCAGGATAGACACATGTAACGTCCACCAGTTTTCCCAGCGGTGATCATGTACACTGAGGAGCACGTATAAATGCGCAAATGATCTGTCGTATGATGGTTATATGAATCCACTTTACCTCTCTCTCTTTCGTCTATGTACCAGCTTAATCCTTTATCTTTGTGAAACATTATTTCTCTGCTCTTCAAGCCAAGAACCTGTTGCATTCTCGCTACAAATGCGAATATCTCCTCAACTATCCGTCCCACCGTAAAACGTCTCATGTCGAGTATCTTATTTATTCCCAGCTTCCAAATGTATAACACGCGCATCTCTCTACATTGGATTGTATGTCCACATGGTTCGGCACCAACACAACTGCGAATTATTCTCAAAGCATTACATGACGTGAAAGTTTGAAGATGCGTCTTCACGGCGACAAGTAACGGATCATGTGCATTTTCGAAGTGAGAATCGGCTTTAAGTGAGTGTACTGAATCGATATGTTTCAGCAGCACATCGAATGTAATGCCAAACATCTCACTACCACGATATTTCAAAATATCACTAAGCAAAGTCACGCACACATTCCCACAATTTCGACATATTCTCTTCAACATGAAGAGCAAGGAATCATAGTAAGAATTGACAAGCTGGATTTCATTATTCTTTGTGTTCCAAGAGTAGGTTTTGTTTCTTTCGAACATGTTACACATGCAACCAACCACACAGTATGTCTCAACTGTACCTGGATGCGGATACGGGTGTTTTACTAGTTCAAACGGTACGTTTTCAATTGTGTGACGGGAAGGCAACGGAATGTAGAACAAATCTCTCAAGTCTGAGCGGTAGAGAATCCGATACAGCTGACTAAGTGTGTCGCTGTGAAAGTAATCTTCTTCTGCAAATTTATCATGAACTGGTCTACGATGAATATAGCGACTCATCTCAGACACGAGAAAGATTCTAACCCCTATCGCGCGACAAATACTCGCTGCAATACGAATGTACTTGTACAAATAGACTTCGCGCACAGTCGAGCACTTTGATACGAAAATTACTGTCTCGAACTGACCATCCGATAACATCTGGAGTGTCTTTGACCAGTTGAAGCTTTCTTTGTAGCGCGATGCGCTGATGTAAAAACTATGAATGGACGTGCACAGCGTTGCTAAATTAACATGTGTACGTTCGTATTTCACAATGGCTAGCATCGCGTGGGTATAACTGGGGAGACGTGCTTATTCGACAACTCTTAGGCCAAGGCCTATGTACAATCGAAAGTGACTAAATGTTTTTGGTATCTATGATATCACCGTTTGCTCCTAATACCAACGTACATGGATTCCATCCGTCGTTATAGTCAGAGCAGTCGAGATCACGCAACGCCGCGCTGCCAACATCGATACAGTGACTCGGGTGCGCATATTTTGCTGCACGTACAAGTTGTGCAGCACCACTATTGAGCAATGAAGACTTCATTTAATCAGTTTGAGTGCCGCTAGAGAAGCTTTGTGATTTACCTTGAACGAAGTACAACTCACGGCGCAGTTTCTAATTACCATACAACATTGCCTCTGAATTGATCCAGAATCTGTATGTAAACGCATGGTATCAAAGACCGCAGAAATGCATTTGGCATCTTGTACAGCAGCGGTTGCATTTTTGTTCCTCAATGTCACCGTGGCTAAAGTACCCAAAACAAGTTCCGTGGTGTTAAGGTCATCAGCTACGGCTATCATTAGTGAGCAATATTGTTGCGCAGAGGAGCAGACCTTGTTTTTGTAACACATCAAAGAGTAACTGAACACCTCCTTCACTCACAAATTGATATTTTGCTTCATCTAAAAGTACAAGTCGTCTTAGACAAGATATTACTTGTTTTGAGTGCGAGAATGACTGATTTTCAAGGAAAACCTGTCGCAACGAGACAGAAAGTTAAACAATAAGAAAATTAAACAAGAGTCCCTGACGTACCATCAGCAACTGAAGTAAACCTCCGCTTAAGAAGTTCATACATGTCTTACGCGATATAAGAAGTGACTTAGTCTAATGGAAATTGATTGGTGCACTTTAACGCATGGAATGGCTTTACCATACGCAGAACGTTTTCTGCACGATTCTTTTTGGGATTTTCATAGTCGTCTTTCAATACTAAGACGAGGGTAAGTATGTTGTGGTAGCTAGCAATAACTTCAATACTTTTGACACACATAAGTACAAGGCGTTTGTCACAAAAATTATGTACCGGAGCCAAAGACAAAGGCGTCGCTTCTTCGCCAGCTGTCAGTAGCGAACATGTCAACCTGCATATTGTATTTTGTGAAGTTCTCCAATCCAACGAGATTACTTCCAAAAGCAAGTTCACATATTCATCCTGTGTATGTATAGTGTGAATCCAGTCGAAATCAAATACATCAACTTACTGTCATCAAACATTGCTTTGTTTGTTGGCAATGTTTTGAACCTAGGAGAATGGCATTGACAAAATCTTCCAAGATTATATCGTCGTCCGGAACTTTGGCAAGAATGTGTTCATACAATCTCTTAGAGACTGGTTCCCAGCAGGGTTTGAGTTGATTCCGCTTGACTAACTCTGTTTATGTTCAAGTAAGACAAAGGCAGACGTACGTTGACTTGTTTTACCAAAGAGGATTGAGAAGGCAAAGTGACAGGAGTTGGTGTTATCAAGTATGAGCACCGCCGACGTCAGCCCAAACAACACTGTATCGAAGTTGGCGTCTTCTGCGATCGAATCAAAATTGATGGAGAGTGGTCGTAAATTCGATAATTGCAGTTCAACTGTTGCTACATCATGGACTTCTGCAGCACTCACAAGCTTCGAAAGGAAATCAAACACCTTGCTCTCGTCGGCTCCTCCTTCTGCACCAAGCCGCTGCTGTGACAAATCTAGGTCGCTATGATCTATTCCGCGTACGTTGAGCTCTTCAATGGCTTCTATTACGGCGTCTTCTTCATTCATGTCGAAGTCAACCATGAAACTGTTCACCATTTTGCGGAACAACGCCTATAGAAATTTCACGCAATTATCTTCCATATTGACTTCCACATACCTGTACGTTGATATCATCCTGCATCTCGTTTCCGCGGGAACAGAAGCGGTGTCTACCTCTCCACCCGTGAACTCAGACGCAGTGACGACGTTGGGACTTAGTTCGTTTGGAAACATCTCTCCCGGTTCAGAGAGTCCCCCAAGGTGAGTTACGAGTCGCCGATGGGTACATATTTTACATTGAAACGTGGTAAGTATGAGTAACAATGGGGGTACTCGAGTTTTCCGGTTGGGGCGACGTCGAATTTCGCTAAATTTTGGCCATAAATGATGTGTGAAAAAGGGAAGATTCCTTGTTGCAATGGGTCTGATAGACGTGACGTTTTTGGTGCTATGGGTCATACATATGACCCATAGGGCCAAAAATATGGACACCAAAAAGGATATGTCATGAGACTTAGTGGTACGATAGTACGATAGCACCAGTACTATCTTGAAGTTTAGCCCCAGTGAATCGGGCAAAGCACCAAGTCGCCTTCGGGCGTGAGTAGTGAGCGTGTTTATGTATGTTTCCTCATACTTCTGATGTAGCGCGCGTCTGAAATGGGATATCTGTCTTCTCTAGAGCGAGCTCTGTTTGTGAAAGAAGGGCTTTGGCACAAGTCACGGGAACCACCGGTGAGCTTGCCGTTCACATTTGAGTCAGCAAAAGATTATTCCCACGCTTTACTCTCTCTTGTATTGGACGAAGCACGAGAACACGTTTTGTCCGGACTCGTTCAGTCCAAAGGTGACATAAATGTTTTTATTATGACCCAATCTCTTAAGATCACCCAGAGGCCGGTAGGACATTGAAGGCACATGTCCTTGGAGTAGTACGGGATGAACAAACACGTGTGACTTTTGCAGTTGATAAGATTCCCAGCGTACCAAATGACGTATCCATAATGAATACAGTTTTTCTAATTTTGTCTGACATGAGCTCAGTTGACATAGATCAGCGGCCCTCGTGCCCTCACGCATTTGGTGTATTATCACGGCAACGACTTAGAGAAGTCACATTGAATATCATCTCATCTGGCCCTGATTCGCTAGTGTTTGATCATAAGAAGTACGATCTTCAGCGTTCGGGGGTGAAGTCAAATCACGCGTACATACTGATACCGAGTACGAAACTTTCAACTTTTTCACACGAATATGCTACTCTTTGCTCTATTGAAAAAATCGACGAGGTAAGTGGTTACGCGTTGTGCGGTGTGTTGAACTGAGCCTCTCCATCAGCGAATAATGGAGTACATCTTGAATCCGTGCAAATACGGGTCATCGGGGTTAGCAGTGCATCCTGATGGGGATTGTGCGCAACTCAAACATGAATTTGGAATATTCAATACTTTTTTCAATTCAAGTCAGTTACAGGCAATTGGTCGAGCCACACGACGTAGTAGTGCTGCATCAACTGCTGATATACCTATCACGCTGATACAAGGTCCTCCAGGTACTGGCAAGACACACACAATTGTAAGTCCTTCTCTCTGGTTGAATTTTGTTGATTCTAACATGAATTTGAATTTAGTGGGGGTTACTAAATGTTGTTCACTTAATACAGTTTCAGGAATACTATAAGTCTGTTATTGAAGTGCTGAAAGGTGTAATCGAAGAGAGGGCGTCGAGACCACGTATACTAGTCTGTGCACCAAGCAACGGGGCGGTCATGAATGTTCTTCAGCGTGTTATGCAAAAAGGTTTCTGTCAAACTGATGGAAACAGGTATTGTCCGGCAATAATTCATGTTGGGACAAATACCGGTCAACAAAGTGAGTTTTCTGAGTTCAGTGCCGAAAATAGAGCCAACAAGCTTCTCAATATGGGGAAGGAGGAATGGATGCACTGGCTATCACATCAGTATCATACTGTCAAAGTGTTAGAAGCAGACTTACAAGCGCACCTTGAACTTTTTGATAAAACAAGACAAAATTCTGAAAACGATGGTAATGATTTATGTGGAAAACTATTGGCGATGTACGAACACAGGGATAGAGCAGTAGCTGATCTTGCACGCTTAGAGCACTTGCGGCCGTATCACGAGGGGAGATGTGTGGGTGAGTATGACCTTTCAACTCTTCGTAGCGCTCTGGAGGCATCTTTTGTTGATGAAGCAGAAATAGTATTTACGACACTTGCTTCGAGTGGAAAGCAATGTCTGATGAAAATTTCACATGGTCTCCAGACACTAGTAGTTGATGAAGCTGCTCAAGCTACCGAGTCGTGTCTTCTTCTGCCACTAATTCATGGTGTAAAACACTGTGTGTTAGTGGGTGATCCTCAACAGCTTCCTTCGACAGTGCTGTCACAAACCGCTATCAAGTCAGGTTATGATCGATCTCTTTTTGAACGACTAGTGCAGATTGGAATCCAGCCCTTCCTACTGACTGTACAGTATCGTATGCGACCTGAAATACGCAAATTTCCATCCGATTTTTTCTACGAAAATAAGTTAAGTGATGCGAACTGCACCTCGCTTACATCTATGATTGATTATCAAGCGTTAAGACGTGAACATGATATCGCATTCACACCGTATTTGATATTTGATACAAGCGGCGGTGTCGAACGCAGAAGTTCTCTAGGATCGATAAAAAATGAGTTCGAGGCACAATTATGTGTCAAACTGATTTCAATACTGTCAACGGGTACACAAAACATTGGTAGAACTACAATTACCTTAACAGTTATAACGCCCTACTCTTTTCAGTGCGATCTAGTGAGAGAACTCGTACAATGTCTCAAACTGACATGCTTTGATATCAAGGTGAGCACCATCGACGGGTTCCAAGGGAGAGAAAGTGACATCGTCATCTTCTCCTGTGTTCGAAGTGCTCAGTCAGGAATGGGATTCATGAATGACGCTCGACGCCTGAATGTAGCGCTCACGCGAGCTAAATCTACATTATGGATACTGTGCAGCTCAAATGCGCGTGTTGATGATTTATGGGCGTCTTTGTTTGATGACGCCAGGAAACGTGATGCAGTTGTTCCAAGTGCGAAAGTGCAGAAACTTGTCGACTCTTTCACACTCTCACGGTAGAGTTGACGACTCAGCCCAAAGTTAGCTTGACGTTACTTCGCGCACCGTTGGGGAGCATATCAAGTCAAGAAGAGCAACGTTACTCTCTGCAGAGGATGTGACAGAGGACCGAATAGCATCGACCTCGAGTGTAATGTTACTCAACACGGATCGGTAGTCAGAAAATTTCACAGTTGGTGATAGACAGACTTCACGAAGCGTTGAAAGAACACGTTCTACATGCGGACTTGACAACGCATAACTTAGAAGTTGTAGCATATGCTTGCAAATATTTGGATTCATGTACCGGATGAATTTTCTTATCGGATCAATTGGTACAGTATGAAGAACAGCTGTGAACATGCTCGGTTCAGCAAGCAAAATCGATAACTCGAGGGCCTTTGAAAATTGCCCTCCGTTCATGGCATGTCGTACACTGGTTTCGCTCACATCTTCACCAAGCATAACGGAAAGTGGCTCACGTTGACTGACAAAGAGATGAACGGAATTCAAAGAGACAACGGCAAGATTTCGACCATTTGACGTACACGAGGTGATCTCCGACAGTGTCGACCCTCCCCGTCTATCACCAAACACGTAATCGAAGTTGTGGCGTCGAATTTGCGAGAAAGTCGAAGTATCGAAAATATCGTACACACAACTAGATGAAACACAAATCAGTGCAGAGTCATTATGAGCAAAGTGTAGTCCTATGCACCGTACCCCCGGACCCAAAGAGAGGGCTGGAATATACATCGATCCACGAAGTACCTTGCTATGTGTACACCATAGGTGCATTTCACCATTGCTTGTCACAGTTGCTAGCAACCTGCCATTCAGTGAAAGAGCAGCATTTGTTACCTCTGTGGAATGTATGAATGAATCAAGTTGCTGTTTTTTATCATAAACTTCCCATACGCGAACAGTCTTGTCCCAAGAAGATGAAAATACGTTGGAAGAATGTGGACATATGTACAAGGCTGTGATTGGTGCATCATGCCCAACCAAAGCCTCCATTAGTTGACCTGTTGAAATCGACCAGACAAATATCTTATGACTGTACTCAGTCGCCCCACACACAATTTGGCCACTACGATCTATTGCAATATGTGTTATCCCAAGTCTATCAGGGGTCACGAGAGTCCTGAAGTTCTTATATCTTTCCATGTCAAAAGCTCGTATTGTTCCATCTAAGCTAGCCGATACAAAAGCTGCATCACCAACAAGGAAAACTAGCGCAGTGACACGTGCGGAGTGTTGCGTAAAAGTCATCGAACACGCACCAGATGGTAAATTCCAAACACTCATGGACCCGGAAGTGGATCCAGTTACCAGCACTGAGCCGTCTGAAGTCAAACTGGATGTAGATGCAACAGATAATGTTCTTGTTTTATAACTCAAATCTCGAGTGTGCCAATTCCAAACACAAATTTCACCATCTGAAGAATGTGTCAGAACATGATTCGTCAAAGGATCACATATACAACGCAACACGCTAGAGTTTGATATATGTGTGCTCATCGCTGTTCTAATACCCCACCCAGGCGCTTCACGAACTTCGAACCCACCACTTGTCCCTACACATACCATACTCATATCTGAGTTGAAGCTTGCGCATGATATTGCAGAGGCCACTCCGAGGCGTATTTGCGTCGGCGCTTTGTTTTCGTCAATAAATGTCGTTGTGAGTGTACCATTAGCTAGCAGCGCGACTACTTTGGTTGGTTTGCTGAAAACACGAATATCAACCACTGCAGGAGCTTCCCCCAAAATGTCTATATACTGGAAATCATTTGTAAGAGCAATGAGATGGCAGCCCTGATCGGATGACCCCACGACTATGTATCTATCATCCTCGCTCCAAGAAACACGACTTATGTGCGAGGAAGATAAAACATGACGGCGCCTCAGAGAAGCAGTCAAACCTGTACTTACAAAGTGTAAGTCCCAGATCTCTAGAGATTTATCCATTGCAATCGCCAAATATTTCGTAGAGTAGCTAAATGCCACTGCACTTATATTACCGTGGCATCGAAATCTGTTTATGCAAGTTCCATTCAGAGCATCAAGGAAGACCCCCGAAGTCTCGCCAACTACTAGAAGAAGCTTTTTACACCTTGACAGAGTTATGTCCTTGATGCACTCGGAGAGTCCAGTAATGAAAGTTTTTGTAGTATCTGACGCGATGTGAAATGATTTGACACATGCACCTTCACTTGTATATAGTGTTCCGCCAACTAGGCTTAAGGCGCTATGCTCAGACGTGCCTATGAAGTTCGACAAGTTGTAACCAAGCATGCCTTGGGAGTGGCAAAATGCCTTCACAATGCTTTTACAAAGCCTTCACAAGATAAACAACGACAACTGTGCGAACTGAAGCACGATCTGGCCCTCGTGCACGACCACAAGTGCTGCCAGCTCCTCGTTAATGCCCGTCTGCCTGCCGCCGCCGCCTGGACCGCCTTGAAACCAGAAACCAGATCGAGATTTTCATGTACTTAGTACATATTTAGGGCCAGTAACAGATAGAAATACAAATCGCCGATAAGGGGTTCGTATTGATCATTCATGACTCAAGAATGGTATATTTCCAACACATCTCAAATGCATGTCGCGACCCAACAGTTTGGTTCTCTAGCAGCGGCGACAGAAGCCAGTTGCGCCGTACGCAAAGTGTCAGTAGTAGGTGCAATTTCTGACCTGTGTATTGTAGAAAATTAAGCACAATATAAATTTTATCGGTGCAACCCCTGTCAAGGCAAAGAGCGCGCGATGGGTTCGTAACTGAGGGGAAGACAGCCACGTGGAAAAGAATGTTTAGAAGTAGGACATATGAAACCGTGAGGGTAGGTACAGTGGACATCTAATTTTATGTAGACTGAAACATAGCAGAGGGAAGTACCCGGGCTTCGCAAGGATGGGACTTGGTCGTTCCTAAGCATGCGAACGTTTGCACTCCAGACGCACACACTAGAGCACATAAAAACAAAGACAGAACGCTACTTCTTCTTAGTACTCGTTTTGATCGTGACACTTTGCGGAAATGGCGAACGATCAATCACCGCGCTGGCGCTTGAGTACAACTGGGACAGGTACATGAGTTTTACTCGTGATTTTAACGTATAACAAGCTAGATAATAAATTTCTGACAGAAGCATGCTACTGTTATCGTTGTGCTGCGCATCAACACTGAGTAGTTTGATGAAAAGACGGGAGCAAACAAGATTAGAGGCGGTCGTGATCATTGGGGCTGTGCTACTATTGTATCTCGAGTACGCAAGAAAGGCTGACAATCACTAGCAAGACTAACGTTTGAACTAGTTGCACGGTATTTCTCTGGAGAGTGTTTCATTTTTACACCTTGCTTATTCAGGTAGGCAAGTACAAAGAAAGGTTTTTGAATCTCACTAATAAATCAAGATCACACTCTTTCTTGGATTTCTTCACATCTTTCATATTATCACATCGTGCGTGCGATGTTTTCAAGAAGACACTACTGTTGCTCCTGCACCACAGTTACGTACTGCGACAGCTGATTGAAGTTCAGATATCGGTACGTATCTGCCTTGTTCTCCGCGAGCTGAGAAACATGTGCCATGTACTCACTCGTAGTCGGAATGCGTCCAAGTATGGCGCAGACTGCAGCTAGCTCGGCTGATGCAAGATAGACGTTTGCACCTTTCCCAAGGCGGTTTGGAAAATTACGAGTGCTCGTGGAGACTACCGTACTTCGCTCTGCAACTCGAGCTTGGTTACCCATACACAGCGAACATCCTGGCATCTCTGTCCGAGCACCGACGGCACCAAATGTCCCATAGAACCCTTCATCTTTCAAACTGGATTCATCCATTTTCGTGGGCGGTGCGATCCACAGCCGAGTTGGAAGTGTACCATGGAACTTTTCAAGAATTCTTCCCGCCGCGCGGAAATGCCCTATATTTGTCATACAAGACCCTATGAAGACCTCATCTACTTTATCACCAGCAACATCCGATAGGAGCCGCGCATCATCAGGGTCATTGGGAGCACATAGGATGGGTTCAGTGATGTCATCGAGGTTGATGTAAAGCCGGGCGGTGTAATCAGCGTCAGCGTCAGCTTCAAGCAAGCTCGGTACTGCAAGCCAGGCTTTCATTCCTTCGATACGTCGTTCAATGGCACGCTTGTCCCCGTAACCCTGGGCTATCATCCACTTTAGCAAGACTATATTACTTTCAAGATACTCTTGAATTGGCTCTTTATCGAGCTTTATAGTACAGCCGGCGGCACTTCTTTCAGCACTTGCGTCCGACAATTCAAACGCCTGTTCGCACTTTAAGTGTTCAACACCTTCAATTTCTAAAATTCGACCGCTGAAAACATTGAGCTTGTTTTCTTTAGAAACAGTGAGCAATCCTTCTTGAATGGCGAAATACGGGATAGCGTGTACAAGATCACGTAAAGTGATGCCAGGTTGAAGAGAACCACTGAACTTAACCAAAACCGATTCTGGCATATCCAGTGGAATGACACCTGTTGCAGCACCAAAGGCAACTAGGCCAGAGCCTGCTGGGAATGAAATTCCCAGTGGGAATCGAGTGTGTGAGTCACCGCCCGTTCCTACGGTATCAGGTAAGAGCATTCGGTTTAGCCAGCTGTGGATGACACCATCGCCAGGTTTCAACGATACACCTCCTCTGGTGCGAACGAAATCTGGGAGAGAGTGATGAGTTGAAATATCAACCGGCTTTGGATACGCAGCCGTATGACAGAAAGATTGAAGAACTAGATCAGCACTGAAGCCAAGACAAGCTAAGTCTTTTAACTCGTCTCGAGTCATGGGACCAGTTGTATCTTGACTACCAACTGTAGTAACTTTTGGCTCACAATACGTACCTGGTAGTATTCCACCAGTGAGACCACATGCTTTTGCAACTATCTTTTGTGCATATGTAAACGCCTGCTTCCCCAAGTTCTTTCCTTGACTCGGCTTTGTAAAAATGTCGGATGGTGGAAGGCCAAAATACTTTCTGGCCCGTTCCGTCAAACCACGCCCGATTATAAGTGGAATTCTACCTCCAGCTCGCCATTCATCTAAAAGAACTGGATTGCGAAGAGTGAAGTTAGCGAGTACTTCCTCGGTATTGTGACGTTTCACGATCCCATCATATGGATATATATCGATGATATCTCCCATGTTCAAATTATCAATACACATCTCGAGTGGGAGAGAACCACTGTCTTCCATGGTATTGAAGAAGATCGGTGCAATTTTTGCACCTATTGTGACACCACCCGAACGTTTGTTGGGTACAAACGGTATGTCCACTCCCATGTGCCACAGTAAAGAGTTTGTAGCAGACTTCCTGGAAGAGCCCGTACCCACCACATCACCGACATAAACGAGCGGGAACCCTTTCTCTTTCAGTTCTTGTAGTTGCTGCATGGCGTTTGTAACACCATCACGCTCGTTTTTCAACATAGCAAGGGCGTGTAGAGGAATATCTGGTCTACTCCAAGCATCTTGTGCCGGTGACAAATCATCTGTGTTTGTTTCACCTGTGACGCGAAATACGGTCAAAGTAAGTTTATGTTGCAGTGGATCTCTGGAGGTGAACCACTCAGCCTCAGACCAACTATTCAATACTTGAGTTGCAAATTCATTTCCCTGCTCTGCCTTGGCCTGGACATCGTAGAAAGCATCAAAAACTAGAATTGTATGTGATAACTCTGTTACAGCTCGTGGTGCGAGCTGAGGATCATCCAGAGCTTCTATTAGTGGTGCAATGTTGTAGCCACCTTGCATCGTCCCAAGAAGTTTCACTGCCAGCTCTTGTGTCACAAAACGGTTTTGAGGCATAGAAGTCAAACAACTCGTCAGCCATGCTGCTTTTACATATGCAGCTTCATCGACACCTGGTGGTACCCTATGCGTTATAAGCTCGAGGAGTTGCCTTCCCTCTTCAGGAAGAATGGAGCTTTGATCAAGAAGTGAAGTTATTTCAGCTACCTGGAAAGCATCGAGTGGCTTTGGAGGTATGCCTAGTGCTGATCGTTCCTTCTCGTGTTGATGATATGTGGCAAGAAACGATTGCGCGACAGTGCTATTCGATCGCGCGCTTCTTTCAGCTACGCACCGAAATAGCAACGAGAAGTCTCCAGGGTGTCGCCCTGTAAAAGAGGCACGAAGGGTGACACCCGACAGAGTCCGAACGGCGAGCTGCGAGATTCGTCGAGCCATGCTGACCGTCAAAAAGTGGTAATCCACGGGACTAAAACCGATAGTAGTCCCGTGGAACCGTTCGAATGTGACCAGAAGTACGTTCTTTTCTTTCTCGACTCTGCGCCCAGTGGGCCGGCTGTGGGGCGTGGCTAAATCTCATGACGAAGCAACGTTTTTATCGTTAGCTAACTCATATTTAGCTGCTCGCAAATGATATTATGCTCCGGACCAAAAGTAAGTTCCGGGTCTATGACTCGTCGCATTGGGGGTGGCTAAATCTCAGTCTGAAGCAACTTTTTATCATTCCTGTACAACATATTCAATATATATGTAAGCATATTATTAAATATAAAATGCAATTTAATGCATTTGTATATTATAATATCTACTAAGAGATCATCCCTCCGAACCATCCCGCCGGATCTTGGGTGGATGGTTTTCCAACATTCAGCTTTGCGACACGAACACGGGGCGATGGTGCGTGATAACGACGACAACAAGAGCGCAAAAAAACGAGACGGGCGACGCGCGGGTGTGGGGAAAACGCTATCAAAATACAAGACTATTCATTTCTTTCTGAGTCGGCACTTGGCACTGAGGTTACCACTTCAACAAACTAAGCGACACTCAGTTCATCGATGAATACAATGCGAGATGAAAGGTATGCGTGACCCAGAGAGTATCTGTAAACAGTGTGTAATAATACTTCTAGCTTGAGGCTTTCCCTCTCACAAGCGACTTCAGCTTGGATTAGGGACAACTATTTGACGACCAGGCTCCTGCTGGCTACTCACAACAAACTGAGAGTAGAAACTTCGAACATTAGATTTGTGTTTAAATCCTGCATTGTGTTGCTTTCTAACTGTCGTAGAATCATGCGTCAGAAAAGCGTCACAATAGTCTAGCGAAAAGGAGAAAGAGTCAGAAACTTCGACATGAACGGAAAGCTCACTTACCGCAGTAATACCTAGGCATTCGAATTTCAGAGTATAAAGCGACCAGGGAATCACTGGTAATATTTCCCAACCTATTGCAGACCTTCGCCTGGCTGCGCGCGTAGCAGCACCGACCAGGCCGTCAACTGCGGACAGCACGTCTGTGTCTGTGTAGTCTCTTTTGCACGTACCTTGTACGGTACAAGCACCAGTACTGGGTACCAGGCCGGCGCTGGTATTGATAATGGCGCTGGTACCAGCGCCGTTGCTTGATACAAGACATTGGACATTGCACCCGGGTACTATCGATGGCATATACACTATCGATACTTGTACAAGTGATTTCGAAAAAAATAGCAAAAAACGTTAATTTTCGCGTTTGCGCGCGTCTAGCGTCGCGACGCGGGATTCGATCGCGCTGATCCGCGAATATATTTTGTAAAATCGTAAGAGCTTTCCAACGAGCTATCGTTCGTCGTCTCTCGTTTCGTGTCGCGTCGTCGAAGTTCCGACGAAATTCATGAATTTTGAGGTT
>Ga0208277_1000085_pt1 | contig 50084 bp, 43 predicted proteins | sample ETNtaG_5_FD_185782 | JGI IMG/M metagenome (GOLD analysis project Ga0208277, IMG submission 185782) | Marine microbial and viral communities from oxygen minimum zone, Eastern Pacific Ocean - ETNP201406SV205 (SPAdes) (version 2) | ecosystem: Environmental > Aquatic > Marine > Oceanic ...
CTGATATTTTTAGGTGATCCACTTTCTTTTCAAGTTTAAGTACCACAAAAAGTTTGCAATACTTTTTCATTGTCATTTGGTGGCATAAAGTATTCGTCAGCTATATTTATTTGAGAGTCATAAGGATTTTTCAAAATTTGGATATATTCTTTAATTGTTTTTAAATCACCCTCTTCGGCTTTTTTTAAAGCTCTTTCAACTAAATGATTTCTAGGAATAATTTTTGGATTATTGGTCTCCATTATCTTTCTTGCATTTTCAAAAGACTTTAAATCTTTTTCTAATCTTACTTTCCATTTTTTATACCAAGATAAAAATTCTTCAGCTTTAAAAAATTCATCATCTGGTAAAGTGTTTTCACTCAATAATCTAAATGTATTTGTAAAATCAGCTTTATGTTTTTGCATAACATCTAACAGTTCACTTATTAAATCTTTATCTTCATTCTCTTTAGTTAATAAGCCTATTTTCAATCTCATCATATCAAGCCATTTGCTTTGATATAAATCTGCAAACATATTTATAGCTTCCTCAGCTAATTTCAGAGCGTTTTCTTGTTTATCACTTATTAAAGGTAATATTGTTTCAGCTAATCTAGCTAAATTCCATTGAGTAATTATAGGTTGATTGGCGAAAGAATATCTTCCTTGATGGTCAATAGAACTAAATACCGTCAAAGGATCATAATGATCCATGAATGCGCAAGGGCCATAGTCAATTGTCTCACCAGATAATGCTACATTATCAGTGTTCATTACCCCATGAATAAAGCCTATTCTCATCCAATTAGTAACCAAATCTGCCTGCTGCTCAATTATTGCATACAAGAAATCAAGTGCTTTACTTTTAGATTCTATAAGATTTGGAAAATGTCTTTCTATTGTGTAATTAAGAAGTTTATTCACTAAATCTTTATCTTCTTGAATAACTGCAAACTGAAATGTTCCAACACGAATGTGTGATTTAGAAATTCTAGTTAATATTGCGCCCGGATATTTTTGTTCTCGAATAACATCTTCCCCGGTTTCAACTACTGCAAGACTTCTACATGTGGGAATATTAAGATAATGCATAGCCTCACTAACTATATACTCTCTCAACATTGGTCCGATCGCAGCTAATCCATCTCCATTTCGAGAGTAAGGTGTTGGACCTGACCCTTTGAACTGAATATCAAATCTTTTATCACCTAACACATGTTCACCTAATAAAATTGCTCTTCCATCTCCCAATATTGTAAAATGGCCAAATTGGTGACCAGCATAAGCTTGCGCAATAAGTGAAGATCCTTCTGGAATTGTGTTTCCACTGAGTAAATTTGATATATCTTCAGGCTTAAATGATGAAAAATCAAATCCTAGTTCAGAACAAAGGTCATCATTAAAAATTGCTAATTTGGGTGATATTACTTTTTTGGGTTTCACATATGAGTGAAATTCAGAAGGCAAATTCATATAAGTATTCTCAAAGTGAAATATATTATTCTGCAATCTAATCTCTTTTTTTAGTTGATATCTTTTACTTCTACAAACCTGTAAATAATAGCGTACCTCATCCCAATTCTTTTTTCATGATTTATTTTTTATTGTTTCAAAAGCTTGCAAAGCACTTTTTCTGGATTCCTTAATATCAACAATTGGCAAAGGGTAATCTTTTCCTAATTCTAAATCAGCCTCATTTAGAATATTTGAAGAAGCCTCACATGGGTTAAAAAGATATTTATTTGGTAATTTTGATAATTCTGGAACCCATTTTTTTGTGTAAACTCCATCTTCGTCAAAATTTTGCCCTTGGGTAATAGGGTTAAAGATACGAAAATATGGTGCGGCATCAGCTCCGCTGCCGGCAATCCACTGCCAACCGGCAGTATTATTGGCTTTATCTGCATCAACGAGACAGCTGTTAAACCAAGCATGTCCATAATGCCAATGAATTAATAGGTTTTTAACTAAGAAAGATCCTACAACCATTCTTACCCTATTATGTATATAACCTGTCTCCCACAACTCTCTCATGCCAGCGTCAATAATTGGATATCCTGTCAAACCTTTCTGCCAAGCCTGTAAATGCTCCAAATTATTTATCCACGGAAAATTATCAAATTTCTTATTAAGATTTTCTTTTTCCATAAATGGGAAGTGATAAAGTAAATAATAAGAGAACTCCCTCCATCCTAATTGACTACAAAAATGATCTATATTTTTATCTTCTTTTAATGACCTAGCAGCATACCAAATCTGATTAGGGGATACCTCTCCAAACCTAATATGAGGTGATAGCCTAGAGACATTTTTTTTAGATGGAAAATTTCTTCCATCTTTATAATTATCGATGCCGTCTTCAAGAAATAAAGATAATTTTTTTTGGGCAACTTTTTCGCCTGTATCCCAGTGTTCATTAAGTTTATCGTACCAGTTAAAACGATTTAAAAGATTTAAGGATTTAGTATCCTTTGAAGCATTAATTTTAAAATAATTAATCTCGTTTGGTTTAGGTAATGGAAATCTTGGCTCTATTTGATTCAAGCAACCATTTCTATAAAATGGAGAAAATACTCTATAGGGAGATCCGTCTTGCTTTGCAACTTGCCAAGGCTCCCATAAAAGTAATGAATTAAATGTTTTAACTTCAATATTATTTTCTTCTAAATATAATTTTAGATCTTTATCTCTTTGAATAGAGTATGGGTCGTATGATCTATTCCAATAAACACCTTGAATATCATTTTCTGAAATAATTGAAGTAATGATTTCTTTGTAATCGCCCCTAAAAAAATAAAGGTTGTTATCTAGAGATTTTTTTAATTTTTCTAATGATTTTTGTAACCACCAGTTTTGAGCAGAATCATTATGTAAATCAGATTCATCAACAATATATATTGGGATAACATGACCAGCCTTAGATGCTTCAGTAAGTGCTGGATTATCAGATAAGCGAAGGTCATTCTTAAATATGTGAATAATTCTCTTTGTCATGCAGTGATTTCTTTACCCTCCCAATCAAAAATCTTACCGGTGTCATCAGGAACTATACTATCTATAACCTTTGTTAAATAATTAATGGACTGGGATGGTGTAAAAATTTTTCCTTTAGGTGCTCCTCTCTGAAAAGGCTTTGATAAATTTGTATCGACCGTCCCGGGGTGAAGACCTATTAATTTTGCAGTCTTATCCTTTCTTGCCAATTCAATTGCTGCAGTTTTAATTATCATATTAAGAGCTGCCTTTGAGGCTCTGTAGGCATACCAACCACCAATTCTATTATCAGATATACTACCTACTCTTGCAGATAAAATACCAATTAAGGCATTCTCATTTCTTCTAATAAGAGGAAAAAAAACCTTGAGAAGTAAAGCTGGCGCAAAAGTATTTACATTAAATATTTTTTGAAAATTATGTAAATCTATGGATGATATTGTTTTTTCAGGTTGTAGATCATCATCATGAAGAACTCCAGATGCAATAATTACTTTATCTAAACTATCTTTTGGAATAGAGGTTGAAAGCTTTTCGTAACCATTCTTATCAGTGAGATTTATATCTAGATTGACTATTTTTTTATCTTCCACATTATTTTTAGATCTAGAAATAGAATAAACTCTACCTGTATTATCATCAGATACATAATATTCTAAGAAAGCTTTTCCGATAGAGCCAGTTGTTCCAATTATTGCTACATTTTGCATTGAAAGACCTTGATTAATTTATTTATATGGTAGTAAAAATTATTAAATCAAGCATCTTAATTATTCTCTAAAAGTAAGCGCATCATTGAGTCAGCAAGGTTTTTTGAGGAGTTGATTATAGCTGCTCTATCAGTGTCATCACCAACCTCAAATGTAATTGCTGGTATGCCGTATGAAGAATTAAAATAATTTTTTGCTACTCCATTCTCCATATTCTTTGTAGGCTTAATTGCAAATTTATAATCATTTCTATCTGATGAATGCTCCAAAAGCCAAGCTTGTGCAAAATTATATCCAGCAGTCTCTAATTCATCCTGAATATAAAAAATATTTTTAAATGTAGAGTGAAAATCAATCATAAGGACAATTTCATTATCGTTCAAAATTTTTCTTATATCATCATAGATTATTGAAGTTTCTATTTGTGAAAAAAACCCCCAATCTCTATTCAAATCTTTTTCCCTCAAATTATGCCTCCAATGACCTAAATCTACTCCATCTGGATTCACTAGAGGATAGCTTATAATATTGTAATTATTCAAAAAATCATCCGATAGAGCATTATCATCCAATATTTGTTCGATAAAAGCTTTTAAAGCAAAAGCGCCAGTAATTTCTGGAGGATGTTGCCTACCAATTAAGAAAATATATGGATTTTCGAAATCATTTTCTATTAAGATTTTATTAATTGAACGACCTCCTGAAGTATTACCTAATTCAGATATCGTAACATTCTTAATATCTCTTATTATTTCATACCAACTATCATACCACGCAGATGACAATATTTCCTGAGCAGAAATATAGGTATAATCACTATTAGCCTTAAAAGTTAAAATAACTTTTTTGCCATTATCCTCTATTTTAACCTTATCCATATCAATTTTTTTCCAATTAATAAGGTCATTGCTTATCTTAGGATGATATCTGTGCTCAAATTTTTCGTAAAATAATTCTATATAAATTTCTTCCTGATGAGCTGACTTTCTAAAGGCAAACCAAGGGCTTGGATTACTAACAAAGTTATCTTCTGGGCTTAAATATAATCTAATTGAGTTTTTTTCTAAAACTTCACATTTTGAAAAATTTGATGATAAAAAATCGCGATCAATTTTGAAAATTTCTGTTTCACAATTTGATGGAGTTGCATTTAATGAACTAAATAAAAGGATGGCCAAAATAGGTAAAATGTTAACAAAATATCTTAGCGCTGAATGATTTTGAGCTATTTTCATTTCTAAAAGTCATATTTTATATCAAAATAATAGTATCTACCTAAATTATCATGTAAATCAAAATAATAACCAAAGATATCAGACGAAAGAGGCGCTCTTTCATCAAAGATATTATTAATACCAAATCTCAATCTTGTCTGATTTGAATTTCTGTTAATTGTATAATCTAAATATCCACTAACTTTATTATATTCATCAATTCTCCAGTACTCACCATCTTTGGCTCTAACGCGAGTTTGGACAAAATCACCGGTATGTTTTAAGAATAAGCCAGCACCCCAATTATTTAATTGCCATAAAAGTTTTAAATTTGCTTGAATTTCAGGCGATCCATCTTTTTTTAATAAATCAGAAAAACCCTGAATTGAAAATTCTGAAGGAATAAGTCCTTGTTTCTGAGCTTCTAATAACTCAGACACATCTGGTCCAGCTTTTTGAATAAATTTGTCAATCTTAGTAGCATTAACAGATATATTAAAGAATCCAAATTTAGATGAAAAATTATAATCAATACCCAGATCAAAGCCACTAATAATTCTTGTATCTAAGTTTCGATAAAAATCTTCAACCCTTGTTATCGCCCCAACTGGACACAAGCCCACGTTTAAGAAAGATTCTGCCTCAGATGGATCAATGCTTTCTCTAATTACATTTTCATTAAATTTAACATTTGAACAATTATTTATATCATTACTATTTAAACGTAAGATCAGGTCTGACAAAATTAAATTATTTTCTCCGAATAAACCTATAGTATCTTCTTTTTCAATCTCCCACCAATCAAGCGAGAAATTTAAATTCTTTATAAAACTAGGATTGTAAATCAATCCTATCGAAGTATTTGTCGAATTCTCAGGCTTAAGTTTCTTGCTGCCTTGGGCTACTCTTTGAATAGAATAATCGCAGTCATCAATTTGACCTTGGGATCTTATCTGTTGAAGACATAAATATGCGTCATCTCTAGATAACTGCCTTGATACAATACTCTCATTTATTTGTATTAAATTAGGAACTCTAAAGCCCTTTGATAAACTACCTCTTATAAATAAATCCTTAGTGACTTCCCATCCAATAGCTATTTTTGGTACTGATTTTGAACCTATATCTGAGAAATCCTCATACCTACCAGCAATTTGTAAATTTAATGACCTTATTAACGATATATTCATTTCCTCAGATACAAGAGGTACTAAAAATTCTGTATAAACAGAAAAAACATCCCTTTTTCCAGAATTGTCAGGTGTAGGACTAGAATTCATTACATCACTTACAAAAGGAAATGTATCTCCATCTTTATCTGTATATTTTATAGCGCCATCTAATCTTGGGTCCCTATCATCTTGAAATTTATCTGATCTAAATTCTAAACCACCCGCAAAAGAAACCTGACCTGATCTCAAAGAAAAAATAGAATTATTAATAATCTTAAAATCAATACTATTAAGTTCTCTTTCCCCTTTTCTATAAACATCAATAATTGCATTTTCTATTGAAGAATCTCTGCTTGGAGTTCCGTCTTTTCCAGTTGAAATGTAATTTATATAATTACCACCTCCGTTAAATGGGTTATAAGCATTCGGATTAGATAAAGCTAATGCTTCTTCAACAAGTTTATTTGATAACCTATTTGAAGTAATATCATCTGTATTGGCCTTTGAACTAAATACAGCAGTTTCCCAATTCCAATTTCTAAACTCACCCTTTAGTCCAAAAAGAATTCTATATGTATCCTTTTCAACATTTACAATTCTAGGGCCTATATCAACATACCTATACCAATCAATAAGAATCGGTAAACCTTCATCGGGTATGCTCTGAGAAACGTCCTGACCAGAAATATCATATACGATACGATTTGGATTATTAGTGCCATCAGGAAAAGTAAGCGGGCCAAAAGGATTCCAATAGTTATTCGCTGGAACAATTATTCTAGATGTAGAAAAAGCTGCTGACGGACTGTTGTTTTGGGTTGTATCAGACTTATAATAGAGAAAGTCTGAAAAAAAACTTAGCTTTTCATTTAAATCATAATCAAATGATATAAAAAGATTGTCTCTTTTAAGTTTAGAGTAAATCCATCTTTCTGAATTCATATTATATCTTTTTGTGGATGTATCAGCTGCAATACATGAATCATCACTAATTTTAACTTTACATTTTGGATCGCTTGCAGGAAAAATTTCAAATTCACCTGCACTATCGGTCAGGCCGTAAAGGTTAAAAAATTCAAGATTTCTCACACTTGGTATGACATCAAACTGACCATAGGGTGAGTTCGTCGAATCTCTGCGAAATCTTGTGCTATCCCACTTTGTTCCAGAAATTTCGGGAAAATTACGCCAATCCGAAACGCCCATTCTTTCATCTTCACTGGCTCTTATAGGATCTCTATCATATAAACTATAAAAAAGAGTAAGGTGACCTTTTCCTCCATTTATTTCAGAACCGTATTTGAATATAAACCTGTTATCAGATCGAGCAAAATTTTCAAACTCTGAATATTTTGCACTCACAGATAAACCATCATAATTTCTGTCGAGAACTGTGTTCACTACTCCGGCAACAGCATCAGCTCCATAAATCGCAGATGCACCATCCCTCAAAACTTCAAGTCTTTCAATGCCTCCTATTGGAAGAGTATTTGTGTTAACTGAATTTACTGGAATAAAACTTCCGCCTACAGATTCTGATTGAAAACCTGGAGAGTTAATTATTCTTCTTCCATTTAATAATACTAAGGTATTTCCGGTCCCTAAATTCCTGAGGTTATAAGCGCCAATATCTCCTCTTGCACTATTTACACCGGCAATAGCATTTCCTGCATCATTAAACTTATTTGTACCTTGCTGGATTATGCTTCTAAGTAGTTCATCGCCAGAATCAATTCCCAAAAGATCAATTGTCTCAGAATCAATATATGTTGTTGGCAATAGATTATTTATATTTTTATCAGATAATCTTGAACCAATAACAATAACTTCCTCAACTTCTTCAATTTGATTATTCTGTGATAAAGCATAGTCTTGAGATAAGACTAGAATGAAAGCTATTAATATATATTTATATATGGACATATCCTCTTTAATTAAGTGAAGTAAAAGTTTAACAATTAAATAAAGTAAATTTAAAAATAAAACTAGTCATATTAGATAATATTTTAAGTGTATATTTGATATTATTATTTTATAAAAAAATTATGCAATTTGAAGATTATCTGAATAAAATTAAGACTTTTACTGATGACATTCTCATTCCTAATGAAGAACAATTAGAAAATGATGGAGAAGTATCAGATTCAATCATGAAAAAGATTATAGAAAATGATCTTTTTGGTATTTCCATTCCAAAAAATTATGGTGGCCTAGGTCTAAGCATGAAAGAGCAAATTTTACTCACATTCGAATTTACGAGAGCTTCAGCAGTCTACAGATCACGTTTTTCTACAACTATAGGTCTTTGTTCACAGGCTTTACTTGATTTTGGAACGGATAAACAGAAAGACACATATTTACCCTTAATGGCAACTGGAAAGGCAGTTGGATCATTTGCTCTAACAGAGCCTAATGCCGGAAGCGATGCTTTATCGCTTGAAACCTCTGCAAAAAAAGATGGGGAAGAATATATTATTAATGGAACAAAAAAATATATAACCAATGCTCCTTATGCTGATGTTTTTCTAGTAATGGCAAAAACTAATCCCGATATTGAGGGCTCTGAGGGAATATCTTCATTTCTTGTAGATTCAAATTTAGGAGGGATAGAAATAGGCGAAACGCCTAAAATGCTGGGACAAAAAGGTTCGGCTTCTCCTGAAGTTTATTTCCAAAATTGTAGAGTAAATAAAGATGCATTACTTGGAGAAAAGGAAGGCGGAGGTCTCAAGCCTGCTCTCAGGGGCATTAATCATGCTCGATTACATGTAGCAGGAACTTGTGTTGGACAGGCTAAAAGACTTATTAAAGAGTCTATTTTATTTGCAAATAATAGAATTCAATTTAATAAGCCCATTTCTCAAATGGCATCTGTACAAAATCTAATTTCTGACAGTTATTCAGAGATGTTAGCTGCCGAGGCACTAACTCTTAATGCAGCAAAAAAATTTGATGAAGGCATTATTCCCGAAACCGAAATATCATCAGCAAAATATTTTGCATCTGAAATGGTTTCTAAAGTTGCAGATCGATCATTGCAAATTATGGGTGGCGCAGGTTATTTAGAGGATAATGTTATTACAAGATTTTATAGAGATACAAGATTGTTTAGACTTTATGAAGGAACTTCTCAAATTCAACAAAGAAATATAGCCAGAAAGATTATTAAAGAGATATGAAAAAAATTAAAGATATTCAGGATTTGGTTGGCGATACTCCCTTGATAAGGCTAAAAGGACCTTCTGAAGAAACTGGTTGTGAGATTTTTGGTAAAGCTGAGTTTTTCAATCCTGGACAATCTATTAAAGATAGGGCTGCTCTTCATATAATTAAAGATGCTGAAAGGAAGGGTTTATTAAAAAAAGGCGGAACTATAGTAGAGGGAACTGCAGGTAATACTGGTATCGGATTATCTATAATTGGTAATGCTCTTGGATATAAAACAGTAATCGTTATTCCTGAAACTCAAACACAAGAAAAAAAAGATGCAATTCGATTTACTGGAGCAGAATTAATTGAGGTCCCAGCAGTACCATACACAGATGAAAATAATTATATTAAATACTCAGGTAGATTAGCAAAAGATTTAGATGAAAAACTTAAAAATGGAGCATATTGGGCAAATCAATTTGATAATGTAGCAAATAAAGAAGCCCATATTAAAACAACAGGCCCAGAAATATGGAATCAAACTAATGGAAATATAGACGGGTTTGTTTGTGCTATTGGAACTGGAGGCACTTTATCAGGAATAAGTCAGTACCTGAAATCTAAGAATCCAGAAATTTCTATCGGTTTAGCAGATCCTCATGGTGCAAGTATGTATAATTATTTCAAAAATGGCGAACTTAAAGCAGAAGGAAGTTCAATAACTGAAGGAATAGGTCAAGGGCGGATTACAAAAAATGTTGAAGGAAGTATTATTGATTTTCCTTACTTGATCGATGATGCTGAAGCGTTAGAGATTGTATTTAAATTAATAGAAAAGGAAGGACTATTTTTAGGTTTATCATCCGGTATAAATATAGCTGGAGCAAAACTATTAGCAAAAGACTTGAAAAAAGGCAGCACAATAGTAACTATACTATGTGATCTAGCGGATAGATACAAAGGTAAGATGTTTAATATTGATTTCTTAAAAGAAAACAATCTACCAATTCCAGAATGGTTATAAAATGATAGCAACCATCAGAGATTTTTGTAAAAGATACTTTTGGCTTTGGATTATTTACCAAGCTATAAAAGGATTTATTACAACATCCCTAATATGGGTTCCTTTATTATTTGTATGGCTATCAAGTTGATGATTAAAAAATGTTAGAACAAGCAATACATTTTAAAGAAGAAAGTGATGAATTATATAAGTTATTAATAAATGCTGATAACAATTCATTCAAATTAAATACACAATTTAAATCTTGGACAATAAACGATGTACTTTATCATCTTCATGTATGGAATATTGCTGCACTTTTATCCTTAAAAAATGAGAATGAATTTAAAGAATTTATGCAAAATTTTATGGAAGCTATAAAATCTGGAAATTCTGCAAGAGAATATGAAAAAAAATTATCAAATAATACCGAAGGATTAGATCTTCTATATTTATGGAAAGAAACATATGAAAAAGTTTCAGATGAATTCTCTAAATCTGATCCTAAGAAAAGAGTAAAATGGGCAGGTCCAGATATGAGTGTACGATCCAGTATAACAGCAAGACATATGGAGACATGGGCTCATGGACAAGAAATTTATGATCAAATGGGTTTTGAAAGAATTGATACGGATAGAATTAAGAATATAGTAATCATCGGAATCAATACTTTTGGATGGACTTTTATTAATAGAAATTTAGCAGTACCTGAAAAAATGCCGAAATTATCTTTATTATCGCCTTCAAATAAATTATGGGAATGGAATGAAGATAATGAAGAAAATATAATATCAGGATCTGCTACAGAATTTGGTCAAGTAGTTACACAAGTAAGAAATATTGATGACACATCATTAAAAGTTTCAGGGAAAATTGCCAATGAGTGGGTATCTATTGCACAATGCTTTGCAGGTCCGCCCGAAAATCCCCCAGAAAAAGGAACAAGATTTACTAGGAAAATTTAAATGGAAAAATTATTAAAAATTGCCAAAGAAGTATCAATGAAGCTTACCCAAAGAGAAGAGACAATATCAGTGATTGAGTCATCTTCAGGAGGCTTAATTTCAAGTTCTTTGTTGGCACAGCCTGGGGCTTCGGCCTATTACATAGGTGGACAGGTTGTCTATACTGCAAGATCAATTAGAGGAGTTACCGGTTTAAGATTGAGAGATCTGAAAGAACAAAATATAAGATCTAGTAGTGAGCCTTTTGCATTATTACTTGGAGAAAAAGGAGCTGAAATGTACTCTACAGATTGGTGTATTACTGAAACTGGAGCAGCAGGGCCATCTGGAAATGGGTATGGAGATCCAGCAGGATACTCATGCTTTGCCATATCTGGGAAAAAAAATATTTCTTCTCATATTAATACTAATTCAGATAATAGATTTGAAAATATGGTTAATTTTTCATATGCAGCTTTAGAGCTTTTTCTATCTAATCTTAATTAATTACTTTGGAGCTCTTTTAGATAATATCCTTTGAAGAGTTCTTCTATGCATTTTTAAGCGTCGTGCAGTTTCAGAAACATTTTTATTACATAATTCATAAACTCTTTGGATATGCTCCCATCTAACTCTATTAGCGCTCATAGGTTCATCTGGAGGGGGGGCCTTTTCATCTTTGCTAACCAAAAGAGAAGATATAATATCTTCAATATTTGCCGGTTTAGATAGATAATCAACAGCGCCTAGTTTAATTGCTGAAACTGCATTAGCAATATTACCAAATCCAGTAAGAATTATAGATTTCGAATTGGGATTTAATCTATTCAACTCTGTAATAATTTCTAATCCATCACCATCATCTAACCTAAGATCGATAATACCATAATCAAATTTTTCTTTTTTGAGTATACTTAGGCCTTCCTTGACAGATTGCGCCTCAATTACAATCATACCCCTTCTAGTCATAGCCCTTGATAGTTGATTTAGCCATACTCTATCATCATCAACAATTAGTAGTTTTTGATTCTTAAATTCATTATCCATTAAATTATGCCCAACCTTGCTTAGGGATTAAAATTGATACTACAGCACCGCTTTCTGGTTTATTCTTATTATATATTTCCATCTTAATGCCCAGTCGTTCAAATAAAGTTTTGGAAATAAAGAAACCAAGACCTAGCCCATCTTTAAGACTAGCATCTTTCTGTCTACTAGTAACATATGGGTCACCAAGTCTATGAAGAATTTCAGTAGAAAAGCCATTTCCATCATCTTCTATAAGTAATTGAATATTATTATCAATTTTAGTAATTTTCATAAATACATTTTCTTTTGCAAATTCACCTGCATTTTCAATAATATTTGATAGGCCTAACAATAGCTCAGAGCGCCTTTCTATCATAAAGCTTGCTAAGTCCTGATCATTTTTATCAAAAATAATGTCTGTTTTTATGCCCTTAACTTTTACAAGTTCACTCAATTCTTCCAGTAAGGCATGAAGCTCAATCTTATTAACAATATCATCATCAATTGATGATTTTTCTCCAAGTGATCCAAGAATATTTTTACATCTTTGAATCTCTTTAGTAAGCGTTTTTAAATCTTCTTTTCCTTGGGCACTTAATGACTCGTTATCTAATAATTCACTTGCAATTAAATTTATCGATCCTAATGGAGTGCCTAGTTGATGAGCTGCAGCTGCCGCTAATCCATCTAAAGATGATAAATTTTGTTCATTAGATAATAATTCCTCTGTAACCTTAAGAGCCCTAGATACCTCTCTAGATTCATTAGCCAGCCTTCCAACATATAGAGATAAAAATAGAATAGTTACCAACAAAGAAAACCAAATTCCAATAGTTATTATAGGAGGATTTGCTAGATAAGAAAGATCACTTTGGATTAATGGATAATTATAAAGGCCAATTAAAGATACGGATACAAGTGTTAATATAATTAGGATAAATGAGGATCTAATTGGAAGATTATCAATAGAAATTGCTATTGGTACAATGAAAAGCATTACAAATGGATTTGATAATCCACCCGTAAAAAAAACTAAAAGGGCTAATTGAATTATATCACCACCTATAACAAAAGTAGTTGTTGTTTCACTCAGTCTTTTATTCCAAGAATATAAAAGAAACAAAATTAGGTTAGATAAAGCCAAAGCGCCAATGGTCATATAGACTTCAAGATATGGTAATTTAAAAAGTAGAATGTTGCCAACTACTAAACAAGTTAATAGTTGCCCAATAACAGCTACAGACCTAAGAAGAATTAGAGTTTTTAGTCTAATACCAAGCCTTAAATTAGGAGTATATTTGCTTTCTTCTGCCATGAGAGTATTTTTATTTTAAAAGATTTCTTACTTCTTGGATAGCGTCTTCAGGTTGTATAACTTTTATAGTCGTCATACCTAACTCTCTTGCAGGTTTTAAATTAATACCTAAATCATCTAAATATATACATTGATCAGGACTTACATTTAATGCATCGCATGACATCATATAAATTTCAGGATTAGGTTTTCTTATGCCTACTATAGAAGATTCAATTACATGATCAAATATAGACATTGCCTCTTTGGTTTCATTATCAGTATTTTCTTCTGAAGAAGATTTAACATTATTAGTAATACAACCAAGCTTAAAATCTGACTTAAGCTCTCTAAGAAAGCTCACCATATTTTTTCTAATACTTCCTTTTAAAAGTTTTATAATATCTCTTCCTTTGATATCAAAACCTTTTGCTTTAGCCTCATCTAAAAACAGATCATTAAATTCATCAATTGTAATACTATTGCTTTCAAACTTAGCCCAAGCGTTCATGTCGGGATTTTCAGAATTAATAGTCCTAATTATATCTTTAGGTAAGCCATTTTCTTCTTCAAACTCATTAAAGGCCTCAAAAGGACTCGAGGTAATAACACCTCCAAAATCCCATATAATTGCTTTATATTTCATACTATTATATCCTTGGCTCAAGTTTTAACATTTAATTTATTCTAATTAATGGAGCATTAAATGAAAAGTGAACCTATAAATTCTTCAAACTCAGATGTTTTATATTCTGAAATAGATAATATTGCCATATTAACTTTAAACCGACCCGAAAAATTAAATGCATACAATGTTAATATTTTTACTGGTCTTAAAGAAGGTATAAAGAAAATCGAAAGTAACGAAAATATTAATGCAATAATAATAACAGGCGCTGGAAGAGGTTTTTGTGCTGGAGCAGATATGGAGGGTTTAAAAAAAACTACAAAGACAAACAATAAAATTACTCCAGAAGCTAGCATAGATGAAAAACTTCCAAATGAGATTATAGGTCCAAAAATAGCAGAACATTTTCAAACAAGATTTGGATTTTTGGCTACCTGTAGGAAACCTATTATAGCTGCAATTAATGGCCCATGTGCTGGAATTGGTTTAGTCATGACTTTATTTTGTGATCTAAGATTTGCTGCAGAAGGTGCAAAATTTACAACTTCTTTTTCTAGAAGAGGTTTAATTGCTGAGCATGGTATCAGCTGGATACTACCAAAACTAATTGGGCATGCTCATGCAATGGATATTTTATTTACAGGAAGGGTTTTCCTTGCTGAAGAAGCTTATAAAATTGGTTTAATTAATAATTGCTTCCCTAAAGATGATTTTATGAAATCAACTCTTGAATATGTTAAAGATCTAGCAAATATGTCATCTCCAAGATCTGTTGCTGTAATGAAATCTCAAATATATAAAGCTTTCTTCCAAAATTTAAATGACGCTGCTTCAATTGGAGATTTAGAGATGGAAAAAAGTTTCTTATCAGAAGATTTTAAAGAAGGTGTTAATCATTTTATGGAAAAAAGAGCTCCAAAATTTACAGGTAAATAAATCGGAAGAATAAATGAAGTATATTCAAGTTGTTTTTTTGTTAATTTTTTCTTGGCCCTTATTAGCTGAAACAAGAATAGATTATTATGTGAATCTTGGAGGAATTAAAATTGCTGATGCAAACTTCATAATTAAAAGTGATAAAAAAAACTGGTCACTTCAAACTGAAGTAGAAGCAGCAGGAATTGTAGATGTGCTCGTTAAATTCATCTCAACAACTGAGAGTAAAGGAATTATAAGTAATAATAAATTAGTTCCTGAACTGTATAAATTCTCTTACTTAACTGGGAGAGGAAGCTCAAGAAAAGGCTCAATAATATATAAGGATAATATTCCGATTAGATTATCTGCAGAACCAAATTATGATGATAGTGAAATACCATCATTAGAATTTTTAGAAGAATATGGTTCTAATGGTAACGATCCTTATAGCGCACTCTTAGTTCATGGATCATATTCAGATCCATGTAAATTTATTGCACAGGGTTTTGATGGTTTAAGATCCTTTAAAACAATATTTGTTAGATCGGCTAAAGAAGAAAAAATTAAGATAGGTGAACAGGAGGTTATAACATCAAAATGTATTGGTTATTTTGATCCGATAGTCGGGTACAAAGAAAGTGAATTTCTTGATGAAATTTCTAAACCTGGATCTGTTAGGTATTGGTTTAAATATTTTGATGCATTAGATCTATGGGCGCCCGTTAAGGTAATAATTGATACTCCTTTAGGTGGTTTCGTTCTAAAGGGAACAGCTTTGAAAAATTAGATAAAAATGGAAAAAATTCCTACCATCTCAATTAAAAATATAAATGAAAGAAAAAGTATCATCAGTAAAGATATTTTTGAAGCATGCCAAAATGTTGGTTTCTTCACAATTGTTGATCATGATCTTGATATAAATTTAATTAAAAATGTTCTGAACTTATCTGCTGAATTTTTCAATCAATCTGAAGAAATAAAAAATAAATATTATATAAAAGGTGGGGCAGGACAAAGAGGTTACACTCCCTTAGGGGTTGAAACAGCAAAAAACTCGAAAATGCCAGATCAAAAAGAATTTTGGCATCATGGCAGATCTCATTGGAATCAAAAATATAAAAAAGATATGCCTGAGAACCTAATAATTAAGGAAGTTGAAGAAATAAATAATGAATTGATAAATCTTTTTAATAATTTTGAAGAAGTTGGAAAAAAAATACTATCCTTAATAGCTATAGCACTAGATTTAAAAGAAAATTGGTTTGATAATAAAATTAGCCAAGGTAATTCAATTCTGAGGATGATACATTATCCAGAATTCAAAAATAATTCTGCAGGATTAAGGGCTGAGGCTCATGAAGATATTAATTTGATAACCTTATTAATAGGAACAGAGCAAGAAGGCTTAGAAGTTCTAAATAAAGAAGAAAAATGGATACCAATTAATGTAGGGTCAAATAAAATTGTTTGTAATGTAGGTGACATGCTTCAAAGACTTACAAATGACAATTTAAAATCAACTACACATCGGGTTTGTAATCCTAGAGATCTAAAACAAAATCAACCAAGATACTCTATACCCTTTTTTCTTCATCTTAATCCCGATTATATAATTGAGACACTATCAAATTGTATTGATAAAGATTCTCCAAATAAATATGAGGACCCAATCTCAGCAAATGATTTTTTAAAAATTAGGCTAGAAGAAATTAATTTGAAGTAATAATTAGTTAATTAGATTTGAGAAAGTATCTGATCTAATTTTCTTTTACTTTTACCAAAAACCTTTACTTTTTTTACCTGATCAAGATTTGTTAAGTCATCACCAACTATAACCACAGCTATCATTCCCATGCTTTTATGAGGTGTACATTGATAAAAATAAATACCTGGTTTTTCAAAGGTGTAAGTAAATTCTTGATTAATTCTACTTTTCTTTGGCAATTCTACAGCATCAGGACCTAATTTAAACTCAACATTATGGCCTTTATCTTTTGGCTTCCAAACAACAGTGTCACCAACCTCAACCTTAAGAATATCTTCAGAGTAAACCATACTCTGACCATCTGATCTTACATTTAACATATCAATTGAGAATGTATTCGCAAGAATAGGTGAAGTGAAAAAGATTATAAAAATAAAAAATATTCTAAACATTATATTATCCTATTAAATTATTATTCAGAGCACAGGCATATATATATGGAATTAAATTATATTAATAAATGCGACACTTTAACCAAAAAAAACGGCGGTTAGAAACCGCCGTTTTATTATAGTATTTCAGTAAAATTAAAAATCTTTACTTAATGTAATTCCCCACATGCTTGGTACAACGGGGTAACCAGCATATGATCCTGGTGAACCTGGAACATTAAATCCAGTATAAATATATTCGTCATCATTAATATTTCTACCCCACACCATAAGACCAAATCCTGAAGGCTCATGCTTAAGTCCAAAACTTGCATTTAATGTACCAACTTCTCTTAATGCATTTGGTACTTCAACGGGTACAGCGTCTGTAGCCTGATGTTCATCTTCGTAAACATATTCACCTCTAATATAACCAGAAGTGTTGGGGGTTAAATCAAAGGAATATGTAGCTGAAACAGTAATTGCAATTTCTGGAACACCTGAAGGAGTTCTTCCAGTAAAGTCTTTGACTCTTGCTGGTCCACCATTAACTATTGGGCAATCATCAGATGCAGGCGGAACAAATGTTCTATCACATGGGCCATTTTTGAAATCCTCAAAACTAGCATCTATAAAACTACCTGCAAAAGTAACTACTAAATTCTCAGAAAGGAAAAATAAAGAGTCAATTTCAAAACCTCTATGAAGTTCTTCACCAACATTAACTAAATTAAAACCTGTTCCAATAAATAGATTTGATTGATAGCCTTCAACAGACATATTAAATAAAGAAAGATTTACATATCCATTTGAGAAAGTCTTTTTAAGTCCAATTTCAATATTTTCGGCCTCTTCAGGGTCAGCAAAATAAATACGTGAGTCCATTGGTAAGCCCGCATAAACAGTCGCGTTAGCACTTAGATTTGTTGAAATAGCTTTAAAGCCTGTAGAATGACTTACATACATGGATAAACTATCATCAAATTCATGAATCAATTTTATAGAATGTGTTACATCGTCTGAAGTCCATTTTCCATCTTCATTCCCATTTGGATAATTAAAGAAAGGAGGGAAAAATTGGAAACCTGTTAATGCTGCAGTAGCTGGATTTAAAATGAAAGGTATTGCTGCAAATTCATCATCAATTACAACATTTGAAACAACTTCTTTTGTATCTTCAGAATAACTAACTCCAAGAGAAATAGATGTTTGTGAAGTAATATCATAATCAACTTGAGCAAAAATGCTGAATGCTTCATTATCCATATCAAAAAGTTCGTTCTGAAGACCGCCATTAGTTTTATACCAAGTACTTCTTGTGTTTGCCGCAATTCCAGGAATTGTTGCGCCTATTGCACCATCTAATAAAGGATTACCTGTTGTTCCTCCCGCAAGCACTGTTCCAATTTGAACAGGTGTAAGAGGAGGGAAAGCTACTGGCGCTCCAAGTAAGGCTCCTTGAACAGCAGAAGGTAAAGCTGATATTTGAGCTAGAGCTGATACAGCAACCTGACCAGCAATTCCATTCAAGCTTGTTCCTACAGGAGATAAGATTAAATCAACAAATGGCCCAATTAGTTCTTTATAAAAAACAGTTCTGTCATGCTTTACTGTTTCATCCTGATAAAAAGCTCCTACCATCCATTGTAATGGTCCATCATTATTTGAAGTAAGTCTAAATTCTTGTGTAAATGTTTCAAACTCATCATAAATACCATTTGTTAATAAAGGCATTGAGCTAAAATCAACATCACCATTAACATCTTGCTCGCTTTCACGATAAGCTGTGATTGATTTTAGATTCGCAAAACCTAAATCATAATCCACATGTAAAGAGATACCTTGATTCTCGATAGATCCTGCAGGATCAAAGTTAAGATAAGTTTGATATCCATATGTATTTACTGGATTTATTATTGTAGTTTTGCCAGGGGCCAATAGTGCATCTGCGCCAATTGTAACTGCCCCATTCAGTAATGCAGCAGTGGTACAACAAACTTCTTCAGCCTCATCCTTATCAACGATAATTCTTACTGTTAAGTTTTCACTTAATTCACTTAAAAGTTGTGCTCTTATTGCATATCGATCTCTATCATTAATTTCTGTCCCAAGTTCTAAGTTCTTAGTATAACCATCTCTTTTATGAGAAGTTGCAGATAATCTAAATGAAGTGTTTTCTGAAATTGGTCCAGTTACAGTTCCACCAATTTTATTCAAACTATACTCCCCTGCAGTAATTTGAAATTTTCCACCAAATTCATTTTCTGGTAAAGCAGTGGTGATATTGATCACACCTGCTATTGCATTTTTACCAAACAAGGTTGATTGAGGGCCCTTAATAACCTCAACCCTTTCAATACTTATAAGATCATTAATTGCAGATTGATTTCTAGAAATCATTACACCATCAATTGAAATAGCAACTGATGGCTCAACACCAGGGTTATTCGCGCCATTACCAAATCCACGAATTTGAAAAGTATTCTGCGCAGCAAATTGTGTCTGATTTATTTGCAAAGATGGAACAGAGCTTTGTAAGTCGAGAATATCGCTAATAGCTAATCTTTCGATATCTTCCATCTGAATAACAGAAACCGATACGGGTGTTTCTTGAAGCGTTGTATTTTTCTTAGTTGATGTAACAACAATTTCTTCAATATCTAATGAAGGCGTATTTTGAGCATCAACATTTTTTGATGTTATTAGAACTAAAAGTAATGTGGATAGAAATACTTTAGTTAATGATAAATTGAATTTTCTAAAAAGCATTAAGCTTCCTCCCAAATGAATAATCAGATTTTTTATGATTTTTATTATTATTAGCTAAGAAATCTATAATTTTTACTAATAAACCCTTATATAGCCTCGACTATTATTTTCAAGAATTAATAACTATCATACTATTTATATTATAAATAATAATAATTTAGTAATTGAATAATAGCTCTCATATTTTTATAATCGCCTTAACATTTACATATCCAACAATAATAAGAGAAGCGTAAATTTTGGGGAGGACATATAACAATGTATAAATATACCATAAGGATAGCTATGCTAGCCATTTTGACACCTTTACTTTTTACTGGAGCTGTCAAATCACAAGCTTTATCAAATCAAATTGAAGAAATAATTGTAACTGCACAAAAAACAGAACAAAATCTTCAAGATGTTCCTATTGCTGTATCAGCTTTTGATAGTGAAGCAATAGCTTTAAAACAGCTTGATAATTTTATGGATGTTCAATTAGCAATGCCTAATGTTCATTTCGCAAGATCAAACTTTACCGGTGCAAACTTTGCAATTCGTGGTGTTCAAAACCTTCAAACAGGTGCATCAGGTTCAGCTAAAGTTGCGCTTCATGTCGATCAAATTCCTTTTGGCGGCTTAAGAATTGTCGAAGGTGAATTTTTTGATATAGAAAGAATTGAAGTTCTTCGTGGTCCTCAAGGAACTTTATATGGCTCAACAGCAACAGGTGGTGTTGTTAATATTAACTTTAAACAACCAGTAATGGGTGAAATAGAGGGGTCAGGTGAAATTTCACTTGGCAACTTTAATCATGAAGTGATGAAAGTGGCACTTAATATCCCAATGGGAGATAATGTAGCACTAAGAGTTTCTGGAATGTCTCAATCAAGAGATGGTTTTACAACTAATAATGTAACAGGTAACGATATTGATGGAAGAAATATGGATCAATTTCGTGCAATTTTAAAAGCTAATCTTTCTGAAGATACAAACATAACATTGACTGCATTTAGACTTGCTGAAAATAGCACAAGAGCCCGTGCAGGAAGAACAATGTGTCACGCAACTGAAACACCTAACTGGGGTTGTCATCCAAATAAAATTGGTTACGACGGATCTCCACTTGGTGCTTCAGGACTAAATGGTATAACACTTGCTTTATCAGGTTTATTAGGATTTTCTCCGCTTGATTATACAAAATCAAGTAATGAAGTGGGTGAAAGAACCGTTAATATGTGGCGTGATCCTACTTATATAACAAAAGAAGAAGGGTATGCTCTAAAATTAGAAACAAAAATAAGTGATGATTATTTAATTGCTGTTAGGGCTGCTAAATACACTAACTTCGTAATGTCGCAACAAGATTACTCTAACTCTGGAACAGATACAAAATTAAGTCCATTTAACCCTGCATTCCCAGGAGGTCTAACACCTTTATCTGACTATACTCCTGAAGCTGGCGGTATCTTTAATGGTGGGTATTATGGAGATGTAGATTTTCCAGCTGCTTATGATACATCTTTCTTAGACTCAGAAGGTTATTATGCTGAAGTTCAATTAGTATCAGAATTAGATGGACCATTTAATTTCCAATTAGGTGCTAATTATGGTGAAGGTGAAGCTCACACAATTTATGATGTTTATTTTAATGGTGGTGATGTAGCAAGTTTATTCCCTGCCCTTCAAGGACTAAGGTTATGGCCTGGACATTTTAGAAATGAAAGTAAGCCAGCAAAAACTGAAACTATTGGTTTTTATATTGATGGAACTTATGAAGTAAGTGAAGATGTTAGTATTTCAGTTGGTGTAAGACATAATGATGTTACAAAAACTGTTAAAGATAGATCTTTATTATTAAATTCAATTATCCTTGCTGGTGGAACAGCTCCTGGAGTTCCTGTTTTCGCAACGGTACAAACAAGTGACCCTAATTTATTTGGAATTCTTACTGGTCAAACTGGTCCAGCTCAAAATAAATTAGCTGACTTTCCTGCTTTAGGTGAACAAAGAGCAACTTATGGCTTACCTACAGAGATAACTGAGGAAGAAATGACTGGGCGAGTTGTAGTAAATTGGACGCCTGATCTTGAATTTACTGACAGTACATTAATTTATGGTTCTTATTCTAAAGGTTATGGACCGGGAATGTTTAACCCAATTGTTAATCCTGCTCAATATCCTGGTGTGCCTACAGAGTCTGATGGAGAAATGATAGATGCATTTGAAATCGGAACAAAGAATATTTTATTTGATGGTACATTGTTGGCTAACTTATCCGCTTTCCATTATGAATATGATGGAATGCAAACAACAAAAATAACCAACCGTACGGCTGTTAATGTGAATTTAGATGCTGAAATGACTGGTTTTGAAGTTGAGTTGCAATGGAAAGTTCAAGCAATTCCTGGATTGACTGTTGAATTCAATGGGTCAGTACTTGATACTAAATATGCTAGTGGAACATCAGATATTAATCCTACTAATAAGGGGAATAACGATCCTAGTCTATGGCAGCTTAGATGTATCGATAGTTGGGGAACTATGACTTTCCCAAAAATGGGATTACTTGCTGGTATAGGTGGAGGTATTCTAAATCTTGATCCTACTGCAGGTGCATTAGATATGATTGCAGCTCCTAAAACATTATCTGTTGATGGCTTTACATCAGCTGATCCTAGTGGAACTGTTAATCCATTAATTCAAATCGGAGGTATGGGAGCATTACCAACAATTGGTCATTGTGCTAATATTGACGGTAAGCTTACTGCAGCTGGATTAATGGCTGAAGATGGAACACTTGGTATATCTAAACCAATAGATATCAGTGGTAATCCATTACCTTATTCACCTGAAGTGTCATATTCTGTTGCACTTCAATATGATACACTTATCAACCCAGGTGTAGTTGCTACTGCAAGAATTGATTATTACTGGCAAGATAATATGTGGTCTCGTCCTTACAAAGGACCTAGAGATGGTATTGATGAATATGATAATATTAATGCAAGTATAACTTTTGCATCAGTTGAAAATGGCTGGTATGTAAGAATATGGGGTCAAAACCTTGCTGATGACTCTAATATAATTGCACATTATCATACTGAAAATACATCAGGTATGTTTAGAAACGAATTCCTAATGGATCCACAAACTGCTGGTATCACACTTGGTCTTCAGTTCTAATTATTAATAAAAATACAAAAGGAAAACGGCGGTTCTTAACTGCCGTTTTTTTTATCTAAAATATTAAAATTAGCCCTTAATTATTTCTTTTGGGTAATCGATAAGAAAACTGTCTCTAAAGAAGCGCCTGTTACATCAAAATCAAAGGGCTTTACCTGAGCCTCTTCAACTTTTGCTAATATTTCTCTTGCACTAGTAATCTTAGGATTAAAATTGATCACCAAGTCATTATTTTTATTAATAGTTGCACCAAGATCTGATAATATTGGATGATTAATATCAGGAATACCTTCTACCTTAAGAGCAATAGTTTTAGAATCTGCATCCTCCAATAAATCCCTTTTTGAAGCTGATTTTACAATTTTTCCTTTATCTAAAATAGCAATTTTATCACATAGCTCCTCTGCTTCCTCAAGGTAATGGGTTGTTAGGATAATTGTTGTTCCATTTTCATTAAGTTTTCGAACATAATCCCAAAGCTGCACTCTTAGTTCAATATCAACACCAGCTGTAGGTTCATCAAGAATTAATATTGGCGGTCTGTGAACCATTGCTTTTGCCACTAATAATCTTCTACGCATACCACCTGATAGGGTTCTAGAATATGCTTCAGATTTATCTTCTAAATCAAGCATACGAAGAATATAATCTATATTTCTATCCTTTGGTCTAACCCCATATAGTCCAGCTTGTTGTTCAAGAGATTCTTTTGGAGTAAAAAAAGGGTCAATTGTTAATTCTTGGGGAACAACTCCTAAAGATGAACGAGAGGCCTTTGGATGCTTGTCTATATCATTCCCCCAAACAACAGCTTCACCTGATGTCTTAATTGTTAGTCCGGCAAGAATATTAATGAAAGTAGATTTTCCAGCCCCATTTGGACCAAGCAAACCAAATATTGACCCTCTTGGTATAGACAAAGAAACATTATCAAGAGCATAAAAAAAACCTTTTCCATTCGGATTCTTAAACTTTTTAGAGAGGTTATTTATGCTTATCGCATCATCTGGTAAATTATTTATCGACATATTAAAATTAAATATAAATTATATTCTCTTTTACCACATTAAAGTTAATGTCATAATAGTAATTAAAGAATACCAATGAAAAACCAAAAACCACACATATGTTTAGTTGATGGATCTACTTATATTTTTAGAGCGTATCATGCTCTTCCACCATTAACTAGAAAATCTGATGGATTCCCAGTTGGTGCAATATCAGGTTTTTGTAATATGCTTGATAAATTAGTAAGAGAAGAAAAGGATAAAAAAGGTATTACCCATCTCCTTGTTGTTTTTGATGCTTCAGGCAAAACATTCAGAAATGATATTTTTCCAGAATACAAAGCTAATCGTTCAGAAGCTCCGGAAGATTTGATACCTCAATTTCCAGTAATTAGAAAAGCAACCTCTGCTTTCAATATACCTTTTGTTGAACTACTTGGATACGAGGCAGATGATCTGATAGCGAGTTATGCAGAAGAAGCACAAAAACAAAATATGAAAGTCACAATTGTATCATCCGATAAAGATTTAATGCAGTTAGTCTCTGATAATGTCTCTATGTTAGACACTATGAAGGGAAAAGTATTTAAGAGAGAAGATGTTTTAGAAAAATTTGGAGTTTACCCAGAAAAAGTAATTGATGTTCAATCTTTAGCAGGTGACTCAGTAGATAACATTCCTGGCATCCCAGGAATAGGAATTAAAACAGCTGCCTTATTGATTAATGAATATGATGATTTAGAGGGTTTGTTTAAAAATTCTGATAAAATTAAACAAAAAAAGAGACGTGAAAATGTAATTGAATTTGAAGATCAGGCTTATATAAGTAAACAATTAGTCACTCTTAAAAATGATATTCCACTGCCAATACCTATAAATGAAACTACCTTAAAAGACATAGATGCTGAAAAACTAATTAGCTTCCTAAAGGAAATGGAATTTAAAACATTTACTGAAAAAAAATCTAAAGAATTAAATGTGGAATCTGAGAAAATTAAAGCCTCAAATCAAGTTGAAAAATTTGAAAAGAAAACAACTGATAATCCAAACATGATAGAAGAGGTTAACTCTGAATTTGATATAGAAAAATATCAAATAATACATACTGTAGATGAATTAAAACAATGGAATCTAAAGTCTGAAAATTTAGGATATGTTGCTTTTGATACCGAAACAAACTCTTTAGATGCCGTTAAAGCTGATATGGTCGGATTTTCTCTTTGCACATCTGAAAATGAAGCCTGTTATGTGCCTTTATTGCATGACGGAGAAGAAAATAAACAAATAGATTTTGACGAAGCAATAAAAATACTAAAACTAATATTAGAGGATAATGGAATAAAAAAAATCCTACATAACATGAAATTCGATGCTCTAGTTTTAGATAAATATAATATAAAAATTCAGAATTATGATGATACCATGTTGATGTCATACTCATTAGGATCAGGGGGAATAAGGCACAAGCTTGACACTCTAATTGAATATTATTTTAACCATAAAGCAATATCATTTAAGGAGCTCGTAGGTAGCGGAAAAGATAAAAAAAATTTCCAAGAATTAAGCATCATAGAAGCTGGAAAATACGCTGCTGAAGATGCTGATATGACTTTAAGGTTATGGAAAAAATTAAAGTCTTCATTAGCCCAAGATAAGCAACTTAAAATATATGAAATTATTGAAAAACCATTAGCGCAGGTAATAATGAATATGGAGAATCATGGAATCTCTATAGATAAAGATAAATTAAATGAATTATCAAAAGTTTTTGAAAAGAAATTAAATAGCTTAGAGAAAAACTGCTACAAATTAATTGATGAAGAGATTAATCTTGGCTCACCAAAACAAGTAGGTGAAATATTATTCGATAAACTTCAGTTATCAGGTGGAAAAAAAACATCGACTGGTTCATGGTCAACTAATGCAGAAGTATTAGAAAATTTAGCTAACGATGGTCATGATTTTCCAAAACTTTTACTCGAATGGAGAGCTTTATCAAAACTCAAAACAACATATTCTGACTCTTTACCTACATATCTAAATGAAAAAACAAATAGAATTCATTCTTCTTTTTCAATGGCAACCACTTCTACGGGAAGATTAGCTTCATCAGATCCGAATCTGCAAAATATCCCCATTAGAAGTGAAGATGGAAGAATGATAAGAAAAGCTTTTATTCCAGAAAAAGGAAATATACTCATTAGCTCAGATTATAGTCAGATAGAGCTAAGGTTAATTGCTCATATTGCTGATGAAAGAAATCTTATAAAGGCTTTTCTTGAAGGAGTAGACATTCATTCAGCTACAGCTTCTGAAGTATTTAATATACCATTAAAGGATATGACGCCTGAAATCAGAAGAAATGCAAAAGCGATTAACTTTGGAATAATTTATGGAATTTCAGCATTTGGTTTAGCAAAACAGCTTAATGTAAGCCGTACCGAATCTTCTGAATTTATCAAAGCTTACTTTAGTAAGTATCCTTCAATTAAAGATTATATGGATGAAACAAAGAAATTTGCTAGTGAAAATGGTTTTGTAAAAACCTTATTGGGCAGAAAATGTCTTGTAGAGGATATAAATAGCAAGAATGCAGCCACTAGATCATTTATGGAAAGAGCAGCAATAAATGCTCCTATACAAGGATCGGCTGCCGATATAATTAAAAGAGCAATGATTATCTTATCAAATAATAAAACATTAATAGAATTAGATACAAAGATGCTTTTACAGGTACATGATGAGTTAATCTTCGAAACAAAAGAAGAAAACTGTGAAGAGTCCATGGAAATTATTAGAAAAGAGATGGAAAATGCTCATTTGCCAATATTAGAACTGAATATTCCTCTTATTGCGGACACAAATTATGGAAAAAATTGGGATGAAGCTCACTAATTTTATTCTGCAGCTTGAAGATTTGGAGCAGCATCTATTATATCAATATCTACATATGGTTTAAATACATCAAAATTATCAGAAAACATCTTTACTAGTTTCTGAGCTTGCAAATCATAACCTTCTTTATCTTCCCAAGTTTCTCTCGGATTAAGGATTTTTGTATCAACTCCCTCAACAACTGATGGAACTTCAAAACCAAAGTTTTCATCAATTCTCATTTCTGAAGACAATAAAGAACCAGTGAGGGCTGATGATAACAATTTTCGTGTAGCGCCAATTGGCATTCTCTCTCCTGTTCCATAAGGTCCACCAGTCCATCCTGTATTAACAAGCCAACATTTTACACTATGCTCAGCAATAAGTTTTTGTAGTAATTTTCCATACTCAGATGGGTGTCTTGGCATAAATGGGGCCCCAAAACATGCAGAAAAAGTTGCTTCTGGTTCAGTTACGCCCTTTTCAGTTCCAGCAACTTTAGCGGTATATCCTGAAAGAAAATGGTACATAGTTTGTGAGGCAGATAATTTTGCAATTGGGGGAAGAACTCCAAATGCATCACATGTTAATAGAATTATATTCTTTGGCATACATGTTCTTCCTGTTTCACTAGCATTAGGAATAAACGATAAGGGATATGCACCTCTTGTATTCTCGGCAAGAGAACTATCATCTAAATCAATTTCTCCAGAGGATTTATCAATAACAACATTCTCCAAAATTGTTCCTCTTAATTTTGTTGTTTGATAAATCTCAGGTTCAGCTTGCTCAGATAATCTAATCATCTTTGCATAGCAGCCGCCTTCAAAATTAAAAACACCATTACTTGACCACCCATGCTCATCATCACCAATTAAAACTCTATTTGGATCAGCTGATAGAGTTGTTTTTCCAGTTCCAGATAAACCAAAAAATATTGCTGGATCATCATCTGAGCCAACATTGACTGAACAATGCATAGGCATAACATTCTTAGGTGGCAGTATATAATTCAGCATTGAAAAAACAGATTTCTTTATTTCTCCTGCATATGAAGTGCCTACAATTATGACTAATTTCTTTTCAAAATTGACTGCAATTAAGGTTTCAGAAGAACACCCATGTCTTGATATATCAGCTTTAAAGCTTGGAATATCAATTATTACAAATTCAGGATTAAATTCAGCTTTTTCTTCTTCTTTAACTTCAATTAACAAATTCTGTATGAACAGAGAGTGCCAGGCATATTCTGTGTAGACTCTTGTACTTAATCGATAATCAAGGTCTGCTCCACCAAATAAATCTTGAACATATAATTCCTTTTCTTCACAAAAATTTAAAACATCTTCATATAAATTTTCAAAATTTTCTTCTGTAATTGATTTATTATTATCCCACCAAATTGAGTTTTCATTTTGATTATTTTTTACAATAAATTTATCATTTGCTGAACGACCAGTATGTATTCCAGTTTCAACAACAAGAACTTCATCTTTTGACAATAAACCTTGCCCATTTGAAATTGTTATATCGTAAATATCATCTCTGTTGAGATTCCAATTAACTTTTTTTAGATTTTTAAAGCCATGACTATCAGGCCCAACTTTAGAAAAATTTTCACCAATATTTTCCAATTTAATTCTCGCTAAAATTAATAAACATTTATAACAGAAAGTTATAAACTTATAAATAAGGTATTATATACTTTTTTAAAAAAATAAATTAATTTATTAGATAAATGGTAAAAATTTGTTTGATAGATGACGACCAAAATATTCTAGCATCACTAAGTCTTGCTTTGAAGTCAGAAAAATTTGATGTCGAAACATATTCTGATGGAATTTCTGGGTTAGAGGCACTTAAAGACGATGATTTTGATATAGCAATATTAGATATTAAAATGCCAAGATTGGATGGATTAGAAGTATTACAAAAACTTAGAAACTCGTCAGATATACCAGTTATTTTCCTCACCTCTAAAGATGATGAAATTGATCAATTGCTTGGATTAAAAATGGGTGCTGATGATTATATTACCAAACCTTTTTCTCAAAAACTATTAATTGAAAGAGTAAAAGTAATACTTAAAAGGACATCATTTTCTAGTAAAGAAAATCAAATAAATAATGAATCTTTAATTAAGCGTGGAAATTTGCTTTTGAATATGGATCGACATGAATGTCATTGGAAGGAAGAAAGAATAAAATTAACTGTCACAGAGTTTTTATTGCTTGAAAGCTTAGTAAATCGACCTGGGTATGTAAAAAATAGAGATCAATTAATGTCTGCAGCATATAGTGATGATTTATATGTTGATGATAGGACTATCGATAGTCATATCAAAAGAATCAGAAGGAAATTTAAAGCAATTGATAAAGATTTTAACTCTATTGAAACTTTATATGGAGTTGGATACAGATTTAACCAATAAAAATATGCTTAATTTATTTAAACCAAGATCCTTAGGGGCAAGAATTATAGCCATAAATTTTATTGGTTTAATGCTTTTAGCTCTAGGTTTTATATATGTAGATAAATCAGAAGATAATTTGGTTAAGGCAAGAATTGAGGCCTTACTAGTTCAAGCTAATTTATTTGCATTTTCTTTTGATTTAGACCCAGAAATTAGAGAAAACTTTAGAGAAAACTTAAATAAATTTATACTAAAAAGACAGGAAGATAATAAATTTATAACTACTCGAACAAGAATATTTGATAAAGATCTGCAAATTATTTTTGATACAAATGATTTCGATGATCGAAAATCAATTAATACAAATAATCGTAAAACATATATCGATAAAATTTTTGAGGTTTTAGAAAATTATTTTGGGAGAAATGCTCAAATCTTACCTAAAACAGGTTTTTCTTCTTCAGATATAAATGAAGCTCTTGCCGGTAATGCAGTAGCAAAAGAGTACAAACTAGGTAATGGGGGAATAATTGTCCATGTTACAGTTCCAGTTTTTAACAATAATGAAATTGTAAATGCATTACTTCTTACAACCGAGGAAGGTGATATTGGTTTAATACTTCAAGAAGGAAGACAAGGTTTTGTGAGAGTATTTATAATTACAATATTTGTTACACTCTTTCTATCAATTGCCCTGTCAACTACTATCGCAAGACCATTAACAAGATTATCAACTGCAGCAGAGCGCGTTACTGATGCAGGTATTGGCGATACACCAATTATGGATGATAGAAGAGATGAAATTGGTACACTTTCAAGATCTATCAGAAGAATGACGATAGCTTTGCAAGACAGGGTAAATGCTGTCGAGGCTTTTACTGCTGATGTTGCTCATGAAGTCAAAAATCCATTAACTTCATTACAAAGCGCTATCGAAACATTAAATACCTCGCAAAGTGAAGAAGAAAAAAAGGAACTTATTTTAATTGCATTTAAAGACCTTAAAAGGCTCGATAGATTAATTTCAGATATTTCTTCAAGCTCAAGATTAGAAGTTGAATTAGCAAAGGGTGAGTTTAAAAATACCGATTTGAAAGATGTTTTGGCCTCCGTCATTGAGGCAACGGAATCCACAATAATTAAAAAATACGGGGTTGATATTAAATTTAGAATGATAAATGAAGATATTTTAATTAATGGAATAGGTGATAAAATTGCACAAGTTTTTCATAATCTAATTGATAATGCTTTATCATTCTCAACAAAAGGTGATTACATAGATATTTCAATATGGAAAAGCAATAAAGGTGCAATTGTAGAAATAAAAGATAATGGCCCAGGAATACCCAAAGAAAGTTTATTAAAGGTTTTTGATAGGTTCTATACTTATAGACCAAATGATAAAAGTTTTGGAAATAATTCGGGATTGGGATTGTCAATTTGTAAACAAATAGTAAAAACACATGGTGGTTCAATTATTGCTGGAAATAAAGAAAATGGTGGAGCCATATTTACAGTTACTTTTCCTTTGGTTAATAGATAGATAGAGGCAAATGATTTGATTGGGTTAATAATAATTACACACGGCAACCTTGCAATTGAGTTAAAAAACTCTCTTGAAAACATTATTGGTCCTCAAAAAAATATTGAGACCGTATGTATTGGTTATGATGACGATGTGGATAAAAGAAAAGAAGAGGTAAAAGAATTAATTACCGAAGTTGATAGCGGTGAAGGAGTAATACTGTTAACTGAAATGTTTGGGAATACACCTTCTAACTTATTAATTTCACTAATTGAAAAAAACAGAATAGAAATGATTGGTGGTATTAATTTACCTTTACTGGTAAAAATTGGATCCTTAAGAGAAAATACAAATATTGAGGAAGTAATAAAATCTGCTGTAGAAGCTGGACATAAGTATATAGGTATAGCAAGTGAAATTTTATCAAAAGAGGATAATTAAAATATATAATTTAGTTATTTGAGGAGAACACAATTGGAATTCAATGATTACAAAGTTGCTGATATAGGGCTTGCGGACTGGGGGCGAAAAGAAATAGAAATCGCTGAGACAGAAATGCCTGGTTTGATTACGCTAAGAAATGAATTAAGTAAATCTAAACCTCTAAAAGGAGCAAATATTGTTGGCTGTCTTCATATGACAATTCAAACTGCAGTATTAATTGAAACTCTAATCGATTTAGGTGCAACAGTGAGATGGTCATCCTGTAATATTTTCTCTACTCAAGACCATGCTGCGGCTGCAATTGCTAGTAAAAATATACCTGTTTTCGCATGGAAGGGTGAAACTGATGAAGAATACGATTGGTGTATTAGACAAACAATTGAAGGTTCATCAGATTGGAAACCAAATATGATTCTAGATGATGGTGGTGACTTAACAAAAATTATACATGAAGAGTACCAGTATTTGTTAGATGATATTCGTGGATTATCTGAAGAAACTACAACAGGTGTTTTAAGACTTTATGAAATGGAAAAAGAAAATACTCTTTCTGTACCAGCTATTAATGTTAATGACTCAGTCACAAAATCGAAATTTGATAATTTTTATGGATGCAGAGAGAGCCTTGTCGATGGTTTAAAAAGAGCAACTGATGTTATGCTAGCTGGTAAAGTAGCAGTTGTTTGTGGGTTTGGCGATGTTGGAAAAGGGTCGGCAGAATCACTTCGTTCACAAGGGGCTAGAGTAATTGTTACAGAAATTGATCCAATTTGTGCACTTCAAGCATCCATGGAAGGCTATGAAGTATCAACTGTAGATGATGTAGCTAAGACAGCAGATATTTTTGTTACAGCAACAGGTAATAAGGATGTTATTACGCTCGAGCATATGCGAGAAATGAAAGATCGAGCAATTGTTGCAAATATTGGCCACTTTGATAGTGAAATTCAAGTCGCAAAATTAAAAAACCTTAAATGGGATAATATAAAACCACAAGTTGATGAGATAGAGTTTCCTGATGGTAAAAAAATTATTTTATTGGCTGAGGGAAGATTAGTTAACCTAGGTTGTGCAACTGGGCACCCTAGTTTTGTTATGAGTGCCTCATTTTCAAATCAAGTTTTAGCACAGATTGAAATTTGGAATAATTATGAGAATTATGAAAATAAAGTTTATGTTTTACCTAAGCACTTGGATGAGAAAGTAGCTTATATTCATTTAGAGAAACTAGGAGTTAAATTAACTGAACTGAGTGATGATCAAGCAGATTATTTAAGTCTAAGTAAACAAGGTCCATTTAAACCAGACCACTATAGATATTAGATCCTATTCTAATACTGTGATGGCGGCATTCTAACCTTCAAACCTTCGAATTCTTCAGTAACTGGTATTTGGCAACCTAATCTTGAGCTATCCTCTTTATATTCATGAAAATCTAGCATACTTTCTTCTTCATCACTTATAGAAACAATTTTATCTTTCCATTCATCTTCAATAAAAACCATACAAGTTGCGCAAGCACATCCACCTCCGCAATCAGCATCAATACCTGGTATTGAATTAGATACTGCTCCCTCCATGATTGAAGTACCAACATCGACATCAACTGGATGCTCTGTACCATCATGTTCTATATAAATAATTTTAACCATAAATACCTATGTAAAAACTTATCATTTAATAAAGACATAATTAAAAAAAATCTATAATTAGTTTACAATTTCCTTAATTGGAATAGTTTCGTCCAAAAGTCTATCTTCATCTATTAAAACTTTTTCAGATATGAGTTTCCTTGACATCATATGCTCTGACGGTCGATTTACACAATCTGAAGCAATAATTCTATTATCTTTTAAATAAAATACTGCAAAAGATTGTTTCTCTGTATCTCCTCTAACAACTATATCATCGTAATTATCCAATAATCCTACAATTTGGAGTTTCGTTTCATATTGATCAGACCAAAACCAAGGCACCTGATTATAGGAAGTTTTTTCACCTATAATTGAAGCGGCAACAGTTTTTCCTTGTTCAATGGCATTATGAACAGACTCCAACCTTATATTCTTATTATAAAAAATATTTGGATGCATAGTACAATCACCTGCGGAAAATACTGAGTCATTAGAGGTTTTACAAAACTCATCAACTATAATTCCATTCTCAACCTCTATACCAGACTCAGAAGCAATAGTATCACATGGTAAGACACCTATACCCACAATAACAAAATCAGATATTATGCCACCATCTGAAGTAGCAACCTCAATTCCATTATTATTTTCTGACAATCCTTCAACGGATGTATTAGTAAGCACCTCAACGCCAGCTTGTCTATGTAATTTAGTGTAAAAGCTTGATATAGTCTCACTTGTCACGCGTTCAAGAATTCTTGAGGCCATTTCAACAATTGTGACTTGTAAGCCCAAATTATTAATAATTGCCGCCACCTCAAGACCTATATAACCTCCACCAATTATAGTAACTTTTTTGGATTCTTTGATTTTATCCCTAATATTTAGAACATCTTCAATAGACCTAAGGTAAAAAACTTTATCTGATATTTTCTTATTAATATCAATTTTTCTTGGAATAGTGCCTGTAGCTATAACAAGATTATCATAATTTTCTTTTTTATTATTTTCTAAAAATATTTCTTTATTTTCTATATCAATTCTTTGAACATAGGAGTTTAAATTTATAGATATTTCATTTTCTGTATAAAACTTTTCTGGTTTAAAAAATAATCGTTCTTTATCTAATTCACCTAAGAGAAATTTTTTAGATAAGGGAGGTCTCTGATATGGTAGATAATTTTCAGAACAAAAAATTTTTATTTCACCATCATATTTCTTACTTTTGAGACTTGTTGCAGTTTGACAAGCTGCTTGACCACCTCCAATAATTAATGTTTTTTCTTTACTCATAAAATTACCTTACACAGGATTACTTTGATAAAAGTTTACAGCAGTATATATTAGCAAAACCTTTTAAAAAACTAAATTTAGACAATGAAAGACTTAATTATTAGATCAGAGAGAGTTCAAGATACAGAGAAATTTGCTAATGTGATAGCATCTCTAATAAAAAAACATGATCTTATTTTGCTTAAGGGTGAGCTTGGAAGCGGAAAAACTACATTTGCTCGGTCAATAATTAATTCAAAATATTTTGCTAACGATGTAGGCCATATTGTTCCCTCACCGACATTTAGTCTTTTACAAACATATGAATTTAACAAACGGATAATAGGGCATGCTGATTTATATAGGGTACAAAATAAAGAAGAAATGACTGTTTTAGATCTGCAAAAAATTATCGATGAAGGATCTCTAATTGTAGAGTGGCCAGAAATAATAGATTCAACAATTTCTGCAAATATTCTTAATATTAATTTTGAAATTCAGGATAACACACTTAACCTCCTAGTTGATGATGGGGGTGGTTGGAAAGATAGAATCAGATCAATATCCTTAAAATCATGACTGAAGAAACTGAGTGTGTTTTTGATTTTGAAACTAATGGTACAGATAAGGGATTTAGACTTCCTCACCAATTAGCAGTTATAGACTTAAATAATCTAGATAATTTATCGGTAATTAATAATCGATTACCAACTTACGATTTACCAAGCCCTGGAGCTTTAAAAGCAACCTCTACACCATGGAAAAAACTTATGGAAGGACCTAGTCTTTATGAAAGCATACCTAAAATATTAGAAAGCCTAGATTATGATATTCTATGGGCATATAATTCACAATACGACTCCAATGTACTAACTGAAGCGCTTTATACATCAGGTTTTTTTCCATATCCTCATAAAATGGGGGATAAAGTTATATGTGATGCGCTGCCATTTATATCACTTGCAGGAAAGATTTATCCCAAAACTATAAAAACACCGGAAGAAATTGATGGCAAAAGAAATCAATCCTTATCAAATGTTTTTATGAATAATTTTGCAAAGGATGACAGCATTATTTGGCATCAAGCAGATGGAGATGTTAAAGCAACAGCTAAATTATTAAATAAAATTAAATTTGAACAACCAGATTATTGGGCAACAAGAACTAAAATGTTTTCGAAATTTGCAAGATATAAGATTTTTTCTGATAAAGCTAAATTTGCTACATATTATTTTCCTAAACAAAAAATTACTGAATTCATACCAGTGGTAGATATTGATAATGATAATTATTACTCGATCAATCTAGAGGAATTTTTTGAAAATGGATGCCTAACACAAAAAAATATATCAACTTTGGAACAAGGAAAAAAACCAAAATGGTTGAAAGAAACTTATCTTAAAACCCCTGGGATAATATTTTGTCCGGAATGGTATGATTTAGAAGAACAATACCAACTTCCATCAAAAGACCAATTAGAGATAATATCAAATCTTATTAAAGATTATTTACCATTAAAAAAAGAATGGCCTAAAAATGAAAGTGATCACCTAGAAACACAAATATTTGGTTTTCCATCAAATGAGGATAAGTTCGCATGGGAAGAATTTCATAATGCAAACTCATGGGATAAAAAAATCCAAGTAAGATTCTCTGATAAAAGGTCAAAAAGAATAGCGCAAAGAATTATATTTGATAATTCACCCGAAACAATTGATGAAGAGCCCTACAAGATTTTGCTAGAATTTATTAAATCAAGGTGGCTGTCCAATGATTTTAAAAGCCCATGGATAACGATCCCAAATGCCCTAAGAGAAATTGAAAAGTTCGAAGAACAGGAAGAGCAAGAAATCTTTGAGGGTTATAAAGACTATCTTATGGAGATGAAAGAAAACTTATAAAATTACTTGAATGATTGAGATGATTTTTTTAGCTTAGTGTAATTGATTCTAGGAGATGTTATGGCATTAATAAATATTACTGATGAAGAATTTGAAGATTCTATTTTAAAAAACTCTGGCGTTTGTTTGGTTGATTTTTGGGCTGAATGGTGTGGGCCATGTAAACAAATTTCACCAATTCTTGAAGAAATTGCTTCAGAAGAAAATAATAATTTAACTATCGCAAAGATAAATATTGATGAAAATCCAAGAGTTGCAACAGATTATGGAATTAGAAGTATACCAACTATACTTTTGTTTAGTAATGGAGAACTTAAAGATACAAAAGTTGGAGCTCTGGCCAAACAAGAATTAAATGATTGGATTAAAAGTAATAGTTAAAAAATACTAATAGCTTTTCCTACTAGTTGCATTGATCCACAAATTAGTATTCTTGATGGATGGTTATTCTTAAGAATTAGTGTTTTATCAAATTCTCTTACCTCTCTAATATTAATATTAGTTCCATTAGTATTTTTTTTAATTTCATTAAAAGAATAATGATTATCATTAATACATATATATTTGATTTCATCAAAGATACCTTCAAAAGGCGTTATAAAATCCCTGATTTTCTTTCCTTTTTTAAGGCTAAAAATAAGATTCATTTTTTTTTGTTTTTTAGAATTCATTTTTTTCATTTCACAAGCAATAGCTTTTGTTCCTGAGGGGTTATGACAACTATCAATCCATAACTCCGATAAATTATTATCACAATTAATTTTTTCGAGTCGACCATGCCATTTTGTTTTTGAAATACCTTTCTCAATAATATTTTTTGAAAAATTAATTTTATTAGATCTTTCTAAAAATCTAAGCGAAGCAATTGAAAGCGCTGCATTCATCTTCTGATGCTCTCCAATCATAAATGGATTATTAATTCTTATAGATGCATCATTATCTTCATAATAAAATAATTCTTTTTTCTTTGTCATTGTCCAATCTAAACCGTAAACAAACCTCTTTTCTTTGTTATACAAAAAATTTTTTAAGATAAAGTCAGTTATATTTTTTGGTTGTTTTCCAACAACTGTATAGGTTTCATTGTTAGTGATGCCCATTTTTTCTTTTGTGATCTCAATAATATCATCTCCAAGAAAATCTTCATGATCATATGAAATAGGCGCAATGATTGCTAAATCTTTTTGCGGCAGGATATTTGTTGCATCAAATTGCCCTCCCATACCTACTTCAAAAAGATTCCAATCTGCTTTATTTTGATTAAACAAATATAGTGCACAGCCAGTAATAAATTCAAAAAAAGCAATGTTCATATTCTTTGAATATTGAAATAACCTATCTATTGTTTTATCAAGAAGCTCGTCTTCTATTATTTTATTGTTAATTAATATTCTTTCATTAATTTGAACTAAATGTGGTGAAGTAAAAGCATTAACTTTTAAATTATTCATTGTTAAGCATGATTTAATATAGGACAAAATCGAACCTTTCCCATTTGTTCCTGCAATATGAATTATATTTTTAATTTCGTTTTGTGGATTTCCAATTTCATTAAGCAGATTAATTGTTCGTTCTAAAGATCTAGGTAAGTTTTCTGAAAATTGTTTATGAAATTGATTAAAATTATTTTTTAACATTTTATAAGTTAGCAGATTTTTGAATTTCGCTTTTCATAAGAATATCTAGTATGCTTGTAATGTTATTTTTTAAATCTTTTCTATGAGAAACCATATCAATCATACCATGATCCAAAAGATATTCTGATTTTTGAAAACCATCTGGTAGATTCTCTTTAATAGTATTTTCTATGACTCTAGGTCCAGCAAAACCAATTAAAGCATTTGGCTCAGCAATATGAATATCTCCCAACATAGCATAGGAGGCAGTAACACCTCCTGTAGTTGGGTTAGTCAATAAAACAATGTATGGAATTCTCTTTTCTCTTAAGGCCTGTATCATAATTGTTGTTCTTGGCATTTGCATTAATGATAAAATTCCCTCTTGCATTCTAGCGCCACCTGAAGAAGCACATAATATAAATGGACAATGATTATCGAGAGAGTGTTTTATTGCCTTAATGATAGACTCACCAGCCGCCATTCCGAGAGACCCCCCCATAAATTGAAAATCATGAACAGCCATAGTTACATTAATTTTATTAATAGACCCATAGCCTATCACAACTGAATCTGCGATTTTGGTTTTCTTCTTCGAATCTTTGAGGCGATCAATATACTTTCTTTCATCTCTAAACTTTAGAGGATCAATGGGCACAATAGGGTCTTCGATATATTTTATGGACCCTTGATCTAATAATTGGTTAAATCTTTCTTTGGCTGATATTCTCATATGATTATCGCACTCATTGCATACATACAAATTTTCTTTTGCATCTTTATGGAAAAGCATTGCTTCACAGCTGTTACACTTTAACCATAAATCTTTAGTTGATGATCTCTTAGAAAATATTTTTTTAAGTCCCGGAGGAACAATTTTTTTAAACCAATTCATAATGCTAAATCACAGCCTTAAGACTTTTTATATAGTCAGAAACCTCTGATAAAACTAAATCTTTTTTATTATCTTTATAATTTACGATTATTTTTTCTATCAAAGATGAGCCTACTACTATCGCATCAGAAAATTTAGATATCTTTTGAGCCTGATCTGGCCTTTTAATGCCAAATCCGACACCAATTGGGATATCGGTTTCTTTTTTTAATTTACTAACCTGCTCCTTTAAAATATCTAGATTAGGCTCTTTCGTTCCTGTTATACCCATAATTGAAACATAATAAAGAAAACCTGAGCTTTTATTTAAAACTATATTTAATCTTTTTTTGTCAGTAGTAGGTGTAGCGAGTCTTATAAAATCAAGATCAATACCTATTGTGAGATCACATAATTCAGAATCATGCTCAGGAGGCAAATCAACAACAATTAAACCATCCACACCATCATCTAAGCATCTTTTTATAAAGTCCTCATTTCCATATTGATAAATAGGATTGTAATAACCCATCAATATAATAGGCGTTTGAGAATCTTTACTTCTAAACTTTTTTATAAGCTCAAAAGTTAATTCCATCGTATGACCATTATCCAATGAAATCTTTGATGATTGTTGAATTATAGGCCCTTCAGCCATAGGGTCTGAAAAAGGCATACCAATTTCTATCAAATCACTTCCAGATTTTGAAAGCTCATGAATTATATCAAGACATAAGTCTTGATTTGGAAATCCAGCTGTAAGGTATGTAATTAAACCAGTTTGAGAATTTGACTTTAATTCATTAAAGGTTCTTAAAATTCTTGTAGCCATTAGACTTCTACACCAAGATAATCTGCAACCGTTTCAATATCTTTATCGCCTCTACCACATAAATTAACGATAATTATCTGATCTTTTTTCATATCCTTAGCAAGTTTGAAAACGAATGCTATAGCGTGAGAGGGTTCTAAAGCAGGAATGATACCTTCGTATTTTGAACATATTTCAAAAGCATTTAACGCTTCATCATCTGTGGAAGATACATAATTTACTCTTCCTTGATCATTTAACCAGGAGTGTTCTGGTCCAATACCAGGATAATCAAGACCAGCAGAAATTGAATGTCCTTCTCTAATCTGACCATCAGTATCTTGAAGTAAGTAGGTTCTATTACCATGCAAAACACCTGGTGCACCTTTGGATAATGAAGCGGCATGCTCATTCCCGTCTAACCCCAAACCAGCTGCTTCAACACCATACATATCTACATCATCATCTAAAAATGGGTAGAATAAACCTAATGCATTTGATCCTCCGCCAATACAAGCTACTAAAGCATCAGGTAATACATTTTCTTTTTCAAGAATTTGTCTTTTTGCTTCTTCACCAATAATTGATTGAAAATCTCTAACCATTGCTGGATATGGATGAGGGCCTGCTGCAGTACCAATCAAATAATAAGTGTTTTCAACATTGGCAACCCAATCTCTCAATGCTTCATTCATAGCATCTTTCAAAGTGCCATTTCCTGATTCCACAGGAACAATCTGTCCGCCAAGTAATTTTATTTTGAAAACATTAGATTTTTGACGCTCAATATCTTTTTTTCCCATATAAATTACACACTCAAAACCAAATCGAGCACACACAGTAGCTACGGCAACTCCATGCTGTCCAGCTCCAGTTTCAGCTATGATTCTATTTTTTCTCATTCTTTTTGCTAATAATATCTGACCTATGCAATTATTTATTTTGTGACTACCAGTATGATTTAGTTCATCCCTTTTAAAGTATATTTTTGCCCCTTCAAGATAATTTGTTAATCTCTCTGCAAAGTATAAAGGGCTCTCCCTTCCAATATAGTCTTTAGAAAATTGGCTAATTTCATTTCTGAAAACTTGATCACTTAAAGCATCTGAATAAGCTTTCTCAAGTTCAATTATTAAAGGCATTAATGTTTCAGCAACATATCGTCCACCAAATAAACCAAAATTACCATCTGAATCTGGCCCTAATTTATATGAATTTTTTTTCATAATTACACCAATGCTTTAAATTCTTTATATAATTCCTTTATCATATAGCTATCTTTTACACCTAGCACTTTTTCAACTCCAGAAGAAATATCTATGCATGAGGCATTAGTATCATTTATTGCAGATTGAATATTATTGATATTAATTCCTCCAGCGAGAAAAAAATCCTTTCCTTTCCAGCTATTAAGAATTTCCCAATTAAAAGTTTTATTTAAGCCACCTTGTTGACCTTTATCTTTATTAGTAGGTTTTGTATCAAATAAATAGTAATCAACTATATCTTCATAAAGAACTGCATTATCAAGATCCTTAGTGTCATTAATTCCAATTGCTTTTATGATAGGTATATTGAATAAATTTTTTATATCATAACACCTCTTGGCGCTTTCGTTACCATGTAATTGAATATATGTGGCATTAATAGATTTTATGCTTTCATCTATATAACTATCAGAAGGGTCTACAAAAACGGCAACTCTTTCAACTTTGCCGCAATAGCTAGATAAATTGTTTTTTTTTGCATGGCTTGGTTTGATTTTTCTTGGACTTACATTAGCAAAATTAAATCCTATGAAATCAATACCTAATTCATTGCATATTGAAATATCCTTAGGATCTTTAACCCCACATATTTTAATTTTTTTAATCATTTAATAGAATTTACTATTTCTATAACTGTATTTTTAGGATCTTTAGACTCAGTAATTGGTCTTCCAATAACCAAGTGGTCTGCGCCTAGTGTAATTGCTTCTTTTGGTGTCATTACTCGTTTTTGATCATCTTTACTAGAACCTTCAGGTCTAATACCTGGCACAATAATTTTAAAATTTTTTCCACAGGATTCTCTTACCATTGTAATTTCTTCTGATGAACATACCACACCTGATAAACCTGATTCTTTGGTTAGTTTTGCAAGGTTAGATACAAGATTTTTGGTCGAAATATCTATTCCCATCATACTTAGGTCATCATCATCTAAACTTGTCAAAATGGTAACTGCTATTAATTGAGTTTCAGAAGAACTTTGAGATATTGCCTCCAATGCATATTTCATCATCTTTTTTCCTCCCAAAGCATGAACATTTAATATTGCTGGCTTCAAAGAGGAGAGTGTATCAATAGTTTTTTTTACAGTTTGCGGAATGTCATGAATTTTTAAATCTAAAAAAATTGGAATATCTAAATTTTTTATTTTTATTATTCCTTCAGGGCCGTATGTATCAAAATACTCTAAACCAAGCTTAACTGCGCCAATATGTCCTCGAAGTTCTTTTGAAAGTTCATAAGCCTCAGTTTCGGAATTTTTATCAATTGCAACAATAATAGGGTTTAGAAAAACCTGGTTCATTATGCTTTATAGTTAAGTCTATCCCTCAAACCTTTTCCAGATTTAAAAATAGGGGCTTTTTTTTCTGGAACAAAAACACTCTCTCCAGTTCTTGGGTTTCTTCCGTTTTTTGATTTTCTTTTTCTTACTGATAAAGAGCCAAAGCCTCTAATCTCTATTCTTCCATCATTTTCAAGGGCAGAGGTAATTCTTTCAAGAATAACTGAAGTTATATTTTCTACATCTTTCTGGATGAGATGAGGGTTTTTATTTAATAATTTTTTAACTAATTGAGATTTAATCATTATTATTTATTATCTTCATTATCTTCATTATCTTCAGTTACCTCATCATCGTGTGTTTCTGAATTTTTGTCAAAGGCTTCTCCTAAAATGTCTCCTAAAGAAGCTCCTGAATCTTTTGATCCATATTGCTTAATGGCCTCTTTTTCATCAGAAATCTGAAGCGCCTTAATTGATAATGTTACTTTGCGTGATTTTTTGTCAAAACTCATAATTTTTGCATCTACTTTTTGTCCAACTTCAAATCTTGATGGATCTTGTTCAGATTTATCCATAGATAAATCATTTCTTTTTATAAATGCAGGAAAGCCATCACCAATTTCAACATCAATACCACCTCTGTCAGAATTAATCACAGTGCATGTTACTACTGAACCTTTCTTAAGGTCAACAGCGCCTATTGGATCATCAGCCAATTGTTTTATTCCTAAAGAAATTCTCTCTTTATCAATTTCAAAATCTAGGATTTGTGCCTCTATTTCTTGTCCTACATTATATTCTTTGATCGCGAGATCTCCGGGCACTTTCCAATCGATATCTGATAAATGTACGAGGCCATCAAGACCTTCTTCTACTTGAACGAAAATACCAAAGTCAGTTATATTTTGTATATTGCCCTTCAAAACAGTACCTATAGGATTTTTTTGTGCAAAATTTTCCCATGGATTATCTACACATTGCTTAATGCCCAGGGATAATCTTTTTTTATTAATATCTATTTCTAGAACCATAACCTCTAATTCATCTCCTATAGAAACATAATTTTCTGGTTTTTGAATTTTAGATACCCAGCTCATTTCAGAAACATGAACTAAACCTTCAAGACCTCCATCAACTTCTACAAATGCACCATAATCAGCCATATTTGTAACTACGCCTTTATATTTATTGCCTACAATATATTTGCTTTCTGAATCTAACCATGGATCATCCAATAACTGTTTCATGCCAAGAGATATTTTCATATCTTCTTTAATAATTTTAAGTATCTTAACCTTTATTTTATCGCCAATATTAATTGCTTCGGAAGGCTTATTAATTCTTTTCCAAGATATATCTGTTACATGAAGTAAGCCATCAACACCCCCTAAATCAACAAACGCACCATAATCAGTTATATTCTTAACAATACCTTCAATTTCTTGTCCCTCATTTAAGTTATTAAGAATTTCAGATCTATCAATAGAATTATTTTCAGATAAGACAGATTTCCTCGAAACTACTATGTTTCCTCTCTTTTTATCCATTTTAAGTATATGAAAAGATTGAGGTGTATTCATAAAAGGTCTTATATCTTTAACAGGTCTCACATCAACTTGGCTACCTGGAAGAAAGGCTTGAGTTCCATCAATATCAACTGTAAAGCCTCCTCTAACTTTTCCATTAATAATGCCTTCAACGATTACATTATTCTCTTGATCTTCTTCGAGTTTAATCCAATTTTCTTCTCTTTTAGCTTTATCTCGGGAAAGAACTGCATCTCCTAATGCATTCTCAATTCTTTCAAGATAAACATCGACTTGGTCACCAATTTCAAGGCTATGAGATCCATCATGTGAGGAAAATTCATTTAATGAGATTCTTCCCTCAGTCTTTAAACCTACATCAACAATTACTAAATCAGATTCAATTGATATCACAGTGCCTTTAACAATCTTACCTTCATTAATTTGATTAATTTCAAAACTTTCCTCTAAAAGCTTTGCAAATTCCTTTGTTACGCTATCTTGCGCTACGCTATCTTGCTGTATTTCGGTTATATTAGACAAACATTACTCCTTTTTTACTCTATTACTTTTTCAATTTCCTTTTGCACTATAGAATTTACCTCTTCTATTGTTAAATCAGAAGTATCAATTACTATCGCATCTTTTGCAATTTTTAAAGGTGCGGTGCTCCTTTCCATATCTCTTTGATCCCTTTTTTGCAATTCTTTTATTACAAGTTTTTTATCTAATTTTGGATTATTTAATATTAACTCCTTAAAACGCCTATTTGCTCTATCTTTTAGGGATGCCGTTATATAAAATTTTATCTCAGCATCGGGAAAAATTACCGTAGTTATATCCCTTCCATCAACAACAATACCGCTTTTATCACTATGAATTTTCTTAAAATTTAATTGAAATATCTTCAAGCTTTCTCTTACTGAACTAAAAGAGGAAATTTTTGAAGAAATTTCATCTATCTCCTCTGTTCGCAGTTTATCAAAATCTACTTTCTCAAGGTTAAGATTCTGTGAATACTTCAAAACTCTTTTTTCATCAAAAATCTTTTCGTCACCTTGTTTGCATAAATAAGCAACTGATCGATATAAAATACCGCTATCAAGATGTGGGAAATTATAAAATGAAGATATTTTTTTTGCTATCGTTCCTTTTCCCGATCCTGCAGGCCCATCTATTGCAATTACTATAGTCATATTTTTATCATCTATTTTTATTTCTTCGATAACTTAGCGCCGATTTTAAGCATAACCTTATAAAAAGATGGAAAGCTTGTTTTTATGGTCTCATAATTATCAATTTTTACTTCTTTTTTTGATACTAGACCCATGACTAAAGCTGACATAGCCATCCTGTGATCCAAATTTGTTTCAATTTCAATTCCACCTTTTTTTAATTCACATTTTCCATGAATAATGATTTCATCTTTTTTAGACTCAACTCTTACCCCGCTTTTTTCTAATAGATTTAGAATTCCTCTAAATCTATCACTCTCTTTAAATCTAAGTTCATTAATACCTTTGAAATATGTTTTACCTTTAGCCATAGAAGCTGCAATTGCAAGAATTGGGTAATCATCTATCATTGTTGGAGAGAATTTCTTTGGGATACTAATTCCTTTTAAATTACTTGACTTGACTCTGATATCATAAACTTCTTCAGCTGCCATAATTCTATGATTTAAAAGACTTATATTGGCACCCATATCTTTTAAAACTCTATATGCCCCATCTCTAGTGGGATTTATTAAAACATTTCTGACTGTTATATCTGAATCCTTACAAATCAATGCTGCTATAATTGGAAATAAAGCTGAGGATGGGTCACCAGGAACACTCACATCTATTCCTTTAAGTTCATTAACTCCCTTTATTGTGATTTCTTTGACACTTCTTTTTTTAGTAATATTAATATTTGCTCCATATAATCCAAGCAACCTTTCAGTATGGTCTCTTGTATTGTATTTGTCCCTAACTTTGGTTACTCCAGGGGTATTTAATGCACCTAACAAGACTGCCGATTTAATCTGTGCAGATGGCTCCTTTAACTCAAAACTAAAAGGAATTGGATTATCTGAACCTTTCAATATTGCAGGTAAATAATTATCTTTTCTTAACGAATAATTAGAACCAAAATTAACTAAAGATTTTAGAACTCTATCCATTGGTCGCATCGATAAGGATGTATCACCAACAAATAAGGTTGTAATAGGATGAGAAGCAGATAAACCCATTATTAATCTAGCCGAAGTACCTGAATTACCAAAATCTAATGCTGATTTTGGTTCTGCTAGACCACCCAAGCCCACTCCTTTAATTGAGCAATTATATGGATTTGAGAATTCAATTGAAGCGCCAAAGTTTTGCATAGCTTCAATAGTTTTAATAATATCATCACTTTTCAAAATTCCTTTAATATTACTTTTCCCAATAGCAATTGAAGATAAGATAATTAATCTATGTGAAATAGATTTATCTCCAGGAATTAAGATATTGCCATTTAATTTTTTACTACTTATAGATTTCATTTGTTAATTTATATATCATATAATTAGCTTTATTGTTTATTAGATTTAAAATTAATAATTAACTTTGACAGTAAGATTTGTTCATGGCAAATCAGTTTAAAAAAATAGGTGTTCAATTGGAAAAAGAGAAACTTGGAAAAAAATGGATTTGCCCTACGACAGGCAAAAAATTCTATGACTTAAATAAGGAACCTGTAACAAGTCCTTATACTGGTGAACTTTTAGAAGTAACCAATACTGAGAATTTAGAAAAAGAAAAAACAGAAGAAGTTATTCTTGAAACTGATGATAAAGAAACTTCACAAATTTCTGAAACAGATGAAGTTAAAGATGCTGATAATTCTGAATCTGATATCGAAATAATTGATGATAGCGCAGAAGATTCAATTCCTGAAATTGAAGATGATAATTTTAGTGATGATTCAGAAGATTCAGATTCGAATATTGATGAACTAGAGGAATTTGAGATAGATGAAGAAATTGATGAAGATCTTGAAAATAATGAGTTTCTTGATGACAGCGATGATAACTCAGTTGAGGATGTTATTGGTTCAGTCAAAAAAAATAATGAGGATGACTAAGGGGGCTATAGCTCAGCTGGGAGAGCGCTTGCATGGCATGCAAGAGGTCGGCGGTTCGAGCCCGCCTAGCTCCACCAAATAAAATGAAATTTGTTATAATAATAATAATACTTGGGCTTCTTACATTTCTTACGCTTGCATTGGTTGCATTATAGAAATAGAAATTTAATTCTTATTATTAAGAACAATATTATCAATTAATCTTACTTTACCTATTTTAGCAGCTACAGCAACCAAAGCGCCTTCTTCAAAATTTTTAACTTTTTTAAGGTTTTCCTTATCAAATACACCTAAATAATCAATTTGAATATTATGTCTCTCTAACTTTTCAGATGATATTTTTACTAGCTCAGATATTGTAAATTTTTTTCTATTATTTTTTATCCATATAAGATTTTCATAAATATTTGGTGCAATTTTTCTTTCATCTTTGGTTAAAAGATTATTACGTGAAGACATCGCAAGTCCATCTTTCTCTCTAATAATAGGTAATCCAATAATTTTAATTCCAGGAAAATAATTCTTTGTAAATTCTCTAATTAATATAAATTGTTGATAATCCTTTAAACCAAAAAAAGCATGCGTGGGAAGGATAACAGAAAAAATTTTATTAATTATTGTTAAAACACCATCAAAATGCCCTGGTCTATTCTTTCCACATAATTTCTTTGAAATTGAAGGTGCTTTTATTAAATTTAATTTTTTAGCAAAATCATCTTGGGGAATAAAAGCATAATCACAATCAATCTTTTCTAATTTTTTAATATCCGAAATAATAGTTCTAGGATAATTTCTAAAATCTTCATTTGGTCCAAATTGGAGAGGATTAATAAAAATAGATACTATAGTTTTGCCATCATAATTTTTAGATTCTTCAATAAGACTTAGATGACCCTCATGTAGGTTCCCCATAGTTGGAACTAAATTTAAACCTTGTGCGTGTAGGCAATTATTTTTAATGTCATTTTCTGTTTCAAAAATTTTCATTTAAAAAAAAGTATGATCATCAGAGGGAAATGACTTATTCTTAACATTTTTAGAATAATTAGATATTGCCTCCTCAATACTTGATGAGTCCTTTAAAAAATCCTTAACAAATTTAGGAGATTTTTCTAAACATGATATACCTAATAAATCATGTATTACCATAATCTGACCATCTGTTCTTTGACCTGCCCCTATCCCAATTACAGGTATGGTAATTGTTTCTAGTATATCAGCTGTCAAATCATCGGGAACACATTCTAATAATATCATTGCTGCGCCAGCATCTTCTAGGGCTTTAGCTTCTTCAATCATATTTTTTTTCTTATTTACATCTCTCCCTTGAACAAAATATCCACCAATTCTATTAATTGATTGAGGTGTTAAACCCATATGAGCACAAACAGGAATACCTCTCTCTGCAAGAATTGAAGTTAATTTACAAATCCAGGTTCCTCCTTCAATTTTTATCGAATGAGCTCCATTTTGCATAAGTTTAGTAGCATTCTCCAAAGCTAAATGATCAGTTGAATAACTCATAAAGGGCATATCGGCCATAATATGAGAATTAATGTTACCTCTAACAACACATTTTAAATGGTAAATTAAGTGCTCCATAGTGACTGGAAGTGTACTGCCATGACCTTGTACAACCATGCCCAGGCTATCACCTACAAGAATTACCTCTATTCCTGCATTGCTTATTTTTTCTGCTATAGTTGCTTCATAAGCAGTTAGACATGCAAATTTTTCACCTTGTTCTTTTAGTCGTTTCAAGGTCGAAATTGTTATAAGATCTTTATCTGATTTTATTGACATTCTAATCCTCTTTTTTGAGCCAAAGAATGTTTAATAATAGCTTAATAATTAAATATCAACTACCAAAGAACATTAATGTAGTGATAAAACCAAAAAGAAATACCAGTATTAATACTATTGCTGATTTCATAATTTTTTCCTAATTACCACATCTATAAAATTTTATTGCATCTAAGATATCTTGCCTGGTTGCTATCCCCTCTTCATAAAGAAGGCTTAGATTATTTTGTGCAGCGGTATGACCTTGTTTTGAAGCCAACTTATACCAATTTAAAGACTCTTGAAAATCTTGATTAACGCCTATACCTAATCGATAAAAAATACCTAAATTATATTGCGCATCAGCATTACCTTTTTGTCCTGCACTAAGATAATATTTATAGGCTTTTTTTGAGTCTTTTTGGACGCCTAAGCCATTATCATAAATATAACCAAGTTTATATTCGGCCAAAACATTATTTAACGATGCTGATTCCTTAAACCAATATATGGCTTCTTCTAAATCCTTCTCAACATCCTCACCATTTGAATAAATCAAGCCTAAATTATATTGAACATCTGAATTACCTTTTTCAGCAATCTCTTTCATATTTAAAATATATATAGGAGTGTTTTGTGTATCTTTTGAATATAAATTTAATGAAAAAAGCAAACATATAGACATTAACGCATAATTAAAACGATCGCATATTCTTACATTAAACATAATATGACTTAATGAGCTTCTCCGGCAGAATGAGAGTCATCATGATGCTCAGCTTTATGAGCGTCATGAGGAACAGCCCAAACCTTATCCGGCTTTCCATCATCAAAAAATACATCTCTTGCTGACTGAGTGTAATTAGACTCATATCCCATAATCGCTATAAATACTAATACAGCAATCATAGGAGATAACAGGGCAACAACTAATGCCATTCTTTCCCAGACCATATGCATGAAAATAGCCATAATAAAGCCAGCTTTTAGAAACATGAAAAGTAAAATTAAACTCCATCTCAGCAACCCTTGCAACTGATAAAAGTCCACCATATAAGAAAATATACTTAAGACAAAAAGTAGTATCCAAATTCTTAAATAAACACTAATAGGGTGTTCTTGTCCTTCCGTAGCCATGTATTACCTCACCAAAGATAGAAAAATGCAAAAATAAATACCCAAACTAGATCAACAAAATGCCAATAAAGTCCGAGCGTTTCAACGATTTCATATCTTCCTTTCTGCCAGGTAAAGAAGCCTCTCTTTCCAGAGTCATAATCCCCTCTCCACACCTTCCTGACATTTATAAATAAAAAGATTACACCTATAGAAACATGAAAACCGTGAAAACCAGTTACCATAAAAAATACTGAACCAAATTGTGGCGCACCAAAGGGATTTCCCCAAGGGCGTACACCTTCTGATATTAGTTTTGTCCACTCAAAAGCCTGCATACCAACAAATGAAGCGCCCAATATAGCAGTTATTAAGAGTAATATAGCAGTTTGCTTTCTTTTCTTTTGATAACCACTACGCACTGCCATAGCCATGGTTCCACTACTAGTAATTAGGATGAAGGTCATAATTGCGATGAGAAGCAATGGCACACTTACGCCGCCTACAGTAAGAGCAAAA
>Ga0208277_1000086_pt1 | contig 49958 bp, 43 predicted proteins | sample ETNtaG_5_FD_185782 | JGI IMG/M metagenome (GOLD analysis project Ga0208277, IMG submission 185782) | Marine microbial and viral communities from oxygen minimum zone, Eastern Pacific Ocean - ETNP201406SV205 (SPAdes) (version 2) | ecosystem: Environmental > Aquatic > Marine > Oceanic ...
AAGGAGCTGATGCTGAACCAGAGCCAGAACCAGAACCAGAACCAGAACCAGAACCAGAGCCAGAGCCAGAGCCAGATGGAGCGCTAGCAGAGGCAGATGCAGATGCATATGCTGATGCTGAACTCGAAGGTGCACTAGCTGAACCAGAACCAGAACCAGAACCAGAACCAGAACCAGAACCAGAACCAGAACCAGAACCAGAACCAGAACCAGAACCAGAACCAGAACTAGAACCAGAACTAGAACCTATCTCTTGTACGGTTCCTCCATCATCACTACCACAAGCTCCTGCCACAAGACTCAAAGTCACGCAAGCAATTAAAACTTTTGAAGATAAAAACTTTTTGAACATTTTCCCTCTAATACTTATAGCTTCTAATACTTCTGTTAGGTATCCCTAACAATAAGTCTTAAGCTACATGATTTAAAACCAATAGCAACCCCTTCTGCTTTCAAATTTCTTGTATTAGTCTTGACATCTATGAAAACAATTTCAGGCCCGGGAGCGGTAAGCGTTAAAGGCATTTCTAAAACCTTTGATCAAGAAACCGTCTTGGAAAAAATTGAATTGGAAGTTGCCCCCTCGGAAACTCTTTCCCTGCTTGGACCAAGTGGCTGTGGTAAAACAACCCTTCTAAGGAGCATTGCTGGACTTGAGAAACCTGAAGAAGGAGAAATAAAAATCGGCGACCAAGTTGTTTTCGGTATTGGAATCTCAATTGCTCCAGAAAAACGAAAAATAGGCATGGTTTTTCAAGATGCTGCACTATTCCCTCATATGTCAGTTGAACAAAATGTCTCTTACGGGCTAAAGAAAACCGACTCAAAGAAAGAAAGAGTATCTGAACTATTGGAAATCGTCGGTTTGCCTAATTTTGAAAAAAGACGCCCTGAGACACTCTCTGGCGGTCAGAAGCAAAGAATCGCATTAGCAAGAGCACTTGCCCCGAAACCTTCTGTTCTTCTCTTAGATGAACCATTTTCAAATCTAGATAGCGCTCTGCGTATAGAAGTACGTGCTGAAGTTCATCGTTTGATAGATGAATTAGGGATTACTGCTATTTTCGTAACTCATGATCAAGATGAAGCATTTTTACTTGGCAACAGAGTGGCAGTAATGAACAACGGAAAAATTCTTCAAGTGGATTCACCGAATGTTATTTATGAAAAACCTTCTAATGATTGGATTGCTTCTTTCGTGGGAGCTGTAAATCTGATTAGCTGCAATGTTTCAGGCAATGAAGTAGAAACCTCATTAGGGGTTTTAAGGCTTGATGGGTCATATGAAGGGAATTTTGAAGTGGTACTTAGACCCGAGAATCTGATTTTAACAGATGGTAGCGATGCTGAAATAGAAGCTATTGAGTACTACGGCCATGACTCCCTTATCACAGTAAAACTCGACGACGAAACAAGATTGAAAGTACGAACCACTCCCTCTGTCAGTCATACTAAAGGAGCTCGTTTCGGCATCGAGCATAAAAATATAGAAGTTTCCGCTGTTAGGAAAAACTCTTAGTGTGGAAACCGAATTACTAATAGTTGGATCTGGCCCTGCAGGCTTGATGGCAGCTTATTCAGCAGCCAGCAAAGGTCACGATGTTACAGTCATTGAACGCCTCGATTCCCCAGGAGGCATGTCAGCTAGTTTTGAGATAAATGGTATGAGGGTTGACTACGGATCTCATCGACTCCACCCTGCTACTTCTAAACCTTTGTTAGAAATACTGAAAAATATTTTAGGAGACGATCTTCAAACAAGAAAACGAAATGGTCGAATCCGAGTTGAGGAAAAATGGGTGACTTTTCCACTCAGTTTCTCGAATCTAGTTAAATCACTTCCCGCTAAAAGTGTCTCTGAACTTTTTAAGGACTCACTAACTTCACCTTTTAGACAACCCGCAGAAGAGACTTTTGCAGAATACATAAAAGCTGGACTTGGACCAAAGGTCTTTGATCTCGTCTACGGACCATACGCAAAAAAACTTTGGGGAATAAACGCAGAAGAGCTCCATTCAGACCTTGCAAGAAAAAGAGTTTCAGCCAAATCTCATTTAGACATTTTAAAAAAACTAATTCGTTCAACTATTAGTAATGGTCAAAATTTTTTCTATCCTCGCAATGGGTACGGTCAGATATGCGAACGGCTCGCAGAGGAAGCTGAAAACAAGGGCGCAAGATTTTTATTTGAAACAGAAATCAAATCAATTGACTTTACGCATAAAGAACATGTGACAACAAAAACTGAAAATGGAAGTTTTGACTCCCAAAGGGTCTGGTCAACTGCGCCATTTAGTTCTCTAGCCAAAATGATCAATCCTTCTCCGCCGCCACAAATTTTAGAATCACTAGAACAACTGAAATACAGAGCGATGGTTCTTGTTTATTTGATTTGCGATCAAGAAAGACTAACTGAATTCGACGCCCATTATTTCCCAGAAATAGATACCCCTATAAGTAGAATTTCTGAACCGAAAAACTATAGAGAAGGTTCAGACCCAAAAAACTTCACAATCATCTGTTGTGAAGTTCCTTGTTGGGAGGGAGATAAAATTTGGCTTGCTAGTGACGAAGAACTCGGAGAAATGATGATTGACTCGCTAGCAAAACAAGGACTTCCAAAAATTAATCTATTAGAAACTGAAACTCGACGTCTTCCAAGGGTTTACCCCATTTATGATCTTGATTATAAAGAGAGATTCGAAAACCTAATTGACTGGTCAACGAGTCAAGAACGTTTGACAATATTTGGTAGACAGGGTCTTTTTGCGCCTGACAATCTTCATCATGCCTTATCTATGGGTCACGCTGCAGCTACCGCGCTTAGTTCAGATACTTCTTTTGCTCACGACTTCTGGAAGTCTTCTCTTGAAGAATTTCAGACACATGTAGTGGAAGACTGACGCTCAAACTGTGTTTAGTTCCCTGTATACCGCTGGAACAACTTTTCTCAGGTAACCACCTAACTTTACGAAACTGTCTCCCTTAGTTCTGAATCTGTAACTTATGGGGACTTCCAAGTAACGGTAACCTTTGGCTAGAAGATCTAATGTTAAGACTTGCGCATAATTGAAATCATGAATTATCTCCGCGTTGGCTGCAGCCTCATAAGAAAAAGCGCGATACCCAGACTGTCCATCAGTTATACGACGTCTTGCAATAACTGATAATACGACAGTCAATACCTTATTCCCGAAACGCCTGTGGGGTCTCATGTGTTTTATCGTTCCAAGAAATCTACTACCAACCACATAGTCAGCTCCATTGGAAAGAATTGGTTCAATTAAATTTTCCAGTTCGTCCGGAGGGTATTCTTCGTCAGCATCGCAAAAAGCAATCGCTGCAGCTCCAATGTCGACGCCATACTCAAGTCCAATTCGAACTGCGGCGCCTAAGCCTCCGCAGACAGGTAGTGAAATTACCTTCGCTCCAGCATCTTTTGCTCTTTGAGCGGTTCGATCTGTAGAACCATCATCTATTACCAATATTTCTACATTTCTTCCTAAAACACTTTCTGGACATCTCTTTACGCAGGACTCAACTGTCTCCTCTTCATTCAGAGCGGGCATGAAAAAAAGAACTGGAGCTTGAGGTGATAGTTCATTCGTAGAAATTTGATTTGTACCCAAATGTTTCATCAACCGAAAATGACCTAGTGCTCCCGGCTTGGGGAAAAATATGCAAATACCTCCAGCTAACAAAGAGTAAGCAGTTTTTAATGCATGAGTGATCAAAGCAGCTGCTAATGCAACTCCTGGATCGTGTCCCAATATCGCATACGCAGCAACTGATGCTGCCTCATAAGTACCAAAACCACTTGGAGCTATAGCTACAATTTGTGATGCAACTGCTACCGCAGTCACAAAAAGCGCCTCAGAAGGAGTTAGCTCTATGCCTGACCAACGCGCACACTGCCAAATCACTGCAGCTTCTGCAATCCACGCGGATGCTGTCAAAAAGAACACCAAAGGTCCCGGCAACTCCATAGCTGATGGATTGATTTTCTTGAGCTTGCGCATCCATAAAAAACCAAAGGCGCATAAAGACAAAGCAAGTCCAAGAGCAGCGAAACCCCAATATCCGACTACTTCCATAAAAGCTCCAGGAGCTGCCAAACATCCGAGACATACCACAGTGACTATGTCCGCAGATCTGAGCGTAATTGTAGAAGCCGTTGCAGTTTCAATTGGTATGCGAGCACGTCTAACTACACTCACAACTCTCAAAGGCTCTCCTAATCTCAAAGGAAGTAAGTGATTCGCTCCTAATGAGAGATGAATAGCCGACAGAGAATGACCAAAAGATAAACGAGGAATAATGGTTTTCCAGGCAAATGCTCTAAGAAAAAACGCCGATGCGAAAGCAACTGCTACGAGAAAGACTAAAAATGGTTCATCAAGAGCAGCAGACCATGATCTGCTAAGAGACTCACGGTCAACTTTTTGCAAAACCCAAAAAAGTGCCACTAAACAAACAAGAAGAGCCAACAATACCCCAATAGGTTTTGAAAGTTTCCTGAAATTAAACAGAGAAATTAAATTGTGTATTTTATTCATCATTATTTTTCTAAATTTTTGTTAGGTATACCTTACGAATTTTGGAAACCAATCGATACACTCAGCTTAATGAAAACCAATCACAAAATAATACTGTCATCCTTTATTTGTTTAGCAATCATAAGTGCAAGTTGTTCTAGTAGCAGCAACAAACGTGCTGAACTTTCAGACCGAGCTGCCGAAATAGTACAAGGAGATTGTGCTAAAGACGCAGGCAAAGAAGTGACAATTTACTCGGGCCGAAGCGAATACCTAATCTCACCTATTCTCGAGGCTTTTGCTTGTGAAAGTGGCATTGACGTAAGAGTTCGTTGGGGAAACTCAACAGATTTAGCGGTCCTAATTAATGAAGAGGGAAAATCAACCGAAGCTGACGTCTTCCTTTCGCGTTCACCAGGACCCGTTGGATTTCTTGAAGGAAATGATCTTCTCGGATCTGTCAGTGAAAATGTTCTTTCTCTAGTTGAAGAACAAAATCATGCTGCAAGTGGTTCATGGATAGGATTTTCGGGTAGAAAACGTGTTCTTGTCCATAACGTTGATCAAGTCTCACCTGATGAACTGCCGAAATCCGTTTTCGAGTTAACAGATCCGAAATACAAAAATCGAGTAGCGATTCCAGGAACTAATGGCTCTTTCGAAGACTGGTTTACAGTTTTCCGCGACCAACATGGCAACGAAACCGCTACTAAATGGTTAAATGACATGGTCGAAAATGGTGCAAAGTACTATCCGAATAATCGATCCATAGTTGAAGCAACCGGCCGAGGCGAAATTGATATGGGATTAGTAAACCACTATTACAACTATCAAGAGGCTGCAGCTCTGGGAAGTGAACACAGAGCAGAAAATTATGATTTTCCTTCTGATGACATAGGGTCTCTCTTAATCATCACCGCAGCCACGGTGCTTGCAACAGCTAAAGATAAAGAAGCTTCAAATGAACTTATTGCTTATCTTCTGACTCCACAGGCTCAAGCATATTTCTCTAACAAAACCTTTGAATATCCACTAGCTAAAGGCACAAAACCTAATCCAGTTCTTCCAGTTCTCGAAGCTCTTGAGATTGGTTCGGTAGACTTTGATTCATTAGGCGGAGGCTTTGAAGAAACCGAACGAATAGTTAGAGAGAGTGGAATTCTTAACTAGCAATACAGCACGACATAACCAGAGAGCACCTCTGGCACTTAAAGTAACAGCTTTAATCACTGCCTTTCTTTTTGCATGCCCTGCCATATACCTAGTTTGGAGGAATATAACTAGCGATTCTGATCCACTAAAAGTTCTTTTTTCTGAGCAAACACTCTCTCCGCTAATGAGAACAATCAACCTGACAATAGTAGTTACTTTGTCTGCAGCAATTTTGGGAACAGGTCTAGCGTGGCTAACTATTAGAACTGACCTACCTTCGCGTCGAATACTTAAAATAATTCTTCCTCTCCCACTCGTTTTTCCAACCTTTGTTGGAGCTGCAGCTTTTATCAGAACACTGAATCCAGGAGGGCTAGCCAATAATCTCGTTGAGAAAATAGGTATAGAAAAGACACTTGAATTGCATGGCTTATTTGGAGCCTGGCTCGTTCTTACACTCTTTACTTACCCATATGTTTTTTTACCTGTTGCTGCCAGATTAAAAAACCTTGCCAGCTCCTTAGAAGAAAGCGCTCGTCTCCTCGGTGATTCCAGTTGGTCAACTTTCCGGAAAATTATTCTTCCTCAAATAGCATCTTCATTACTCGCTGGGTCTTTATTAGTTTTTTTATACACAATTAGTGATTTCGGGGCTGTTCAGCTCATGAGGTACGACACCTTGACTAGAGCGATATGGACCACAAGGCTAAATAATCAACCTGTTTCCTTTGCTCTCGCAGTAATACTTTTAACGTTTGCAGCTCTCGCAGTAATAATCGAAACTTTAATCAGTCGTAGATTTAGGAAACCTGATACAAGCACTCAAGCAGAAACTGTCCTGATTTCTCTAGGTAAATGGAAACCAATAGCAATAACGGCAAGTTGGCTTGTTGTTTTTTTAGCTCTTATTACTCCAACCATTGCATTAGGCGATTGGGCAGCGGATGGTTTGTTAAGAGAATTTCGAGGTGGTCGACCTTTATTCATTGACTTTGAAGACATCATAGAACCAACAATCAACACTGCTTGGATAAGCATGCTCACAGCTTTAATAGCTGCTGCGATTGTTTTGCCCGTTTCCTACCTTGTCGCTAGATACAAATCTTCAATCGGTAACACTGCAAATGCAATAATGACTTCGACCTTTGCTATGCCTGGTCTTCTTATAGCCCTATCAATGTTTTTTTGGACACTTAAAAATTCATGGGCAGCCGAACATTTACGTGGGACAATATTCATTTTGATTTTCGCATATCTTGTTAGATTCAGCGCTCAAGCTCTAGGCCCTGCACGAGCATCTGTAGCTTCCATCCCTCCGAGCTTAGAAGATGCTTCTCAAGTTCTCGGAGCAAGTAAAATCAAACGTTTTTTCACTATAGACATTCCAGTAGTAGCACCTGGTCTACTTGCAGGTTCTGGACTTGTTCTCTTATCAACCATGAAAGAATTGCCAATTACTCTTCTCGTGGCTCCTTTTGAGTTCCCAACACTCACAACAAAAATATTCCAATCTTTTGAAGATGCTTTTGTTGCTGAAGGAGGTCTATTAGCACTGATTCTAGTTTTACTGTCAGCTGTTTTGACTTGGGTTCTAGTAATCCGTCGAGCTGACCATTTGGCGTGAATTTTGTTTAAAAAAATTACTCTTCGAAAGTTAGTTGTCTTTGTTGGTCTTTTAGTTTTCGGTATTTCCGCAATTGCAATTCCATCGCGTTCCACGTACGGAGCTCAAGTCAGTGTAGATGAACCACAATATCTCTTAACAGCATTAAGCATTGGTGAAGATCTAGACCTTGACATTTCTGATGAAATTGAAGAAGAAAAGTTCAGAAAATTTCATGAAATAGGTCTTAATACTCAGACAATCGATATGAACTCATCAGGTCAGAGATTAAGTCCACATGACCCTCTTCTCCCGCTTCTTCTTTCTGGCCCGATGCGAATAGGAGGATGGGTGGGTGCTCGGGTGATGCTAGCAATATTCTCAGGTCTTCTAGCATCTGCCACCCTTTGGGTAGCGGTCCGAAGATTTAAAGCATCTCCAAAAATTGCTGCTTGGGTGATTGGATCTTTCGGTGCCGCTCCTCCATTGTGCAGTTACGGTAGCCAAATTTATCCTGAAGTTCCTGCCGCTTTAGCCGTCGTTCTAGCTATTGCAACAGCCACCGGAACTCGCTCAAGGTGGAATTCAATTGGATTTGTACTTGCGATAACAGCCCTTCCTTGGCTCTCTATTAAATACTTGCCAGTTGCTTTCACAATTTTTCTTTTAGCTTTATTAACTAAAGACGGAACTGGAAAGAAATTTCTGTCTAAATCATCAGCAATAGTTTTCGTTTTGATGGCAGTGGTTTATCTGCTTTTCCATCAGCTTGTTTACCAAGGGTGGACTGTTTATTCAGCTGGAGATCATTTTGTAGGAGGCGAATTCGAGGTTATTGGCGGAGATCCAGATATTTGGGGACGCTCAAATCGAATTATTGGTTTATTGATCGATAAAGGATTCGGCCTTGCTGCTTGGACACCTTCTTTTCTCATTCTTCCAATTGCTATTGCATTTAACTGCAGAAAGAAAGTTGATGGCTGGCATTATCTGATTCTTCCATTTCTGATTGGCTGGTCCACGGCAACATGGATAGCTTTCACGATGCACGGATGGTGGTGGCCCGGTAGGCAAACTGTCGCTGTTCTTCCTCTAGGAATAATTGCAATTACAATGCTTCTCGATCACTTTAAAAAATTCCTATTACCCACAATCCTTGCAACTGCTATTGGCTCAATCGGATGGATATGGGTTGCTATTGAAGCTCAGACTGGGAGAAGGGCTTTAATTGTAGATTTTGAAGATACAAGCTGGCCTTGGTATAAAGTTTGGTCAAAAATTTTTCCAGATTTTCACCGGATGCCCACGAACACCATGTGGATTGCTGCGTTTTGGGCTTTAATACTGTCTCTGCTAGTGATAGTTGGATGGTGTTCAGTCGACAGAAACAAGAATTCTTTCAGACGCAAAAGAGCCGACACCAATGTGACTACCACCAATCTCGACAGTAGTAGTTCCGTCAGGTGAAATAGCTGTTACGCGACCTGCATTTCCAGGCTTTATATCTGCCTGCTCAAGAAACTCTAAAAGCCCTTCTGTGAACTCAAGTTCTTCTGGGATTCGTTCAACTACAAAATCTGACCCTGCTGGCAGGTCATTCAAATTCGCCAGATTTTTGGGCTCTTTATAATTTGATCCTGGAATAGGGTTTCCATGAGGACAGGTTGTCGGATCTTCGAGCATTTTTATCATGGCTTCTTCCACTGGGTTGGAAATCACATGTTCCCATTTACCGGCTTCATGATGGGCATCACTCCATGACAAACCTAAAACGTCTGTAAGAAAACACTCAGCAAGCCGGTGTCTACGAACAACACGAGTAGCTAGTTCCATTCCTCTGCTCGTGAGAACCACTCCGTTACTGCCGTCCTTCAATAAACCCTCATCAGACATCCTCTTAATCATTTCGGATACAGCAGGTCTTGAAACATCTAAACGCTCTGCGATTCGAGCTTGAATTACTTTGAGGTTGTCTTCTTCCAACTCAAAAATCGTCTCGCAATATTCTTCAAATGCAGGATGGTGATCAGGGGTTTGATAAGTCACAGTTATAGGTTAACCGACTTCTTGCAAAGTATGAAAGTGTTCTGAAATTGAATTATGCCATCCCAGTTGGGCTTGTAGGCCATTTTCTAAGGAAGTCTCAGGTTTCCATCCCAATTCTTCACTAACAAGATCTTTTGAAGCGCAGGTCAATTCTGGGTCCCCAGGTCTCATTTTTAAATGTTCAAGAATCACTTGCGAGCCAACAATTTCTTCAACAATTCTTATCAACTCCAATAGTTCTACGGGTTCCGCACCACCAGCATTTAAAACACGATTACTTATTTTTTCTGCATTTCCCGCCAATTGAAAAACTTTGACAATATCGTCGACAAATGTAAATGACCTTCTTTGTTTACCTTCACCCCATAGAGGAAATGGTTCTCCTTTTAAAGCGGATGCAAACATCCTGTGTATAGACATATCAGGTCTTTGTCTAGGACCAAAGACAGTAAAAAGCCGCAAACTTACAACGTCCAAACCACGATCGGCATAAACAGACGCCAAATGTTCGGCTGCTAATTTTGAAACACCATATGGGCTTACAGGATGAGGCAGGTCAGTTTCTTTAGACTCACGATCAGTATGACCATAAATTGAAGAACTTGAAGCTACAACAACTCTTCTAACCCCTTTTTCGAGACACCCTTCTAGAAGTTGCTGCGTTGTTAGAACATTTCTACTCAGGTGAGTTTCAAAACCTGAACCCCAAGAAGTCTGCACACCAGGTTGTCCTGCCAGGTGGTAAACAGTATCAACTCCATCTAGTTCTTCTAAAAGATTCAGTTCCAGAATGTCGGAATTAATTAATTCAAAATTCTTATCCTTCAATGCCGATTCTAAATTTAATTTCTTCTGGTTCGGATCGTAATTACGCGAAAAGTCATCTATCCCAATTACTGCTCTGCCTTTATCCAAAAGGCTTTCGGTTAAATTTGAGCCTATAAATCCAGCAGCACCTGTCACTAGATCTTTCATTTTTACTAACCTTTATCTAGAATCCTTAAGATGGAAAGGATAATTCATAAATTATGAGAGGCAACCTTTACATAAAATCTCTTATAATTTTCTTTTTATTTCTGATGCAGGTTTTTTCTGCTTGTGGTTCAGATGACGGTCGTCATGTAAGAGATGTGAACGCACCGTTAGTTTTAAAATCAATTTAGTGAACTTACTAGTTGAATACCCCACCAGTTAATTCTTCACTCAATTCCCAAAGTTCTTGAGCATCTTTGTCGTCCAAAATATGACTTGCCATACTGCATGAACCTGGAGAACTATCTTCAGAAGCAAGTGGGACGCCTAATTGACAATCTGCCAGATAATGCCCCCCTTGTTCTTCGAGGCTCTCATCTACGCAAGCCCAGACTGTTGTTGCAGCTCCTGCTTCAACCGTTTTGGGATCCATCATTCCACCGCTGTCATTTGACTCGTCATCTGTATCTATCTGCGATTTACGTCTTTCAATCAAACTCGTCATGTCATCTTCGGTCATATATCTGGATAACTCTGTAAAGATCATTCCTGGATGAACTGAAAAAGCGTGAACACCTTTTTCCCCATATCGTCGATCGAACTCGCGCGCAAAAAGAGCATTAGCTGATTTTGATTGTCCGTAGCTATTCCAGCCGTCATAATCACGTCGTTCAAACATCGGGTCTTTCAAATCAACACCACAAATAAGATGAGCTCCGGAAGACAGGCATACAACTCTTGACGACTCTGCTTTTTCTAATGCTGGCATCAACAATCCAGTGAATAGATGATGTGCTAAATGGTTAACACCAAACTGTTGTTCAAAACCATCCGCCGTATGACCAAACGGTGTGCACATGATTCCAGCATTGTTTACCAAAAGGTCAAGACTCTCATGTTTGTTAAGAAATCCCTCAGCGGAAGACCTAACATCCTGCAGAGATGCCAGATTTAGTTCATGTAGATCAAGCTGAGCTTCAGGGTGAGCAGAAAGAATCCTTTCTTTAGCTTCAGTATTTTTTTCAAAATTTCGGGCCGCCATAATCACAGATGCTCCAGCTGCTGCTAAGGAACGAGCCGTTTCTTCACCTAACCCTCCTGAAGCACCTGTTACAAGGACTCTGACTCCAGTCAAGTTAACACCCTCCAGAATTTCATTTGTTGTTGTTTCTTTATTCCATTTACCCAAATCTTCCTCCTTCAACACCCATAATCTAGACCAGAAAGATTGTTTCTAATGATTGGGCTAAATCAAACACTGCGTGGCAGTATGTTTTAGACAAAGTTAATGCGATGTTTGCAAGGAGAATAAATGAAAACACCGATAACTGAAATGTTCGGAATCGAATTTCCTATTCTCGCTTTCAGCCACTGTCGAGATGTCGTGGCCGCAGTTTCCAAAGCTGGTGGTCTTGGAGTGTTAGGTGCTGTAGGCCACAGTGACGAAGCTCTAGAGGTTGATTTGAAATGGATTGAAGACGAAGTCGGCAATCTTCCATATGGTGTTGATCTCATAGTTCCAGCTCGCTACGCCGGAGACGGTGAAGGAGGGTTAAAAATAGAAGATATTGTTGCCATGATCCCTAATGAGCACAAAGAATTTTTAGAAGAACTACTTGTACGTTATGACGTGCCGGAAGAAACTCCCGAAGAATCTGATTCATCCAATAGCTGGTCAGAGAGATCAACTGATGCTCCTTTTTCCGCAAATCGTGCTGCTCGTCAAATGGAAATTTCTCTAGCTCATCGACCTTCTTTGATGGCTAATGCCTTAGGTCCGCCACCAAAAGAAATGATCGACCAGTGTCATGAAGCAGGAGTAAAAGTAGCCGCACTAGCAGGAGCACGAACTCATGCTGAAAGACATGTCAACGCTGGAGTTGACATGATAATTGCTCAAGGATATGAAGCGGGCGGGCACACAGGTGAAATAGGATCTATGGTTTTGATTCCAGAAATTGTTGACGCTGCAGGCTCTGTACCTGTTGTTGGCGCAGGAGGAATTGGAAGAGGACGCCAAATGGCAGCTTCAATGGCATTAGGAGCTGCAGGGGTTTGGTGCGGCTCTGTTTGGTTAACCACAGAAGAAGCTGAAACTCACCCTGTCGTAAAAGAAAAAATGTTAGCTGCCGGATCTGGTGACACCCTCAGATCTCGTTCCTTAACAGGTAAACCCGCAAGAATGTTAAAAAGTGCATGGACGGAAGAATGGGCTAGAGAAGATACACCTGATCCTCTCGGCATGCCTTTACAACCCATTTTAACTGACGGTTCACAAGCAAGAATTAACAGAGCGTCTCACCATGCTGGTTCAGGATCAGAAAAACTTGCCACTTATTTTGTAGGTCAGATTGTTGGGTCAATGAACCGAGCACGACCAGCTGGTCAAGTAGTAATTGATATGGTCGAAGAATTTATCGAATCTTGTGAATACCTAGCTGAGCAATTAGAAACTTGATTTAATCACACGTTTATTGTTTCAAGATCAGATGGAAGAATAATTTCGCCGTCAAAATGTTCAGAAGCCATTTGTATCCATTGGCCAATATCTTCTTGCGTTGAAGGGGCAGGCACGCAGTGGTTTAGAACAAGGGTTTTAACTCCTGCCTTTTCCGCTGTACGAGCTGCGTCTTCAACCGTCGAATGGTAATCAAGGACGTCCAAAAGACGTTTTATTGGAAGCTGTTTAATCAGATCGTCTCTTATGACGGTCTGCACGTACACATCTGCACCTAAGCAAAGCTCGTCTAGTCCCGCACACGGAATCGTGTCTCCTGCTAAAACAATCGAACTACCTTCTGCTTCTATTCTGTATCCGACCGTCGGGTGGACTGGCTTGTGATCAGTAATAGCTGCGGTAATTCGTACCTGTTCGTCGTCTAAGATAACTCCTGCAGCAGTCTCGGTTACTTCAAGCTGAGGCGGTGAATCCATATCTGAATGATGCTCAATTCGATATCCAATATCAGGCCCAAGCATTTTTAGGGTGTTTTCAATAAAATTATCTGTGCCTTCAGGGCCAACTATCGGCAGAGGTGGAGCAGGAAATCCCTGAACCCACCTTGTCGTAATGAAATCATTAACATCTGTTACGTGGTCACTATGCAAATGGGTTAGAAGAAGTCTCTCAATCGTTATAGGTGTGGCTCCGGTAGCTGCCAAACGCATCAGACAACCTCTTCCACAGTCAATAAGAAAACTGCGATCTGCTACTTTTACCAACTGCGAGGGACCGGAACGATTAGGGTCTGGAAGCGGACTGCCAGTGCCTGTCATAATTAATTCCATTTGATTAACTCAAATTATTAAAACTGATAAGGCCACCACCATCGAGGACTAAAGTTTGACCTGTCATCCATCCAGATGACTCGCTAGCAAGGTACAAAGCAGCCGACGCTATGTCCTGAGTCTCCCCCAGACGTTTTAGAGGATAACTTTGAGCCACGATGTCACCCTGTCCGCCTTCCCATAAGGCCTTTGCGAAATCTGTCTTGATTAAACCTGGTGCAATAGCGTTGACTCGAACTCCGGGCGCAAGTTCCGCAGCTAATTGCATGGTTAAATGAATCAAAGCCGCTTTGGTTATGTCATAGGGGCCAAGTATCGGGTTAGTTGAAAGTCCTCCCACTGAGGAAATATTGACGATGTTTCCACCGTTTTCTTTCATCCACAAGTTCCAACATTTTTGACTCCACAGCAATGGCCCTGTGAGATTTACTTCGATTGTTTTGTCCCAGCGGGGAACATCAACATCTATTGTCGGCCCAGCATACGGGTTCGTTGCGGCATTATTAATGAGAATATCCACACTTCCGAAAGTCGAAAGTGTGGCTTGGACCGCACGTTCAATATCTTCGATACGCCCCGCATTGCCAGCCTCAAATGCTAAATCACCGCCAGTTTCTTCAGTGATTTCTTTTACAGCTTCCTCGCACACCTCTGCCTTGCGGCTGGTAATCATTACTTTTGCTCCTGCTGAAGCAAGTTCGGAAGCTATTGCCTTACCGATACCTCGAGAACCGCCTGTTACTATTGCTACTTTTCCGTTTAAATCTGTATCCATGTGTCGACTTTATCTACTAAAAGATCTGATGGGCCGATCAGGCAAAAGATGTGGAAACTCTGCAAAGATTAAGTCGTGGAAGATAAAAAAGGAATTGAGTTAATTCTCGAGCCTGAAGACGAATACAACCATGAACCTGACGAGGTCTCAAACTACAACGAATCAATGTATTTCAATCTGATTGATCACTCGCAAAAAATTGGCGGCTGGTTCAGATTGGGAAATCGAGTTAATGAAAATTATGCGGAAATGACGTGTTGTATCTATTTGCCGGATGGACGTGTTGGTTTCATGTACAAGAAACCAGAAATTCAAACAAACGATATTTTTGATGCTGGCGGTATGCGTTTCGAAGTAGTTGAACCTTTTAAAGAGTTGAAACTTTCTTATGAAGGGAAAGTGTGTGTTTTGGATAAACCAAATGACATGGCTGAACCAAAGAAAGCTTTTACTGAGAATCCCATGGTCGATACGAAAGTTGAGCTTACATTCAATGGAATTTCCCCAATGTTTGGTGGGCGTCCAGTGGAAAAATTAACAGGAAAAGAACCTGCTCAAAAAATGGAGGAGTCTTTTTCAAAAGCCCACTATGAACAGCACATATCCGGAAAAGGGACCTTGGAAGTTGGAGATGAACATTTTGAATTAAATGGTTTAGGTCTACGAGATAAATCATGGGGTGCCCGATATTGGCAGGCAATTGCCTGGTACCGCTGGTTGCCAATGGCTTTCAGTGATGATTTCGCGATGATGATTTCGTTAATCAGTAAAGATGGGATAACAGCCGCAAGCGGAGGAATGGTTCTTCATGATGACACTTACCATTTAATCAGAAATGTCGAAATTGATTCAGTTTGGGATAACGATTGGTATCAGAAATCTCTAAAAGCTCGTATCTCAACAGATGATAGAGATTATGAAATTAAAGGTGAAGTCGAATCGCTAATACCACTCAGGAATCAAAGAACCACTCCAGATGGCGAACAGTTATTTACACGAATAACCGAAGGTCTTACGCGCTATGAATGCGATGGTATGACTGGATGGGGAATGTCTGAATATCTAGATCAAATCGTCGATGGAATCCCTATAGGAGCTAAGTAATTCTTTGAGTGGGGGGAAATCAGAAACTGAAAATGTCGTTCGATGCAACTGGGTGAGTCAGCATGAAGATTACGAGGCCTACCATGACGATGAATGGGGTCGACCGGTAACCGGCGATAGTGCTCTATTCGAAAGAATCTGTCTCGAAGGATTTCAAGCAGGTTTGTCATGGCTGACAATATTGCGAAAAAGAGAATCTTTCCGATCTGCTTTTGAAACTTTTGAACCTTCAAGAGTTGCTGAGTTTGACCAAAAAAAAGTCGAATCTCTAATGAATAACATTCAAATAGTTCGCAACAGAGCAAAAATTTTGTCAACTATAAACAATGCTAAGTGTGCTTTAAAAATGATTGATGAATATGGGTCACTTTCGAATTTTCTTTGGTCTTTTGAACCGTCTTCAAAAAAGCACAAAAATGTGAACTCTGTTCCTTCTCAAACTGATGATTCAAAAAAGTTAAGTTCTGAGTTGAAAAAAAAGGGTTGGAGTTTTGTTGGCCCTACAACCATCTATGCGTTCATGCAGGCCGTGGGAATGGTAAACGATCACATAACGAGTTGTTGGGTTTTTGAAGATGTGGAAAATGAGAGGCGAAAACTTTCTCGTCCGATTTAAAACTGATGTTATGAGTCTCTATTCACAACAAAGTGAGCAATTTCTTCCAATTCACGAAATGTTTCTTCTCTAATATCTGCGTTATTAAGAAATTCAATTGCTCTTTTGAGATGTTTATCTGCTTCCTCAAGAGTAGCTTCACGCCCTCCGGCATTTTCTATTAGAGAGGATGCATAAGAGACTTCTTCCTCACTGAGATCGCCAATAACGTTAAAAATTTCTGAAAGTTTTTCTGATTCTGAAGTGTCCGCAGAAAGAACAATCGAAACCGGCATAGATTTCTTTCTTTCCCTAAGATCGTTACCAACAGGTTTGCCTGTAACTTTTGGATCTCCCCAGATGCCAAGCACATCGTCTACTGCTTGATAAGCGAGTCCTAGCTCATATCCAAAAACTTCAAGAGAGTTACAAGTGTCATCATCAGCTCCACTCAAGACTGCTCCTACTGAAGACGCGTAACCTAATAAGGCTCCAGTCTTAGCTGCTTCCATTTTTAAACAATCTTCGAAACTAACAGTCGGCAAATCGTCAAAAGTCATATCTGATGCTTGCCCGGAAATCATCGTCGTAGTCGCATCTACTAATCGTCTAGCAGCACGCACGCGGTCTGGGGAGTCTTCTTCTAACAGAACTTGAAAGGCCAGAGTATGTAAAGCATCACCTGCTATCAAAGCATCTTCAACAGTGAATGCCGTCCATGCACTAGGCCTATGTCTTCGTTCTTTATCACCATCAATAATGTCATCATGAATTAATGAAAAATTGTGGATCATCTCCACAGCTACCGCTCCTGGTATGGCCGATTCGGGATCTCCACCCACTGCCTCAGAAGATAGAATTGCAAGCGTAGGGCGCAGACGTTTTCCTGTATCTTTAGGGGTTTCGATTCCTTGAATTGTTTTCCATCCAAAGTGATATTCAATTACAGGTAGCAAATCGTCTGAAAGTTTTTTCACCGAATTTATTAATTCTGGTTCTATTAACTTCATGACCCTGTTCAGGGCTTGTGGGCTTTCCATGACTTATTTACTTCGATCATTGATGAAAGGGAAAGTTTCCCTTACTTCAGAAACTCTTTCTGGCTCAATATCTGCTATCAGTATTTCCTCACCTTCTGAAGAAGCCTCTTTTAAGACTTCTCCCAAGGGATCAATGATTGCGGAGTCTCCTTGATAGGACAAACCATCGCCTTCGCCTACTCTATTGACACCAACAACATACGCCTGATTTTCAATAGCGCGAGAACGTAGTAGTGCCTTCCAGTGATTACTTCTAGTCGATGGCCAATTGGCAACTACTAAATACAAGTCAGTTTTTGGAGCTAGGTTCCAAAAGGCATCTGCAAATCTCAAGTCATAACATATGAATAAGCTCGTCCGTACCCCCACCAGGTCGATTGTCACAAATTGACTACCAGCTCGATAATTTTCATGTTCACCGGCGAAAGTAAATGGAAAAACTTTGTCATATTTATACGACTCTCCCGAAGGGCCTTTAACTAGAAAACGGTTTACAGGAAGTTCATCTTCTCGATCTTTTGTCGGAACAGACGCAGCCATCCACAAATTGTTAATCTTTGCTTGCTCGCTAAGAAAAGTTTCACTTTCCCCTTCAGATTTTTCTGCGATTTTTTCAGATGCCATTGAGAACCCAGTTGAGTACATCTCAGAAAGGACCACCAGCTCTGCTCCCTTCTCTGCAGCCTGAGTAACCATAGGGGCTAAATTCTCATGATTTGCTGAAGGGTTTTCCCAAACAACATCATGTTGTATGGCAGCTATTTTCATTTTTGAGCCTTTAAAGAGAGTAGTTTCTCAACTGCATGATCCAAGACCTCAGGTTTCTTACAATAGGCGAACCTTACAAGTGGTTTTCCTATGTTCTTATTGTCATAGAAAACCTCATTAGGTACTGCAACAACCCCACAACGATTAGGCAAATCCCAGCAAAATTCAATGCCATCTTCATCCCCTAAAGGTCTTATATCAACAGTTGCGTAGTATGTTCCCGACGGTCTGAAAACCTCAAATCCGGCTTTCTCTAGACCTTCACAGAGGATGTCTCGCTTTTTTGCCATATCAAGCGCAAGACCCATATAGTAATTTTCGTCTAACTTTAAAGCTTCTGCAATTGCATGTTGAAAAGGCGCCCCATTTACATAAGTCAAAAATTGTTTTGCAATTCGAACTGCAGATAAAAGTTCAGAAGGACCATGCGCCCAACCGATCTTCCAACCAGTAAATCCAAAAGTTTTTGCGGCAGAAGAAATCGTAAGAGTTCGTTCACTCATATCAGGAAGAGTCGAAATGGGTATGTGAGATAACCCGTCAAAAACTAAATGTTCATAAACTTCGTCAGTTATGACTAAAAGATCTCTCTCGACAGCTAGTTTTGCTATTTGAGAAAGTTCTTGATGATCGAAAACTTTTCCTGTTGGGTTATGAGGAGAATTAAGAAGAATTAATCTTGTGTTTGAATTAACTTTCGACACAAGCTCTTCGTAGTCGAATGAATAGTCTGGAGTTTTAAGAGTTACTACACGACGTTTACCACCAGCCATTGCAATAGCCGCGGCATACACATCGAAATAGGGCTCAAAAGTAATAACTTCTTGTCCTGGTTCGACCAAAGCTATTAGAGACGCTGCTAAAGCTTCTGAAGCTCCAGCTGTTATCAATACTTCAGTTTCTGGATCGACTTCTATCCCATAAAACCTCTTTTGATGTTCTGAAACAGCAATCCTTAAAGATTCAATTCCTAAGCCAGGTGGATATTGATTGTGTCCATCTCTAATTGCTCTAATTGCAGCTTCTGCCACTTGATTAGGTCCATCAGTGTCAGGAAAACCTTGACCAAGATTTATTGAATCTGTTCGAACAGCTAAAGCTGACATCTCTGCAAATATAGTTGTTCCGAAATCTTGCAGTCTTTCTGCCAAATATGGATTTTTTTCTGTCATTACTTTTCAAACCAGTTCAAGTTGTTACTCCTGATTTATTTGAAATAGCTGACCAAATCCTCTGTGGCGTTAATGGCATATCTAGATGTTCGATACCAAGATGTGAGATTGCATCTATTACAGCATTTTGTGTAGCAGCGGTTGAACCAATAGTTCCAGACTCTCCTATACCTTTTGCTCCTATGGAATTGAGCGGAGTGGGAGTTTCTATGGATATACGATCAAAACTAGGGACCTCCATAGCTGATATAGCTGTGTAATCCATCAGGTTAGCTGTTTGAGGATTTCCTTCATTATCGTATGAGATTTCTTCTAGAAGGGCTTGAGCTATGCCTTGTGCTAATCCTCCGTGCACTTGACCTGTTGCTAATAAAGGATTAACTATTTTCCCAGCATCATCAACTGCGACGATTCTTTTTATTTTTGCTTCCCCAGTTTCAATGTCTACTTCAGCTATAACAATGTGAGCGCCAAATGGAAATGTTGCGCCTTCCTGTGAAAAATCTGACTTCCCTATTAACTGTTTTTTATCTGCTTTGGGATTTGAAGCTAACTCGCTCCATGAAACTGACACTGCAGGTGTTCCTACTACATGAAAATTGCCAGATTCTTTGTTTATAACAATGTCTTCCTCTGATGCCTCTAAAAGGTCTGCCGCAACTTTGCGTGCTGCATCAACCAGTTTTTCAGCTGCATCAGCCATTGAAGATCCTGACACTTGAACTGACCTTGACCCTCCTGTCATCTCACCAGATGGGACTACATCAGTATCACCATAAATTATCTCTACTTTTTCCATGGGCACACCAAGACGGTCTGCGACGAGCATTGCCCACGTAGTTACATGCCCCGTTCCAATTGGTGTACTTCCTGTAGTAGCTCGAAAAGTCCCATCATCTTTAAGTTCGACTAAACCAAATTCGCTGCCACCTCCGCCAGCGGTGACTTCCACGTATGCGGATATACCAATTCCTAACTGCAATCTTTCGTTTTGTTCGCGTCTACGATTTTGTTCATTTCTTAGAGCTTCATAATCAATGACACCTAGAGCTTCATCTAGAGCTTTTTCATAATCACCTGAGTCGTAAACAGTTCCTGTTGAGTTTTTAAATGGGAATTCATCAGGACTGGGGAAATTTTTTCTTCGTACTTCCGCTGGATCCATTTCTAGTTTCTTTGCAAATAGATCAACAGTTCTCTCAATTACCGAAGTGGCTTCTGGGCGTCCCGCTCCTCGATATGCACAAACTGGCGCCGTTGTCGTAGCGACAGAACGTGAGGAAAATTCGACATTAGGAATTTTGTATACTCCACTTGCCATCATTAAGGTAGAGCCAGGTAAAACAGCTCCCCATTTTGGATAAGCACCGCTATCTTGAATTACTTCGAGGCTGTAGTGGGTAATTTCACCATTCAGGTTTCCGCCCATTTTGACTTTTTGCTTTTGCGCTCTTCCATGTGCAAATCCAGTTAAGTTTTCTGTCCTACTTTCCATCCAACGAACAGGTTTTTCATGTATTCGGGATAGATGGGCGATAATTATTTCCTCTTCTGAAGCAAGTCCTTTAGCTCCAAAACCGCCTCCTATGTCAGTAATAATTACCCTTATATCTTTTGTTTCCATTTCAAGTGCTTGGGCAACAGAGTCGCGATAATCGTGTGCTCCTTGATTGCTGGCCCAACATGTGAGTCGACCATTTTCAAAAGATGCAAGTGTGACTCTCGGTTCGATCGAAACGGCAGCGACTTTAGAGTTGATGATCTCTGCTTCTACCACTACTTCGCAATCAGAAAAATCTATTGGCTTTCTTCTGGGTATCTCTGTAACTATATTGCTGTCTAAATTTGGAAAAAGTAAGACTTCACCAGTGGTTGCTTCTTCAAGATCTACTAACGCTGGTAAAGGTTCTATATCTACCCAAATGTTTTCGGCAGCATCTGCTGCTAAATACTCGTTTTCTGCCAGAACTACTGCTACTGGCTCTCCAACAAAACGTACCCTTTCACGGGCAAGATATGGCCGTTTCATCTTGGGTTCATAAGCATTTAATATGACATCTCTATCCGCCAAATCTAAATTTTCAGCGGTATAAATAGCGAAAACTCCTGGCATGTTCAGAGCTTCACTAGTTTCCACTGAAATTATTTCACCATGTGAAACATTTGACCTTACAAAATGGGCGTGTAAGGCACCTTCCATTGGGACATTTGCTACATATCCGCCTTTTCCCAGTAGAAGATTTAAATCTTCACGACGTGGAACAGCATTTCCCAGTAAAGACGTTCCTCCGGTGCCATGTTCGCCTGATCCTTTACTACTCATTCAGCTGGGTACCTTTCGAGAAGTTTTCTAGCGATAACCATTTTCTGGATCTCGCTTGTCCCTTCTCCAATGATCATTAACGGAGTGTCTCGCAAATAACGCTCTACTGGAAACTCTGTTGTGTATCCATTACCACCATGAATCCTCATTGAAGACATGGCGATTTCAAAAGCCGCTTCAGAAGCAAAAAACTTCGCCATCCCTGCTTCCATATCAACCCTCTCTCCGGCATCTGCTCGCCTCGCCGCATCAAAGGTCATCAAACGTGATGCTTGGAGCTTTGTTGCCATTTCAGCAAGCATGAATTGGACAGCTTGGTGTTCAAAAATTGGTCGGCCAAAGGTTTCACGTTGTTGAGCGTATTTCATTGCTGAGTCAAAGGCTGCTTGTGCCACTCCAACAGCTCTTGCAGCTATATTTATTCTTCCCAACTCCAAAGCTGAGAGTGCATATCTTCTACCGTTTCCTATTCCTTCTTCGCCTCCTAATACATTCGCAGAAGGGACACGATGATCCACGTAAGACATTTCGACTGTTTCTAATCCCCTATATCCAAGTTTGTCTATTTTTTTTGAAACTTGGATTCCTTCAAAATTTTCTCCAGGTTCTTTTTCAACCAGAAAACAAGTAATTCGATCATCTGGGGTTCTCGCTAAAAGCATTACTAGAGATGCGCGCGTTCCATTCGTAACCCACATTTTTGTACCATTTATCACCCACTCATCTCCATCTTTTTCAGCTTTGCAACGAAGTGCTCCAGTGTCACTACCTGCATCAGGCTCAGATAAAGAAAACGCCGCTCTAAAAGAACCATCGCACATTCGAGGTAAAAAATTTTCTTTCTGTTCTTCCGTTCCGAATCTGTCAATCATGGTCACACCTATTTTGTGTGTATTCAAGATTCCAGCAAGAGACATGAACCCACGTGATAATTCTTCAACTATCCGAGCGTAAGTTGTGATGTCTATTCCGAGACCTCCATACTTTTCATCGATTGTGGAACCGAAGAGTCCAAAATCGCACATCTGTTGAAACATTTCTTGGGGGAACTCATCATTTAGTTCAAATTGAGCGACATTTGGGATCACGTCGCGATCAACCCAGTCTTTTATTGTTGAAACAAGTTCATCAGCTAGTGCCTGATCTGTAGCCATCTTTTCTCACTCTTCTAGACTTAAACGGTTTTACCACTAATAATTAGATTTTTTCTTATTCTGATCGTATCGTCAGGTAACTTTTCTGGCAGTTCTATTTGCCTTATGATTACATCTAATAGGAAATAACCCAAAAACGGCGATACTCTCGAAGATGGTTCTACTAAACAGGAGCTTAGGTGACAAAGATTCCCCGGATAATTTCAGTTGATGATCATGTGGTTGAACCACCAGATCTTTGGACTAGTCGCATACCTTCAAAATATGCAGATAGGTGCCCACGTGTTGAACGTGATTCTGCAGTTTTCAATTTTGAAGGTGGTGTTTTTTCTTACGAAAAAGGAGTTAAAAATGGCTCTCCGTGCGACTGGTGGTTGTATGACGATCTGATATATCCGTTTCCTAAACTTTCCGCTGCAGCAGGTTTTGAAAATCTTGATGTTGAGCCAGTTACTTTTGATGAAATTCGCCCGGGGAGTTGGAAACAAACTGACAGACTCGCCGATATGGATGCAAATCACGTTGATGCTTCAATATGTTTTCCCAATGTTCTTCCAAGATTTTGTGGTCAAACTTTTCTTGAACGAGAAGATAAAGACCTAGCTTTACTTTGTGTAAAGGCTTATAACGACTGGATGATAGATGAGTGGTGTGAAGGTGAAGGGAAAGGCCGCCTTATACCGCTGACCCTTATACCACTCTGGGATCCAATCGCAGCCGCTGAGGAAGTCCATAGATGCGCAAATAAAGGATCTTTTGCTGTTGCATTTTCAGAAAATCCTTACCATCTGGGTTTACCGTCTATACATGATAAGGATCACTTTTGGGATCCTTTCTTCACTGCATGTCAAGAAACTGAAACTGTAATTTGCATGCATATTGGATCCTCATCAAAAATGCCATCAACTTCTCCGGATGCTCCTTTTTCTGTTTCTTCAACCATTACTTTTGCAAATGCGATGGGGTCTATGTGCGACTACATACTTTCAGGAATTTTTGTTCGCTTTCCAAAACTCCGGATTGCATACGCAGAAGGACAAGTTGGATGGATGCCCTACGTAGTTGAACGAATGGACAAAATTTGGGAAGAAAGAGGGGATGCTAGTTTTGGGATAGATCTACCCAATCCACCTAGTTCTTATATACCTAACCACATTTGGGGGTGTATTTTTGACGATGAGATCGGTTTGAAGAATCGAGACATAATAGGAATGAACCAGATCTGTTTTGAAGTCGACTTCCCTCATGCAGATACTACTTTCCCTAATACATTGAAAGTAGCAACAAAAATTTGTGAAGAAGCAGGGCTCTCAGAGGACGAAATATACCGACTTATGCGGGGTAACGCTATTGATTGCTTCGGACTCGAACGTTTCGGTATAACAGTTTAAATACACTCTCAGTTGTGTTATGGAACAACTGGAATTTCATCCTTCCAACGATCTACCCCTCCTCCAGAAATAACTTCTTTTACTCTGTCTATACTTTCTTCGATTTCTTCAAAGGTGGTATATAGAGGAGCAAAACCAAATCTGACTAAGTCTGGTGGTCGGACATCTGGGATTGTTGATTGTTCGTTAATTAATGCCTGACCTATTGCCAAAGCTGAATCATGAGAAAAAGATAAATGAGAGCCACGATCCTTGTGTTTTAAAGGTGACGCAATAGAAAATCCTAAAGGTAGAAGTTCTTTTTCAGCTTTGAATAAAAATCTTTCAGAAAGAGCGACTGACTTAGATCGAATGTTCTGGATTCCTGCTTCAAGCACCAAATCAACACCTGGCTCTATCAGCAAAGTTGAAACTAAAGGTGGCGTGCCGGTTAGGAACCTACGATTGTCGTTTTGTGGCTTGGAATGAGGGTCAAACCCGAATGGATCTTTACTTCCGTACCAACCTGCTATGGGATTTATCAAATCGTGACAGTTTTCTGAAATATAAATAAAAGCAGGTGCTCCTGGTCCACCATTTAAATACTTGTATGTGCATCCGACAGCTAGATCAATTTCATCTTTTCTTAGATCTATTGGAACCACTCCTACTGAGTGTGAAAGATCCCAAAGAACTTTGGCTCCTACTTGATGAGCCTTTTCAGTAACTGTTGATAAATCCCAACAACACCCTGATCGGTAGGCAACCTGACTTAGCGATACCAGAGATACTGTTTCATCAATCGCATCTAAAAGCTCTTCAACTGGAGCTTCTAAACCATTGCTTTCTATCACTATGACCTCGTGATCTTTACTGACCGTTGATGCAGCTGCCTTCAAAGCCTGAATATCGGAGGGGAAATTTTGGTCATCTGTAAGAATGATGGAACGTGTTGGATTTGAAAGAAGTGCTGAAACTGCAGTTTTAAATAAACAAACAGTTGTTGAGTCAGCTAATACAACTTCTCCTGGTTTTGCTCCAACCACTGATCCAACCTTGTCTCCGATTCGAACTGTGTCTTCTAACCACTTTTCGTTCCATGAGCGTATTAAGCGATTACCCCATTGTTCGGAGACTATTTCTTGAGCAAGGTCTTTGGTTTTCTTTGGAAGTCGACCTAAAGAATTTCCGTCTAAATAGATTAAGTTTGGATCCTCAATAACGAACTTTGAACGGAAGTTGGCTAGTTGATCAACATTGTCTAGGTCTTTGGCAGTTGTTTGATTTAATTTTGTTTTTTCAAAAAGATCATCAGAGTCAATCACCAGATTTTTCCTCATCAATTATTTCTTGCATTCGTCTTTGAGTATGTTCCTGGCTCAAGCTTTGATGATCGCCTTCCACCTCTTCTAAAGGCTGGTTCTCATCAGCATCAAACTCAAGTTGAAGTGCTCTAGAGATAACCCCATGCATTCCATATGTGGCAACGATGTATGTGAGTTCAAGAATTTCTTCATCTGACAGGTGCTCTGTGAGCGTATGAAAAATTTCATCAGTTACTAGACCGTTGTTGAGCGCCAGGCAATCCGTATATGCAAGAACCGCTCTTTCAATTTCATTGAAACATTCTGATTCTTCCCAATTTGAAATCGACTTGATTTTTTCTTCGCTTATTCCAACAGTTCGACAAGATTTACAGTGCTGTGAAAAAACAAACCGACTTCCAACATCCCAACCCACACGCGTTTGTCCGAGTTCTCGTAACTGTGGATCCAATTTTCGCTCTGGGGATCTGTACAAAGCTAAACCTGCAACTGCATGATCGAAAACTTCGGGCACCAAAGCAAAAGTAGGCCACCAATCTCCTGGACTTCCTGTATCAGTACCAGGTTCGACTGTTGGGTCTCTGTCCCCAAATATAAGTTGAAAAATAGTTTCTGCTGCTGGGTGTAAATCTGAACGACTTACTTGTTGGATCCGAGGCATTCGAACCTCCTAGCTCTCTTTTGGCTCGGGGAAGAGGCTAAATCCTCTAAGACCTTCTATGTCTAAAGGTTGAATAAACGTTGAGTGGTCAGTGTCATCTGTTGAATCAAGACGTGCTGCTGCGATTTCAGGGTCAACTCCGAATTCACCTGTGTCTCTGCAAAACTCAACCATTATCCCATTTGGGTCTATGTAATAAAGCGAGTGGCACCATCCGTGGTCCACTTCCATCAAGGGAACAATTTCTTCTTCAGCCAACCGTTCTCTTACTGTTTCAGTTCTTTCTTCGTCAGAAGCAAAAGCTAGATGGTTAACCCAAATAGGAAGACCATTGCCAATGGATACTTCAGAACTCCAATCAGGATTTTCACCTACCCCTGAAACTTCGAAAAAAGCTATACACGAACCATCGCCAGTATCAAAAAACAAATGACGGAAGAAGCCATCTGGAGCATTTTTTACCTCAGTATGAACTAAAGGCATTCCTAATAAATCTTCATAGAAATGTCTGGTTTCTTCGCCGTTCCTACATGCATACACAACATGGTGTAATCCTCTAGTTCTAATTTCTTTTGTCATCTATATCACTGCAATCCTTTTGCTGCTCCACCATCAACTGGGATTGCTGCACCTGTAATAAATTTCGCTTGTTCTGAACACAAAAAAGCTACGACTTCACCGAAATCATCAGGGCTACCAAGTTTTCCTGTTGGAACATTTGCTGCTACACCTTGTAGATCTTCATAAAGTTCAGTGAGTCTTTCAGTTTCATGAAGTCCTGGTTGAATTGAATTTACTGTCACACCAGCTCCAGCCACTTCGGTTGCTGTTGTCTTCAAAAAGCTCGTCAATCCGGATCTAGCTGTATTTGAGAGAATCAACTGAGCCATTGGTTCCCTTACTGCGATAGAAGTAATAGCTATTACTCGACCCCATCCTCGATCAACCATTTCTGGGATGAGACCTTTACACATTTCGACAGTAGATAAAAGGTTTAACTGAATGGCTTCTGAGAAATCCTCTGTTGAAGTAGTTTCAAAATTTCCTGGTGGTGGACCACCAGCATTCGCTACAAGAATATCTACTTCACCAAATGTTTCTTTCACTTCTTCCAACATGCTTTGGATTGAAGAACGGTCTGATAAGTCAGCAGCAATAGCATGGCAATCATCTGCCAGTTCTTTAGCTGCAATTGACAATCGGTCAGTTGAACGTGACACCAAACAGACTTTTACTCCGGCATTAGATAGAGCTCTAGCGCTAGAAAAGCCTAAGCCTCTTGAAGCACCAGTGACTAGAGCCGTCCGACCTGAAATACCTAAATCCATTATTATTCGATTCTTAAACCTGATATCGCTCTACTTATCACTAGTTGTTGGATCTGTTCTGTTCCTTCGAAAATATCGTGAATTTTTGCATCCCTATGCCAGCGTTCAACTGGATATTCTCTTACATATCCATATCCACCAAGAATCTGGATTGCTCTTTCTGTAACCCAAGTCGCAACTCTTCCAGCCTTCAACTTAGCCATTGAACCTTCAGCATTCTTGAAACCTTGATGAGTTCCAAGCCATGCTGCCCGCCAGGTAAGCCATCTCGCTGCATCAATCTCAACAGCCATATCTGCAAGCATGAAAGCAATACCTTGGTTCATAATTATTGGCCTACCAAATGCTTCTCTTTCTTTGGCATATTCGAGTGAATACTCATATGCAGCTCTAGCAACACCTATTGCCTGAGCTGCCACAGCAGGACGAGTAGCTTCAAAAGTCTGCATTGCTGCTTGAGCATTTCCAGATTTACCTTCTTTTACTCGTGCAATTCTCTCATCAAGTTTCTCTTTAGTACCTAAAAGACAAGAACCCGGTATCCGAACATCTTCTAATACAACCTCTGCAGTGTGACTTGCTCTGATTCCATGTTTTTTATACTTCTGCCCCTGGCTTAAACCGGGTGTATTAGGAGGCACTATGAAAGATGCGTGACCTCTGGATTTAAGTTCAGGTTCGACCACTGCAACCACTACATGAATATCAGCCAAACCTCCATTAGTGATCCAAGCTTTCGTCCCATTTAGCACCCATTCATCTGTGGCTTCGTCGTAAACAGCTCTAGTTCGGTAACCACCTACGTCAGATCCAGCATCAGGCTCACTAGCACAAAAAGCTCCAATTTTAAGATCTCCCGCTTCTCCGTAGCACTGTGGCACCCATTCCAAAACCTGCTCCTGTGTTCCAGATGCCAAAATCCCAGCAGCAGCTAAACCAGAACCCATAATCGCCATTCCGATACCAGCATCTCCCCAAAATAACTCTTCGATAGCTACAGGGAGAGTAAGGCCTGTCTTGTCACCCATCATTCCATTTGCCAGGAATTCCCATGAGTAAAGACCTACCTCTGCTGCTTGCTCCACTACAGGAAATGGAAACTCTTCTCTCTCATCCCATTCTTCAGCAGCTGGTCTAATCACATCTTCAGAAAACTGATGAACCCATTCTTGTAGTTGCAACTGTTCTTCGTTCAACTCCATAGAGAAGTCGCCCATTGATAACCTCCAAATTAACTTTCTTCATTTTGACAATACCCTCACAAGACAAAGAGCAAACAATTCCGCTCAGTTATAATCAATAAGCGAGATAGTCTCAAATTGGTATATGAACAGTAAAAAGAATGCCTCAACAATTCCCAATAAGCCGTCTTTAGACGGAATTGAAGAAATCTGGTGCAACCATTGGGAAAAAAATGGGACCTATAGCTTTGATCGAAGTAAAACTAGAAAAGAAATTTTTTCTATAGACACTCCCCCTCCGACAGTTTCAGGTTCTTTACATGTCGGACATGTTTTTTCATATACACACACTGATGCGATAGCCCGATATCAACGAATGGCTGGGAAAGAAGTCTTCTACCCAATGGGATGGGACGACAATGGACTTCCAACTGAAAGAAGGGTTCAAAACTTTTTTGGTGTCAGGTGTGATCCTTCGCTTCCCTATGATTCGGATTTTAAAACACCAGAGGATGCTGGCGACCCAAAGGCAATTAAAGCACGCGGCGAATTTGATATAAGTAGACGCAATTTTATTGAACTTTGCCATATTCTCACGGCAGAAGACGAAAAGGCTTTTGAAGCTTTATGGCGGCGCCTTGGACTATCAGTTGATTGGAGTCTCACTTACGCAACTATCGATGAAAAATGCCAACGTGTAGCTCAACGTGCTTTTCTTAGAAACCTTGATAGAGGAGAGGCGTATCAAACTGAAGCTCCTTCGCTCTGGGATGTGACTTTCAGAACTGCTGTAGCTCAAGCCGAACTCGAAGACCGGGAAAGACCAGGCGCTTACCATACGCTTACATTCCACACGAGCAGTGGTGAAGACCTGCAGATTGCAACTACCAGACCGGAACTATTACCAGCTTGTGTAGCTTTAGTGGCTCATCCGGAAGATACAAGATATAAAAACCTTTTCGGTACAAATGTGACCACTCCTGTTTTTGGAGTGGAAGTACCTATTTGTGAACATCAACTCGCAGACCCTGAGAAAGGTACTGGGATCGCGATGATATGCACCTTCGGTGATACTACTGATGTGACTTGGTGGCGAGAATTGAACCTACCTGTTCAAGCAATAATCAACCGAGATGGAAGAATCATAAATGAGCCTCCTTCGGGAATTACTAATGAAGCTGGTGTTAATGCATTCAAACGTCTATCCGGAAAAACAATTTTCTCTGCACAAGAAGAAATGGTAACGATGCTTAGAGAGACAGGTGAATTAGTCGGAGAACCCGAACCTATAACGCATCCAGTTAAATTTTTCGAAAAAGGAGACAGACCTCTTGAAATCGTCACTTCTCGCCAGTGGTACATAAGGAATGGAGGACGTGATCATAATTTAGCCAGTTCACTTGTTAACCGAGGTGACGAAATGAACTGGTATCCAAGTTATATGCAAGCTAGGTATAGCAACTGGATCGAAGGACTTAACGGTGATTGGCTTATAAGTAGACAGCGTTTTTTTGGAGTATCTATACCACTTTGGTATCCAATAGACAAAAATGGTGAAACTGTGTGGGATCAACCGATTATCCCTCAAGAGGATTCTCTTCCTATAGATCCAACTTCAGAGGTGCCAACTGGATTCTCAGAAGATCAGAGAGGAGAACCTAATGGCTTCATGGGTGATCCAGATGTTATGGATACTTGGGCCACCTCATCTCTTACCCCACAGATTGCTTGCGGGTGGGAAGAAGACCAAGATTTATTCAAACGCACTTATCCGATGGATATGCGTCCTCAAGCACACGACATAATACGAACTTGGCTTTTTTCAACTGTTGTGAGGTCACATTTTGAATCTAACTCTTCTCCTTGGTTGAACTGTGCTCTTAGTGGTTGGGTGCTCGATCCTGATCGAAAAAAAATGTCTAAGTCCAAGGGTAATGTAGTTACTCCAATAGATTTATTAGAAGAATACGGATCAGACGCTATTCGTTACTGGGCTGCTAATGGAAGGCCTGGAACAGACACGACATTTGACGACGGTCAAATGAAAATTGGTAGGAAATTAGCTATAAAGATACTTAATGCAAGCCGATTTGTTTTAGGTTTCAGCGACCCAACAAGCAATTCGCTCGAGATTGACACTGATCTTATTACCAACCCTTTAGATCTTTCAATGCTTGCAGGTCTAGGTGAATTAATAGATGAAACAACTGATGCTTTTAACAACTTCGATTATGCGCGAGCACTAGAGAAAACCGAGTCTTGGTTCTGGGATTTTACTGATAACCATTTAGAACTTGTTAAAGTTCGCGCTTATGGAGAAGAAAATAATAACTCAACTTCAGCTCAACACGCGCTACGTTTAGCGCTACAAACTCTGCTGAAACTTTTTGCACCTTTTCTTCCTTTTGTCACCGAAGAAGTCTGGTCATGGTGGAAAGAAGGTTCGATTCATCAGCAGGATTGGCCTTCAAACGAAAATTTACTTTCAACTTCCAGTGCTTTTGGAGATAAAGAAGTCTCTGTTATAGCTGCTCAGGTAATCGCTGAGATTCGCAAGAAAAAAACTGAAGCAAAATGTTCGCTAGCAACACCGGTTAAGAATTGCACCGTTGTTGATACTGCCGAACGACTCGACCTTCTTCGTCTTGCTTTAGATGATGTTTCTGATGCGGCAAAAGCCGAAAATATAAATCTTGTTGCAGGAGAAAAATTTGAAGTTGAAGTTTTACTCTCAGATGTAGAAGGCGATTGAAATGGGAGATGAACCGAGTTTTGAACATTTAATCGTTTCTTCAAACGGGCAAACAGCCCAGATGCAACTCAATAGACCTGAACGTCTGAACGCATTATCAGCTGCTCTTATGCAAGAAATAACTGAAGCTGCGAACTGGTTTGACCAACAACCTGATTTGCGTGTTGTTGTCGTCAGTGGAGCAGGTAGGTCATTTTGTGCTGGCTTTGATATTGATGCCTTCGGAGGTAATGACCAAAAGTCTTCCGGAAAAGAAGGTAGTAAAAAACCTGCAGACTTGGGTCGAATAATGGCGGACGCAATCGAAAATATGGCACCAATAGCTATAGCGCGCCTTCATGGCCATGTTGTCGGTGGTGGACTTGTACTAGCAGCAGCCTGTGATTTAAGGATTGCTTCCGCTGAAACAAGTTTTTCTATTCCAGAAGTCGATCTGGGGATTCCTTTAGCATGGGGAGGGATCCCAAGACTTGTAAGAGAGATAGGGCCTACTTTGACAAAAGAATTGGTAATGACTTGTAGACCTTTTGACGCTGAAGAGGCATCCAAAATAGGTTTTTTAAACAAGATCACAACTATTGATGAAATTGACTCTGTAGTAAACGATTTAGTTTCAGCAATTGCAGCAAAACCCAGAATCGCTACTCTTTCAACAAAATCGCATGTAAATGCAGTTACTTCTCAGATGGTCGGAACTGTTAGATCTTGGGCAGATGCGGATGGTTTAGAAGTTGCGATGGCTGATCCAGAATCGCAAGAAGCACAAGCTTCCTATTTAGCACAAATAAAGAAAAAGAATTCAAACTCATAATTTTTTCAACGATCAAAACACACTTCAAAATCCTTCACGCAGGCCTATGAAGAACTCCGTTAATGAAAGATATTTTTATAGTTCCTTCTTCCGGATCTATGACTTCACCGTCCCCATCAATAATCATGCTAAATCCACCTTCAGAATAAGGTGGGAAAATCAGAGTAATCGATCGATTATCATTCAAATTATTGAGAGTTCCTTCCCCCGGAGCGCAAATGAAAAAATCTTCTTCCAAAAATATTGGTGAATGAACAACTTTTGCTCTTAAGTTTTTCGCAACTGTTACCACAAACGCAGAATTGCCATAATCTTTAAGAAGTTTTTCTAAATCTTGACTTGTAACTTTAACACTCATAGCAGAATCATAATTTATATTTCTAGAAAATAAAGTTGTATTTGCTAGTTTTTTAAGTATTTTTTATTGTATGTACAAGTTTAAAATAGGTGAAGCTGCGCAATTGCTTGGTGTCAGTACTGACACCGTAAGACGCTGGGCAGATTCTGGTCGTCTTTTGACTGAAAGAACCGAGGGTGGACATCGCCTTATTAATGGACCTGATCTTGCAAAACTGGCTCAAGAGATTTCAGACTCTAATGAACAGGAAGGGGCAACTCTTTCAGCGCGAAATCGCTTTACTGGCTTAATAACTCGAGTTGTCGCTGATGGCGTTATGGCTCAAGTGGAAATACAAGCAGGGCCACATCGCGTTGTTTCTTTGATATCTGCTGAAGCCGCAAAAGAACTTGGATTGAAACCAGGTGCTCTAGCAGTGGCCGCTATAAAGGCAACCAATGTGGTTATCGAACTCCCTTAAAAAATCGAATAAATTTTTGTTTATTCTTGGAATCGGTTGGTTTATTTTTTCTGGATGCAGTAACCAAGACAAAGAAATAACTATTTCGGCTGCTTCTTCTCTTACTGAAGTAGTTTCTACAGTCGTTAGAAATTATGAAAAGGTTTCTAATGTCAAGGCAAAAACAATTTTTGGCGGCTCAAATCATCTCGCTGCGCAACTTAGAGATGGAGCATCTGTGGATGTCTTCATCACAGCAGATTCTAAACTCCTAGAGGGTTTGAACTTTCGCAAAGTCATAAAAGATTTCACACGGAACTCTTTAGTAGTCGTAAAGCCGCTCGATTTTGTTGATCAGAATTTTGAGCCAAAAGACTTAGAGTTAGAAGAAAAACTAATTGCGATCTGTTCTGAAGGCGTGCCTTGTGGCAATGCAACAAAGTCACGATTTGGAATCGTGAATGCTGATACCTACGAATTAAACGTCAAAGCAGTGCTAGCTCGTGTCTCAGCAGCAGAGGTTGATCTGGGAATAGTCTATGAAACTGACCTTAAAAATGAACCGAAAGTAGTTGCTGCATGGCCTCAAGAAAAGACATGTCCTTGCGTCTCTTACGCTGTAGCTTCAAAAGGAAAAGTTGGGGATGATTTTGTTGAATTTTTAGATTCCAAAATCGCCAAAAGAATTTTCCATGAACATGGTTTTCCTCATGAATAAACTCCCAAAAACAGTTGTGCTAATTGCACTTTTTGCGATTCTTTTTCTCTTGTCTCCCCTTCTGGGACTCCTGCAAAGAATGCCTTGGTCTGGCTTAGTGGATCTCCTTGGAACCGAGGTTGTTTCAGATGCTTTCTTCCTGTCACTAATTGTAAGTTTTTCGGCCACCCTTATAGTGCTTGCATTAGGCACTCCGATCGCATGGTTTTTAGCTAAAGCGAAATTTCCATTTATTAAACTCCTTCGAGCAATAGTGCTTCTCCCAATGGTTCTTCCACCGGTGGTAGGAGGAACTGCTTTACTTTTTGCCTTTGGGAGACAAGGTTTTTTAGGTAAATGGCTTAATAATTGGTTCGGTATCACTCTTCCGTTCAGCACAACTGGATCTATTCTGGCAGCGGTTTTTGTTTCAATCCCTTTTTTCGTTGTTGCCGTTGAGTCTGCTTTTCGTTCAATAAATGAAGATTCTGAGAAAGTAGCAGAAACACTAGGGGCTTCCCCTTCAAAGATATTTTTCAGAATAACCTTGCCCCGGATCCTACCCTCGGTAATTGCGGGACTTGCTCTATCTTGGGCTAGGGCACTTGGTGAATTTGGGGCGACAATAACTTTTGCAGGCAACTTGCCTGGTGAAACTCAAACCTTACCTCTAGCAGTTTTTCTTGCATTAGAAACTAACCCTGAGGCTGCTTTAGCTCTCAGTTTGGTGATGATCGTAACTTCATTAGCAATTCTTATACCATTCCGCGATCAATGGTTGCCGAGTAAATAACTATGATTAAATTAGATGGCTCTTTAAATCACGACCACTTCAGTTTGAAAATAAACCTAGAAGTTGGCCCAAATCAGACAGTAAGCCTCCTTGGACCCAACGGCTCAGGCAAATCGACAGTACTAAAAATCATCAGTGGTTTAGAGAAACTCAGTTCTGGAGAACTGAAAATCAATAAAAAGATAACGGACTCAGGGAAGACTTTCGTTGAACCGCGGTATAGGAATGTTGGCTGGGTGCCTCAAAACCAAGTACTTTTTGAACATTTAACTGTAAAACAAAATATCGAATTCAGCCCTAGATCCTCTGAAGAAAAAGTATCTGAATTAATTGACCTATTTGAATTAAAGCATCTGAAAGAACGAAAAGCAGGCGAGTGTTCCGGAGGAGAATCGCAACGAGTCGCTATTGCCCGAGCTATTGCATCGAGACCTCAAATACTTTTACTCGACGAACCTTCAACAGGTCTTGACGAAAGAAGTAAAAAAATTATTCACCATTATTTAAAAACACAAAAAGAAGTTACAACTTTATTGGTTACACACGACCCGCTTGAAGCGGCATCCTTATCTGAACAGTTAATTATTTTGGAAAATGGTCTAATAACCCAGTCAGGGACTCCAGATGAAATAAAAAGTTCACCAGCAACCACCTATTCGGCTTCTCTCGTTGAACTTAACTTCGTCACCGCTTTGGCGGATGGACTCATAGCTGTAACTGAAAAAGGAGCGAAACTCATTTTAAGTGAACCGTCTAAAGGCCGTGTAAACATTGTGATACCCCCCAAGGCCATTGCTCTTTACAGGGAAAAACCAACAGGTAGCCCCAGAAACGTTCTAAAGGCAGAAATTTTGAAAATAAACCATACCGGTCAGAACGTACGCGTAAATCTGGGAGGTGAATTAGAGTTCTTGGCTGAAATCACTCAAAACGCCTTTGAAACTCTCAAACTTCGCAATGGCGACACGGTTTGGGCAGCGTTTAAGGCAACAGAATTGATAATCACCCCAGAATGAGAAACATTTAAGATACAGCTATACATTAGTTTGTAATAAGGAAGGTATTGAATGAAACTTGGATTAATTTGGGGATACTGGTCAGCTCAACCACCCACAGACTGGGTTCCACTCACACAGGAAGCTGAAAAATTGGGTATCGACACGGTTTGGACTTCGGAATCTTGGGGATCCGATGCTTTCTCGCCACTGGCCCACTTAGCTGCAGTAACTGAAAAAATTCGTTTAGGTACAAGCGTTGTTCAAATCGCAGCTCGTACACCAACCGCATGCGCTATGCATGCAGTAACTCTTGATCATTTATCTTCCGGTCGCTTAATTCTCGGCATAGGAGTATCAGGGCCTCAAGTGGTAGAAGGTTGGTATGGACAGCCATTTAAACGTCCTTTAGCTAGAACTCGAGAGTACGTCGAGATCCTAAGATCAGCTTTCGCTCGTGAAGATTACCTTTCTTACGAAGGCGAATTTTTTCAACATCCCTACAAAGGACCTGATTCGACCCAACTTGGTAAACCTCTAAAAATTATGACTCATCCCCTACGAAACGATATACCCATATTTATTGGAGCGGAAGGTCCGAAAAATGTAGCTCAAACATGTGAAATCGCTGATGGCTGGCTACCTCTTTACTATTCGCCATATCGTCAAGATGTCTATAGTGAAGTGATTTCAAATCGTAAAGAAACTTTTGAAATACCTCTTAATATGATCGTGAATGTAACTGATGACATTGAAACAGGTCTAATCCCGATCAAAATGAGTATCGCTCTGTACATAGGTGGCATGGGGGCGAAAGGGAAAAACTTTCACACAGAGTTAATGTCTCGAATGGGATTTGAAGCCGAAGCTAAACGCATACAGGAATTATTTCTAGAAGGTAAACGAGAAGAAGCAATTGCTTCAGTGCCAAGTGACTTCTGCGATGAGATAAGTCTTGTTGGACCAGCAGACAGAATTCGAGACAGGGTTCAAGCTTTCGAAGACAGCCCAATAACCATGTTGAATATTGCTGCACGCTCACTTGATGAACTACGCGAGGTGTCAGAAATAATTCTTGGATAAATTATAGTTTTTTACCTCTTTTCGACTTTTTACATAACATCAAGTTCAAGTAGCCTTCGCTGATGTCTAGGAACCTTCGATGACCCTTATCAAAGCGGCTGTGTGTCACGGTTCTAAAACCGACCTAATCATTGAAGAGATCCGATTGTCGGACCCTGAGCAAGATGAAATTCGAGTAACTGTAGAGGCATGTGCTATCTGCCATTCTGATATCACCTACATAGATGGAGGTTGGTCAATTGGATATCCGGTCGTTTTGGGACACGAAGTATCAGGAAAAGTAGCTGAGATAGGACCAGAAACAGAAACAGAACTAAGTATTGGAGATCAAGTCGTCGTTTCCTTGATCCGAACCTGTGGTCAATGTTTAGCTTGCAAGCGAGGACACGACGTAGCTTGCACAGGAAAGCTCAGGCTTCATGAAGCCAGCCCCTTGGAGGCAAAAACCGGTGAGGTGATAACACATGGTCTCAACACCGGAGGGTTTGCAGAAGAAGTGGTTGTTCATATTTCACAATGCGTTCCTGTACCGAAAGACTTGCCTGTAAATTTTGCAGCTCTTCTAGGTTGTGGAGTAATGACAGGAATGGGCGCTGTATTCAACACAGCACAAGTTAAAAGTGGTGACATTACTGTGATAGTCGGTTGTGGTGGTGTTGGTCTAGCCGCAATTCAGGGAGCAAAAATTTCTGAAGCGGAATATGTAATTGCGGTTGATCCTTTAGCAAATAAAAGAGAACTAGCAATTAAGTTCGGTGCTACTCATGCTTTCGAGCCTTCGGAAGACCTGTCTGAAATAATTCAGGAAACCACTGGAGGGTACTTGGCAGATTTCGCATTTGTAAGCACTGCCGCACCTTCAGCAATTTCAATGTCCATGAACCTTTTATCACCAATGGGTGCTCTGGTGTTGGTAGGCATGCCGGAAGATGGCGTTAAAACAGAATTCGATCCAGGTTTACTAGCAGCTAGAAATCAGAGAATTCTAGGGTCTAAAATGGGCACCTCTAGACCGCATTCAGACATTCCTGTAATGATTGATTTGTGGCGTGATGGAAAACTCGATCTTGAAAATATGGTTTCAAGCACCCACTCATTGGAGAACATTAATAATGCTCTTAATGAAATGCGTAACGGTTCAGTTATACGTGCTGTGGTATGTCCTGGGTCTTAAGGGGGGTTTAAAATGAAAATCGTTGAGGTGGAAACATTTGTTGTAGCCAACCCTCCGCCACGTCACGGAGGCCGCTATTTCATTTTTGTAAAACTGACAACTGACAATGGTGTTTCTGGAATTGGAGAGGCATACGCAGCTTCCTTTAATCCTCACCTCATTGCAAAAATGATCGAAGATATCGCAGATCGTTTTCTCATAGGTGAAAATCCTTTTCATATTGAAACTTTTTGGCGTCGATCTTATGGAGTCGGATACACACTCCGACCTGACCCCACTTTATGTGGCGTAATCAGTTCACTAGAAATGGCTTGCTGGGATTTAATTGGAAAAGAATGCAACAAGCCGATTTATGAACTTCTCGGCGGCCGCGTGCATGAAGGATTACGTGCTTACACCTACCTATACCCTCCTGATGGGGACGATACATACAACCCCTCAACAGAAAAACACATTTATAACGACCCTTCCTTAGCTGCTGAAGCTGCTACTGCGGCCGTTGAAAAAGGTTTTACAGCAGTCAAATTTGACCCAGCTAGTTCTTACTCAGTTTTTGATGGCCGTCAACCCACTCCAAGCGAATTGGAATTTTGCGAATCAATGGTTAAAGCCCTCCGTGAAACTCTTGGCACAAAAGCTGACATACTATTTGGCACCCATGGACAATTCACTCCTTCAGGAGCGCTAAGACTTGCAAGAGTTATAGAAAAATATGACCCACTCTGGTTTGAAGAGCCTGTGCCTCCTGATGACGTAAAAGGAATGGCACAAGTTGCTGCCGGAACATCTATTCCAGTTGCAACTGGAGAGAGACTCACAACAGTAAGTGAATTTTCAACGCTTCTTGAGTCAAATGCAGCTTCAATAATCCAACCAAATCTTGGACGTTGCGGAGGTATTCTTCAAGGCAAAAAAATCGCTTCAATAGCAGAGGTGAAACAGGCTTTACTGGCTCCACACTGTTACTGCGGACCTGTAGTCGCCGCTGCAAATATCCAACTGGCTACTTGCACTCCAAACTTTCTAATTCTTGAATCAATCGGAGATTGGTCTGGTTTCCATGCCGAGATCCTCAAAAAACCCATTGAATTCTCAGATGGTCTAGTAATACCATCTAAAGAACCTGGTCTTGGTGTCGAGTTAAATGAAAATGTCGTGAAAGCTAATCCTTGGGAGGGAGACGAACTGCAGCTAACCCCCCTATACGATCCACCCTCAGGAAAAGAAGGTTTCGAAAAATGAACAGGCACAATTTTAGGATTTCTAATGCCAGATGAACGGAGACGTGGTGGCAGGGCTCGAAGAAGAGACAACGATTCAAAAAACGTTCAGCAACCTTCTCCAATTCAACCGATACACAGATTCGAACCTCTGAGAGCAGTCTCTGAAGATGAATTAGAATCAATTCACCAAGCCTCTTTGAAAGTTCTTTCAGAAACTGGGATTGCTTTTCTAGATGAAACAGCTTGCCAACAGTTGGCAGATGCCGGAGCTGTTGTTAAAGACCAACAAGTCAGATTCGACCCTGAGATGGTCATGGAAGTTATTTCCACTGCGCCTAATGAATTCAAGATGCACGGAATAACACCTCAAAGAGACTTCATTATGGGTGGCAAATGGATTACTTATACTGCAGTGGCCAGCCCTCCCTTCGTGACCGGTTTGGGACGTGATCGACGTGACGGCAATAGAGAAGATTTTCGCAATCTGATCAAATTGACTCAGATGCTTAACTGTCTCCACACAACTGCTGGCTATCCAGTGGAACCAACCGACATACACGCTTCGGTCAGACATTTATACGCAACTCATGATGCTGTAACTCTTTCTGACAAACCACCGTTCGTTTACAGCCTAGGGCGACAAAGAAATATCGATGGAATGGAAATTACTCGGATAGCCAGAGGTGTAGACCAAGAAACTTTCAACTCAGAACCTTCAATTTTTTCAGTAATTAATGCGAGTACACCCTTGCGATACGACACTGTAATGCTTCATGGGATTCAAGAAATGTCTGCACGAAATCAAGTTATTTGCATAACTCCCTTCACATTGGCGGGTGCCATGGCCCCTGTGACCGTTGCGGGAGCACTAGTTTTGCAAAATGCTGAAGCTTTAGCGGGAATTGCTTACACACAACTGGTTAACCCAGGGGCACCTGTTATCTATGGGGGTTTTACTTCCAATGTTGACATGCAATCCGGGGCGCCAGCATTTGGAACACCTGAATACTGGAAAGCCTGCCTTATCGGAGGGCAACTAGCTAGGCGCTATGGTCTTCCTTACCGGTCATCCAATGTGAACGCATCAAACAGTGTCGATGCTCAATCAATGTATGAAAGTGTCATTTCTATATGGGGTGCAATTATGGGCGGTGTAAACCTTCTGCTCCACGGAGCCGGCTGGCTCGAAGGTGGTCTCCTCGCTTCATATGAAAAAATGGTTATAGATGCAGATGTTCTAAACATGGTCAATTCCATGTTGGAACCAGTCACTGTAGACGACGCCTCTCTAGCCGTAGAAGCAATCGCGGAAGTAGGTCCCGGGGGCCACTTCTTCGGTTCAGAACACACTCAAGAACGCTACAAAACCGAACATTTTCGTCCAATGGTCTCAGACTGGAGGAACTATGAATCATGGGACGAGTCCGGACGTCAAGAAGCTCACCAACGTGCTGAAAAACTAGCAAAACAACTAATTGACTCACATGAAGAGCCACCCATGGAAGAAGATATCCGTACCGAATTAGATGAATACCTTGAAAGAAGAGTTGCTGAAGGTGGCGTCCCAACTGATTATTAAGAAAGAGAAAAATGAAAGAAAAAGCTGAAGTTGTAGTTGTAGGTGGAGGAGTTGTCGGCTGTAGCGTGCTGTATCACTTGACCAAAGCTGGCTGCACCGACGTTGTCCTTCTGGAGAGAAAAGAACTTACAGCAGGCTCAACCTGGCACGCAGCTGGGGGCATGCACACCCTGAATGGAGATCCGAACGTAGCTGCACTTCAAAGATACACAATAAAACTCTATGAAGAACTTGAAGAGTTAACTGGAGTCGATTGTGGAATCCATCTGACTGGCGAACTGATGCTGGCAGACAACGAAGACAGATTGGACTGGCTTAAAATGGCTCATGCCCGAGGTAGGTATATGGGTATGGAAACAGAAATAATTTCAACTTCAGAAGCAAAAGATCTTGTTCCTTTCCTAGAAGAACAATATTTTGTAGGTGCTCTTTGGGATCCAGTAGGTGGACATGTCGACCCTTCAGGCGTCACAAACGCTTACGCAACTGCTGCAAGGTCTTTAGGGGCTGAAATTGAAAGAAATACATGGGTAAAGGAAATTTCTCAACAACCTGATGGCACTTGGGACCTTTTAACAGACAAGGGAATGATAAATTGTGAAAATTTTGTAAACGCTGGAGGTTTGTGGGCTAGAGAAGTTGGTCGGATGTGTGGCATTGAACTACCGGTGCAGGCAATGGAACACATGTACTTTCTCACTGAAGAACTACCTGAAATTGAACCGTGGCTTGAAGAAAATGATGGTCACGGTCGAGGAGTCATTGATTTCAGCGGCGAAATTTACTTAAGAGCCGAAGGTAAAAGCCTTCTACTCGGAACCTACGAACAGGCATGTGTCCCTTGGCAAACTAAATCAACCCCTTGGGATTTTGGTGCCCAACTTCTCACCCCTGACCTGGAAAGACTTACCCCTTCCCTCGAAGTTGGGTTTTCACATTTTCCCATTTATGCAGATGCCGGTATTAAACAAGTCATCAATGGACCATTCACATTCGCTCCTGATGGCAATCCGTTAATCGGCCCTATAAGAGGACAAAGAGGTCACTGGGTTGCTTGTGGTGTAATGGCAGGCCTCAGCCAGGGCGGAGGTGTTGGACTGGCGATGGCAAATTGGATTACTACTGGTGATCCGGGTTTTGATGTTTGGGGAATGGATGTTTCACGTTTTGGTGATTGGACCACACCGGACTATACATTGACGAAAGTCATCGAAAACTACACCAGACGCTTCAAAATAAGTTTCCCTAATGAAGAACTACCCGCAGGTAGACCACTTCATACTTCACCAATCTTCAACAAACTAACTGATGCAAATGCCGTGTGGGGCGCCGCGTACGGACTTGAATACCCTCTCTGGTTTCAAGAAATTGGAAAAGAACCTATAGAAGAAGTCACCTTCAAACGATCTAATGCTTTCCCCGTAGTAGCTGAAGAAGTAAGAGGAGTACGTGAAAATGTCGGCCTTATGGAAATAACAGGTTTCGCAAAACATGAATTCAGTGGACATGGTGCAAGAGAATTTTTAGAAAAACTACTGACCAACAAAATTCCTGAAAATGGTCGGATAGCCCTAGCTCCAATGTTAAACGAGGCAGGGAAACTTATAGGAGACTTCACTGTGGCATCACTTACTGACCAAATTACAGAAGAAGAAAAATTTATCCTTTTTGGCTCAGGAATTGCAGAAGGCTACCACCAGAGGTGGTTCCTTGAGCACATCGACAATGACCCAACCATCCGTTATAAGCCAATAGGTAACGATATGACTGGCTTGTCGATCGCAGGTCCTAATTCAAGGGACCTTCTAAGTTCCATCACAAACGAAGATGTATCATCTGAAAGCTTTAAATTCTTAGACATTAAAAATATGGCAATCGGAATGATCCCCTCTCTAGTGGGAAGAATAACTTTTACGGGCGACCTCGGTTACGAAATATGGGTCCCGTCATCACTTCAATCACAACTTTATGACCTTCTAACTGATGTTGGAAAAGAATTTGATATAAGTCTTTTTGGATTACGCGCGTTGGACAGTATGCGGTTTGATAAAAACTTTGGTTCTTGGGCCACTGAATACAGGCCTATTTACGACCCTCTAGAAGCTGGACTGGACAATTTCGTAAAATTCGATAAAGAAAATTTTGTAGGCAAAGAATCACTTGCTGAGGTATTGGAAGTAGGTCCAAAGAGGAAACTCAGCGCTTTCGTCGTTGATACCGACAACTCTGATGTACTCGGTGATGAACCCATTTGGCATGACGGAAAAGTTGTAGGTTGGGCCACATCTGGAGGATATGCGCATTGGTCGAAAGCCTCATGCGCTCTCGGTTACCTTCCTTCAGAGCTTTCAGATGTGAATGAAGGATTTGAAATAGAAGTATTGGGAACACTCCGTGAAGCAAAACGGATAAATGAACCACTATTCGATCCTAAAGGATCTCGGATGCGCAGCTGAGGAAATCATATTAATGGGAGCACATAACAAAATTTCTGAAGACCCCAACGATCCACTTATACGTAAGGCTTCAACCACAGGACACAGAATGGTACTTGGTCCTGGTGAACCTGCACTAAGTGAATGGGCTGAAGCAAAACTTTCGTTACCCGATGAGAAAGCAATGATGGAATACAGGGTGAAAAGAATCCGCTCTGAACTCGAAAAAGCTGACCTAGCAGGAATTTTACTTTTTGACCCAATGAACCAGATGTACGCAACTTATTCACCAAACATGCAGTTGTGGATCACTCATAACCCTTCTAGATATGTTTTCTTGGCAACAGATGGTCCACTTATTCAATTTGATTACCCGAACTGTGAATTTTTATCTGCTCACAACCATCTAGTTGATGAAGTCAGACCTGCAACAACTTTCTTCTATTTTGTCGCAGGAGATCGAGTTGAAGAGCAAGCGCAAAAATTTGCTTCAGAAATAGCTGACCTTATTAAAACTCATGGTGGTGGAAACCGTCGTTTAGCAGTTGACGTCACCACAATTGCAGGAAACCAAGCCCTTCAACAAGCAGGTTTAGATTTGGTCGAAGGCACTCAAATCATGGAGTCAGCTCGAATGATCAAATCACATGATGAAATCACTGCAATGAGATGTTCTGTGGAAACGACTAGAGTTGCCTGTCAGAAGACATTTGAAGCAATGAAACCAGGTATAACCGAAAATCAACTCTGGGCTGTAATGTGGTCAGAAATGCTTTCTCGACATGGGGAATGGATGGAGTGCAGGCTTCTTTCAGCAGGGGAAAGAACTAATCCTTGGTTCCAAGAGTCGAGTAGCAATATCATCAATGAAGGCGATCTTGTAGCCTTCGATACAGACTTTGTTGGCCCGTACTCAATGATGACAGACATCTCAAGAACTTGGATCTGTGGAGGCGCTAAACCAAACAAACAACAAAATGAAGTTCATTCATTAGCGGTCGAACAAATGCACAAAAACATGGAGTTGCTAACTCCCGGGACTACCTTCTATGAGCTAACCCATAATTCATGGACCCCTCCAGTTGAAGATTACCGCCATTATTCATGCCTATTTCACGGAGTAGGTCAGTGTGATGAGTATCCAGACATTGTTTTCCCAGAAGCTTGGGAAGAATCCGGGTACGACGGGGTTCTAATGCCAGGGATGGTGCTCACTGTTGAAGCGTATGTTGGATCACGCTCCGGTGGTCAAGGAGTAAAATTGGAAGACCAGGTGTTAATCACTGAAAATGGTTACGAAAATCTTTCAGCGTGGACTCTGGATCTAGAAAAATTTGAGAGACTTTAGATTTTGAAGTGAATTTTTCCTAATGGGTTGTAACGTCAGCAAATAGAAATACTAAATGGAGGTCAGTAATGAATAAATCCTGTGAAAATCGAGTAGCAATTGTCACCGGTGCTGGAAGAGGAATAGGACGCGAGCATGCACTTATGCTTGCCAGCGAAGGTGCAAAAGTAGTGGTCAATGACCTCGGAGGAGATGAATCAGGACACGGTTCAGATCTCACTCCAGCACAAGAAGTAGTAAATGAGATTATCGACATGGGTGGTGAAGCGATAGTCAATGGGTGCAACGTTGCCGATTTTGATGCTGCAGGAGCGATGATACAAGAAGCGGTTGACAAATGGGGTCGAATAGACATACTTATAAACAACGCTGGAATCCTCAGAGATCGAATGTTGTTTTCAATGTCTGAAGATGATTGGGATTCAGTCATTAATGTCCACTTAAAAGGAACTTTTGCTCCGACTCACCATGCTTCGGTTTTTTGGAGAGAATCTGTTAAAGCAGGTGGTGAAACTTTCGGACGTGTGATTAACACCTCATCACCTTCGGGTATTTACGGAAATGTCGGTCAAACTAACTATGGAGCTGCAAAAGCTGGAATCGCTGCTTTTAGTGTTATTGCTGCACAAGAACTTTTTAAATATGGAGTGACCGTTAATTGCTTAGCTCCAACAGCAATCTCCCGTCTTACCGAACCTTTAATGGGAGGAACTGATGGAGTTAGTGAAGAAATTCGTGAATCGATGTCACCCAGATGGATTGCTCTAATCGCAACTTGGCTTTGTAGTGAAGAAGCGCAAAATGTGACCGGTCGCGTGTTTGACATCCGTGGTGACAAACTTGGTATTGCTGAAGGATGGCATCTTGGTCCAAGTGAAACTCAGGGAGACGAACCATCAGAACTTGACGATGTAGTAAAGACTTTGATGGAAAAAGCAAGGCTGAATGCTGATATGTCAGGTCGAGATCGTGAAGGTCCGGGTTTTCCTCCGAACACAATCTGAGATTTGGATTAAAAACCTTTAAAATCTGCAGAACGTTTTTCTATCCACGCTAAGGCAGCTTCTTTAATATCTTCTGTCTCGAAATTTACAGATTGCGCTTGTGCTTCAGCTTCGAGGGACTGACTCAGAGAAGAGTTAATTCCAGCATTTAAAAGTTTTTTGCTCATTGAAAGCGCAATTGGTGGTCCGGATGCTAAACGATCAGCAAAGTCTTGAACAGTATTGTCGAGTTCTTCCTCTGTGACTATTCGATTTACTAAGCCGATGCGGTCGGCCTCTGCAGAATCTATTACATCAGCCATCAAAACCAATTCCTTAGCCCGATGTAAACCGATTTGTCTCGGCAATAGCCAAGAACCACCGAAATCAATAGATAGTCCTCTGCGTGCAAAAATCTCTGAAAATCTAGCTGTCTCCGAAGCGATGAGGATATCGCAACCTAATGCGAGATTCATACCAGCCCCTGCTGCTACACCTCTTATTTTCGCAATCACAGGATGCGGGATTTCATTAAGAGCCAAAACTGACTCACTGATCTGTCGCATATTCTTTATATGCACATGTTTTTTGCCAGAGTCTGCTTGACTTCCTTGTCCGCTAACGTCTGCTCCCGAACAAAAATTTCCTCCAGCGCCGGTGATCACAACAACTCTTACAGTTTCACTTCTAGATATTTCCCTACAAATTCTTCCAAAATCAGCAAACATTTGAGTTGTCATAGCATTCATCACATCGGGTCGGTTTATCGTAACTGTTGCCTGAGAGCCAATCTGTTCTACGTCAATACCCTCTGCGCCTTTTATATTTTGTTCCATAAACGGACACTATCCACTTCATATGCAATTCAACGAACGGAGCTTAGATAAGATTTATCTATGGATCTAGGAATGAGTGCAGACCAAGAAGCTATTAGGGACGTTTTCTCTAGTTTCTTTGTTGAACAAACCGGATCTGAAAGTGCTAGGAATTCAATGCCTTTAGGCTTTGACGTAAAAGCATGGAAACGTCTATCAGAAACCGGAGCACCCGGAATGGGGGTTTCACCGCCGACTGGTGGAGGCGCTTCATTATCCGACCTTGTAATTGTTGCTGAGGAAGCCGGGGCTCAAATTGCGCCTCTTCCTATTATTGATCATGTGGTGGCATCAAGAGTTTTGGAAAAGTTGGACTTACTAGAAGAAGAAGTTTTGACTGGAACTCTTATAGCTGGTCTGGTGCTAAGGCCAGTGGAAAACGGTGTAGCTAAATCAGTTCCGACAGGTGCTATAGCAAACAGATTAATCGCTTTAAATGAAGACAAACTGCTGCTCCTTGCTGATGAACCGCCTAACGAATCCTTACCAAATCATGGTGATCTTCCAATCGCCCATCGTGTAATAAGAAATGCGGACATCATTGCAGAAGGAGTAGAAGCTACTGAGCTTTTCGATAGAGCCTTGAACGAATGGAAAACTCTGATTTCAGCTTTTCTCGTTGGCATAACTCGCAGTTCGATCGAAATAACCGTTGAATACGTAAAAGATCGTCACCAATTTGGAAAACCAATTGGTAGTTTTCAATCTGTTCAGCATGGACTGGCAGATTTACCAGGTTTATGTGATGGAGCTCGCCTACTCGTAAACAAAGCAGCGTGGGCAGGAGACAAGGAAATAGACGGAGTAATAAATTTAACCGATAATGAAATCTCTGATTTCGCTACTCTCGCCTCTATGTCGCTGGTTTTTGCAGGGGAAACCTCAATACATGCAACAGATCGCGGCCTTCATTACCACGGAGGTTACGGTTTCTCAGAAGAATACGACATACAACTTTTTTACCGCAGAGCCAGAGCCTGGTCTCAAATTCTTAACAGTCCTTCAGAGGAATGTCTTAACCTAGCTGACCTTCTCCTAAAAGATAGCGGGGCTGAATAATGGATTTCGAACTCTCTGAAAAAGCAATTGATTTCCGATCTCAGGTTAAAAAATTCATCGAAAATAATCTGACTTCAGAAATAATTTCAAACATGCATAAAACAGGGACATTTAATGATAAAAGTTTTAATGAGGCTCTAGCTTCAGAAGGTTTGCTGGCAGGAGCGGTGCCAGGTTACGGAGATCGTGACCCAGTGGAGTTGTACCTTCTATTCAATGAACTCGAAAAAGCTGGTGCACCATATGACGGTCTAGCAGTAACAATGCTGGTTGCTGGAATCATCAATGCTGTTGGAACAGAATTTCACCATGAAGAGATTCTTAAAAAGTTACTTACTGGGAAACATAATTGTTGTCTTGGCTACAGCGAACCAGATTACGGGTCAGATGTTGCATCAATCACCACAAAAGCTGAGAAAGTCGGAGATAAGTGGATAATAAACGGACAAAAGATGTGGACAACTATGGCTCACGAGTCAGACTGGGTTCTTTTATTGACTCGGACTAATTCTGAGGTACCGAAACATAAAGGGATGACAATGTTCCTCGTTCCTATGGCCACTCCAGGAATTGAAATTCAACCTGTTCCTACTATGGCTTCAGAGAGAACCAATGCGACTTTCTATGACAATGTAGAAGTAGAAGACCAGTGGCGTTTAGGTGAAATAGATGATGGATGGTCAGTAATGGGAATTGCTTTAGCCTTGGAACGAGGTGTTATGGGAGGAACAAACCCTGCGGTGCCTCTTCTGAAACATGTACTCAACTGGGCTGAAACTACTCCTTCTAAAAACGAAAGCTTAATGATAAATAACAATCTCATGAGAGAACGAATAGCCCGCACAGCCATAATAAACCAGGTGGGACAATTACTAACTCTAAGAGCTGCGTGGATAGCCGCAACTGGAGGAATGCCAGGAGTTGAGGGTTCTATGGCAAAAATATATGCCTCTGAGGAATATCAGAAGGTGGTCGGCTGGTTCCAACAAATGGCAGGAGCTGAAGGGCTTTTAAGTTTTGGTGCAGAGGATGCAGCAGCATTTGGGTGGATTGACTATGACGCTCGTCATGCCCCAGTTACAACTATCTATGGGGGGACGAGTGAAATAAACCGAAATAACATTGCTGAAAGGCATCTTGGCCTTCCACGTAGTCGGTAAAACTAATTCAGAAAGCCTCAGATACCAAGTAGACTGGCATTAACCCGAGGATCCCTGCTTCCCGTTTTATTGCCGGTTGCAGCGCACTGAGGAGGAAAAATGAAAATTCTTATAGCTGATGCACTGCCAGAGGACAAAATTGAAGTCCTTCGTCAAAAGGGTTATGAATGCATTGTTGAACCTGACCTAACAGCTGAGCAGATTCCAGAGATGATCTCTGGCGTTGAAATTCTTGTAGTCAGAAGTACAAAAGTGATATCTGAGGTTTTTGAGAAGTCTGACTGTCTGGGACTTGTTGTCCGTTCAGGCGCTGGAATTAACACAATCGACTGTCAAGGAGCAGCTGACTCAGGAATTTATGTTTGCAATGTGCCTGGAACAAATTCAATCGCAGTAGCGGAATTGGCTATGGGTCTTATTATTTCAATCGATCGTCACATCCCATCTGCTACAGCTGACCTGAGAGAAAGTAAATGGAACAAAAAAATCTACAGCGATGCTGAAGGTCTATTTGGCAAAACTCTCGGAATTGTAGGTCTAGGTGAAATTGGTTTAGCACTAGCAGAAAGAGCTCGTTCTTTCGGAATGACTGTGCTTGCAAAAAAGGCTCAACGCAAGCCTGAGACCGAATCAAGAGTCCGCGCAAATGGCATTAAGCTCGTCGACACTCTTGAAGAATTAATTGCGGAATCTGATGTGATCTCAATGCATCTTCCGGGCGGTCCTGAAACAAAAAATTTCGTTAACAAAGATTTTCTTAAGCTGATGAAACCTAATTCAATCCTAATTAATACAAGTCGTGGAGAAGTTGTTGATGAAACTGCCTTGATTGCATCCATAAATGAAAAAAACATCAAAGCAGGTCTAGATGTTTTCTGCGATGAACCTACTACCAGCACTGGAGATTTTTTATCTGAGCTGGCTCAACATCCAAACGTTGTAGGCACACATCACATTGGCGCCTCTACACAACAAGCTCAAAATGCAACGGTAGAGGAAACAATACGAGTCATAGATGCATTTCGCGAAGGGAATGTAATTAACTGTGTGAACATGGCTAAAGAGCGTGTGGGGAGTTCAACACTGACAATCCGACATTATGACAAGGTCGGAGTTTTAGCTGAAGTGTTCGCGATTCTAAGAAAAGAAGAACTAAACGTAGAAACAATGGAAAACAAAATTTTTGAAGGTTCAAAAGCTGCACTAGCAATTATTGACGTTTCTGGTGACGTCTCAGAATCTGCACTTAAACAGCTAAGAGAAATAGATCATATAATTCACGTTCAATTAAGCAATCGCTAATCATGTCTAGGTTAAAAGGATTTCCAGGTCTTGTTGTCAAGTCTGATTGGGTGGAAGAAGTAACGACCGGACCATACGATTCTTACACTCCAGAACAAAGACAAATGATCACTTCTGAAAATCAATTGAGTTTTCTTAATATCACCAGATCATTAGAAGATCTACCCGTTGAAAAAAGAAATGATGTGGAAGGACTCTTAAATGATTGTAAAGAAGCAATGGAACGTCTTTACAAAGCTGACGTGTATCAGTCTTTTGATGAACCTTCTCTTTTTATTTACAGAATCGACATCCCCTACGATGGAAGCGTCCATTCACAAACAGGAATCGTGGGTCTAGTGCCAGTTGAAGATTCTGAAAGTGTTCAAATTCTTAAGCATGAAGAAGTCAGACCTCAGCGTTCTGATCTGATGTCACGTCATCTTGTAGCAGTTGGAGCTTCATCCAGTCCGATTTCTTTGACATATAAGAATAATGAACAACTAGATAAAGCAATAACT
>Ga0208277_1000087_pt1 | contig 49811 bp, 48 predicted proteins | sample ETNtaG_5_FD_185782 | JGI IMG/M metagenome (GOLD analysis project Ga0208277, IMG submission 185782) | Marine microbial and viral communities from oxygen minimum zone, Eastern Pacific Ocean - ETNP201406SV205 (SPAdes) (version 2) | ecosystem: Environmental > Aquatic > Marine > Oceanic ...
TGCTATGCAAAATCTAGTTAACACTTTAAATGGATTTATATGGAGCAATGCTCTTATCTTGTTAGCTCTTGGAGCAGGATTATTCTTTTCTATAAAAACAAAGTTTGTGCAGATCAGATTATTCAAAGAAATGATACGCCTTTTAATGTCAGGCACAAGCTCAAAGCTAGGCATATCCCCTTTTCAAGCTTTATCTGTATCTCTTTCAGGAAGAGTTGGAACTGGAAATATAGCGGGAGTTGCAGCTGCTATTGGATTTGGAGGTCCTGGCGCCATTTTTTGGATGTGGATCGTGGCTTTTTTTGGTGCGTCTACTGCATATATCGAATCCACTCTTGGGCAAATATTTAAAGAGGAAAGTGAAGGTCAATATAGAGGTGGTCCTGCATACTATATTGAAAAAGCGATGGGTGCAAAATGGTATGCTTTATTTTTTGCTGTAGCCACAATAATAGCAACAGGAATTCTCTTGCCAGGTGTTCAAGCCAATAGTATTGGAAATGCAGCAGAACTTGCCCTTGGTGGAGGTGAAATTGTTGATACAGTTTTTGGTCCATTGAGCTCAACAAAAATAACTACATCAATATTTGTACTAATATTGCTCGCTTTTATCATATTTGGTGGAGTTAAAAGAATTGCAAGCTTCACTCAAGTCGTCGTACCATTTATGGCGCTTGCCTACATAGTAATTTCACTTTCAATTATAGGTTTAAATATAAATCGTCTGCCTGAAATTATCACATTGATTATAAATGATGCATTTACACCTATGGCTGGATTTGGTGCTGCTATTGGTTGGGGTGTTAGAAGAGGAATATATTCAAATGAAGCAGGACAAGGTACAGGACCTCATGCAGCTGCAGCGGCAGAAGTTTCTCATCCGGCTCAACAAGGTCTTGTTCAAGCCTTTTCTGTATACATTGACACACTATTTGTTTGCACAGCTACTGCATTTATGATCCTAATAACTGGCTCTTATAATGTTCATGGGAAAGGTTCAGATTTTATAATTCAAAATATAAATTCTACGGTTGATGCAAATAGTCCTGCATTCACACAATACGCATTAGAGGCAACTATTCCCGGAATGGGAGCCCCGTTTATTGCAGTCGCTCTATTCTTTTTTGCCTTTACAACCATCCTCGCCTATTACTATATAGCTGAAACTAATATCGCTTACCTTAGAAGGTCATTTAAACTTCCCGGAGATATGACAATTCTGAAATTATTTATGCTGGGTTCAGTATTTTATGGTTCTGTCAAAACAGCAAGTGTTGCATGGGGGCTTGGAGATGTTGGTGTTGGTATTATGGCATGGCTCAATATTATCGGAATTTTAATTATTTTCTTCATGTCCAAACCCGCAATAAAAGCTCTTGAAGACTATGAGTCACAGAAAAGCAAAGGTGTTAAAGAATATACATTCGACCCGAATTCACTTCAAATAAACAATGCAATATTCTGGGAGAACAGAAAGAGAAATTCTGATTAAATCGGCTTAATGAATGATTCTATCTGATTTTTTTCCAGAATCTGATTAAATTCATCTGCAAGCCTTTCACAAGAGCTTACTACTTTTTTCCAATTTTTAATTCTTTGTTGATTAGATAATCTTGTAAAATCTGACCTATCAGGTACTTTCGATAATGGAAGTTCACTTATAAATTTATGAGATGGGCATATCATTATAGTACGTTGATGATCCATGGGGTTTGAATGCCTCGAAACAATAGATCTATCAAACCATCCTGGTGCGATTAAATCAAAAAAATGCGGATACAAAACAAAACCATCTTTTTCAACAGGAGAATAATCAAAATGATAATCAACTATTCCGCCATCTCTGTATACTTCTTTAGGTGAGCCCAATATTTTCTTTACACCCTCTAGATATATGGGTATCGAGCTTGATGCAACAACAACATCTTTTATATTTCCTTCAGTTAATTCTATATATTTTGTTTTTAATTTGTTTTCTTTATCTATGATAATTTTATTGTTACTGCTCGTGAATAATACTCTAGAAAAAAAATAATCTAAATTTTTTCTATTAGTAAGATTCGCTAAAAATGTTAGTAATAAACCAAACAATAAAACCGGATTATTTTCAGTTTTAAGAATATGATGTGATTGAGCTGTAACAATATTAGTCTCAAAAACAGCATGGTTGATTACATCTTTTATTGCTGAAGGTGGGCAAATATAATCAAACATCTCTCTGAGTTGATTGCTAAATTTTTTCTTCGTATATTTACTAGGAAAATATTGGTTTATGTAACCATCTTCGAAATTATGTATCGCTTTAATAGGATCTTTTTGTGCGTAACAGATAAATCTCCATGAGCTTATAGATGAAGAAATCAATTGAACAGGTCCCTCTAGATTAGGGACGATCTTATCAAGAATTAATCGGTCAAGATGACTAAGAACTAGCCATTTTGGTCCTCCTGATGCACCCATAATTGTTTTTATTTTAGTGAGATCAAAACCATGATCTTTTATTTCCTTATATGCCGATGGCCCAGCTTTTATCACTAAAGATTCTAACTTCCTCAAATATATATCTCTAAATTGATTTTACCGATCATTCAAATGGATTTTTTCTTATTATTGTATGCTCTCGGTCAGGTCCTGTTGAAACGATATCGACAGGCACGCTGACCATATCTTCTATAGCTTTTATGTATTCCTTTGCATTTTCAGGTAATTCGTCATATTTTTTAAGACCCTCAGTGGATTCATCCCAGCCATCAAACTCTTCATAAATCGGTTTGCATTTATCCAATTCAGAGATATTAAGGGGGAATTTTTTTATATGATCATTGTTGTAATTATAACCCGTACAAATTTTTATTTTTTCTAACCCGTCGAGTACATCTAGTTTCGTGAGACATAATCCGGTTATACTGCTATTTAGGATCGATCGTTTTAATGCTATTACATCTAACCAACCGCATCTCCTTGGTCTACCGGTAGTGGCACCAAACTCAACCCCAACCTTACCGAGATGCTTTCCATTAGCATCATTAAGTTCTGTTGGAAATGGCCCCGAACCAACTCTCGTGGTATAAGCCTTTACTATACCTAAAATATAATCCAGCCGTTTTGGCCCAATCCCAGTTCCAGTGCTGGCTGAGGCAGAAACAGTATTTGATGATGTTACGTATGGATAAGTACCATGATCAATATCTAAAAATACACCTTGAGCGCCCTCAAAAAGAATATTTTTATTTTCAGATTGATATAAATCTAGTGTCTCCGAAATATCCGATATTAAAGGTAAGATAATTTCTCTTTGTTTAAGCAGTCGATCATAGATATCACTGACAGACTGCTCTGATTCATTGAAAAAGTTTTTTAGAAGAAAATTGTGATAATTTAATACCTCAGTCAACTTATCTAACAGAGAATTTTCCTGAATTAAATCTGACATTCTTATTGCTCTTCTGGCTACTTTATCTTCATATACTGGTCCAATTCCTCTGCCAGTAGTTCCAATTGCAGATTTACCTAATTTCTTCTCCTTGGCAATATCGAGCGCCTCATGAGAAGGTAAGATAATAGGGCAACCTGCACTGATTTTGAGACGATCATAAACTGGCACTCCATTTTTTATTAGCTCATCGGCTTCTTTTATGAGGGCATCTAGAGATATAACTACTCCGTTTCCTATTAGACAGGTAACATGATTATGAAGAATACCTGATGGTATTAGATGAAGGACAGTTTTTTTTCCATCTATAACTAAAGTGTGCCCAGCATTATGTCCACCTTGGAACCTTGAAACCGCTGCGACATCCTCCGTTAACAGATCTACTATTTTACCCTTCCCTTCATCACCCCATTGCGAACCAATAACAACAACATTTTTACTCATTTTGCTTCCTAGAATTAAGAAATTAAGTTACTAAAACCAATAATAACACACCAAATGTCATTGATATAAAACCAAGTATTCGAAGATTATTCGTATTTAATTTTGACATGCTACTTACGAAGTTTTTGTATTTACTGGGACTAATAAAAGGAATTAAACCTTCAATAATAAACAAGATTGATATGACAGTTAATATTTCCTGCCATATCATATTCTTATTTCCTCTATACCGAGATACTACAAGAAGGATTTAATCTATTTTCGATTTATTGAGATACTGGAAAAATTCATTGTCTGGATCTATAACCATTATGTCATTTGAATTACCAATTGAATTTCGATAAGCATCTATACTTCTATAAAAAGCATAGAATTCAGGATCTTGATTATAGGCATTCGCATATATTTCTGCAGCCTTCGCATCTCCTGTTCCCCTTATAATCTCGGAATCTTTATTTGCATTAGCCAAAATGATTGTTCTTTCTTTATCTGCCGTTGATTTTTTTTCTTCAGATACTTCCATACCTTGAGCTCTTCGTTCGGCAGCGATTCTTCCTCTTTCTTCTCTCATTTGCTGATAAACTGAATTTCTTACATCATCAGGAAATTCAACTTGCTTGACCCTTACATCGACAAGCTCAACACCAAGTCCTTCTGCGGTAGTTGTAGCATTAGCTAACATATCCCTCATTAATTCTGCACGCTCCACAGATATTGCTTCTTGCACTGTTCTTTTTCCGAATTCAGTAACGATCGCATTTTTAATAATTTCAGATATTCTGTCGTTAGCAACCCTGAAAGACCCACCAGTAGATATGTAAAAATCAACTGTATCTATAATTCTCCATTTAACAAAAGAATCAACATCCATAGCCAATCTTTCAGCAGTGAAGATTCTTTCAGGACGCTCGTTTATAGTCATTATCCTTTTTGGAAATTTTCTAATAGTCTGATAGAAAGGAATTTTAAAATGAAGCCCAGGCTCATAATCAGATTTAATAACCTCACCAACCTGAAGCTTTATAGCTAGCTCTCTTTCATTCACTGTAAAAGCAGTTAAATTAAGTATCACCAAAGAAAAAATAACCAATACTGCAGCAGATCTCATGTTCATTGACGTTGCCTCCTTTCACGATTTCGCTGTTCATCTGTTGTGTTACTTACCCCTCCTTGAGGAGATGCATTTTGAGAATTAGAGTTATTATTGGAACTGTTCCCCTGATTCATTAACTTATCAATTGGGAGGTACAAAAGATTACCACTTCCCTGTGAATCCAAAATAACCTTGTTTGAGTTTTTGTAAACCTCTTCTACTGCGTCGAGATAAAGTCTATCTCGAGTTACTTTTGGTGCTTTCTCATACTCTTTGAGTAAAGCTAGGAACCTATTAGCTTGACCCTCAGCATCTGCGATCACTCTATCACGATAAGCTTCTGCATCTTGAAGGATTCTTGTCGCAGCACCCCTGGCACGAGGTATTAAATCTTGAGCATACTTTTCTGCCTCTAAAATAAATCTATCGCTATCATTTCTAGCTTTTTGTGTATCATCAACTGCATCTTGAACAGCTCTTGGGTAATCGAGTTTTTCAAGGTTTATAGACGTAACAGTCATACCAGCCTTATATGCATCTAGAGTACTCTGAAGAACAACCTGTGTTTTTGGTCCAATCTCATCACGTCTTTCATTTACAAGAACTTCTAGCGAGCTCGTACCAACTACTTCTCTTAATGCGCTCTCTGTGAGGTCTTCAAGTGTTCCTTCGGGATTAATTACCTCAAAGCTATATTGAACTGGATCATCTCTCAAATACTGAACAACCATCTGGACAAATACATATTGTTCATCGGCTGTTAAAATTTCAGTACTAAATCCATAATTAGTAACAATACCAGTATTCACTATATCAACAGACTCAATTGGATATGGAATGTGCCAATGCAAACCCGGATATGTTGTTTCAGTGTAAGCTCCAAAACGTTGCACAACTCCTCTTTCTGCCTGGTCGACACGATATAATCCTGTGAAAGCCCATGCAATCAACAAAAAAATCAGAACAAATGATAAGCCTGAATTACCACTTGGTATTTTAGTGACATTACCGTTCTTTTTTTTGCCTCCTAAAATAGCATTAATCTTTTTTTGCCAACCTTCGATGATTTTATCCAAATCATCGGGTTGATTATTTCCACCTTTCCAAGGATCTTGACCATTTCCTGAATCATTCCAACTCATATTTAATCTCACATTTATTTTATTTATTATATCTTACTGAAATTATTTTTACTTATACGTTCTTTTTTTAAAAAACTATATATGTCTTCTTTTTTTATTTCTAAAATTAAGCTCCAACTCCCATCCTCTTGAATATTTTCTGTTTTAACGGCCCCCATCTGAAATAACTTAGCTCTTTGTCGTCCCTGATTATTATGAAGCTTTATTTCTCCTAAGATAACATTTTTTTTTAAAAAATTAGCTAAAACCGAATTAAGTTTTTCTATTCCTTGACCAGTTTTTGCTGACAACCAAACCGATCGTTCATGTTCGTTATTAGGAGCTTCGAAAATATCAGCAACTTTATTTTTATCTATCTTGTTATAAACCCTTATTTGAGGAACATTGCTCGCATCTAACTGACCCAATATCCTATTTACTTGCCCTATTCTTTCTAACCTATCAGGATCAGAAGCGTCAATTGTATGGAGTATTAAATCCGCTTCTTTCGCTTCCTGAAGTGTTGCTTTGAATGCCGCAACTAAATCATGAGGTAAATCCCTTATAAATCCAACAGTATCGGATAAAATAATGGGGCCAGCATTTTTGATATCAAGTCTTCTCATTACTGGATCTAAAGTTGCAAAGAGCTGATCTTTTACAAATTCAGATGATCCAGTAAGCTGATTAAATAATGTTGACTTGCCAGCATTAGTGTAGCCAACAATAGCAACTGTTGGAATGCCAGCGCGTGAGCGATTCTTTCGATTCATTTTCCTTCTTTTGTCAACTCGGTCAAGACGAGCTTTGAGTTGCTTTATTCTCTTGTTGATAAGTCTTCTATCGGTTTCAAGTTGCGTTTCACCAGGGCCTCTTAATCCAATCCCACCTTTCTGCCTCTCAAGATGAGTCCATCCTCTTATCAGTCTTGTAGATATATGGCGGAGTTGCGCCAGCTCTACTTGCAGTTTCCCTTCAAAGCTTCTAGCTCGTTGGGCGAATATATCGAGAATAAGTCCAGTCCTATCAATAACTCTACAGCTTAGTTTTTTTTCTATATTTTTTTCTTGGCTAGGAGATAATTTGGTATTAAAAATAATTAGATCAGATTTGTTTTCAATAAGACTGGCTTGCAGTTCCTCAATTTTTCCTTTTCCTATTAGATATTTAGCATTTGGATAACGAAATCTAGCATTAATTTCACCCACCAAATTTGCTCCAGATGCTATAGAGAGTTCCATAAACTCATTATCTTCTCTGTTATCTGTATCACTAGTGCTAGAAAAATAAATTAGAGTTGCTCTTTCACCAATTTTTTTACGATCAAACAATATAAAAACCTATATCATCAATTTAATTTGACTGAGAATATTATTATTTTGAGAGTCAATTTTAGTTATATTTTCCATATTATTAAGCCATGTATATTGCCTCTTTGCTAATTGTCTGGTGGCTATTTGAGCCAAATCCGTTGCTTTCTCAAGACTTATCTCATTATCCAGATATTGCCATATTTGACGATAACCAACAGAACGCATTGATGGATGTCGTGCTGTTAGTTTTTTTCTTTTCATTAACTCACTCACCTCATCAACAAAACCATTATTTATCATTTTTATGAATCTTTGATTAATTTTCTTGTATAAATCTTCTCTTGTGATGTGATTCTTAACAAAAACTTGAAATTCAAATTCTCGTTTATTTTTTTTCTTAGTTTGTAGTTCAGATATCTTCTTACCTGTAAGTTCATAGACCTCTAATGCTCTTTGAATTCTTTGCTTATCATTGCAATTTATTTTTTCTGCTGCTGTTGGATCTATATTTTTGAGCTTTAAATGCATCTTTTTCCACCCAATCTCCTCAGCTTCTTTTTCTATATCTGTTCTTATTTTTTTATCACTTTTGGGTAAATCAGCAATTCCATTTATTAACGCATGGAAATAAAGCATTGTGCCGCCAACAAGAAGAGGAATTCGATTTTTATTGAGTGATTTTTTGATCTGATGAGATGCATCGAATAAAAAATCACCAACTGAATATGTGTCTTCAGGGTTACATATATCAATGAGAAAATGTGGATGCTTATTCAAAATCTCTTTTGATGGTTTTGCAGTCCCTATATCCATGCCTCTGTATATTTGAGCAGAATCAACATTTATAATGTCAATTGGAAACATTGAAGCTATCTTAAGGGCTAAATCTGTTTTACCTATTGCAGTTGGACCAATAAGACAGATTATGGTTGGAGATTTTTTCATCTTTAAGGTCAAATTATCTTTTTACTGATAAAGGGGTATTTGTAATGATTGCCCAATCCTAATGGTACTTCCAGAGATTCCATTGAAGTTTTTGATTAAAGATAATTTAACATTATATAGCTCCGCGATTTCGCTTAGTGTATCTCCTCTTTTTACAATATATGAGATTATCTGAGTATCGGAATTAATATTGTTAGAAAGTATGGTGTCTTGTGGGGGATTTATCAAAAAATAATTTCTTGCGCCCTGAAAAATAGCTTCTGCTAATCTATCTTGAAACCTTCTTGTATTTAATTTTGCCTCTTCACCAGGATTAGAAATGAAAGTGGTTTCAATCAAAACGGATGGGACATCAGGAGACTTGAGAACTAGAAAACCAGCTTCTTGAACTTTTTTCTTCCTTATTGATACGGCCTTTGATAGCTGATTAAGTATTATCGCTCCAACTTCCTTGCTCGCTTCCATGGAAGAATTTTGTGATAAATCAGTTAGCAAAGAAATTGCATCCTTATCCATACCCGCAATGTCAACTTCTCCTATTGTACTACCTTCATTTTGCCCTTTAGCCAGAATCTTTGATGCTTCATCACTGGCACCTTTAAGAGATAATGTATAAACCGACGCGCCCTTCACTCTGGAATTATTTAAAGCATCGGCATGTATTGATAAGAATAGATCTGCATTATATTCTCTCGCAATTTCCATTCTTTCTCTTAAGGGAATAAAGGTATTATCATTCCTGGAAAGGATAGCTTGCATATCAATTGTTTTATTAAAATAATCTGCAAGTTTAAGACTTATCTCAAGAACAACGTTACTCTCTCTTGTGCCATTAGGTCCAATTGCACCTGGATCCTTGCCTCCATGACCTGGATCAATCACTACAATTATTTTTCTACCTTGACTCTTTTTGGGAGAAATATTATTTCTTTCTGCTAATGAATTGAATTTTTCTAGATCAATTACCAATCTATGGTCTGATTTTCCCGACTTTGGAAGAGTGAAATATTTATGTTTTATCCTTCCATCTAAATCAAAAACAATTCTTAATATTTTTCCTCGATTTGAAAATCGTATACCTCTGACCAGTTTTCCTGTGAGTTTTGATGATTTAAAATTATTAGCAAGTTTTGCATTACTAATATCAACAACAACTCGCTCAGGATTCTGAAGATGAAAAACTTTACTGGACGGCGCCTTTTGAATATCAATAACTATCCTTGATGACTCAGCAGACTCAGAAATCCGTATATCTTTTACAAGATTATCTGCTAAGGTGATCTCACAAAAAATTAGAACAATAAAAAAAGCTCCAATTATTATCTTTTTGCCGGATTTGATCATAAAAACTTATATCTTAATGTTGAATTTTTTTCTTCAATATTTCGAGAAAGCTCTCTCCATTTGAAGATAAAGATTTTATTTTGATATTTCTTCCTGTCTCGATAAAATCAAATACAAATTCTATATCTGACTTATTTTTAACAATCGGAGCTCTTTGAGGCCATTCCACTATAATCATTCCATCTTCAAATAAATCATTCCAACCCAAAAATTCAAGTTCGCTTTGATCGTTAATTCTATATAAATCAATGTGAAATATTTTACCACGTTCAAACTCATAAGGTTCTATCAGAGTGTATGTCGGACTTGGGACATTTCCTTTATATCCCAAGCTTCTCAGAAGGGATCTGACGAGAGTTGTTTTCCCAGCTCCCATTTCACCTATCAGAGAAACTATCAGCCCAATATAATCATGGGGTATTGAATCAGCAATAGCATGACCTAAATTTTGGGTTGAATATTCATCCTTTAAATATAACTCAATTTCCACTAATTTACACAACCTCTAATTTCATCAATAATATCTCCTGCCAATAATCCTCTTTCACCATCCTTAGAAGCTAAATCACCAGCTTTTGCATGAATTTCAACAGCAACTGAACTCGCCTCAAATAATGACAATCCTTGCCCTATCATAGCCGAAACAATCCCAGCTAAAACATCACCCGATCCTGCAGTTGCCATACCGGGATTTCCTTTTAGGCATATATTGGGTGGATTTTCATCATGACCAATCATCGTATTATGACCTTTTAAAATGATAACTCCACCAAATTTATTCGAGATTTTTTTTAATGATAATTGTCTATTTTCTTGAATATTCTTAGAAGATGTATTCAACAGTTCACCGGCTTCACCAGGATGAGGTGTTAGAACCCAATTATCTTGTTTCAAATTTTTTGCCTTTACAAATACTAAACCATCTGCATCAATTACTTTAGGTTGCGGATATTTGATAATAAAATCAAATATATCAGACGCCCACTTATCTTTTCCCAATCCTGGACCTAAAACAAGAACATCCAAATTATTCATGATCGATTCAACCTCTAGAATATTATCTATAAAATTTAGTATCAATTCAGATCTTGGGTTATCAATCAACTCCCTATGCGATGAATGCATAAAAATACTCACTTTTCCTGCACCAGATCTAAGCGCTGCCTCACCAGCAAGAAGAGAGGCGCCGTGCATACCTTTTCCACTGCCGAATATACCGATATGGCCAAAATCTCCTTTATGAGAACTCAGAGACCTTCTCTGAAGAAAATTAAAGACATAATCTCGATCAATTATATTTAAATCGCAATTATCAAGAAATTCATTACGATGAGGAAGACCAAGATCACTATACTTTATAACACCAGAATAATTAGCCCCCTCGCCTAAGAAAAAGCAGAGCTTTTTAAACATAAATGTAATTGTCATTTCAGCATTTAATGCTTGGCCCATTACTCTTCCATCATCTGGATTAATGCCACTGGGAATATCCAGTGAAATAATAGAAAGATCTTTATTATTAAGAGTGTTTATTATTTCTTGAATTGATGGATTGATTTCCCTATTTAAACCGATACCAAAAATCGCATCAATAATGATGCCTTGATTAATTTTCTCATAATCATTCTTTTGATAGATAATTAATTTATCTCTATGTTTATATTGAACTTTTTTTAAATCTTTATAAGCTTTTAGTGCGTTACCTTTGAAAAGATCTACAGGAAAAAGAAAAAAGATAGATACTTTCATATCCTTCTCTATAGCTAATCTTGCTATGATCATTCCGTCTCCTGCATTATTTCCAAGGCCACATAAAATATTCCAATTTTTTTCATTAGGAAAATTTTTTAATATCTCTTGGAAAGCAAATTTACCTGCTTTCTCCATGAGAGAATAACCTTCACAATCAAGGGTGTTGAATAAGGTATTTTCGTAACTTTTTATTTTATGAGATGAAAAAACTTTTTTTGCTAGGCTTAGTGAAATATTATTATTCATGGATTCATTATATTTGCATCATTGAACCTCAATCAATATGAAACTAAAAACATTAGCTCAAAATGATGACTTGATCAGTAAGATTGAAAAATGGTCACACGAATTAGGTTTCCAAGAAATTGGATTCTCGGATATTGATTTGTCAACGGCTGAAAAGAAACTAAAAGAATGGATTGAAAGGAAGTTTCATGGAGAGATGCATTACATGGAAAAACACGGCAAAAAAAGAAGTAGGCCGAACCTTCTATTACCAGGAACTTTAAGTATTATTTCTGTTCGAATGAATTATCTTTCAGTATCAAATCATATAAATAAAAAAACACTTGATCATCCTACTAAAGGCTATATATCAAGATATGCACTTGGACGAGACTACCATAAAGTTTTAAGAAAAAGACTCAAAAAATTAGGCATGAAAATTTCTAATGAGATCTCATCTTCTGGGTTTCGTGCATTTGTGGATAGTGCCCCTGTTCTTGAAAAACCAATTGCAGAAAAAGCAGGCTTGGGCTGGATAGGGAAAAATACAAATCTTATAGATAAGCAATCAGGTTCATTTTTTTTTCTTGGTGAAATTTATACTGACATTTTACTACCTTCTGATTCTAGCTCAAAAAATCACTGTGGATCATGCACTGCGTGTATTGATGTATGTCCTACAGGAGCTATCATTGAACCATATGTGTTGGATGCAAGAAAATGTATTTCTTACCTTACAATCGAGCTAAAAGGCACTATCCCTGTTCAATTTAGAAAAAAAATTGGAAATAGAATCTATGGGTGTGACGACTGTCAAATATTTTGCCCTTGGAATAAATTTGCAAAGAAAACAGAACTTGGAGATTTTCAATCAAGATTTAATTTTGATTCATTGGATCTAGTCGATGCTTTTTTATGGAGCAAGGATATTTGGCTTAAAAAAACCGAAGGGTCAGCTATGAGAAGAATCGGATATGATCAATGGTTAAGAAATTTAGCTGTGGCATTGGGAAACGCAGAAAAAAACGATCGTGTTATTAAAGCATTAATTTCAAGAAAAAAGTACAATTCTGAGGTTGTAAGAGAACATGTTGAATGGGCACTTAATCAACACAATTAGTCTCCTTTTTGATCAACTAGAATATTATCAATCAATCTGACCTTATCAATTACCCCACTTGCCAAGATGATGAGATTGTTGCGATTGGTGGTTTTTTTTAAACTAAATTTCTCTCTTATGGAAAAATAATCAACTAAAAACCCATTCTTTTCGAGCTCCTTCTTTCCAAAACATTCGATAAAGTCAAAATTTTTATTTCCTTTGTTAATTAATTTCTTTGATTCGCATAGCACCGAATATAATGACTTAGCTTTTAATCTTGAAGATTTCGATAAAAATTGATTTCGTGAGCTCATCGCAAGGCCATCCTCTTCACGAATTATCTCTCCACCTATTATTTTGATATCCAAAGATAAATCAGCAACCATTTGTTGTAGAATAATTTTTTGTTGGTAATCCTTATTACCAAATATCGATATATCTGGTCTTATAATATTAAATAACCTCAATACCACTGAAGCCACTCCATCAAAATGACCGTACCTCACTTTTCCGCATAACTTTGAAGATAATTCCGGGAGGGAAATTTTTACTATTTGCTCTTGTGAGGGATAGATTTCATTTACTTCTGGGGCAAATACAAAGCTTACCCCCTTGTTTTTTAATTGTGAGAAATCAGATTCTATGGTCCTTGGATAAGTATCATAATCTTCACCCTCTAGGAATTGAGTTGGATTAATGAATATTGAAACAACAACACAATCAGAATAATTTTTTGCAATATCAATCAGGCTCAAATGACCATCATGAAGATTTCCCATTGTAGGAATAAATGCAATTTTTTTTTGCTTGTTTTTTTGCGCTCTGAGTCTTTTTCGCAACTGTGTTTTATCTGTAATAACTTCCAAGTTTAACTCATTTTTAGTTTATTACGAAAAGCAGTGCTCTGAAGCAGGATAATCTAAATTTTTTACAGCCTGAACATATGCTTCAATTGCCATTATTGGTGAATCATTTCCAATCATAAAATTTTTAACGAATCTTGGGGTGGTTCCCTGAGTAATACCCAAAATATCATATAAAACTAATATTTGACCATCAACATTAGGGCCGGCACCAATACCGATAACTGGAATATCTAACTCTTCTTTTATTGAATTACCTAGCTCGTTAGGCACACACTCCAAAAGAACGATATCTGCACCTGCATTTTGAAGTGAAATAGCGTTTTTTAACATTTTTTGTGATTCATTTTCGTTTCTTCCTTGAACTCTAAAACCACCTATTTTGTGAACTGATTGTGGCTTTAATCCTAAATGTGCACAAACCGCAATATCATGTCTAGCAAGGTGTTCTACAATCGAAATTTGATCTTCACCACCCTCAAGTTTAATCATCATTGCTCCGCCCTCTTGCATTAATCGCACAGCATTTTCGAGGGCTTGGTTAGGATCTGAATAACTCATAAAAGGCATATCCGCAACAAGAAAAGCCCTACTCAAGCCTCTTGAAACATTTCTACAGTGATAAATAACGTCATCGACAGTAACCGGAACAGTAGTATCATGACCCTGGATTACCATGCCTAATGAATCACCAACAAGAACAATATCAACGCCGGCTTTATCTACAAGCAAAGAAAAACTAGCATCGTACGCAGTTAAGCAAGCAATTGGTTCGCCATTAATCTTCATTTTTTTTAGAGAAGCAACATTAATTGGTGGTTCTGCCATTCTTCTCTGTTCTAATTGTGTATACATTAACTCGTACTCTTGTGAAATTAAGAAAACCCTACTACAGAAAGCGGATTAAAGAAATGCCTTCCAACCCTTATTTCATTTATCTGTTCAAGTAATTGTTGGTATTCATTTTCATTGTTTATTGGATCAATTGAGGCTGTATTAACTATTAAAAGCGGGCCATCGTTATATGCATGATAATGACTGGCGAAAGTTTCTGTAATATTCACCAGATAGTTACGATCTATAGATCTCTCACTCTGAATGTTACGTTGCGCAATCCTCTCCAAAAGAATATCTGGAGTTGCTTGAAGATATATAACTAAGTCGGGTATCGATTTCTCAATATCCATATTCTCATAAACCTTCTCATACAATTCCATCTCACTTACATCAAGATTAACAGACGCGAATAATCTATCTTTCTCAATATGGAAATCAGCAATGTAAGTTGAAGAAAATAAATCCGACTGTCTTAATATTTCAAGTTGTTTTGCTCGCTGAAAAAGACAAAAGAGTTGCGCTGGAAGTGCTCCTCGACCACCCTTATAGAAACGATCAAGAAATGGATTATTATCTATCTCCTCAAGAATTAGAGAGCCAGAATAACTATCAGCTAATTTTTTAGCAAGGCTGGTTTTACCCACACCAATAGGTCCTTCAACTACAATAAAGCGTGAAACATCATCAGCTATTAAATCAAAATCATTCATCGTTTATAATTTTCTTTACATCAAGATTGAACTTTTTCCTCTTCTCAAGCAAGTCTACAACATTTTTTTGGTCTGTCACTATAAGATCGGGGGCAATTTCAGCTAATGGCATCAGAACGAAGTCTCGATTTTGAATTTCTGGATGAGGTAAAGTTAGGGCATTATTATTTATTACCAAATTACTGTATATCAATATGTCTAAATCTATTGTTCTTGGACCCCATCTAATCTCATCTCGATTTCTTTTTTGCTTTTTTTCTATTTTCTGAAGCTCATTAAGTAATTCATGGGGGTTTAATTGAGTTAAAATCGCGAAAACTGCATTAATGAAATCTGGCTGATCTTCTGGACCAAGCGGTGAAGAGCTATATAAACTCGATGATAAAATAAATTGAGTATTTTTTATTTTTTTAAGCCCCTCAATGGAACGATGTATTTGGTCGATAGGTTTATCTAGATTGCTTCCAGCACCGATATAAGCAATTTTCCAATAAGAGTTATATTTTTTCATATTAATTTTTGATGCTTTTTCTCTTTTGTATTCACGGTTAAATCTAATTGAATATTTGTCCAAAATTTTGCAATATTTTCTTCTACTTCACCATTTTTTGCTCTAATTATCATAAAATCATAAGCAGCTCTAAATGCTCTTTGCCTCAGTAAAAATTTTGCATTTTTGCGGTTTATTTTCATCATCCTTGGCTGCATCGCGAGCATATCAATCATGAGACTTGAAAATCTTCTTGGTATTGAGATATTTTCTTTATGATCATTTAATATTTTGATAGAGCTGAGAACAATTGCCCTCTGTTCTGAGCATCTTTTTCTTTTTTTAACTACCGCAGAATATTTAATAATCGAAGGCCAGAAAAATATACCTAATAGAAACATCGGGCTGATTGGCTTTTGTTCTTTATAACGACAATCCGTATCTTTTAATGCAGAGATAATCATCTGATTTAATGAGTGATTATTCTTTAATTCTTTCTCAAGATTAGGAAAAATTTCCTTTAAGAGGCCAAAATCGATCATCTGGAGATATGTTTTTTCCGCAAACCCGCCCATAAAAAGCTTTATAAATTCATCGAAAATTCTAGCTGACGGCACATTTCTTAGGAGATTGGAGTGATTTAAAATAGCCTTTCTAAGTGCTTCACTTAATGAAAATCCTAATTTAGCGGAAAATCTAACAGCCCTGATCATTCTTACTGGATCTTCTCGAATCCTATCAACATCATTTCCTATTAGAACTAATTTTTTTGAATGTATATCTTGAATACTATCGACAAAATCAAAGATCCTTTTCTTTAAAACATCATAATAGATAGCATTGCATCTAAAATCCCTTCTTAGAACATCTTCTTCAATTGTGCCATATTCATTGTCACGAATTAATCGCCCATCTTGATCTCTCAAGATCTTTTTATTGAAATTTGAAGAGGATCTAAACGTTGCAACTTCAATTATTTCATTACCATATCTTATGTGCGCTAATCTAAATCGCCTCCCAATTAATTTGCTATTTTTGAACAACCGCTTGATTTGTTGTGGTTGCGCATCAGTTGCAACATCAAAATCTTTTGGTCGAATATCTAAAATGAGATCTCTTATGCACCCCCCAACCAGAAAAGCTTTATAGCCTGATTGATCTAGTTTTTTGATTACTTTTATTGCACTTTTTGAGATTATTTTCTCATTAATATCGAGTGACGATACTTTGATTTTATTAGGTGTCATGTATTTGATAATGATTGGCTTATAATTTTATATATTTGAACTAAAAACGATTTATTTAATATATAGATAAGGCATCGTTTTTAACATAGAGATCAGATATTTTTTTCAAATTATAAGTTATACTAGTGACATATGTCTCTTAATAGGAAATCGTAGCATGCTAAATAGACTGATACATCATGCAAAGAAGGTTTTACCTATAATTCTTCTCATAGTTGCTATTTTATGGTTTTCGGGAGATTTTATAATGAGGTCTCTGCCTCAAAATATAAGTCAAAACATAGAAATTAATATAATTGACCCCTTAAAAAAAATAACGACTAGCTGCTCTAGTCTCGATGAAGAAATCAAAAAAGATCAAGAGTGTCGTTGGAGCTTGAGCTGTAGATTATCAAGAAATGAGCAAGTTGCTTATGAGGAAAGAAAAATTAATTTTGAAAAGTTTTGTAAAACTGAATAATTTTAATCCAAATAATGTCAAATGTAAGCTTAAAAAGACGCTTTATATCAATCACTTATGACGCATTACTATTACTTTCACTGGTATTTTTAGGAACAATACCCTTTATTGCATTGAGGGCTGGAGAGGCTGTTGAAAGCAGCTCTCTAAGTTACAAAGTAACCCTTGTTTTAATAGCTTATTTCTTTTTTGTTGGTTTTTGGTTTTTGTCTGGAAGGACTCTAGGAATGCAATCTTGGAGCCTTAGACTGATTAATTATGACAACACAAAGCCAAGTTTTATGTCCTGTACGATAAGATTTATATCATCCATAATTTCATGGATCCCAGCTGGTATGGGTTTTTGGTGGCAAATAATTGATAAAGAAAATCTGACTTGGCATGATAGAATCTCAAAGACCAAATTACATTTAGAAGAAAAAAAATAACTACCTGTATCGAATTCTTTTTAACCTTAAAATTGTAAATAAAAATAGTAGCAACGGCGGTGTCCAGGCAGTAATAATTGAATTAAACCCATATACTTGACCATAGTTAAATATCAGCTCTCTCAATAGAAAATACACTAGCCCAATGATCAAACCAACCGTCAAGCGAGTGCCAGTTCCAACTGAACGAAGAGATGAGTATACAAATGATAATGCCAGTATTGGCATTGTTAATATTGTTAATAGAGAAGAGATTCTCGACCATAATTCAACTTCATATCTATTTGAAGAAAGATCGTTTTTATTTAGGTAATCAACATAGCCTATAAGCTCTCTTATCGATAAACTAATTGGCTTAACTAACGTTACACCAAGCAAATCACTGTTCAACTCAAAAGTTTCATTAATTAAATCAACAGATGATCTTGAAACCTTATCGTATTCAAATTTTGTTTCCCTGAAGTTTTCTAAAACCCATTGTTCATTGGCATCTATGCCAGAATTTTCAGCTACTGCAATGGATTTTAGTGATTTATCGTCATTTAAATGGAACATATAAATGCTTCCGAAATCATAATCTGTATTGACTCTTTCTAGGTGAATTATAGTGTTGCCATCTTTTACCCAAACTGCATTTCCAAAATCAGCTTCATTTCCTATATATCTAGCTTCATCTCTCATATTTCTAGCATAGTAGTCCAATGAAGGTCCAACAAACTCACCTAATAAAATCGAAAATAAAGCAATAAAAACTCCGCTAATAGCAAGCATCTTAGATAATTGTTTAATTGAAATTCCAGCAGAATGAATAATCACTAGCTCACTATTACTAGTAAGCATGCCGAGACAAAAGAGAGAACCTATTAATATTGAAATTGGCAGCATCTCAAAAGTGAGTTGAGGTAATCTGAGTAATGAAAATACAAATGCCTCAGTTACGCCAAAATTTCCTTGTAAGTTTCCGAGTTGACTAATAAATTCATACAACATTGTTATTGATAGCAATACTGCCATCACCAGAAAAACACTAACAAGAATGGACTTAATGATATATTTCGAGAGAATGGTATTCATTTAAGAAAATTTACCCTGCTCAACCTTCTAAAATATCCATTTTTTTTCAGAAGCAAGACAACCAAAAAAACTAACATAAGCGCATGAATCCACCATAGGCCAATAGCCCTGGGTACAATACTATTTTCTAGCCATGATTTTCCTGCCGAAAGAAGGTTATAGTAGATTATAAATATTAGAATACCAGAAAATATCTTACTAAATTGACCTTGCCTTGGTTCGCTTCTACTCATTGGTATGGCTATTAAAACTAAAACTAATGTTGAAATCGGTATACCAATACGCCAATGAAATTCTGCATTTCTTTGGGAATCATCTGAAGTGATGAGCATATCAAAAGGAAGTGATTTTACATCAGTATTTACATCTCTTGTTTTTGGTAAAACATAAGGAATTCCATGCTCCTGAAATTCCATAATTAAATAATCTGTTGTTCCTGGGTTACCAATGTAACGCTTGCCATTTTTTAAAACAAAAAATCTTTGATCTTCATCCTCAATATCAATTTGATTCCCTTTTTCAGCTGTAACAACTTCTATCTCTCCTTCTGGTGTTATATATCTTAAAAAAACGTTCCTCAATTCATTAGATTCATCGACCTCTTCTGCATATATAACTGTTCCAAGATTTTTGTCTACGACAAATCTTCCAGGTTCTATGCTACTGAGATCAAGTTTTCGCTTTGCTTCGTTATTAATTTTCTCTATTTTAAGTATAGATTTTGGGCCGATATCAATAGCGATCCATGAAGAAATAATTACCAAAGGGATGGTGAGCATAATTATTGGACGAAATATTCCAAGAGAGCTTACTTTACAAGCCATCATTGCTGACATTTCACTATTAGAATATAAACGACCCAATGCCATCAGAATAGATAAAAACAATCCAATTGGAATTAAGATTGTTAAATACTGTAACCCGGAAAGAAGAATTAAATCCATAACAGAATCTTTGGGAAGCTTATCTTTTGCAACATCTCCAAGGATTCTGGCGAATTGATTAGTCAGAAGCACCGCAAGCAGTGTAAGCATGACTATTAACCAAGTGTTAAATATTTCTCGGAAAATATATTTATCGATTATTCGTAACATAAAATAGCTACTTTTGTATTATATTATCTGTCAAGTTAAATTATACTTTACAATAAAATAAGACTAACGTTTTTTGAATGAGTGTCAATCTCTATCAAAGACCCATCTCTTTAAAAATTAAAAAATTCTTTCGAAAGAAAAGGCGAAAATTCATGAATTATGTAACTTCTCTTAAAAGCGCATCTGAGGTTAAAACAGACTGTCTAATTATCGGTGTATTCAATAAAAATAATTTAGGAATCGCTGCAAAGAATATAAATGATGTATCTGAAAACATTATAACTAAACTTTGCAAAAGCGGGGATATCGATACAGCTATTGGGTCGACAAAAATCATTCATTCTGCAAAAAATATAAAAGCTGATAGATTACTAATTGTTGGATTGGGTGATAAAGATTCATTTGGGCACGACGAATTTAGAAGGGTAAATCAAGCTGCAATGAATGCAATTGAAAACATTAAATTGACTAATTTTGCAAATTATTTATTTCTTGATGAAGCGCTAAATACCAAAGATTATTACAAAGGAAGGCACTTTATAGAGTCATACTTTTCTTCGATCTATCAATTCGATCAGTTAAAGACAGGGATTAAAAAAATAAACCCAATAATCAAAAAAATAATCATTGGTATATCGAGTAAAAATAACTCAGAAAAAGTAAAACTTGGTTGCACTCACGGGCAAGCTATCTCATTAGGTTCAAAAATTGCAAAAGACCTTGGAAACCTCCCCGCTAATGTTTGCACGCCAAGCTATCTTGCTAAAGAATCAAAAAAATTCGCTAAAATTTACAAAAAACTTTCTGTAAAAATACTTAATGAAAGTATGCTAAAAAAACTTAAAATGAATTCATTTCTATCTGTTACTGCTGGCTCCAAGGAACCAGCGAAATTAATCGAGATGCACTACAAAGGGGCCAAAAATCAAAAATCTCATGTTCTCGTGGGAAAAGGAATAACATTTGATACAGGAGGAATATCAATCAAACCAAGCGCTGCAATGGATGAAATGAAGTATGACATGTGTGGCGCAGCAACAGTTATTGGAACAATCATAGCAATAGCCGAGATGAATCTTCCCGTAAATTTATCTGTTATAGTTCCTGCTTGTGAGAATCGACCTAGCAGTACTGCAACATTACCGGGCGATATTGTTAAAAGCATGTCAGGTCAAACAATAGAGATTCTCAATACAGATGCTGAAGGAAGGCTCGTGCTTTGCGATGCACTTACTTATGCGAGAAGATTTAAACCCAAATATATTGTTGATGTGGCAACACTCACCGGAGCATGTGTAATCGCTCTTGGACATCACCGAACAGCCATAATGAGCAATAGTGATGAATTGAGTGATGAGTTAATGAATGCAGGCGACAAATCCAATGATTTATGTTGGAAGATGCCAATGGGTCGAGAGTATGAAATGCAACTTAATAGCAATTTTGCGGATATGGCGAACATCGGTGGCCGCTATGGTGGTTCAATCACAGCGGCATGTTTTCTTGGTAAATTCACTAGAAATATGAAATGGGCGCATTTGGATATTGCAGGAACAGCTTGGACATCTGGAGCAAAAAAAGGAAGTACTGGAAGGCCTGTTCCATTATTAAGTCAATTTATTCTCAATCAAAGCTCAATTGATATCTAATATGAAAGAAGTCGATTTCTATATTCTGTCAAAAAACGATAAGAATTATGTAAATCTTTTTGTATGCAAGCTATCCGAAAAAGCATACAACATGAGTAAATCAGTTATTATATTTACCTCCAATAAAGAGAAATCAGTCAAGCTAAGTGAAATGCTATGGAGTTTTAAGAAAGAGTGTTTTCTACCAAATGAAATAGAACCTTTTAATTGCAAAAATACAAAAAACTGTATATCCCTTATCCATAAAGAGAGCTCTTTGAGTATGTCTGATGTTTTAATAAACTATTCAGATGTAGCTCTTCCTGAGTTAAATAAAGCAACAAGAATATTGGAGATTGTTCAAAATAATGAAATTGATAAAAGCAAAGCAAGACAAAAATATATAAAGTACAAAAAATCCGACTATCAGATACGATCTCATAATATTTAACCAAGATAAATAACTAGAACATGAAAAAGAAATACGATCCCAATAGTTTTGAGCAGCATCATTATGAGCGCTGGGAAAAAAACAAATATTTTAAACCCAGTGGTCAAGGGGATCCATTTTGTATTGTAATTCCACCACCTAACGTTACCGGTACTCTTCACATGGGTCATGCCTTCCAAGATACAATCATGGATACACTGACTCGTTATCACAGAATGATGGGTTTCAAAAGTTTATGGCAGCCAGGTATGGATCATGCTGGAATAGCAACTCAAATGGTTGTGGAGCGACTTCTCAACTCAGAGGGAACATCAAGACTCGATATATCGCGAGAAAAATTTGTAGATAGAGTTTGGAACTGGAAAGAAGAGTCCGGTGGAATCATTGCAAAACAACTAAGAAGAATGGGTGCATCTCTGGACTGGGATAGAGATTGTTTTACCATGGACGAACAACTAAGTGATGCAGTTTCAGAAGTCTTCATTCGCCTTTATGAAGAAGGATTAATATACAGAGGAAAAAGACTCGTTAACTGGGATCCAAAGCTTCATACTGCTTTGTCTGATCTAGAGGTATTAACCTCAGAAGAGGAAGTAAAATTATGGCATCTGTCTTATCCAATAAAGAATGAAAAAAAATTCTTAATCGTTGCAACAACCAGACCTGAAACAATGTTCGGTGATACTGCTGTAGCAGTTAATCCGAATGATGATCGATATAAAGCCATTATTGGAAAAAAAGTAATTGTTCCAGTAATAAATAGGGAAATTCCGATTATTGCTGATGAATATGTTGACTCTGACTTTGGAACTGGTTGTGTGAAAATCACCCCTGCCCATGATTTCAATGACTATGAAATTGGAAAAAAACATAAGCTAGTGATGATTAATATCTTTAATGAAAATGCTCAATTGAATGAGAATGTACCTAAAGATTTTCAAGGATTAACAAGAGAAAAAGGACGTGAATGTCTATTGAAAGCATTAAGTGATCTCGGTTTTCTTAAAAAAACCGAAAACCATATAAGCAAAATCCCAAGAGGTGATAGAAGCGGAGTGATAGTAGAGCCTTTCTTAACAAATCAATGGTATGTCGATATTGCACCATTAGCTAAGCCAGCTATTGATGCGGTAAAAAACAAAGAAATTAAATTTATCCCTGAAAATTGGTCAAAAACATATTTCGATTGGATGGAAAATATCCAAGATTGGTGTATTAGCAGACAATTATGGTGGGGTCATAGAATTCCAGCATGGTATGACAATGACAATAATATTTATGTTGGAAAAAATGAAGAAATCATCCGAAAAAAATATAAAATCGATAATAAAGTCAATCTCAAGCAAGATGAGGATGTTCTTGATACATGGTTTTCATCTGCTTTATGGCCTTTTAGTACGCAAGGCTGGCCAGATAAAACAGAGTCGCTAAAGGCTTTCTATCCAGGTCAAGTTTTAGTTACAGGCTTTGATATCATATTTTTCTGGGTTGCCAGAATGATCATGATGGGCATAAAATTTACTGGAAAAGTACCATTTAAAGAAGTTTATATTCACGGCTTAATTAGAGATCAAAATGGTCAAAAGATGTCTAAATCAAAAGGTAATGTTTTAGACCCCATAGATCTTATTGATGGAACCTCAATTAACGAGCTTCTAGATAAGCGCACTTCTGGATTAATGCAGGATCACTTGAAACCAGAAATTGAAAAAAATACAAAAAAAGAGTTTCCAAATGGTATAGATGCGTTTGGAGCAGATTCATTAAGATTCACTTTTGCTTCACTGGCAACTACGGGAAGAGATATACGTTTTGATATGGGTAGAATTGAAGGTTATAAAAATTTCTGTAATAAATTATGGAATGCCGCGCACTATGTTATTGCTAATTCAGATGAAAACAAAGTTATCACTAAAACTGATAAAATTACTTATAACTCGATCGATCTGTGGATAGAAACAGAACTGAATCAAACAATAAAAAAAGTACATCAAAACCTTAGGGACTATCGACTTGATTTAGCTTCTCAAAATCTTTACGAATTCATCTGGCATCAATTTTGTGATTGGTATATTGAGTTCTCAAAAGCTGTACTTAAAGACAATTCATTTGATGATAAAAAGAAACAAGCGACAAGAAATAGTCTTTTATTAACTCTTGAAACAATACTCAGGCTAGTCCACCCCATCATGCCTTTCATTACCGAGGAAATATGGCTTGATATAAGAAAAAAACTCGATCATGAGAGCGATACTATAATGCTGAGACCTTATCCCCTCTATGACAAAAAGAAAACTCACAAAAACGAGACTTCAGAAATAGAATGGATAAAGCTGTTTATTCTAGGAATAAGGCAAATAAGAGGTGAAATGAATATATCACCTGGATTAAATCTTGACATTATTGTTAAAAATAGCTCAAAAAAAGAAAAAGAAATAATTAAAAAATATATAAATTTGATAAAAATGACAGGAAAAATATGCTCAATCAATTATCTTGAGAAAGGAAAAGAGGAACCTTTTTCATCAACAGCAATGCTTGGCGAAATTAAGATATTAGTCCCGCTAGAAAATCATGTTAATGTGAATGATGAAATCAAAAGACTCAATAAACAAGAAGCCAACTTAAGTAAAGAAATATTAATATCAGAGTCAAAACTGAAAAATAAGGGCTTTTTGGATAACGCCCCTGCCCAAGTGGTAGAAAAAGAAAAAAGCCGCGTATTAGAAAAACAACAATTAATTCAAGAAATACAGAAACAAATAAGCAAACTTAAAAATACAAAAAATTAATATACTCTCACCTCTTGTTTCTGGAATTACGATAATTCTGAACTTTAAATAATTAATAAACACCTTGCTGATGAATCAGAATCTATTAAAAAATAATAACTATTCGATTATACAGTCGATAGGAAGAGCGTCAGGCCCATCTCTTTCATTATTAATAAATGAGCTATCAAATGATTCAGATGAAACATTAATAGTTATCGCAGAAAACTCCAATCATGCAAATCAACTTAAGTGCGAGATAGATTTCTTTAAAAATAAAGACACAAAAGTTGATTTATTTCCTGAATGGGAGACATTACCTTATGATAATTTCTCACCCCAAAAAGATATAGTTTCAGAGAGAATAAAAATATTATCAGATCAAAGTAGTCTCACAAAAAAAATAAAAATTATAACTCCATACTCTCTTCTGAACAGATTACCGCCAAAAGATTATATTCTTAATAATTCTCTTTCATTAAAAGTTAGTCAGAATCTTAAATATGAGCAACTTTTAAAAATACTAATAGAAAAAGGTTACTCAAAAGTTAATCAGGTTGAGGAATATACTGAATTTTCAAGTAGAGGTTCATTAATTGATATTTTTCCAATGGGGTTTCCATCTCCTGCTAGAATTGAGATTTATGATGATAAGATCGAATCCATAAAAATTTTTGATCCTAACACCCAGATATCTTTTAAAAATATCAAAGAAATTAAAATAATTGCTCCAAGAGAATATCCTTTGGATGCGAATTCAATTGAAGTTTTTCGAGGAAAATTTCGTGAATTATTCGAAGGTCAGCCCTCTAAGTCAAAAATATACCGCGACATCTCATCAGGAATATCGGCTGGAGGTGCTGAATATTTTTTACCATTATTTTTTGAATCAACTATAAACTTCTTAGATTATTTTTCTGATAAATCGAAAATTATTCTTCCTGACAACCTTTCTAATCTAATGGAGGAATTATGGAATGAGATTATTGATAGATTTGAGTATTCATGCTCGTCAAACCAACAGCAATTATTATCGCCCGAAAAAGCATTTTTCGATTACAAAAATTTATTAAAAAAATTAAAAAGCTATAACAATATCTCTTACACCCAAAAATCTCTTACTCAAAATAAAAAAAATATAAATTTAGATACGAAATCTGTTCCAAGCCTAATGATTAATGTTTTACATAAAGAACCTTCTAAGGAACTTCTTAGATTTATTTCGAACTTTAAAGGAAAAATTCTTTTTACTGCTGAAAGTATCGGTAAAAGAGAAGCATTAACGGATTTTCTTGAAAATCTTGATATTAATGTCAGGTCAGTCAATTCTTGGAATGATTTTCTGTCATTAGATATTGGAATTACATCAACAGTAGCACCCTTTAGAGAAAGTGTAATTTTGATAAATCAAAATATTGCAATCATCTCATCGGATCAAATATTTAAAAAGAAACCTCGGCAACAAAAGAAAATTCTCAAAGAAAGAGACCCAGAGTTAATCATAAAACAATTGACAGATCTCTCGATTGGATCTCCTGTTGTTCATATAGTTTATGGTATCGGCAGATTTCAAGGTTTGATAAATTTAAAATTTGGTGAAGATAGTGAAGAATTTCTTCACCTTGAATATGCTGATAAAGATAAACTTTATGTCCCCGTTCACTCGCTTGATCTAATCTCTAGATACACAGGATCATCTCCTGAAAATGCGCCACTTCATAAACTAGGAAGTGATCAATGGAGTCGTGTAAAGCTAAATGCAATAAAAAAAATAAGAGATGTAGCAGCAGAATTACTTGATATATACGCAAAAAGATCAATTAAAAAAGGATATAAATACATTTGGACACAGGGTGATTATGAAAAATTTGAAAACGAATTTCCCTTCCAAACAACTGATGACCAAGAAAATGCAATTAATTCTATTTTAGGAGACTTTTCATCTCAAAAACCAATGGATAGAGTAATCTGTGGAGATGTTGGTTTTGGGAAAACAGAAGTTGCAATGAGGGCCACATTTATTGCTGCTCTTAACAGTAAACAAATAATAGTATTAGCTCCTACAACATTATTAGCAAATCAGCATGCCGCATCTTTTAAAGATCGATTTAAGAATTGGCCGATAAAGATTGAACTGATCTCTAGATTTCAGAGTCAAAAAAAAGTATCTGCCATCAATGATCAAATAAAATCTGGAACTGTTGATATAGTTATCGGCACACACAGGGTTTTATCGCACTTAGATGTTTTCAAAAACCTTGGACTGGTGATAGTAGATGAAGAGCACCGTTTCGGTGTCAGGCATAAGGAAAAAATAAAAAATCTTAAAAATAATATCGATATTCTTACTTTAACTGCTACACCTATTCCAAGAACACTGAATATGGCCATGGGTGGTATTCGTGAGCTTTCCCTTATTACCACTCCACCATTAAATCGATTATCAATTAAAACATTTGTAAGTATATGGGATGAAAATATCATAAGAGAAGCCTGTCAAAGAGAAATAAAACGTGGGGGTCAAATTTATTTCGTTCACAATAGAATTGAAGATATAGAAAACATAAAATTAGCACTAAGTAAAATTGTTCCAGATGCCAAAATAAAGATTGGTCATGGAAAAATGCGTGAAAGCAAACTAGAAGAAATAATGCTTCAATTTTATAAAAATGATTTTAACATTTTGCTATGCACCACAATCATTGAAAGTGGTTTAGATATCCCAAATGCCAATACAATTATTATAAATCGAGCAGATAGATTGGGATTAGCGCAACTTCATCAACTAAGAGGTCGGGTTGGAAGATCTCATCATAGAGCCTATGCTTATCTTATATCTCCTCCAAAAAATTTAATTACAGCTGATGCAAATAAAAGGCTTGAAGCAATATGCAATTTAGAGGATCTTGGTTCAGGATTTATTCTCGCAACACATGATTTAGAAATCAGAGGAGCTGGCGAACTTTTGGGTGATGAGCAAAGTGGTCAAATTCAACAGATAGGATTCTCACTTTATACAGATCTATTATCAAAAACAATTGAGGCGATGAAACAACAAGGCAATGTGAATCTCGATGAGCCTTTTGAGGTAGGAGTTGATATTAATCTTAGAGTACCGTGCCTTCTTCCAGCTGACTATGTGCCTGACGTACAGACACGTTTGATATTATATAAACGAATATCGATTGCAGATGAAGATGGGCTAAATGATATAAAAGTTGAGATGATAGATCGCTTTGGTTTGATTCCGAAAGAAACTGAATTTTTATTTAGAATTTCCCTACTCAAAAGATTAGCAAAAAAAATTGGTTTAAAAAAAATTAGTGCAAATAATCAAGGAGGTAGCATTCATTTCGCTGATAATGTAAATATTGAAAATTCAACACTTATAAACCTTATAAATAGCAATGATATTTTTCAAATGAAAGGCCCTGTAAATCTTAGCATCAAAAAACCAACAAATTCACCTGAAGAAAGATTTGCTTTAATTGAAAATGTTCTTAATAGACTACTAATCTAAGTACTGATATTGTTATTTTCATATTTTTTTATTATTAAACGATTCGATCAGCAAGAAAATGTAACTTACAATATGATATATATATATTTTTTAAAATTTTTTTTTATATTTATTCCCAGTCTAACCTTAAATGCAACAGAGAAAATCACTGATTTACTGGTAGCAGACCATGAGATTGAAATCATTCTTTTTGAATACCTTGATGAAAACTCAGTTGGTAGTGAATTATTTACATCAAAAACCCAAGATGAAAAAATTACTGAGGCAACTGACTCAAACTATTTTGTCACTGAGGATATTTCTGAGCAATCAACTTCATCAATAACAAATAATTTAGAAATAAATGAAATTCCAATCGAAAAAGAAATATTATTAAAATTAAAAAAAAATAATACATTAAAATTAAGATCTATTTATAACCGTCTAGAACGTTTGAGTGTTTATAACCCAATAATTTGGGCTGGATGGGAACAAATTTTATTAAATAAAGACAAAACACCAGACATTAAAATCAGAAGGATTAAAAACACATTAGGTAACTTTTCTGGTATTTTTCAATTGTATAGAAGCCAAGGTGGAAAAATTAGATTGGCTATTAATATCAATATGAATAAGAAAACTGATTTGACTGATACTGAAGACTATAGCGGTACTCCTAGTAATGAATTACTCAAGTCATCAGTTATCTATTCTATATATGATGATAAAGAGATTAGATATGATGAAATAAGATATTTCGATCATCCAAAATTTGGCTTACTGGTTAAAGTCAATAAAAAAGATGAATCAAACATCCTGCCTGACTCAAATTTTGTAAAAATTACGCCGATGGAGGGTAATGTCTTAGAAAATATCACGAGAACATCGGACAGAGTTTTTGTCTCCTCTATTGAAAGAGGTATTGTTGGACTCAGTAAAACAGGTAAATATATTTCACTGACACTTAATAGGAATGGCGATTTTAAAATAAATATAAGTGATCAATTAGAAATTGATAGATTAAGCAAAAACGAATTAGGTATTGATAGCTTTAAATACACCATTAATGATGGAAATAGAAAATTAAATAAAGAGCTTAGCATTAAAATTACAGGCATCAATGATCCGCCGGTTTCTGAAAATAAATTTATTATTATAGAGAATAACGACAATCTACCTTATTCATTCTCTGAAGAAGATTTTTTCTTTTATGATGCAGAAAATAAAGAACTTGATCATATATTAATAACAAAAATCTCTGAGGATATGGAGCTTTATGAAGATTATTCTTTCGCTTCCTGGTCTTTACGTGAGGGTATGATCTTGAATAAAAAAGAAATTAATTTTTTAAAGTACATGCCAATCAACATGAAAGATTACAGGTCATCTTTTTCCTTTTTGGTAAATGATGGAGAGAAATATAGCACCAATGAGTATGAATTTAACTTCACACATGAGCAAAATAATACAGGAAAGGAAGTTATAGAAAATAAAAATAAAAGTTTTATATATATCTTTGACTGATCAAAGGGTTATATTTCTAATTCAAATTCCGGATTCAAATTTAGTTTTTCTAAACTGCTTCTAGCTTCAATCCATTTTTCACTTCTAACTAATTCATCATTAGTGTATGATTTTTTTCCCACAATACTGGCAAGACGTGCCATTGATGTATAATTATTGTAATTTTTAGTCGAATGGATTATCTTTTTTGCATTCTCTCGATCATTACATACTAGCAACATATCACATCCGGCTTTTAATGCTTTCATTGCGCACTTAGACGATCCGCCATATTTATCTAAAGCCTTCATCGTCAAATCATCACAGAAAACGACACCATTATAATTAATTTGCTTTCTTAGATGATCTTTTATCCAATAATTGGAGATACTTGCAGGGTAATTATCAGCTTCACTGAATATAACATGAGACATCATTACTGCTGGCATAACTCTTTTTCTCGCTAAACATTCATAGGGATATATATCATCTAATAAAGCACTAAAATCTCTTCGATCAATTGGTAGATCAAGATGAGAATCTGTTGTTACAGCCCCATGACCAGGAAAATGCTTTGCAACAGGACTCATACCTGAACTTAGCATTCCCTTGGAATATTCATACGATAAACTTTCAACCACAAATTTATTTTGATGAAAAGATCTATCCCCGATAACAGAACTCAAACCCCAATCTAAATCGACGCATGGAGAAAAACTTAGATCGATACCAATTGATCTCAATTCCGATCCAATTAACCAACCTATTTTTCTAGAAAGATCTAAAGCTTCATCTTTTTTAATATCATATATTCTTCCGATTTGACGCATTGGAGGTATTAAAGTAAAGCCATCATGAAATCTCTGAACTCTCCCGCCTTCATGGTCAACCGCAATTAGAAGTGATGGAGATTTTAATTCACGAATCTCATCCACTAGCTCAGTGATTTGTTTTAAAGATTCGTAATTTCTGCTAAAAAGAATTACCCCTCCAACGTTTGGTTCACATAGAATTTTCTTATCGGCAGAAGTAAGTTCCTTGCCTTTTATATCAATCATTAAAAATCCACGAGCCATAGCTATAAGATTATGTTTGGAAAAAAATTGAATCAAGTTGGGATGTAATTTTGCAAGAAAAATTACCTAAATATATTATAAATTATTGATTTAAATACTATTTATTAAAAACGGCAATAGATTCAACATGCGAGGTATGTGGAAACATATCGATTATTCCCGCAGCTGATAAATCATATTTATATTGATTAACTAGAATATTAGCATCTCTTGCTAAAGTACCAGGATGACAAGAAACATATATAATTTTTTTAGGATTAAAATATTTTATATTATTGACAACATCCAAAGCACCATTTCTTGATGGATCTAGAATCAAACGATCGCATTGAAAATTCTTATAAGTATTATCAATTTTATTTAGATCTTTACATAAAAATTTCACATTATTGATGTTATTCAAATTCGCATTATGCTCACCTCTCTTGATAAGTGCATCAAGAAGCTCTATTCCAATAACTTCACTAACATATTTCGCAACGGGTAATGTAAAGTTCCCAATGCCACAAAACAAATCAATTACCTTATGATTTTCTCTTAATTCTAATAGCTCGATAACTTGAGCCACCATTAATGAATTAATCACACCATTAACTTGAATGAAATCTGTAGAATCGAATTCATTGATAATATCGAATTTTGTATGAGAGTATCTAAGAGCTTCATCGGGGGATTTCGCGAATAATAATTTAACTGAATCCATTCCTCCTGTTTGTATCGATAATCTTAATTGATTCTGTTTTGCAAAACTGACTAGCTTCACCTTATCATCATCACTCGGAGGTATTAATACTCGAAATACCAATTCCGTATCATTTTCTCCCACAGCTACTTCAATTTGAGGTATTTCTTTTCTAATTGATAATGATTCAATGAGATTGCTCAAAGGTTTAATTAAGTTATTAACAGGCGGACTTAAAATTTCACAATTATTCATATCAACAACAAAAGGTGCAAATTTTTCTCTAAAACCAACTAAAACTCGGCCTTTTTTTTCAACATCCTTTACCGCTATACGTGCGCGTCTTCTATAGTTCCATTCTCCATCATCATTATTAAAAATGGGTTTAAGCCATATAGAAGGGGTCACACTTCCTATTCGGGCAAGATTATCTCTTAATACACCTTCTTTGAGATCGCGCTGTGAGTTTGGACTCAGATGCTGAAGGGAGCAACCCCCACATTGATTATAGACCTGGCAGCGAGGATCAACCCTATCTTTGCTTCCCTTAATAACTTCGATTAATTCTGCTTCATCATAGTTACGTCTCTTTTTTCTTCTTATAAATTTAACTGTTTCTCCAATGATCGCTCCTCGAACAAAGACCTTTTTTCCCTCTGTACTGGCTATTCCTTTTCCATCATGTGTAGATGATAAAATTTCTGCAGTTTCGGTTTCATGCATCATAAATAGTGGTTTATTGTTTTATTATTCTTTCCAAGAAGATAAAAATTCGTCTAGGTGAGGTTTTTTTTCTGATCTTATTGCTTCTTTTACAATGGATAATTCCTTTTGTAATTGCAATTTATCAAGATTTCCACGCATATGCTCAAATGATAAATACACAAGAAAAGTATTTAATACATCTGTTTCACAATAGTTTCTTATTTCTTTTATTTTTCCTTCTAGCCAATATGGCCAAACTTTATCTCCGCTCATACCTAATTTTCCAGGAAAACCCAGCATGATAGCTATTTGATCAAGTGCTGCCCTTCCCTTTGGCTGATATCCTGATAAAACATCCATTAGATCAATATGCCTATTATGGAAACGACTTAAATAATTATTAAATTTAAAATTATTGTCAAGCGCGCCTGTATCCCAGTACTTTTGTGCCTGAATACCGTGCTTAAGGGCTCTGTAATGTAGAACAGGTAAGTCAAAACCTGATCCATTCCAGGTTAATAAAGTTGGTATATATTTTTCTATGCCATCAAAGAAGCGTTTTATAATCTCCAATTCATCAGAAGATTGATCACCAAGACTCCATACTTTAAAAGATTCTCCCCTCCTTAATGCAACTGATATCGCAACTATTCGATGCTGACAAAGAGGAAGGAAATCAGAATCCGTTTTTTGTTTATGTTTAAATAACATGGTATTACCGATATCTTTATCCGAAAGACCATTTAAATCATACATCTCTTTCCCGAATTCTGTATCAGGAATGGTTTCAATGTCAAAAGCAAAACAATTCATAGATAAACCCTAGTTTTTTATTGCAATACAGAAAGCCATAACTAATCCCGCTTCATCTGATAAGCTTATTTGAATATCATTTATATCTAATTTTTCGAGTTTTTTTAAACCTCTGTCAGAAAAAATAGTTATAGGTTTACCAGATTTTAAATTTTTTATGCCAACATCTTTAATCCAAATACCTTTCGAAAACCCTGTACCCATCGCCTTGACGATTGCCTCCTTGGCGGCAAATCGCATCCCCAAAAATCTTATTGGATTTTTATTTTTATAAAATAATTCTAGTTCCTCTGCCATCAATAACTTTTGTGCAAAATGATCTCCAAAACGATCAAATATTTTCTTTATTCTTGATAACTCAACAAGATCTGTTCCAATCCCAAATATCATTTATATAAACCCTTCAGCCTCTGGCATTTATAATCAACTTGATCATCTCTTGAATTGCTCGCTTTAATCCAACAATAGAAGCATAAGATATGATCGAATGACCAATATTTAGTTCAATTATTTCATTTATCTTTGCAACTGGCACTACGTTCTCATAATTTAAACCATGTCCAGCATGGACAATCAAACCTTTTTCACTGGCATATTTCGCCGAATCAATAATTTTTTTTAACTCAAGTTCCTCTCTTTCCATCGGAGCATCAGCATAGGCGCCAGTATGAAGCTCTATTACAGGTACACCAGTCTCCAGTGCCGCATCTATTTGATTAAAATCAGGATCAATAAATAAAGAAACTCTAATTTTGGAATTTGCTAGCTGCTCATAGGCATCTTTAATAAAATCGAATTGGCCTATAACATCTAAACCACCTTCAGTCGTCAGCTCCTCTCTTTTTTCCGGTACAAAACAGCAATCTTGAGGTTTAAGATCACAGGCAATTTCTATCATTTCGCTGGTGATTGCTAGCTCTAAATTAAGGTGTGTTTTCATGGTTGAAGAATATTTATAAATATCTTCTTTTTGTATATGTCTTCTATCTTCTCTTAAATGCATTGTAATACTATCTGCCCCTGATTCTTCAGCTAATAATGCAGCTTCAACTGGACATGGATAAATTACTCCTCTCGCTTCTCTTAAAGTTGCTATATGATCAACATTTACACCGAGGTGAAGTTTATTTTTATTTATCATATTTTCTTAATTCCTCAAGTACCTTTCTGGTTTTTAGTATTTTTCCATCAAGATGAAATGCTATTGTATTTCGTAACAATCTATTTGCAGATTTTAAAACATTTTTTGATTGAAAGCCCTTAAGTTTTATCAATTGAATTTCATCTCCATGAAAAATCATTAAACCAGTCTTTTTTTTTGTTTTTTCAAAACCAAGCCCTGGGCTGTATTCATATAAATTCGATGCTTCAAGGGGGTCTCCGGTAATATATTCTGAGTCTAAATTAATCTCGTACCCAATGAGTTTTAATAAATCAATCTCAAAATTACGTAGGATAGGTGCAATATTATTTGTTTTGCTTAGCTCTATGATTGTTGATGTATATAAATCAAAAATCTCATTTTGTGAATCATCTTTATGTAGCAGCTTAATAATCAATTCGTTTAGATAATAGCCAGACAGTAGTGAATCACCAAATAATAAAATCGGGTTCCCATTAACTTCAATATCAATGAGTGTTCCCAAATTAGAGTTTGAGATCCAAGAAACAGATAGAGGCGAAAATGGTCGAAGTAATCCTCTAAATTTGGATTTAGCAGACCGGGCCCCTTTTGCAATGAGAGAAATTCTTCCAAATTCTTTTGTGAAAACATCAATAATATTACTGGTTTCTCTATACGGGCGATGATGAAGAATCCAGCAGGACTGATTTTGTATTCTTTTTTTGTTATTCATATTTAGAGTTTATATTTCAAAACCCATACTACTGAGCTCTTTTTTACTATCAGCCCAATTACTTTTAACTTTTACCCATAAATTAAGATGAATATTTTTCTTAAAGTAATTTTTAAGATCGAGTCTGGCGCTAGTACCTATTTTTTTTAAGGTCGATCCATCTTTTCCAACGACAATTCCTTTCTGACCATTTTTTTCTACCCAAATCATGGCATCAATTGTTATTTGTTTTGTTTCCTCACTAAATTTATCAATTTCAACCGAAAGTCCATAAGGAATTTCTTGATTCAATTGAAGAATCAATTTTTCTCTTATTTTTTCTGAGGTTATGAAGACTCTGCTTCGATCGGTAATCATCTCTGACTCATATAATTGAGGTGAATTTGGTAAATATTTTGGAATGATACTGAGCAAAGATTTAAGCGAGTCACGATTTTTTGCGATAATTGGTATTACTTCAGAAAACTCATACTTGTTTGATAAGGTTGAAATTAATTCTAATAATTTATCTTTCGGATGAATTAAATCTATTTTATTTAATAATAAAATAGACGGCGATCTGGCATTTTTTAATTGATTTAAAACAACCTCATCTTCCTCGCTCCAGTATGACGAGTCACACACAAATAAATTTAAATTTGTATCCATCATGGCGTTTATTGCTGTCTTGTTCATGACCCTATTAATGGTTTTTTTTTCATTAATATGAATTCCCGGAGTGTCGATAAAAATTGCCTGATATTCGGGCATAGTATAAATTCCCAAAATACGATTTCTTGTTGTTTGGGGTTTTCTTGTGACTATACTGATATTGTTTCTAAGAATACTATTAACCAAAGTGGATTTACCCACATTAGGCCTGCCAACTATCGACACAAAACCGCATTTAAAAGGTTTATTTTTTGAGATCTGAGTCATTATACTTTTCAATCATTAAAGCTGCTGCATCCTGTTCAGCTTTTCTTATGGATATCCCCTCACCCTCAGTTATTAAATTACGATCCTTTACGATGCATTTTACATAGAATTTTTGCAGATGATCCTGACCGGTTATATTGGCGATTGAATACTCAGGAAGATTCATACTTTCTTTTTGTATGATTTCTTGTAGTCTTGTTTTCGAATCTTTTAATTGATCCATAGATGGCAATTTCGATAAAACATCCTTATATAATTCTTGAATAACACTAAAAGTATTTTCAAATCCGGAATCAAGATAAATTGCACCTAAAAGCGCTTCCAATGTATCTGAAAGTACTGAACACCTATATCTAGTTCCACTTTTGTTTTCTCCAGCGCCAACATGTATATGAGTGGAAAGATTAATATTTTTCGCGATCTGACATAGAGTTGACTCTTTTACTAGATATGCTCTTAATCGAGTCAAGTCTCCTTCATTTAAGAGTGATTTTTCTCTATATATTAGATCTGAAATTATAATACTAAGAATTGAGTCACCAAGAAATTCAAGTCTTTCATTATTTTTTGACGAAAGACTTCTATGCGTAAGAGCCAGTGCAAGTAATGCTTCGTCATTAAATTTATAATTTAAACTCTTGTTTATCCACTTAACTGTCTCTTTCACATAAAAACCTTAAGAATTTTATATTTACTGAATTTTACGTCCAATACGCTTAACATCTGGCCACTCAAGTCCATCCATATGCATCCATATTCTTGCTGCTTTTCCAACTAAATACTTTTTATTAATTGAACCAATAAATCTGCTATCTCGACTATTATCTCGATTGTCACCCATCATGAAATAACTGTCATCAGGAACCTCGTAATATCCTTCACCAACACTAAACCCTGAATCAGAAGTAAGTATGGTATGATTATTGCCATCAATGTTTTCTATGAATTGTGGTTTTAATTCGTGCATTGGATTCAAGTCATCTCTGATCATACCCACGTCAACTCCATTTATGGTTAACCTATGATTCTGGTAAATTATTCTATCTCCTGGAATACCTATGACTCGTTTTATATAGTTAATGCTTGGATCAGAAGGGAGTCTAAATACTGCAACATCGCCTCTTTTTGGGTCACTTACATCAAATATTTTTTTTTCAATAACAGGTAACCTCAAACCATATGAATATTTTTTTACAAAAATAAAATCGCCGACTAAGAGGGTCGGCTTCATAGAGCCAGAAGGTATCCTGAATGGCTCAAAAACAAATGATCTAATTACAACCACCAATAAAAGTACTGGAAAGAATCCATATGAGTATTCCAATATAGTTTTCTTAAGGCCTGATTCTTGAGCATTATTATTTTTTTTCTTTTTCCAGTAGATGATGTCTGTGAGTATAAAAATACCACTTATAGCTGTTAGTGTTACCAATATTAATGCCAAATTCATTTTTTCTTTCCTTGATTGTTATCAACACTCAAAATAGTGAGAAAAGCTTCCTGTGGTATCTCTACTGAGCCAATTTGCTTCATTCTTTTTTTTCCAGCTTTTTGTTTTTCAAGCAATTTTCTTTTTCGAGAAACATCGCCACCATAACATTTTGCAGTAACGTTCTTTCTCAGTGCCTTAACTGTACTTCTTGCAATAATTTGGCCACCAATTGCCGCTTGAATTGCTACATCAAACATTTGTCTTGGTATCAATTTTCTCATTTTCTCAACTATCTCTCTACCTCGATAAGTAGAACTGTCTCTATGCATAATCAGTGAGAGCGCATCAACTCGCTCGCTATTTATAAGTATATCCACTCTTACTAGTGGAGCGGCCTGAAATCTCAAGAACTGATAATCATAAGAGGCAAACCCTCTACTTACTGACTTTAGTTTATCAAAGAAATCCATCACAACTTCTGCAAGTGGCATCTCATAATCCAATGAGACTTGATTGCCCAAATATCGAATATTTTTTTGCACGCCTCTTTTTTCTATGCATAACTTTATCACAGAACCCACATGATCTTGAGGAACGAGAATAGAGGCCAAAATTATTGGTTCTCTTAATTCATAAATTTCATTCAAAGGTGGAAGTTTCGCGGGATTATCGACAAATAAGATTTCATTTTTATTATTAGTGACTTCAAAAATTACAGTTGGTGCAGTTGTAATTAAATCGAGATTATATTCTCTTTCCAATCGTTCTTGCACAATCTCCAAGTGAAGCATTCCAAGAAAACCACACCTAAAACCAAATCCAAGAGCTGCGGATGTTTCAGGCTCAAAATTTAGTGCGGCATCATTTAGACGAAGTTTTTTTAATGCCTCTCTAAAATTTTCATAATCATCAGAACTGACTGGAAATAATCCTGCAAACACTCTTGGTTGGACTTGTTTAAAATCAGGTAATGGATGTTCGCATGGGTTAGAGCTTGACGTTAATGTATCTCCCACTGGCGCTCCATCAATATCTTTTATTCCAGCTATAACAAAACCTACCTCACCAGTCTTAAGCTCATCTTTATGAAACATTTTTGGGGTAAAACATCCGACTTTATCAACATCGTGAGATCGTCCAGTTGACATTACATGTATCTTGCTATTTTTTTTCAGAACTCCATTGACTATCCTTACAAGTGATACAACTCCGACATAATTATCAAACCATGAATCTATTATTAATGCTTGAAGAGGTTGTTTTGCATCACCCTTGGGAGGAGGTATTATATTCACCAGTTCTTCAAGTAATACATCAACTCCTTCACCGGTTTTAGCACTGACAAGAGCGGCATTTTTTGCATCTATCCCAATAACATCCTCGATTTCATTTATTACATTTTTTGAATCAGCTGCTGGCAAATCAATCTTGTTAAGCACTGGCAGTACTTCGAGGTCCTGGTCTATTGCTGTGATACAGTTCGCGACACTCTGTGCCTCTACACCTTGAGCTGCATCAACTACTAATAAAGCACCTTCACACGCCGCTAATGACCTTGATACCTCATAAGAAAAATCCACATGTCCTGGTGTATCAATAAAATTCAACTGATATTCATTGCCATTTTTTGCCTTATAATTAAGAGATACGCTTTGAGCTTTAATTGTTATACCTCGCTCTCTCTCAATATCCATTGAATCTAAGACTTGATCAGACATCTCTCTGTCCTGTAAACCGCCGCATATTTGAATAAATCGATCCGCCAAAGTTGATTTACCATGGTCTATATGGGCAATTATTGAAAAATTTCTAATATTATTCACAAGGATTTATCTCAAAATTTCTCTCGCTGTTATTTGTAAGTTTTAAGAATCTCATTGATTAAAATTCTCTAATACTTGCTCTGTTATATCCTTATTAAAGAAATGTTTGAATATCTCCTTGTCATTAAATGTTACTACAGGAATATCAGCATGATACTTATTTAATAAATCTTTAGAAGACTCAATGTCAATTATTTCTATTTTTGCACGTGAATTAAGAAATTCGATTAGCTGTTCAATCAATTCTTCACATAAATGACATCCACGCTTGGAATAAACATAAAATTTTGGGTACATTGAAATTCTCTATAATTTTGTTTTTTTTATTTTACTAACCATTTCATTGATCAGAGGAACGTCGGACTGATATGGGGTTAACAAAAGTTTTACGAGCTCGGGATCACTTAATTCTAAAAGCTCATTAAAGGCAATTTTTTCTTTATCAGATGTCTCTTGATATTTATTTTCAAGATAACTGGATAATAGTTCATCCAGCTCTCGCATTCCTCGTCTGCATTGCCAACGAATCCTAGAAATTGATGTCATCACTCATATCCCTAAACTAAGTATGTCTTTCAATCAACATTTTCTTGGTATTAGCTATAGCTTCAGCAGGATTTAATCCTTTTGGACAGGTATTGGTGCAATTCATGATCGTATGACACCTGTATAGTCGAAACGAATCCTCAATTTCATCTAATCTTTCATTTTTAGCATCATCTCTACTATCTACCAACCACCTATATGATGCAAGAAGTGCTGCAGGGCCAAGATATCGATCACTATTCCACCAATAACTCGGACAGCTCGTTGAGCAACAAGCACAGAGGATACAAGCTGCCGGATCGTCTATTTTTTCCTGGTCTTCTTTCGATTGAATTCGCTCACTATTTTCTGGCGGAAGACTTTTATTTTGGAGCCATGGTTTTATTGAAGCATATTGCTCATAAAAATGAGTGAGATCTGGAACTAAATCCTTTATAACAGGCATATGAGGTAATGGATAGATCTTTGTGTTTCCTATAATACTGGAAGCTGAGATAGTGCATGCAAGCGTGTTGCTTCCATTTATATTCATCGAACAAGACCCACAAATACCCTCCCTACATGACCTCCTGAAGGTTAATGTTGGATCAATTTCGTTTTTAATTTTTATAAGCACGTCCAATACCATGGGACCACAATTATCCATATCGATATCGAAAGTATCCATTCTTGGGTTTTTATCTAAATCAGGATCATATCTATAAATGACATATCTTCTAACATTAGTTGCATCATTTGGAGCATCAAAATGCTTTCCTTTTTTTATCCTCGAATTGATTGGTAATCTGAATTCAGCCATATCGCTCTCAATAAACTCTTGCTTTTGGGGGAATAGATTCAACTTCATTAGTCATTGTTTCTTGATGAACCGGTCTGTAAGTAAAGTTAACTTGACCAGGACCGTCAATCCAACACAATGTATGAACCATCCAATTCTTATCATCTCTATCAGTAAAATCATCCCTGGAATGCGCGCCTCGACTCTCTTTTCTGTTCTCGGCGGATTCTATGGTCGCAATCGAATTTAGAAGTAGATTCTCAAGCTCCATTGTTTCGATTAAATCCGTATTCCATATGAGGGATTTATCAGCAACTGAAATATCATTAAATTTTTCGAATGATTTTCTCATTAATAAAACACCTTCACTTAATGATTCTCCCGATCGAAATACTGCAGCGTATGTTTGCATGATCTTTTGCATTTCTAATCTTAATGCAGAAGTAGATACAGAACCTTTTGAATATCTCAATTTATCCAGTCTAGAAATGCTATTTAGACCGGCATCCTTAGGTAAATTGGGAAGTGAGTTTTTCTTCTTTAAATCCTTAATACAAAACTTTGCCGCAGCACGACCAAAGACAACTAAATCAAGAAGAGAATTCGATCCTAGTCTGTTAGCTCCATGAACTGAAACACAACCAGCTTCACCAACCGCCATTAAGCCAGGAACAACTTCTTCTGAATTCTGATTGTTCATTGTGATTACTTCGCCATTGTAATTTGTTGGTATACCACCCATATTATAATGAACGGTAGGTAAGACCGGAATAGGCTCTTTTGTTACATCAACATTAGCAAAAACTTGAGCTGATTCTGCGATCCCAGGTAATCTTTCATTTATCACTTCAGGACCCAAATGCTCAAGATGAAGAAAAATATGATCTTTTTCAGGGCCCACACCGCGTCCTTCTTGGATTTCAATGGTCATCGATCTACTGACCACGTCACGAGAGGCTAAGTCTTTTGCATTAGGAGCATACCTTTCCATAAATCTCTCACCATTTGAATTTGTGAGATAGCCTCCCTCTCCTCTTGCACCCTCTGTGATCAACATACCTGCACCATATATACCAGTTGGGTGAAATTGAACAAACTCCATATCTTGTATAGGTAACCCAGCTCTCATAACCATTGCATTCCCATCTCCAGTGCAGGTATGTGCAGAGGTACAAGAGAAATATGATCTTCCATATCCTCCTGTCGCCAAAATAACTTTATGCGATCTAAAGCGATGTAATTTCCCTGTTGCCATTTCAATAGCCACTATCCCGTGACATACACCATCTTTCATTATCAAATCTATAGCAAAATATTCTATGAAAAATTCAGCAGAATGCTTAAGTGATTGTTGATAAAGAGTATGAAGCATGGCATGACCAGTTCTGTCAGCAGCAGCGCATGTCCTTTGCGCGATTCCTTCCCCATAATGTGTTGTCATCCCACCAAATGGACGTTGATATATAAGACCATCCTCAGTTCTAGAAAAGGGAACACCATAATGCTCTAGTTCAATGACAGCATCTGGAGCTTCCTTGCACATATACTCTATTGCGTCTTGATCTCCGAGCCAGTCTCCACCTTTAACAGTATCGTACATATGCCATCGCCAATCATCTTCACCCATATTTCCAAGAGCAGCACTAATGCCACCCTGTGCTGCAACAGTGTGACTTCTAGTAGGAAAAACTTTAGTTATACAGGCTGTTTTGAGCCCAACTTCTGATAATCCAAAGGTAGCCCTTAGTCCAGCACCTCCAGCACCGAGAACAACAACATCATAATCATGATCAATAAACTCATAATCACTCATTTTAATGATCCTATTTTTATCCAAATTAATGATATAACTATCAATAAAGAAAGAAACATATGAAGCGCCTTATTTATTTTTAGTAACCTATTCCTCGCACTCATTTGATGAATATAATCTTCAATTATAACTTCCAAACCAAGTGACGAGTGGTAAGTCATCGATAGGCCTAAGATTAACAACATGAATAAATTCAATAAATCTGAGGCCCAGATTTTTAACTGATAGTACTCAAAGGATTGAATCGCAGATATATTAAAAAATACCCATAAGCTTAGAACTACCATCATCACTGCTGTCAGTCTTTGGTGCCACCAATGCTCAGAGGCCCCATCGACCAACTTATTTCTTTTAAATAAACTTAGAAATGAATAAATCTTCATAGATATAACCAAAAAATACTTGTCAATAACAAACTAGAAAACACTACAATTCTTGCTGATATTTCGACTCTCTCTCTATCGAATCCTCTTCCTGTATCCCAATAGAGATGCCTTAACCCATTACAAAAATGCAAAAAAAATGCAAATGTCCAAACTACTAGTAAAAACCTACCAATCCAATTAGAAAATATATAGACAAAAAAAGTGAAATATTGTTCGCCAAAAGCAATTGCAAATAACCAAACAGAGAATATTATTAATCCTACCGACAAACTCACACCAGTTGCCCTATGTAAGATCGAGAGAATCATTGTGAGGGGCCAACGGTAAATAGTCAGATGCGGAGATAGTGGTCTGGTTCTATTTGACATTGTAAATAGTTATATTGTTTTTATGCTATATATGTTTAGGCAAATACTTAAAAATCAATACATCTCCCGTCTTTTTCCCAATCACCATATCTCGATGGATCCAATCCTCCGCGTCCTCCAATTTCTTTCTTGATCTTGGAATTATCTCTTTTTCTTTTAGTTACTTCTTTTTGATTTTCTAGAGACTTTGTTTTAATTTTTTTGATATTTTTGATATCTTTTTTCATAGTATAATTATGCCAGATAAAGGTTGATTTTGGATATAATAATTGGAATTTTTAGGACAGAATTATGAGTGAAAAATTATTTGATATAGTAACTGTCAAAGGAAATGATCACTTGGATTTTCTGCAAGGCCAGATCACACAAAATATTGAAAAATTAACTGCAGGAACACTTCATTACTCAGCAATTTGTAATCCAAAAGGACGAGTTATCTTAACCTGTCATATCTTTCCGCTTGAAAATAGAGTGGGTATTGTTATTCCAGTTTCAATGACTGATATTCTGATATCAAGATTAAGTAGTTTTATTCTAAGATCAGATGTAACAATCGAGAAATTAGATACATCAACCTCGCTCTGTATAGATTCCAATGAATTAGATTCTGATCTTTCTGTTTTCAAAGATAATTATCATGATGTCTCAGGCTCATCCTTCTTTACGTCAAGGAAACTTAATAATTCTAATTTCACTGAAATTTATACTAACCTCAATAATAAAAACATTCAAAACAGAGCGATTGAAACTATCGAGTGGAAAAGATTAAGAATAATCGAAAATATTGTTGATATTACACAAGAGAATACAGAAAGATATACACCTCATATGCTTAATCTAGATCTTAATAATGGTGTCTGCTTCAACAAAGGTTGTTACGTTGGTCAAGAAATCGTTGCAAGAACAGAGCACATTGGCAAGGTAAAAAGAAGGTTAATTTTATATAAACTAAGTTCCAAAAATATAACAGTCGACGAAAAATTATATTTAAATGATAAGGATTCCAATGCTCATATATTATCAATTTCTGGAGACAGATTAGCAGCGATTATCAACACAGATTTTTCAAATCAGGAATTATCATATAAAAACGGAATTGCTAAACCATTAACAAACCCCTTCAAATAAAATTTATTCGAACTTCTCCTGCCTCATATATGGAAATAATAAGACATCTCGTATCGATACTGAATTTGTAAACAACATTACTAAACGATCAATTCCAATTCCTAGTCCTGCGGTTGGCGGTAAACCATACTCTAGTGCTCTAATATAATCATGATCAAATGACATGGCTTCATCATCACCAGCATTCGATTTTTCCACCTGATCAAGAAAACGTTGAGATTGATCTTCTGGATCATTTAATTCTGAAAATCCATTAGCTAATTCACGACCAAGAGCGAAAAACTCAAAACGATCAGTAATAAATGAATCATTATCATTTCTTCTTGATAACGGTGAGACTTCTGTAGGATACGCATAAATAAATGTAGGTTCTAATAATTTAGATTCGCACGTCTTCTCAAAAATTTCTGCTTGAAGCTTTCCGGCTTGGTATGAATTTTCAATTTTAATATTTAGTTTTTTTGAATAATTTTTTAAGTACTCAAAATCACGAATATTTTTTTTATCTATATCTGGATTATGCTCTATTATGGATTGCTCCATTGTTAGTCTTCTGTAAGGTCCTTTTAAATTAATCTCCTGATCTTGATATATTATTGTATCTGAATTAAATATTTCACTTGATATTTCACACATTAAATCTTCAATTAACTTCATAAAATCTTCATAATCAGCATAAGCTTCATATAACTCTAGCATTGTAAATTCTGGGTTATGTTGTGTTGAGACGCCTTCATTCCTGAAATTTCTATTTATTTCATAAACTTTTTCATACCCCCCAACAACCAATCGCTTGAGAAATAATTCTGGCGCAATCCTAAGATATAATTTCATATCAAGTGTATTATGATGAGTCTCAAATGGCCGAGCTACTGCACCACCAGGAACCGAGTGCATCATAGGCGTTTCTACTTCCAAAAAAGCTCTTGAATCCATAAATTTTCTTATAATTGAGATAATTTTTGATCGAGATTCAAAAACGAGCCTACTTTCTTCATTCATAATTAAATCAACATATCTTTGACGATATCTCGTTTCTTGGTCAGAGAGACCATGAAATTTTTCTGGCAAAGGTCTTAATGATTTTGTTAATAACTGAGAATTATCAGCTAGCACAGTTAATTCATTTGTATTGGTTTTAAACAGAACACCTGAAACCCCAATAATGTCTCCTACATCCCATTTTTTAAATTCTTGATACAAACCATCTGGAAGTCTATCTCTTTCAAATCTTATCTGTATTTGATCGCTCACGTCTTGTAATTTTACGAAACTTGCTTTGCCCATAACTCTCTTTGCCATGACCCTGCCAGCCACTGATGCTTTGATTTGTTTTTTCTCGAGTTGTTCCTTAGTTGAAGCGTCATAGTTATTGTGAAGCTCATCTGCGTAAATTGTTCTTCTGAATTGATTTGGAAAAGCATTCCCTCTGTCTTTTAGAAGAGAAAGCTTTTTTCGTCTCTCTTTTATTAGATCATTCTCATTTATATTATTTCTTTGGTTTGACACTTAAAGCCCCTGTTTTAAACTTGCTTCTATAAATTTATCAAGATCGCCATCGAGAACTGACTGCGTGTTTCCAATTTCAATTCCTGTTCTTAGATCTTTTATCCTACTCTGATCAAGAACATATGACCTTATTTGACTTCCCCATCCAACATCAGCCTTGCCATCCTCAATATCAGAGGAAACCGATTTCTTTTTTTGTAATTCTAACTCATACAGTTTTGCTTTCAATTGCTTCATTGCTGTTGCTTTATTTTTATGCTGAGATCTATCGTTTTGACATTGAACAACAACATTAGTTGGAATATGAGTAATCCTCACAGCTGATTCAGTTCGATTGACGTGCTGACCTCCTGCGCCACTTGCTCTGTATACATCTATTCTAAGATCAGAAGGGTTGATATTAATTTCAATACTGTCGTCTACCTCTGGCATCACAAAGACTGACGCAAATGAGGTGTGGCGTTTATTTCCAGAATCAAAAGGCGATTTCCTAACCAATCTGTGCACACCTGTTTCTGTCCTTAACCATCCGTATGCATAATCGCCTGAAACTCGAATAGTTGCGCTTTTTAAGCCTGCCACATCACCGGAAGAAATCTCAATTATTTCAACTTTGAACTCATGAGACTCTGCCCATTTTAAATACATTCTCAATAGCATTTCCGCCCAATCTTGCGCTTCTGTTCCTCCCGCACCTGACTGAATATCCAAATAAGTATCACATGGATCCATTTCATGACTGAACATCCGTGTAAATTCAAGCTGTTCTATTTTATGATTTAATTTCTTAGCCTCAAGCTCTATCTCAATTTGCGTTTCTTTATCGTTTTCATTCTTAGCAAGTAATAACAACTCTAAAAGATCGGAACATGAATTATTAGCTTCATCTAGAGGCTGAATAATTGCTTCCAGTTTTGCTCTTTCCTTACTTAATAGCCTGGCTTTTACTGTATCGGCCCAAACATCTGGATTCTCAAGTTCTCGAATAACCTCATTTAATCTCTCTGACTTAGATTCATAGTCAAAGATACCCCCTAAGCGATTTTTCTCGCTCAGATATTAATTGAATATATAATTCTAAATTATTGATTTCATTCATTTTAATAAACTAATATTGTAATATATGATCAACGACTAATTGTTCAGTAATTTTTCCACGAAATTCATTAACATCTAATTTGTAAATAAAACCTATTGCTTCTCTTGTTATTATATTTTGTTGATTAAATGCTATTGCATCTATTATTTTTTTTCCATCAACTGGTTGAACTTGCATTTTTAGATGATGCCCACCCACTACTCTCTGATCATGAATATGGAATTTACCATGAAATTTTGGTTCCTCAAACCCGGTCCCCCAAGGTCCAAATTCTTGTATTCTATTAGCAAGGTTAAGACTTAACTGATCTGGCAGTAACAGTCCATCTGTTTGAATATCACCTGTATAATTATAATCAGGATATATTAAATCTATTTGCTGTGAAACAGATGCTCTAAAAGAGTTGTAGTCGACTTCATTAATCGAAAGCCCTGCAGCCATAGCATGACCACCAAATTTTATTATTAGATTAGGGTTTTCATTTGAAATGGACTCCAAGAGGTCTCTAATATGAATTCCGCTGACGGATCGACCAGAGCCTTTGAGTGTATCATTATCATCATATGCGAAGGCAAATACCGGCCGGTTATATTCCTCTTTGAGCTTAGATGCTATTAAACCTACTAACCCTTGGTGCCAATTTTTATCATAAACACAAATACATGAGGACAGTTCATTTTTTTTAAATTTTTTAACATAATTTGATGCTTCATCACTCATCTTTTTTTGTATTTCTTTTCTTTTTGTATTTGTGCTTATCAATAGGTCGCTGTATTTGTTAGCTTTTTCTTTATCATCTGTTAACAGGCATTCTATTCCGATAGAAATATCATCTAATCTACCTGAGGCATTGATTTTTGGAGCAATGGAAAAACCTAAATCCTGACTTGTTAGCTTTTTATAATTTTTACCAGATTTTTCAATTAACGACTGTATCCCTTTAACGCAATCACCGTTTCTAATTATTTTAAGGCCTCTATCAACTAAGACTCTATTATTGAAATCAAGTTTAACAACATCAGCAATTGTTCCAAGTGCAACTAAATCCAAAAATTTAAGAGGAATTTTTCCGGCATTGCTCATCCCTTGCCTCTCAAGCTCTTTTGCTAATCCAGCCATTAGATAAAACGCAACTCCAATACCAGCAAGATGAGGGCTTTTAAATTTACTATCAAATAAGTTGGGGTTCAAAATTACATTTGCATTTGGAAGTGACTGTCCTGGTAGATGATGATCTGTCACCAAAACGTCAATCCCAAGTTTTCGCGCCTCATCTATCCCTTTAAAACTCGAAATTCCATTATCAACAGTTACTATTAATTTTGGGTTCCTTTTTTTTGCTTCGTCTACTACGCTAGGAGTCAGTCCATACCCATCTTTCATTCTATTGGGTACAATGTAGCTGAAATTCTCAAAACCAAACTCACCTAAGCATCTTATCAAGAGACTGACACTGGTTGCACCATCAACATCATAGTCCCCAACAATCACAATCTTATCTTTCTTATATTTTAGAAGAATTTCTATGGCTTCATCTATGTTATTCAAAGAACTAATTGGCGCTAAAGAGCTTAATTTATATGAGATTTGCTTTTTATTTGTTATACCCCTTGATGACAATACTCTGGAAATAACCGGACCAAAGTCTGCTAAATCAGAATGCAGATCAAACTCTCTTTCTGTTATTTTATTTTGTATGAGATTGTTATTTTTCATTTTTCCTATGAAATAATTAAATATTGATGACTAAGAATAAGCAGTAGATAATAAACATATTAACAGTGTTTATGGTTTCATTAATCACATTTATTTAAATTTATTTTCAAAAAAAAATGCAATTCTCAAAAGAAAAAAATCTCGATACATCAATCAGGTCTGTCGAAAGCGGAAGGATTTTAGTCGGTGAAGAATATATTTCTCATTCCCTGGTACTCAATGCTAAAGAAATTATTGGTAGATGGATGGGCTCCAATGCAGACCAAACATCATTCGATCAAATCAAATATATTTTAAAAAAAGAACCGGATGTAATTATTTTTGGCACAGGAGATAAATCTGTTATACCTCAAAGAAACCTTGTGTTTGATCTAGCTAAGAAAAATATTGGCATTGAAGTAATGACCTCTGCAGCTGCTGCTAAAACATTCAATATTCTTATCTCAGAAGGTAGAAATCCAGTAGCAATAATAATAATTGACTGATTTACTAAATTGATGGAATCACTTTCATTGGATCTATAGGGTCACCAGACTGCCTGATCTCAAAGTATAATTGAGGAGATTTAGTGGGTCCAAGGCCCATAGTTGCAATTTGTTGACCTTGTTTAACAAAATCACCAGAATCAACCTGAATTGTCTCATTGTAGCCATAAGCACTGAGAAAGACATCGTTATGTTTAAGGATAACCAACTGACCAAAACCAGAAAGACCATTCCCTGCATATACCACCTCTCCATCTGATGAGGCAGTGACTGCTTGACCAAGAATACCATCAAAAAGAATTCCGCTTGAAGTCGATGATTTCTTTTTAAACTTTTTTATAACATTACCTTTCGTAGGTGGCCTCCAGTTTGCATCATTTTGTATTGCTCTTTTCTTTACAATCTTTGTTTTTTTCTCGATTGGAGGACTCAGAGATTCGGTTGATCTTATATTTTTGGGTGATGAGAGTTTTAGTATCTGACCTGGATATATAAGCGCTTTATCTGAAATCTTATTCCATACAATTAAATCTTGAGGATTTATTCCATATCTCCATGCAATGAAATATAGGGTTTCACCGTATCTAACAAAATGTCGTTTTTCTTCTGAAGGCTCCAAATGGGGATGCATGCAACCAGATACAAAAGTGATTAATAATATAAAAAAAATAGATTTTTTAAATATATTCATATTTATCTAAGAAGATTCCCAAAAATACAAAAAAATCATAAATATAATAAATATTATAGACCAACCAATTCTATTTATATATTTCTCTATCATATTATTAATATTTTCTCCGCCAAAATATATCAATAAAGCAATAAGGAAAAATCTTGCCCCTCTTCCT
>Ga0208277_1000092_pt1 | contig 49147 bp, 31 predicted proteins | sample ETNtaG_5_FD_185782 | JGI IMG/M metagenome (GOLD analysis project Ga0208277, IMG submission 185782) | Marine microbial and viral communities from oxygen minimum zone, Eastern Pacific Ocean - ETNP201406SV205 (SPAdes) (version 2) | ecosystem: Environmental > Aquatic > Marine > Oceanic ...
AAGCCCAAACACCAACCACAACTGGCGAGTCACATGGATCACCTGATGGAAGAGTTTCATCACATGGAGACCAAACATCTAGATCGATATCTGGCGCACCAACACTCCAGAAAGGACTTCCAGGGTTTACCACGTACAATACTCCTGAATTAGCTGGATATTCGTACACTTCTCCAGAGGTCACATTGGTTCCATTTGTCCAAACCCCTACTACATCTGATGCACATGGGCCTCCAGATGAAGAATCAGTAGAACATAATTCCCACTCATTTCCATCAGCCCATGGATATGTTGGATCTACTCCAGCCGTAGTTGAAGGAGAAATTGCGACCCATATATCTCCTGAACCAGCAGGGAACTCAACAATCATCCCTGAATCATATACAACGTTGGAGTCCCATTCGGAACTAGAATCCGAAGCCCAAATATCCTTACAGGAACAAGGGCCAATCCATTTGCCATTTGGATTCGGTTCACCTGTAGGCCCACTAGTAGTACTCTGCCAATATTGTCCTGAATTAGCTGGCCATTCTACTGTGTCGTTAACCATATATGATGCACTACTATTCCATACAGCGCCTCCTTTACCATGAAATGAAGAACAAGGAGAATTGTCAGAACATGGAGCCCAATAGGAGGTACCAGATATTTGTGAAGATGTATCCTCATTCCCTGGTTCTTCACCACTAGGTGCTCCAGCATCTTGTGCGATCCATAAACTTCCATTGTGTTCTAGAATTTGCCATGGATCATAATCCTGATTGGCATCCCAAACTAAGTTACTAGCATCAGCAATTTCGGAACAGGTACAAGGGCCAACCCAATGACCTTCATCTACTGAACCTCCACTTGTGTTGATGGACGTTTGATAAAATTGTCCTGAATGGGCAGGCCATTCTACAATTGCGCCAGCGAGATAATTTCCGTTACTTTCCCAGACTGGCCCACCTAGGCCATCTGCACTATTTGTGAAATTACAGCCAGTTGTATTACCACTTTGACGAGCAGTAAAGTGTACTTTTTCATCATGATCTTGCTCGTACGTTAGCGATTGTTCATCAATACTCTCTAAACCTACAATAAAAAATTGTGCAACAAAAATAGCAACAAACAAACAGGTAATACTCTTCTTCATGATTCTGCGAAGGACATTCCACTTATATCCATGTCTAAAAAAAAGGAATCAAAAGATAAACATTTTTTGGAAATAAATTCAATTTTACTTCAAAGGAATTCTTCTAACACTGCTGGACCGGAGGAAGATAATAGAGGATAATCCGGCAATACGTCTGAATCATTAACTAAAACAAGAAGCATACCTCCAAATCCCCCACCCATCATCCTAGCCCCTAGAACGCCTTCAATCATTCTTATTGACTCAAGTTTTTTATCGATTTCTGGTAAACTAACTCCCAACGAAATCAATGATGAATGAGTTTGATTCAAAAGGCCCCCCAACTCTTCAGGTGATGCATTTATTGATTGATTTACTCGAATATTTTCTTCCATTACATGCCGATTAAGTTCAGTACTATTTGCTCCATAATCAGTTGATGAAAGATCACGATGTATATTGGAATCAACAAGTTTGAAATGCCAATTTTCAGGGAGAGGAATGGATTTAATGTTTAGATTAGAGAAATCAATGAGGGAAATATGGCCTTTTTTCGCATTCAACATAGCTAATTGATCGAGTAGACCACAGGGGGTACCAAGTATCTCATGTTCAATACGCTGGGCTTCTTGAGCGACCTGTAGAGGAACTTGGTTTCCTTGAGAACAAAGAACTATTCCCACACATAATGCCGCTGAAGATGACATCCCTTTTCCAATAGGAATGTTGCTTTTTATTGAAATATCTGCTGGCCATCCACCTGAAGATTTCCAAAGTTGAATGACAATTTCATCTCCTGTAAAACCCTCCTCTCTTTCAACTGCTTCTACAGTTAAGTGACAATCTAAGGCAAAAGGAAGAGATAAGCCCCCTGAATAATCGGTATGCTCTCCAATAATATTGATTCGGGCAGGAACAATAGCTCTACGTCTCATGGGGCCTTTACCTCATCGATTTCTAAGATAATCTTCCCCGTACCAATTCCATTGTTCCATGGTCCAACCCGGGGGTAATCCTTCTGGTGGCAAAGGAGGAGAATGAGGAATTGTAGGGATTTGTGAAGAAGGTTGTTTAGAAGAACTATTACTTCTCTTAACGACAATTACAAGGATTGATAGTAGTGTAATCACAAATACAAAACCAATCACCCCTAGAGCTAGATTTGAAGATGAATCTAGATATCTTTCAGCATCCATTGGATATGAATCGCCCGAATCAGACCAACCATCGCCATCCGAATCAGGACACCCTTTCAAATCAGAAAAAGAAGTACCTGGTTGGTTAGGGCATGCGTCTGTATCATCATATCCTGTCTGATCAGGATAAGTATCACCATCCATATCAGACCAGAAACGAGAATCGTCAGGGTAGACATCTAATCCATTATCCCATCCATCCCCATCTGAATCTGGACAACCTCGACGTTGTTCGGACGAGGTACCAAATAATCCTAAACAATCATCTGGAAGATTACCTTGTGGTGAATCTCCAAAACCATCTTCATCTTCATCAAGATATTGAGTTGGGTCATCCGGAAGTGCATCACCCTCATCGGACCATCCATCACCATCACTATCTGGGCATCCAAATCTGTCGAGTGTTGAGGTACCATACACTGCCTTACAAGAATCTGCTTGGTACCCTGAAATTTCATCCCCAAAACCATCTCCATCCATATCGCTATGCTGAGTTACATCGTTAGGAAATGCATCGGCTCCATCTGATGAACTCCAAGACATATCAGCATCAGACCAACCATCCTGATCTGAATCCAAACAACCTCTACGATCTTCAGTAGAACTGCCTGATAACGACATACAATTATCTCCAAGGAAACCAGATGATTCATCTCCAAAACCATCGCCATCGGTATCCATCCACTGAGTAGATTCATCAGGGAATTCATCAATTGAATCAGCAAAACCATCACCATCCCTATCTAGACATCCGATGATAGAACCTTGATCACTAGAACCAGTAACTGTAGGACATGAATCATTCAAATCTTCGAACCCATCATTATCGTCATCCAAATCTTCACCATTATCTTCACATCCATCTCTATCTGCATCATTAGCATAAATCGAAAAGAAAGAAGAAGGACTTGAAGGGCAGACATCATAGCCTGTTGATGAAATCGTACAAATTGTATCAGAGACTAAATCATCGCAAATTCGGTCATCATCATCATCCAAATCTTCTCCTCCATCACGACAGCCGTCTTGATCATAATCTGTTGATGAATCAGAATCCCAATTCAAATCACCTGTTGAACAGTCGTCGATAACATCGGATAAACCATCGTTATCGTCATCTGAATCTTCTTCCGCAGAATCACTACAACCATCAGAATCATGATCAGTATTCGGGCCAGATAACCAACCTATATCCCCCAGTTGGCATGTATCCCCCGAATCAAGAACCCCATCATTATCATCGTCCGGGTCGCAAATATCTCCGATTCCGTCTTCTTCATGATCTTCCTGAAGGGAGTTAGCAACAGCTGGACAATTATCTTCGCCATCCCAAACTCCATCCGCATCAACATCGGATTGAGGATTAATTCGTAAGACTTCATCTTGGCCATTATCGACATAATACAATCGGCCATCTGGACCAATTTCAAGACCCATGATCGAACTGGCTGATGTCTGAATAGAGGCTACTTCGGATGCACTCTTTCCGTCTGTTGAAAGGTCGAAGGCCACAATTTTCCCATTCGCATTTAGGGACACAAACAATCGACCATCATCAAGTGCAATTCCAGAGGGGGCACTCAAACCAGATGCAAGAACGCCCCATTCTATCCCTGTGATTCGAGAATATTCGGCTAGTGGTTCCAATCTAGATGGATCATTCATTATATTCAGAACATTATAGGAGGTATCATGAGTATTTACCCAAACAATACGATTAGCGCCAGTATCTGAGATATACAATATTCCAGAATCATCATCTAAAATCATATGTCCTGGGACTCCAGCATACCGTGTCAAAGATACATCAGAATAACGCCTTACTATGGCATCCGAATGATCATCTTCCCCAGTATCATGGTCCTCGACGAAATCGTAGTATACCAACTCCCCATAATATCCATCGTTGTACCAGTAGGCATTTCCTGAATCATGGGCTATTCCCATTCCATTAGGAGATTCATGGTTCATATCGATATGACTTCCTAACAGATTGTCATTCTGGTGTTCCATAGCAAAATGAGTTAGGGCAGAAGGCCATAATGTCGGACCCATGAAATTATTTGGAGTACCTTGGCCACAGTATGTGTTTCTTGTTTCTTGAGCCGAACCCCACGTATAATCAAACTCAGGATGGTAGTCGCCAAAGGCAATGGCGCTCACTTCTTCAAGGAAATGATTGCGATGTGAATCGCGTCTATTTTCTGAATATTGATTAGAAAGTCCTGTATTGTGGACAATGGAAATGCTATCAGTTGCACGATTTGCGATCCACAATTGATCGGCATTACCTGGATGGAATTCTAAATCTCTAGGATCATCGAGGTCGTCAGAAGCGTCTGCAATCACGATTTCCTCAAATGCAGTACCGAACTGAGGAACAACTGTAATTTCCTCGGTTGCGGATTGAGGAAGGAAGCAAATCAAAAAAAGACAGACTAGTAAAAATGCTCTACCTCTCCTTGGCATGGTTGTCCGTAAACAATGTAGCATTTTAGTTCTCGTTTTCTACTAATGAATAATTAATTCAAATTAGATGGGAGCGTTGAAGGGCCATTGTACACGACAAGCAGATATGGGAAAGCCAGTGTTCGCCTATCTACTTCTCAAAGAACACCCCTATGGAAGGGAGATGTTGAGTCAAATTTTGTCTGAAGGTTTCGTTCCGGCGATTATTATCAGCGAAGATTCTGCTATTGGTGATGAAGAACGAGAGAAATTTCTCAAACGAATTGAAGGACTTCGAGTAGCGCCTACAATCGAATCACAACTTGAAGAACTATCTAATTCCGGAATTAACGTAATACACAAGACTGTTTCAATCCACAACTCCGAGCAAGTCATGCCGATGATTCAAGACATGGATCTCGATTTAATTGTCTTTGGTGGAACAAGAATTATTCGTGGAGAAATCCTAGATTATCCAAAATTTGGAGTGATTAATAGTCATCCTGGCTTACTTCCTGATTGTCGAGGGTCTGCTTCCCCTGCATGGTCCGTATATCATGACATCCCAATTGGTAGTACCACACATTTCTGCGATAATGGGGTAGATACAGGAGATATTCTTCTGAGAAGAGAACTTGCTGTTCAAAGAGGAATGACTTACGAAGATCTATGTCATGCAACGCTTGTATTATCTGGAATTCTAATGAAAGAGGCTTTGATGGAATGGACTAAAGGGCGTTGGGAGGAAATTAGATACAAACAAGGTGACAGTGTTTGGCCAACTTTCAGAAATGCTCCGGATGATGTACTTGAAGTAGTACAACAAAAATTAGAAAATGAGGAATACGAACATTATGTTGACTGAGGTGGGAAAAATGGAGAGCCCGTACGCATCTGATGCAATGAAAGGAATGAGAGCAATCGTTTGTGGGGCCTCGAAAGGAATCGGAAGAGCAACAGCTGAAATGTTTGCATTATGTGGTGCAGAAGTTATTGGATTAAGCAGAAGTGCTCCTGAAATCCAAAACGTTGAATCTGTAAAAGTAGATCTTGAAGATACAACGGCAATAGAAGAAGTAATTTTGAAAATTTTAGAAAATGGACCAGTTCATATTCTTGTAAACAATGCAGGAGGACCTCCAGGAGGGCCTTTACTTTCTAGTGATTCAGACGCATTTAATGTCCCTTTCAAACGTCACCTTCATGCGGCTCATAGTATTACAAGAATGGTCGTACCGTCAATGACAGAAGCAGGAATAGGAAGAATAGTAAACATTATTTCCACATCTGTAAGGGAACCTATACCAAATATTGGATTATCAAATACACTCAGAGGAGCAATGGCTTCATGGGCTAAATCACTCAATCTAGAATTACCGACATGTATCACAATTAACAATATACTTCCGGGATTTACAGATACAGGTCGTTTGAATTCGCTGGCAAATTCTATTCACGAAAAAACCGGTCGAAGTAAAGAAGAAATTCACGATGGATGGATGTCTCAAGTGCCTATTCAACGCTTGATTGATCCAATGGAAACTGCATCTGCAATTACATTCCTATGCCTGCCGCAATCAGGGGGAATCAGAGGAGTAAGTCTTGCTGTTGATGGCGGAAGAATGAGATCTATTTGAGGGATAATAATGGAAGAAACACTAAGCCCTGAAGCCGCTGCTTCTCTTCTTCAAGCTATTTCAGAGGGTGGAGGAATTGAAGAAAGTGTATCAACCCAAACATTACTTGCTCTAGCAGAAATGGCATTGGATCTTAATAAAATGGAAATTTGTGAACGTCTCGCATTATCTGGACATGCGAAGGCATCATTTGATGACGATAAACAAGCGATGGCGTGGGCATTATTTCTTATTGCACGTGTCAAACTTTCTGATACACTTCTTCGAATTGAAGAAGCACGTGTAGAAGAACAAGAAATCCATATTGATGCTGGTTTATTGGGTGCATTCCAAGAGGCAAGAAATTCAGCAGAAGACCTGAACGATGTTAGATTAATTGGTAATATCGACCAACTAGAAGGAATTCATCATAGAGCGATAGGTGATGTAGTTGGAGCTAGAGATGCATTTGTCAGAAGTCTTGCATCAAAAGAAGAAACCGGGGATATTCTAGGTACTGCAAATAGCCTCCATAGTCTTGGAGAAATAGCAATGGATCAAGAAGAATTTGTTGATGCATTAGCATTTTTTGACCGTGCTGCTGAAACTTATGAAATGGTAGATGAAATGTTAGAATGTGCTCATGCAATGTCATTATCTAGTCATGCACTAATCCAAACAAATAGACTCGAAGAAGCAAATGAACGTCTAGAAAACGCATTAGAAATCGGTCGAGAAAATGATGATGCCTCTACTCAAATAGTGGCGCATTGGGGGCTAGCCGATCTTGGTCACCTTACGCAAGATATTGCTCTTGAATTAGAAAATCTTCAGGCAGCAGTTGTTCTATTTATTCGTCTAGAACGGCCCGTTCCAGACGCGTTAAGAACAAGATTAGATGAAATGATTGACTCATTAGAATCACAAGAATAATCACACGAACCATTTTGTGCAGAAGGATAGTGTGAGCAAATATGGAGTTCGACGTGTTCCTCTCCATCAGTCAGACACCTGACTCTTCAGGGCATATGCCAGATGAACAAACCATGTTGCGAAATTACTTCAATCAAGTAGAAGCAGCAGACAAGTTAGGTTATGGGATTGCATGGATTGCACAGGCCCATCTTTCTACAGAAACTCAAAAGACAAATAATAGTCCAGTTGTACCTCATTTCCCTGGCGAGATTGGACTTTGTACCGATTTCTTTCAACTAGCAGGTGCGACTTTTGCGAAAACAAATAATATTGAAATTGGCAGTGCTGTTTTGAGTATTTTAGCTAATGGTGGACCAATTACTACGGCTGAAAGAATTGGTAATTTATGCCAACTTTTAGGGTTACAGGACGGGGAACGAAAAGTGCATATTGGATTTAGTGCAGGAAGATTTGAATTCATGGCTAGACCCTATGGAATCGTGCCTAGAAATTCTGTAGAACATGCTGCGTGGCCAGTTTTACGAAGTAGGATTTTTAGAGAAGCTACTGAAATACTATTACGTCTACTCCGAGGAGATTCTATTTCTTCAGACGACATTGAAGCAACTATACTTTCCAAAGACGATTTCAGAACAGAAGAAGACTGGAAAAATGTACAACATGCTGCAAAAAATGAATACAATTTGCCTACTATTCCTGACAAAGTAACAATTGCAAGAAGATATGCATTTGAAAATTTGAAAATCATCCCTCAACATTGGCCTCGTGAAAGATTAAATCTAATTTTAGGATCACATGACGCAGATACACAGATTTTTGCAAATCAATACATGCCAGTACAGGTGTTTAATCTAAGTATTACTCCACCCGAAATTATTGATGCCACACATGAAAGAATGGCTGAAAACTATCACCCTGATGGTGGGCCATGGGAACGAAGAATGATGCCTCGTACACTCATGGTTTTTCTAAATGAAGAAGAAGGATTGAGTCCAGAACAACAATCAGATGCTGCAAAAAGGGAGGCACGGGATGCTCTGCAATCTTATTGGTCAGCACTTGATGGAACTATTGACCCAGAAAAAGTAAATCGGGCTACAGATAATGCAGTAATTGGGAATGCTGAAGAAGTCGCAAATCAGATTTTAGAAAGATTCGATGCTGACGATCGAATCATGTGTTGGTTTGATTTCTTCAATCACGATTCTGAAAGAGTGATTAGGAACATGACCGCATTCATGGAGAAAGTAAAACCTAGAATTGAGGAGAAACTAGCATGACAAATCAAAAACGACCTTCTTCGGTGTCTCCAGGTCGCCCGGGATCAGGAGTTTACCCTTCAAATCCTCTAGGAGAAAGCCATGAAGGCATTCCTACAGGAAGAGATGTAGAATGGGAGCCTTTGGTCGATTTTAGACGATTGGATATTTCAGAAAATACTATCCATGGAGCTGTTTCTTGGGTACATGGAAATGAAGTAATTCATTCATTCGGAGGAAATGTATTGGTTTACGGAAGGTCGATGATGAAGCCACTAATGATGAAGCCATTTGTAGAAGTTCTTGATGACATGGATTGGTCTCAGAAAGCGATTTCTTGTTCATCGCACAACGGCGATACTGAACATGTCGCTACAGCTCAATCTCTTCTTTCTGAATCAGAATGGGGGTTAATGCAATGCCCATTAGACGTGCCACTTATTCAATTTGGGAGACAAGTTAGACGTCCAAGAAGATGGTTTCACACCTGCTCAGGAGAGCATGCTGCTGTACTCAAGGGAATGCGGAAAATGGGTATGAATAGGGCAGGATATACATTGCCAAGTTCCCCATGGTTTCCAATCTATCTAGATGTTCTTCGAGACTATATGGGCAATCCAGACTGGGAACCTCTTAGAGTAGCAAAGGATGGTTGTGGTTTCCCTACAGTCTCGAATACTGTGGACGAGTTAGCGATTATATTTTCTCAACTTGCTCATCGAAGAAACGAGGACTGGATTTGGGAGGCAATGAATCGGCATCCTGATCTTGTTGGCGGATTCAATCGACTTGACTCCACCATTATCAAAGCAGGTGAAGGACGAGTACTTGCTAAAGAAGGAGCTGATGGTTTATTGGGGATTTCTATTGAGCATGACGATTGGCCTAAAGGACTTGGTATTGTAATCAAAATTGCGCATGGATGGAATAGTCAAGCAACATGGTATGTTGCTCGTGCAGTTCTAGGAGTTTTGGGAATTCAACTAAGAAACCCATATCCACTACATCGCCAGAAGGCTTTCATAGTTCCAGGAATAGTTCCTGAAACCTATCTTAAACAACTTGAAACTGTAGTCACATGGGATGAATGGGACCCAGATCAAGATCGATTTCAAATTTTAGAAAATAGAGAAAATAAGCCGAAAAACCCACATGGAAATGAAGGTAGGATGTGATCAATTGATTGATATTCTAAACCATATTGGGGGGAAAGAAGTTCAAGGCATTGATGAGAATTGGATTTTAAACTATGCGCCATCAACTGGAAAAGTAATTTCTCGAATACCAAAATCAAGTTATCAAGACGTTGAAAATGCAGTAAAAGCAGCTAAAAATGCAAGTGAAGGATGGGCTAAACTTTCCAAAGATGAACGTGCAGATTGGTTGGATAAGATTGCAGATTGTTTGGAAAGTCGTTTTGATGAAATTGCATCATTGGAATCATTAGACACTGGGAAACCTATACGGATATCTAGAGCAGTAGATGCCACCAGATCGGTTACTAACTTCAGATTCTACGCACAACAAATTAGAGAATTGAAAATAGAACATTTTAGAATGGAAAATGCAACTAATCATGTTATCAAACGTCCAGTTGGAGTAGGCGCCCTAATCACTCCATGGAATCTACCTCTCTACTTGCTTTCGTGGAAGGTGGCTCCCGCTATTGGAATGGGGAATACCGTAATCTGCAAACCTAGTGAATTAACTCCAATGACTGCAAATTTATTGATGCAAGTAATCAAAGATGCGGGTCTACCAGATGGCGTTGTTAATCTTATTCATGGTACTGGGATTGAAGCTGGATCTCCGCTTGTATCTCATCCAGATGTGCGATTTGTTTCTTTCACAGGAGGTACTGAAACTGGTTCAGTCGTAGGTCGAGATGCTGCTGCTTCTTTCAAGAAAATTAGTCTTGAATTAGGAGGGAAAAATGCGACTATCGTTCTAGATGATTGTGATATTGACCGACACATAGATTCAATTGTTAGAGCATCATTCCTAAATCAGGGACAAGTTTGCCTTTGTGGAAGTCGAATACTAATTCAAGAGGCGATTTATGAGATTTTCAAAACTAAATTTGTGGATTCTGTGAATCGTCTAAAAATCGGAGACCCGTCCGATGAAAATACTGATTTAGGATCTTTAATCAGCCCTCAGCATCTAGAAAAAGTGACATCTTATGTGAATTTAGCAATCGAAGAGGGAGGGACAATTCTTACTGGAGGGATTTCTCCAGAGATAGGTGCTGAATTCGAAGGTGGAAACTGGATTACTCCTACTGTAGTTGATGGACTTTCACCTGATTCAAGATGTTCAACAGAAGAGATTTTTGGGCCGTTGGTTACTCTTCATCCATTCAAAAATGATGAAGACGCAATTAGGATTTCCAATGGAACAAGATATGGATTAGCTGGAAGTATTTGGACCAATGATTCTTCACGTGGAGAAAATATTGCAAAACAAATGGATACAGGAATGGTATGGATAAATACTTGGCTGCACAGAGATCTCAGAGTTCCATTCGGCGGAGTTAAAGACAGTGGATTGGGTAGAGAAGGTGGAAAATGGAGTTTAGGATTTTATTCTGAAGCCACCAATATATGTATCATGGATGAATGAATTATTCCTCTTCATCTTCTGGTAGGTGACCAATCATCCAATGTAATGAAGGGAATAAAATTGAAAATAGAGCAATAGTAATCAAAAATGACGATCCCAACACTTCTACACCTATTTTTCCAATTACTAAGCCAGTACAAGACCCCATGCCCGCCCAAATTCCAATCCTAAATGGAGGGTAAGATGATCGCCAAATGCTGACACATTGAATTATCCAAAGAAACCCGACAATTGTAGGCCAAAGTAATGCAACAAGCCCGATAGGCCAATACCCCAAATGAAGCCCGACAATACCTCCAATTATTCTCTCTACTCCTCTGCCCTTTCGATCACTATGTATTAGTGGTAAAATACCCATTAATGGAGTAAGCAAAAGAAGTGTAAATACTGGTTTCTTTAGCCCATATGGAGTTGTAAAATCAATGAGCATAATCAAGGAAGAGATTGACATTGAAATGATAAATGGACCGAAAGCAAGGCCCATTGGCATACGCTCCCATCTCATAACCTACGGTTAACATCTCAAGTCTTCAATCCTGCCGATTCTAGTATCATTCAAACAGTGTATTGATGTGCTTGAAATCAATCCGACTAATATGACCGGTGAAATTGTATTAGGTGCTCTCGCTCCCCACCCGCCCCATTTGGTGTATGCAGAGAACCCTGAACAAAACGAAGCATATGCCGAAGGAGGATGGGAAACTTTGCGCTGGGGGTATCAACGACTAGCGAGGAAATTGAAAACTATCGACTACGATGCAATGGTTGTATTTACTCCTCATTGGCAAACCTACATTGGCACTCATTTTCTTGGACTACCTCATTTCAAATCAAAATCAGTCGACCCCGTTTTTCCGAATTTATTTCGATTTAATTACGACTTAACTGTTGACGTAGATCTCGCTGAAGCAATGCATGACGAAGCAGCCGCCTCTGGAATAATCACTAAAATGATGAGAAACCCAGATTTCCGAGTAGATTATGGTACAATTGTAAGTTGTCACTTGCTCAATCCTAGTTGGGATAAACCAATTGTTACAATATCAAGTAACAGGAACACGCACTATTACTCTGCAGAAGTAATGAATGAACAATCCGCAGCATTGGGAAACGCATGTAGAAAGGCAATCGAAGAGAGTGGGAAGAAGGTAGTCTTAGTCAGTAGCCATAGTCTATCTCATCGACATTTCACAACTGAAGCACCATTACCAGAAGACATGAGTAGAGAGCATATTTACAATCATAGCAACTACGTTTGGGACATGAAACTTATCGAGATGATGAGAGAGGGAAAGATGAAACAAGTTGTAGATATACTGCCCGAATACACTGAGCAAACAATAGCTGAGACTGATGCGGGAGCGTTTACTTGGATGATGTCGGCACTAGGATTCCCAGAATACCCAGCAGAGATTTACGGATACCAATCTGTAATTGGAACTGGTAATTTAGTTGCATCATGGGACCCCAATGAACAAACAAGAGAATTGGTATTGTAGGTGAGATTATGAAAGATGATAACCCTATATTATTCGGCATTTATTGCCCCCCACATCCACATCCACTTCTATGTCCAGAAGCAAACAATGGATATGGGAACTTAAGAAAGGCATTCGAAGATTGTGCAAAAAAAATTGAAGACAGTGGCGCTGATTTAATTCTAGTTTATTCAACTACTTGGCCTAGTGTAGTAGGGCACCAAATACAAGCTTTAGAAAAACCAGTATGGACTCACGTAGATGATGACTTCCATTATCTTGGAAGTATGCCGTATGAATTCACAATAGATGTTGACTTTGCCAACTCAATGAAGGATGCAGCAGAAGCAAGGGGATTGTATGCCAGAACAGTTGCATACGACGGATTTCCGATTGATACTGGTTCAGTAGTTGCACTTCAATTACTCAATCCAGAAAATAGAATCCCGGCAGTAATTCTTTCTAGCAACATGTATGCAAATAGATCAGAGACAATTGTGCTTGGGAAATCTGCCCGCGATACCTTGAAATCTCAAGGTAAAAAGGCAGTCGTAGTTGTTGTTTCTAGCCTATCAAATCGAATGTTTACTGAACATATTGATCCAGTTGATGACAGGATACACTCCCAGAAAGATGATGATTGGAATCGGAAGATTTTGGAATTCTTTGGAGATGGTAGACTGGAGGATTTGAGCCAATTAAGTCGAGATATCCATGGCCAAATTCGTGTTCAAAAAGTAGTTGCTTACAAACCGGCTTGGTTTATGGCATCTACCATGGGCCAACACAATAATTACGATGGTGAAGTCTTAGCATACGAAGCACTACATGGTAGTGGAGGAGCAGTAATTACACTGACACCATCTGGAGGCTCAATAGGCGACAAAGAATTCGATGAAGATGATGTAGAGTATTACCAAGGTGATCGAAATGTTCTGGACAAGGGGATGCTATAATGGGTTCAGATAAAGAAATAATTATGTCTGAAAATGCACCATCTGCAGTTGGAGCATACCCTCATGCTCGCCGAGTAGGAGACTTTGTTTTCCTTAGTGGAGTTGGACCTAGACAACCGATTACTAATGATATCCCCGGAGGACCAATTAAAGATAAAGACGGAAATCCATTAGATTACGATATTAAAGCACAAACTGAAGCTTGTATCTTGAATATTGAAGCGATTCTAAAATCTAGTGGCGCGGAATTAGAAGATATTGTAGATATTACATCTTTTCTAGTAGATATGGACAGAGATTTTGAAGGCTATAACGAAGTTTATGGGAAATTCTTTACCAATATACAAGCCACTAGAACTACTCTCGCAATAACAGCGCTTCCTACGCCTATTGCTGTTGAAATGAAGGTTATTGCTAATTTGGGGTGATTTCTTGGAAAGGCGACCATTTGTCGATTTAACTCAATTATTTGATTTTTCATCTATGATGAAAAAAACCGTTGGATCGTTTGGTGCAGTAATTCTATCTCTATCTGCAATGGTAGGAAGCGGAATTTTTGTTCTCCCTGCCTTAGCAGGAAAAGAACTCTACTATTCAAGTGGAGGAATTGAAGGATCTTACGCTGCTCTTTGGTTAGCTTACATTCTATCTGGACTTGTAGTGATACCAGGAGCCATTTCAAAGGCAGAGTTATCTTCTGCAATGCCAAAATCAGGTGGAGCATATGTGTACATTGAACGAACATTTGGACCTCTTATAGGTACAATTTCGGGATTGGGATTATGGGCGTCATTTATGTTAAAGTCTGCATTTGCACTAATCGGATTTAGTGCATATGTAGTCGCAATTCAAGGAACTTTAGGAATTACATTTGATGAAACTGCTGCAAAACTGTTAGCTGTTTTCATTCTAATAGTAGTCACAGCAATAAACATTAGAGGTGTCAAACTTTTGAAAAAAATTCTTACTCCAATAATTCTATTTTCAGTATCTATGGTTCTAGGTGTTTCTATTCTAGCATTCTCAAATGGAACTGCTGCTTCAACTAGTGTGCCCTTAGATGCTGCAGTCAATGTAATGAGCAGTACCGAAGGGTGGATAGGATTAGGATCGGCTACTGCATATGTTTTCTTAGCTTATGTAGGCGTAATCAAAATTGCAGCGGTAGGAGAAGATGTTATTGATCCTGAAAAAAACTTGCCCATTGGGATGTTCTATTCTCTTGGAATTGCAATGATAATATACGCAGGAATTTCTTACACCTTATTCTCAGTTTTTGATGGATCCGATTTAGGAATTGGTAGTGGGGGCGATCCTTCGAGAGCACCGATATATTCTCTCGCACTTGAAGTAGGAGGAAGTACAATTGCGTTCATTATTGCTATTCTTGCCATTCTTACAATGAGCGGAGGAGGACTAACAGGACTTCTTGGAGCATCAAAATTCCCTTTTGCAATGAGTCGCGATAAACTTCTTCCAAGGGAATTAGAAGAAGTTCACGCAGTTCATGAAACACCTCATCGATCCATCTATGGAACAAGTATCTGTATGGGGATCGCTATTATTTTCCTTGATGTCGGTACTGTAGCCAAGTTAGCATCTGGATTCATGTTAATGATTTTTACAGCAGTTAATATCTGCGTAATTGTGCTAAGAAGGGTAGAAAATGAGCATACGTGGTATCAACCTAAATATCGTTTACAATCTAGTCGACTAGTACAATATTTTGGAATTGCTTCAACTCTTGCACTTCTCCTTCTAATGGGATTACAAGCGATTATAGGCGCAGGAACTGCAATCGTATTAGGGTTCATACTTTACGTATCATATGGAAAAAAACATGTAACAATTACCGAAAGGCCTTGGAATACATTTTTTTCTCAGATTAGAGATAATGAATCAGAATTAACTAGAGCAGTGACTGCATTCCATGCTGCAGATTTGGAGAATAATAATCACTTAAATCTCAAGGAATTTACTGCTGCGATCCGATCTTTAGATTGGTTACCATATGAGAAAGATATTATCAGAGATTTCTTCCATCAATTAGATGAAAATAATGATGGTATTTTAGATATAGATGAATTCTTAATGGTAATTAGGACCATGTCATTAGAAGAAGAATGACATCCGCTCTATTGAAACCTAAGAGATGAGTCCCAGTCAAGGGGGACGCGCATGTCAGTTGCAGGTAAGGCTCGAAAAGTAACTACTAACACGCTTCAAGAAATGAAGCAAGCAGGCGAACAAATCACCATGCTGACAGCATATGACTACTCTCTAGCAAAATTAGTAGATCAGGGGGGAATCGATGTAATTCTTGTAGGCGATTCTGCTTCAAACGTAATGGCTGGAAATGATACAACTGTCCCAATTACTCTAGATCATATGATTTACCATGCTCAATGTGTATCTAATGCAGTAGATAGAGCATTAATTGTAGTAGACATGCCCTTTGGTACATATCAAGGTAATTCAAGACTGGCTTTAGAATCAGCTATTAGAATAATGAAAGAAAGTGGAGCACATTCCGTAAAACTCGAAGGTGGAGGAGAAGTTGTTGAATCGATAGAAAGAATTCTCACAGCAGGGATTCCTGTAATGGGCCACCTTGGACTCACGCCTCAATCAATCTATAAATTCGGAACATATACAGTTAGAGCAAGAGAAAATGCAGAAGCAGAGAAACTCATTGAAGATGCAAAACTATTGGAGAAAGCCGGATGTTTTGCAATAGTCCTCGAAAAAATACCTGCAGACTTAGCAAAAAAAGTGTCAGAAGAAATTTCAATCCCAACAATAGGTATCGGAGCTGGTGCCGATGTTGATGGACAAGTGCTGGTATTACATGATATGTTAGGTATTACAATGGACTTTAGTCCAAGATTCCTGAGACGTTACCTGAATCTAGGTAATGATATTCGAAATGCTGTTGAGCAATATGTTTCTGATGTTCGGTCACACGACTTCCCTAATTCTGATGAACAATACGAATGATTACCATTCCATATCCCAATCTTCGGATTCTGTTGACTCATTTTTGGAAGGGGCTATTTTTTCAGATCTATACGATTCAATTTGTTGCTTCGACCATCCTGCAGAAAACAATTGAGCATCAGTCCATTTTTCACCCTCGGCCTTCTGAGAAACAATTGATGAATTCGAAGAACTTGGTTCACCTATCGAAGAATGTAATTCGGAACTCATTAGTGGGCGTTGAATATTGTTAACTGGAACAGGAGGAGGTAATTGAATTCTTGACGGTGGGGGGGCAACTGCAGGGGGTGAAATTAAATTTTCAGGCACTTTTTGTTCTAAGTCAACATCTTCTTCATCTGAATTTCTTTCTTTCATTATCTCTTTTGTTTTCCGATCAGCAGCAATTAGAACCCCTAATATCATTAACAAAATAATGAGACCGCCTACAATAGCTGCACCTGCATCAGAACCAAATAAGCCATCCATAAGTGTGGATTCAATCACGATATACTCCAATCCATATCCTTCATCATAGGTGCCTTCTAAACGAACTTCTCCTTCTTCTTTCAAATCTAATTTCCATCGTCCATCAATACATTCCAGTTTACCTGCATCGGTTAGAAATTCGACTGCACAAACTGCTATTGTGACCTTATTATTTGCGACATCGTATGCCCTAACCTCAATTTCAACGGTTTGACCTTGTTTCAATTCTCCTTTGATATCAAACTCAAGTGAATGAGGGGGGCCAGGTAGTACACCAATTAATATCGTCCAAGATGTATCTGCAATGGATGCAGTTAACTGTACTGTTCCTACTCCTTCCGCTTGGTAAACGAAACTTCCAGTTCCTGCAGATGAGGCTTTAATTGAACCAAAACCCGGCGGGATAGTCCAATTAACATCAACCAGATATGACGTTCCAGTTAAATCGAAACCTTTGACCGTCAAATTAAGTTCTGAACCGGTCTCAACAGATAGAGCCAAATCTCCATCGGAACGGACCTCGATATATGATGGAATACCTTGTTCGACTTCTATTGTAGCCGAAGTTACACGTGAACCCAAAGTAGCGACTATTCTGTGCTGCCCAGGCATTGAAGGAGTAAACATATGGTTTTCTGAATCAATAGATGAAGCAGGAGATGTACCTTCAATAATAGACCATTCTAATCCTGACAAATTCACTATATTACCATCAGAATCAAAGCCCTGTGGATTTAGATAAAATGGTACATCGACGGGAATTGTGGAAGAATGTCCTGCAATTTCCAGTAATATCAAACGACCAGGTTGAACAACAAAACTAATTGATGCAGTTCGAATAATTGAAGGAGTAATAGGGTCACTAGCCTCAGCTAAAATTGTTATTAATCCTTCAATCGATGCATCAAACAATACTGATGACCCCTCACTTGCATTCAAACCAATTACCTCATTATCAACTTCCCATGAAGAATTGGCAGACCACCTATTACCCCGAATATCTTCCCACATTGAATCAAGAACAAGAACATCATCTGCAGTAATTTCATCCAATGGAGATGATGAAGATATTGCTAAACGTCTAGCTGAACCATGAGAAACTTCTACTTCTAATTCAGCTGTAAATTCCCCATCATCTACCCTCAATGTTTGATTCCCATCTTCATTGGGAGTCCATCGAAAACCTCCACCTTGTAACATTTCTAGAGTAGAACCTTCAGGTAAAGTCCAATTATTTGTTGGAACTACAATTGCTTGACGGTATCCCTGTTGATCAACTCTTTCTAAAATCAAATCAATTGATTCATCGGCAGTTACCTGTATATTATTCGCAGTTAATTCTAAGCCAACTACTGTTCCAATAACTACTGTAATTGCGACTGTCTTGTTTACATTTCCAGAACAAACCCAGACAGAAGCGCTACCTAATCCAGATGGAGAGAAACGGAATTGCCCCGTACCAAGTTGTGCGGTTGTCCCTCCAATAGATCCTTGATCATATCCTGCAGAAATTGTATTTCCAGATCCATCCTTCAAAGTAAAAGAGAAATCTTGAACTTCATCGGCAGATAAAATCACTGGACCAGGAGGAAGTATCTCTATTGATTGGACGGATGAACTTCCAGAACAGGAGCGTGCAGATGTGAATGAAGAACTAGATGTATCAGATGGTAGATTTTCATGTATAGATAATGAAGACACGAGCAGGATGGCTAACAAGGCCGCCATCAACCTAGGCGAGTCCATGTTCCTCCCTCATCAACTTGCCAATAACTCGTGTTACCATTCCCATCATGATACCATCCAGTCTGTCCTTGTACTGTTCCTTCACAGGCTAACATGACACCACCGGAAGAGGTTGATTCTTGACTTTCTACAGTCTGCACAGCCTCTGGTTCAGAAGGAATTGATTCTTCCTGATCTAAACTCTTAGGACGAGGAGGAGCAGTCACTGTGGTTTGAATAGGAGTTTCTTGGAAATTAGATTGAGAAGAAAAGATTTGCTGAGATTGTTGGACAACAGAATTTGCTGCACCCATTGCCGCCATATTCGCAGTATTCTGTCTTACCTGAGATGCCCCCCAAGAGGGATTCATGGCAGAAGAGGAACGATGCCGTCCCCTTCTATGAGAAGATGGAAATGCAGATGATGGAGGAGCATTGAAAGAAACCCCTGCTGGAGGAGGTGAAGGACTGGTTTGTTCTTCTGACATATGGTCATCTTCATCTTCAAAGATCTCCTCGGCTTCGTTTCTGAATTTGGGTAAAAGAACTAACATTACAGCAAGCAGAAGAACAACGGAAACTGAACCAATAGCCATTCGACCCATGTTTGAATCGGTCAATTTAGAAAGAGCACTAGGGGTAACTGTAACGAAAACGATTTGTTCTAATTCAAGATACTTTACAGTAATTGGAATATTTTCTCCATAATCATCTATTTCCATTCTCCAGACATCTGACTGTAGATGTTCAGCATCTCCTACTTGAGTTTCTAACACAATTTGAGAGGGTGCTACGGTTATTGGATTTCCTGATGCATCCAAAACTTTCAACGTTAAATCAACAACATCTCCCTCAGAAAATATCTTTCCTTCTTCGACATCCATTACTATAGAAATTCTATCTGGAATTCCTGGAACTACCGTAATTGAAAGTATAGAATCAGCAACCCCCCTTCTTGCAATAATATCCCAAGAACCTGTCTTTCCAACTACGTAGATGTATTCACCAGGAGAATCACCCGGAGAAATTGTACCTGCATCTTCTAAAAAGCTCCATGAAACATTGTCAATTGGATTTTCATTTCCTGCCAAATCTATTCCTTGAACGGTAAGTATTACTTCACCACCTCCAGGAAATGAATTGCTGCCTAAACCGTGAGAAACCGAAAGGCTTTGAGGTAATCCTGCTAAAACCAGCAAATCAACTCTCGCTGCACGTCCAGCAGCCATTCCTTCAATTTGGATATCTCCAATAATAGTTGGTTTAAACACATTACCAGCGTCACGAATATCGGAAGTCATGTCTTCTCCATTGACTGTCCAATTAAATTGTAGTCCTTCAATCGGATTATCCAGTGAATCGAATCCCATGGGATTCAAATCAAGTGAGTCATCTGTGGTCATAGTTACACCTTCACCTGCAAAGTCAATTCTAACTAGGCGTCCGGGAATTACGTCAAACGTTCGTGTTGCAGTATATGTCACTCCATCTTCAATAGCAACTGCTTCAAGAGTAACAGTTCCAATTTCTAGGGGAGTAAATGTTGCGCCATTCGCAAATTCTACTGGATTCGGTCCATCGCCAGGATTGCTCCAAATCGCATCTAAAATCCTTTGATTACCCAAAGAATCCTGAGCCTTCATCTGTAAAAACGATTCTTCTCCTGCTTGTAGAATATTGGAATCAGTATCAATCAATACTGAATCAATACTACCTGCACCAACTTCAATATCAATGGTATCTGTTAAATTCTCATAATCTACCTTCACCCAATAAGTTCCAATATCTCTAGGTAACCATTCCACGGTTCCATTTGCTGCGTTTCTAAATCCACCATCCTCAGTAGACCACGCAGAAAGAGGAATTGGCATTTCTACCTGATTACCATATGCATCAGTCCACAATACTGGAAGAGGAACTGCTTCATCTGCTGCAACTGTTCTATTCGGAGGAATAATTGAAAGATCTAATGGTTCCCCAACTGTAACTACAACTTGAGTAGAACCTGAAGCGCCGAGTGAAGCATCACAATCTATTGTCCAAGTACCAACTGCTCCTCCCGTATACATCCCTGCATTATCCACTGAACCTGAATCTACTGTATAGGTCAAATCTCCAGCTAATGCTAAATCTACAGGGTTACCTAATGCATCTACTGCAGTTGGTAAGACTGAAACTCGTTCCCCAGAGGCAACAGTAAGATTCTGAGGTAAAACAAGATCTGTAGGTGAACCTTCAACGAGAGTAACATTGGTCCATGCTGTAAGACCAGCAGCAGATGCATCTACTCTATGCGTACCTACTTCAGTGAGTTCGAATGTTCCATTGGGATGTATAGTACCTGAATCTACTGACCACTGAGGAGATGCAGGGTAATCATTTCCCTTAATATCGGAAAATAAAGCGGATAATTGAATTTCAACTCCTACGGGAAAAGAAGCGTTAGCCGGAATAATGGACATTGATACCGGGGAGCCTGGTGTAACCAAGAGAACGATACAACCTGTTTCTCCATTAATCGCTTCTGCGCAGATAAATTCAAATCCAGTGCTAAGTGCAGAAAATAATCCACTAGAATCCACGAAACCACTGCCGCCCATTATATTCCAATTAACTGGAGATGATGAAACACTACCATCTTGATTACGAACTTGGGCTTTTAATGGAGAATCTGTATCGGCAGAAATTTGGCCAAATCTTGGTTCAATATCTACCCAACCTGGATCAGCAGAAGATAGAGAAGAGGGTTGATTCCAATTTACAATTATATTCCATTGAGGTCGGATATATGAAACGCCGGACTCTGATGAATGAAACGACATTGACCAAGGAAGATAGGAATCACTATTCCATGCAGCACCCATTACCATTACTCCAACAAAACCTCCATTTCCTTGGGCATTTCTTTGTTGTCCAACTTTTAGATTATCAGTTACATCCAATGAGATTGTAGTAGATGAAGAAGTGGCAGGAACAAATGAAATCGGTCCACCTGAATCTGAATTTGATTCCGCTCCAGGTTCGGTCCATGCAACTCCTGCCAAGTTATTTGCGATATTCCAAGAAGGTTCGAACCAATCACGATATGTCATCAAGCCCATCACATTAGTATCAATTGAAGGAGCACTGTCAATGGTTAATTCAAGAGATGCAGAAATGATGGTAATATTGCTCATGAATCCTACAGTTGAAAGATCTAAGCCAAAAAGTGCCCTTTGTTCTGTGCCGTTCTGGGGATCAGAACTAATTTCAATTAGAGAAGAACTCGTATTAATTAAAGTTGGATCATTACTCTTAATTGCAGCATCAAAAAAGCCCCCTGAACCATCATCTTGGTATTGAAGGGTCCATGTTCCATTTCCATTATCAATCTCTAAAGGGGCATAATAATCCTGAATTTCATCTAACCCATGCGCTGGGGTCCAAGATAGTGTACTAGAAATGAAAATCAGAACTAAAAAGAACACAAGGCCACTTTTCTTGAACATAGGTTCTCATTCCTCAAAAACTTCCCAATCATCCATATCTGGTGTTCGATAATACCATGATCCATCATCTGGATCTTCCCACCATTCAGTTCCATCTTCGTCAACGGTAACTCCATCATCTTCAGATACCTCTTCCGCTTCTACCTCTTGTTCCTCAACTGGGCCTGATGGACCCGCAACTGGACCTGATGGGCCTGCGACTGGTCCGGATGGGCCTGCGACTGGTCCACCTACATCGTCATCGTAATCGTCGTCATCATCATCATCATCATCATCATAATCATAATCATCATTTCCGCCTCTCCTTAGAATAACAACTACAAATACAAGTAAAGCAAAGATTAGCAATCCAATCAAACCAGCTGCCGCATAATACAGTGGACCACCTGCAGCAAAGAATCCTGGAATTGTACCAATCGAATTTATTGCAATAGATGCAGATTCTCCTTGATCTGCAACTGTAATAGTTCCTGAACCAGAAGAAATTAGAGTGATTTCCCAATTCTGATTACCTGCACCTTTCTCGATATTATGTCCAGTTGCCACAATATATGGGTCGTCCAATGTAACAGGGTTATTCCATTCATCATAACCAAACGCTGTAATTGATAAAATTCCTTGTTGCTCTGCTTCAGTTTTATCAGCAGTCAGAACAATATAATCTAAATTTGAAGCAATTACCTCAACAGTCCAAATTTCTGAAAGACCATTGTGTACATACTCAAGTTCATAAATTCCAACAGTGGTTTGCTTGAAAACATAAGAACCCGTGTTATCGTTATCTATGTCCCATACTACTGGATCATCCCAAGATGACTCAACTATTGCAAATTGATTCAATGCAGAATCTTCAGCATAAAGTTGGAGATCAACCATTTCACCGGCTACCATCAAATCCTTTTCGGCAACATGCCAAATTCTTACTGCAACACCATGAGATACTGTTGCAGATATACTATCTTGATATCCATTCTGAATGGCACAAATTCGGTATGTTCCTTCAACTCCAGCAGCCCAAGAACCAGTAGATTCAATTTCAGTTGTAATTTCTTCAGAATCTAAAGACGCACCACATTCTCCAGGAGGTGTTGATACTGAAAGATCATGAATATACCAACTTAGTGAATCCGCCTGTACGATGTTTTCTTGCATATCCTTTGCAACTACACTTAGAGTAATCGAATCATCTGCAGTGAGCGTGTAATCAGAAGAACCTTGGATTTCGACATCTGCAAGAGCACCAGGGATTACTGTTACTGTTTCAGACGCAGTTAGAGGTACTGTGGTAACTCCATCTGTCCATGTAAGTGCAGCTTGCACAGTCCAGTCTCCTTCTGTGTACGCGTAGAAATTTGCTGCAGCGCCATCAAGAACAACCCAAGTTTGGTCTGCACCTGGAGTGGTAATCAACCAATTTTCAGGAGTAACAGGTTTCTGATTTCCTCGCTGATCAATTACAAAGGCCCTAAGGTTCAGAATTTCTCCAGCAGTTGCTTGGGAGAAACCGCCTGTAACTCTAAGATCCATTTCTACAGGAACTCCGTCAATGACCGAAATAGTCACTCGATCTGTTTGACCTTCAACCTCGACTTCTACCCATTGAGTACCCTTGGACCATGCACTCCAAATTATTCTTGAATCAACCTCAGAGAATGTACCATTCAATGTAGACCAAGAAGTAAGACTCAATGTTTCAGTGATATCATTTGAATTTCCTCTGACGTCAACACGTATAACAGTAAAATCAACTGAGTCATCAGCAGTAATTTCTGTAACATTAGCAGTTAAAATCACAGAGCCAATTGCCCCATAAACAACTTCAATATCGAATGAACCACTAACGCCAACTGAACTACTAGCAGTAATTGTCCAATTCCCAACATGATCCCCTGTAAATTCACCAGCAGAGGTAATATTTCCATTATCTACTGACCAAGTCACGGCTCCAGCTTGTAATGCAGGCATTTCGTTGAATCGAATATCCTCTACAATCCAAGTATAGGTACAGGTACTTCCTGCATCAACAACTGTGCAGCCAGACACAACAAGATGATGTGGCGCACCGGTTGAAACAACTACTGGAATTGTTGCACTACTGCTGCCCCATGTAACAGTAATAGTCTGAGTTCCTGTTAACCACGGCAAATAAACTACTGAGGCAGAAGGAGTGGTCGTCTGTACAGTGGGTGCTCCAGTAGATGAGAAAGAACCATTTGTTACTGACCATAGAACGATTTCTCCATCAACTTCATTTCCGAATTGATCAACAACCATTGCAGAAACTGATAGCATAGAATCTGCATTCAAAGCCGCATTGGTTTGATCAGGAATCAAAGTGACTGGACTACCATGGTCAACTGTGAGATTCAGTAGTTTAGTTACTTGTCCGAAACGAGCTACAACCTGTTCATTGCCTGCAATTTGTGGAGTGTACACTCCAGAAGCAGAAATGGAACCTAGAGAAGAACTACTCCAAGCAACATTTCCTGCTAAAGTGTTTCCAGCAACATCTAGTAATGTTGCAGAGAATGTAACAGGAGTGTCAGCATCTGTGGTTGATGAACCCGAAATCTGGATATCGTAAACATTGGTATAATTCAATATCAACTGAGGATGATAGGTACTATCTTCTGAATTGTCAAATTCTACAACAATTCTTCCACCTGTGGTGTCAGGAGTTCCAATCAAAACAATTCCGAGTGTTCCATACATCGAAGACATAGCACTACTAATGTCAAATTCGACCCATGTATTTCCATTTGTATTGTAAATCCTTACAGTATCCAATGGAGTAGTAGCATAATCTACACCACTACGCATTCCAGGGGTATCCCATGCATTTCCATACGATGCATCATCCCATGATGAGGATACTTCTGAGAAATTGTGGTTCAATAATGTATGAGCACTCACATCTAGATAAGATGTATCTGCTAACAATACACTGTCTAGATGAATTCTTAATTTCCCACTATGAGGGTTAAGATTTGACGGTAGAGGTATCTGTCCCAAATCTAACCAAACAATGCTCCTGCACTCATTTGTTGTTGCAGGTGATGTTGATACATCGCCACAACCGATTCCAACCTCAAGACTACGATCTGCAAATACTTCACTCGGATTTGATTCATCGATTGTAGAATCATGAATATTTGGGTATTGAAGTACGCTAGCCGCTTCACCTTCGCCATATGTGATACTGTAAAGGTGATTTCCTAAACTAGTAGTTTCAGGTTCACCAACTGCAAATGACCATGCTGCTGAACGAGCCCCCGGAATTGAGCCTGCGATGGATTGAATATCCCAAGAATACAGTACATCAGGATCAAGGTCGAAACTCGGAGTCCAACAAATTGTAGGAGAAGTACATCCAGTAAATCCTGAATCAATCCAAGAACGCTGAGTAAGTGTTGTTGTCTCATTCATTAATCTCATAATGTAACCTGACGCTCCGGAAGCAGCATTCCATGTAAGAGTCGGACGATTTAGTGAAGTTAGGAGATAACCATCTTCCTCGAAGAGAACAGATTGATCTGCAGGAGATTGCAAACTCACTTGAGGAGGAGGTGTAATCCCATTTGGATTATCAACAAAGTCAAACACAAGTTGAGGAGTATTACTGCTAGCCTCGGAAGATGAGAAGTACAAGGTTCCAGTCCAATTTGTGATTAATGCCAAAGTCATTCGGCCATTTTGATTTGTGAAAGCATTTCTAGCAATAGAAGTAATATCCCATTCATACCAAGTGCCTCCACCTGTAGCTACCCTAGTAATTGAGGCTGAAGCAGTGGTGCTACATTGTGTACCTGGAATATACGTACTCCAAGAAACTGTATCCTCAGACCAAGTATTATTCCCACAATCATAGATTCCTACAGTATGTGCTCCAGACCCTTGATAGTTTGAACGATGGAGTCTGAGAGTAACTCCTGTTGGTAGTGTTGTGGATTGGAAGGGTAACTCTCCTAAATCCATCTCAATTAATGATACGACAATCGCTCCAGCAGTTTGAGATGAACCAACATTTAGAGAAACTGAAGTCCCATGATTCTGTGTCTGTCCTGGCCCCCCAGCACTGTCAATATAGGTATCAGGGAATGAAGGGAGATCTCCACTAGTATCGAAAACATCTCCTCGTTCCAATGTGATTGAATAATTTCCTGCACCATCTGAAGACCCAATTACAGAATCAGGAACTCTGAAGGAACCGCCTTCTGTCCAATTTCCATATTGTCCATTTTCAACACCTCGGACTCTCCAATAATACCATGCATCATCCCAAGTAATTGAAGATGGGAAAGTGAATGATGTCGAAGAGGTTGTTCCAGTTGTAGTAGTGAATAAACTGCTATTTTGATCACTATTGAACGAATCGGGAGTAGAGAAGAACGAATCTGAATCAACTTGGAAATCCCAGGAATGATTAGTCAACGAATGGCTCCAAGACAAATCAACTGAATCAGGCGGAGTAGGCAACAAAGCCGTTGAATTCCACATTGTAGTGGTAGAACCGAGTACAGGATTTAATGAAGATGCATCTCCAGGAATCCAAGTGTTTCCACTAGAGTAAATCATGTTGAGTTTTGGTGAATTTGAATTTCCAGGATATTCTGTAGTGCGAAAATAGACGTTAGAAGTAGTAGGATCAGCAGTATCACGGAACAGTAAACTAACTCTATCATCGCCTCGAACTCTAGCTTGCTGTACTGCCTCTGTAATATTCCATGAATACCACCCAGATGTTGCGTTAACAACTGTAGTGCTTATTGGAGACATAGTACTGTCTAGATAACCAGATTGTGTAGACCATGGCGTATTCGAACTTGCATTATTCCAAGTTGCTGATTCGTCCCACTCATCAAACACGTTGTAAACCGCTATCTGATGATTACCTGAGGTCGTACCCTGCTTGTATAAATCAATACTTGCTTCAGATGACATCCAAGGCTCAGGAAGAGGAATCTGACTTAAATCGACATTTACAAGTCCAAATCCACTGTTATGTCCTACATACATAATCTGCCCTTGTCCTAAATTGGAATTAGGACCCATTGCAGAATAAATCCAAGTGTCCTCCACTAAATCATACAAATTGTATTCTGAATGAGCCATTCCAGTCTGAGCAGTGAGAGATTCATGAGTTGAGTCAACAGTACTAGTCAAATCATTAGGAACTCCGAATGAAGAATAAATGGAGTTTGGACCCAACATATCATCATAAACAGATTGTAATTGCCATTCACATGTCAAATCCTGTGCTAAAGAAATAGATGATGAGAATGTGAAACTAGGCGCAGTAAGATCAAAACCACTATCAAAACGAGAATCATATTCGTATTGAAGAGAATATGTAATTCCGAAGCTATTTTGTCCCCTACAAACCATATTGAGAATCCAATCCCATGATGAATTCCATCCAGTAGGAGTCAACCACTCTAGAGTTGGAGAAGTATCTGGTTCTAACATGATCCCGCTTGTACTCCAAACTAATTGTCCATTAGAAGGCACATCTGGAGTACCAGTTGCGTTTGGAACAGATGCTGAACCATTGCGGTATTGAATCGTAAGATAGGGGCGATCTGTTGCAACACTTGAGTCAACACTACTGATAGTGATACCATTCCATGAACTTGTGTAACTATCCTGAGCCGCTGTCAGCGAAAGGTAGAGGTAATCATCCCCTCTATTTTCGGCCAATTGCATAATTCGAGTGATATTTATGCTATTAGGGCCAGAGGTAGTGACTTGTTTACTCACACCGTCATCGATAGTCATGTTTCCATTTCCAAATGTATGTGGTGTAGACCAGTTTGTACTTCCATCCATGGTTCTTCCAGTAACTGATTCATTGAACTCATCAACTGCAGCTGCATAAACTCGAACACCTGAACCGTGACCACTAATGACATTGAAGTGTAACTCAGTTCCAACTATTCTGATATCATTAGGGCGAGGGAGGGTTAAGTTCTCATTAATTGGTATCTTGAATAATGCAGCACGATCATTACTGAAATTACCATTAATATTGAAATTTCCACTTCCAATGTCTGGAGGAGCGAACAAGGTTAAACTCGTGGATGATGCATATGAGGTATTCTCATTTGCCGATCTTTCATCGATATATGTATCAAAGAATTCCGGCCAATGATCTTCAGGTACGAATCCATTGTGGTGCATCTCAACTTCTGAAGTATTGGAATCGAGCATCAAACTCATGACCTCTGGAATCACATAGGAAGAAGTAGCACTCCAATTTCCAACTTGTCCAGAAGAACTGATTCCTCGCATTCTCCAATAATATCGTTCTCCTTCTGTCAAATCAGATGAAGGTGTAAATGTTCCATTTGTCAAATCAAATGCAGATGTATCGACCCATGATTGAAATGTCTCGAGATTGGAAGAAGACATTGATAAATCTTGATCGATTTGTATTTCTACTGCATTTGTATTCTGGAGAGGAGTAGTCCATGAATGCTCAGGACGAAGTATTCCGTTCATCATTAAATCATCAGAAATCAGCCATTCATCTCCTGTAGGGTCCAAACCTATTGGGAGATCTGGAGATGAATCATCTCCAATTCCATAGGTAATTACAATCTCAGGACCAGTTGAACCCGTTTCAGAATCCTGGAAAGATGCAGAGGTACCACTAGAGGAGGTCATAATTACACTAAGTGGTGTACCCCATCTATTCGCAGATTGAGCTGCTGAAGTGATATTCCATTCAAACCAATCATCTCCAGTTGTACTAATTGTTTGTGAATCCAATAATGAAATTCTATCTATGCCACTGGCACCAGAACTGGCCCAAGATCTCGTTCCATCCCGGGTGTCCCATGTGGCACCTGTTTCATTCCAATCAGAAGTTCCTGAATAGACGTTTACCGGTACATTAGAAAAAGTTGTAAATTGCCAAGCATATGTTCTCAAAACAGCACTCTGGATAGCCATTCCTTCTGGAAGAATTAACCCTGCCATATCACACTTAAACAATGCAACTTCAGTACTTGAAATTACAATATAGGAATCATCATTATTTGTAGATGTACTAGATGAGTCAAGATATGTATCTTCACATTCGGGAACAGCCAGAACTTGACTGGACGAAGCAGAAGCATTGCCATCGGCTAATCTAATCTGATGATCATTCCCCGAAAGATATGTTGAATTTAGGTTGGGAAGATACATCATTGAATCGCTAGAATAACTTCTATCACCGTCTTCGATGAACGAAATTCTCCACCAAATATGGTCACCGATTCCGAAGCCCCAATTAGTGGGGAATGTGAAGGTTCCTGCACCAAGGTCAAAACCTGAATCAGTACGACTATCAGCAGAACGAGTGATTGTGGTCCTGAAATCTTCATCTCCTGAAGCACTAATAATGACATCTTGACCAGAATGCCCAGTTGTATTCCAACTCACTTCAATAGTATCGCTACTAGTTAGATTTGCACCACTAATGGACCATGAACCAGAACGATCACGTGGAGTAATATCGATAGGAGATGAGGGAAGAATATCATCTCCCCAATCATAACCAATTGAGAGTGTTGGGTTATAGGTCAATGCTTCTTCACTAGAACCAATTTCAACATGAGCACCATTAGGCCCATATCCTTGTACAACTAGATTAATCGGTTCAACCGAATTTGCAAGCAACCTATCACGAAAAATCGGAGCTAAATCAAAAATCAATTGAGGAGAACTTTGATCCCCATCTAATGCACCAAAACTTGTTCCCGCCAAATCTGAACCTCCGTTTGTCCATGTAGTTCCAGCACCATTTGATGTCCAATTAGCACCATGTTGTGTCCATTCATCATCTGAAATTTCTGAGACTGAAATGATGGGACTTTGGTCTCTATCGGTTCGCCTTAGCCAGAGATCAGCCTCATGTATAGATGCGTTTTCATGAAGTCCTATATCTGCAATATTTATCCTTAAAAGCATCACACTTGTCCCTACTCCTGTAGTATTTGAATGTCCAACAATTAGATTATTTTCTGAGCCTCCATTAAAACTAGTATTTCCTGAGGTTACATAAGTGTCTTCAATTGTCCCTCCATACCCCATACTATTGTTTCTAACTGAGAAATATTGAACCCCAGTGCTAGGATCAGGGTAAATAGAGTGATCAGGAAGAAGGAATTTCACTGAAACCCAATCAGAAAGAATACTTTGAGATGTAGATGAACGAATCCTAGCAAAATAATCAGACCCTGCTGAAAGATTCGTCGATGGCGTATCAAAACTACCTATTGTTGAATTAGTAAAAGTAAATTGATTGGTATCTGACCATGAATCCCAAATCCAATCTCCATCGTGAATTCCACGAAAACCACTTTCATTGGAAATCTGGACTTCTATATTAGAACCATTAAGATCTGCCCAAGTTACAGTAGGAGTTGTATCTGCTGTTAATGCAAGTGTATCGTTTAATGTCAACGCTTCCCCATTCTGAGGAGATGTGATATTCACAGAACCTTCAGAAGTAGAACCGATTGCAGCATAATCAATTCTCAAGTTTGGCCTGAACGATGTTGTAGTTGACTCCATAGTATCACAATTTACTGGCACGCCTAAAGCACTCACAACAAAGGAAATCTGAGTTGAACCTGAACGTAATGAACTTTGTACCAACGATGTTACGTTGATAGCAGTTGAAACTGATGTGCTGCTAGAAATGTAAGGTGGTTCCCATACACCTCTATCCTGAGTGCCATCTGCACCTGGAACTGACCAATTTACACCGGTTGATGCTAAATTCCAAGTCGATTGAGAAAGATCATGAGATGCATCAAGAGTTGCAGCATAGAACATTGTCCTACCAGAGCCAAACATTGTCATTTGATTGCACCGCAATACCAAATTGGCTGAAGTAACACGAAAACTAGCGGGTAGAGGATTTCCACTAGTATCACTAATATTGAAATCAAACAATCCACGACTATCAATCGAATCAGAAGAAAACATTAGAATTGATTGTTGAGTTGAATAACCATTATTTGGAGCAGAAATATTGATTGAAGTATCAGCAGTAGCTGCATTGTTTGAAGTAATGTATGATGGAGATACGTCTTCCGAAAGTTCATCGAAACTACCGATGGATGAAGACCAAGACATCAACAAAAGTAGAAGGACAATTGACAATGGAACAAAGAGGTTTTTGCGGGAAACGGAGTTCGCTATCGCTGCGGTCATGCATGTCCGATACTCTATGACCCATAAGGGATTTGCGACTCAGACCATGCGTAGCATGGTCGAGAATGAGGAGTTTTTCACAGTGCGAACGTTGATGGACAATAACCTTCGACAGAGATGCGAGAACATGAGCGAACTATGGGTTGAACGACACCGGCCGCAGTCTGTTTCAGAGATGAGGGGGCAACGTGCAGTCGTCGATCGGTTAGCAGGTTATAGTGAGCGTAGGACCTTTCCTCACTTGCTATTTGCAGGCCCCCCGGGGACTGGAAAAACAACTGCTGCGTTAGCACTTGCTAGAGATGTTTTCCAAGAAACAGTGAGGCAGAATCTACTAGAAATGAATGCTTCTGATGAGCGTGGACTAGATTCGATTCGTAATAAAGTCAAACAATTTGCTAGAACTGCTCCTTTGGGAGGAGCGACTTTCAAAGTGATTTTCCTAGATGAAGCAGATGCTCTAACTAATGATGCTCAAGGAGCATTACGTCGAATAATGGAACAATATGCTGAAACATGTAGATTCATTCTTTCTTGCAACTATTCATCGAAAATTATCGAGCCGATTCAAAGTAGATGTGCCGTATTCAGATTCCGCCCACTAGAGGATGATCAAATGAGAATGCAAATCAATCAAGTAGCAAATTCTGAGAATGTAGAATTAGATTCAGATGCTGCAGATGCAATCATCCACATCAGTTTAGGTGATCTTCGAAAAGCAATTACTGCCCTACAAGTTGCAGCAGGAATGAGTGAAAAAATAACTCGGTCGTTGGTCTATGAAACAAGTGCGACTGCCCCTCCAGAAGTACTCCAAGGATATCTCTTAGCATGCAAAGAAGATGGTTTTCAACCTGCTAGAAGAAGACTAAGACAAATACTCGACGAATTCGGTCTTGCTGGGACTGATTTAGTCAATCAATTACACCGTGAACTCGGAGTCTCTTCTTTCCTTACTGAAGAAATTAAATTAGAATTAACCGAATGGATGGCTGAAATAGACCATCGACTAGTTCAAGGAGGAGGAGAGCACCTACAACTTGATGCGATGACAGCTAGGATTTGCTCATTATTGAATTAAAATTAGTCATTAATTATCTTAATCGTATACTGGCCATTAGTTCCTGAAAGATCCCAGGGGTCGCCAGCCTGACTCACTGAGTATGATAGAGAATAAGTTCCTGATTCCAACGACCCAATCTCTATTGCCACTCCTACATCTTCATCCCTGATTGGCAACGGATCAGACACCAAGGACATGGTTGAGGAATTTAACGATTGTAAAGTAAGGAAATCATCTGAAGCATTTGAACCAATAGCATTGAAAGTTGTTTCAAGTAGAATCTCTTCAGACCTTACCATTGAGACATTAATCGAACAAGATTCAAGATTGATATTGTCTCTAACTCCCAAAACTAACCACATATCTCCTTCAGTGGCAGCTCCATCAATTGTAATTTCAATTGTGGTACCAGACCTTATGAAATTGTTACTAAGATTTTGAGCTTCAGAGCCATCGTCAAACAATATAGACGCATCTGTAATTTCAGGAGGGCTAATATCTGCCAATGGAGGATTAACTAATAAAATGCTAATTGATAACCAAGTAAAAATCCAAAGCATTCCAGAACGAAACCAATTTCCACCCGTATACAAATCAGAAAATTCCGATGGAATAACTAGGCGATGTAAACTAGGTAATGCAAATACAAAACTCAATGGAAGAAGCCATAGAATTGGACTAGGGCCATCTGTATTTGGCATAACAAAATATCTCATTATGAAAGCCAATGATACTGAACCGATAATGACTAACCACATAGAATAGGTATCTGCGACTTCTTTTTTCTTAAACTCAGACGGATCGAATGGTTCTAACCCAACTGAACCGCCTGCACGACGTGGTTTTGACCCATCCGATTGTCGTTTTGCCTTCCTCCCATCCATAGCCGCAGAACGAAGGGCAGTGTCGATATCTACCATGGGACCGTTCCAAACGGGGGCTCGACCCCACATGAACGTTGGCAGGCGAGTGAAACGCTCATATCATACTCTTTGGTGGACAAGGTATCGCCGGGGTGGCTTAGTTGGTAGAGCGTCGGACTCATAGGGTAGGTGGACTGCAAAGTCTGCGCAAACGATGAGGCGCATCTGAGAAATCCGAAGGTCGCGGGTTCAAGTCCCGCTCCCGGCACCACAAACCATTGCAGAATGGTTTCTACAGAAATTTTCATCCGTTCAGTTGATGGTCTTTCTTACCACCTGATGCTCCATGGACATACCTGAAGCCGGCTCCAAGGTTCGAATTATCGTCGAATCTAGAACAGGTAAGCAAACTCACTTGGGAGTAATTATTAGCCCTGCTGGAGAGGGATTATTGACGATAAAACTCCAAAATGGATACAACCTTTCCCATCCTTTGAATCGAATTGATTCGATTGAATTAATAGAGGCACGAAAAGAAAAAACAAGTAAGATTATTTCGAGCACAGAACATATTGTGGACCCTGATCTACCTCGTGTAATTTTACTCCATACTGGAGGCACCATAGCTAGTAAGGTTGACTATGAAACCGGAGCAGTAGTTGCAAGATTCGAGCCCGATGAAATCTTAGATTCTGTTCCAGAATTAAGGCCAATTGCCCAAATTGAAGCAGTCCTAATTGGAAATATGTTCTCCGACGATATCCGGCCAAGACATTGGAATCAAATGATACAAGAAACTGAAGCGGCTTTTGAGAAAGGGGCTGCTGGAGTAGTAATTACTCATGGAACAGACACAATGGGGATTAGTTCAGCGGCACTTGCATTTGCTTGGTCTGCTGAAGGAAAGAGACCCCCGGGGCCAATTGTATTCACAGGTTCTCAACGATCTTCAGATAGAGGATCTTCGGATGCTAAGGAGAATCTTATTGCTGCAGTTCACCTTGCAGCCCATGGCCCAATTCCATCGGGCAATGGAGATTCAACAATGATAGTCATGCATGAAAGTTCGTCAGATGGAGTACTCAGCATACTTCCTGGAATCTCATCACGAAAAATGCATTCTTCCACAAGAGGGGCATTCCAATCCATTGACATTGAGCCGTTGGGACGGATTCGTATAGAGGGCAGCGAATGTACAATCGAAATGGGAAAAAATACCATTGAACAACGTCCAATTGGTAAACCAATTCTGTTTAACGAAAACATCAATATTGCTGAAATAATTGCGGGACCACATTTACGTGCAGAGCACATTACAGCCCTAGTGTCCACCAAACCTCATGCATTACATATCCATGGAACTGGACTGGGTCACCTGCCAATAGCTGATCCAAATGGAGATAGTCCGGAAAACCCTGCAGTTCGAGAAAGTCTTGAAAAATACATTGACGGAGGAGGGATTGTAGTCATGTCAACTCAAACAATTCATGGACCTGTCCATTTAGATGTGTATTCTAAAGGCCGCGAACAACGTGAAATGGGAATCATAGGACATGGTTCGGTAGGACCTCCAGAAACATCGTTAGTTAAACTACATTACTTACTTTCGAGATTCGGAACAGACTATTCTGAAATTAAGAAAAAATGGGATACAAGTCTTTGTGGGGAAATTATTGATATCCAATAATTCAATAGGAAAATTAATTTTTCAATTGGAAAATTTGTATTAAGTCAATAGTTTGGATGATGAACTATCGATTTAATCAAACGAATAATGGCGTCGAGAATTGACCCGATGGAAGACTTGGCAAGTCTTCGAGAGGAATCAAAGAGAGGCGGAGGACAATCTAGGATTGATGCAATTAGGAAATCCGGACGAAAGACTGCAAAAGAAAGGATTGATTCCCTTGTTGATGATGGAACTTTTGTCGAAATTGATGCTTTCGTAAAAAGTAGAGAAACGGAACATGGCATGGATCGTAATTCTATTCTTGGAGACGGAGTCATGGCAGGAAGTGCAATGATAGAAGGAAGAAGAGTACTATGTTTTTCCCAAGATTTTTCGGTTTTTGGTGGATCGATGGGCGAGATGCATGCTCAAAAAATTGTAAAAATTGTTGAAATGGCCTTGAAATCTCGCCTACCACTAGTTGGAATTTGGGATGGAGGTGGACAACGGGCTCATGAAGGAGTAACTGCATTAGGTGCCACTGGAGAGTTAATGGATCGTCTGATTGCATGTTCAGGACGAATCCCAATGATTTCTTTGGTCATGGGTCCAGTAGTAGGTGCATCGGCTCTCGCCGCTGCCATTGCAGACTTTGTGATAATTGGAGAAGAACATGGTGAATTTTTCCTTTCAAGCCCCCTAGAAACTCCAGAAGTCGCTGAAGAAGGCATGAGTTCGAGAGACCTAGGAGGTGCAGAAATGCATGCTAGCAGGTCTGGAATTGCAAGTTTAGTGGCAGCAGATGAAGATGATGCAATGGATATTGTAGCAGAATTATTATCATTTTTCCCAGACCATTGTGATGCGTTGCCTCCAATCTTAGAAAGTTCTGACCCACAAAATAGAATATGTGAATCATTAACAGATATTGTACCTGATGATTCGAATCGCCCCTATGATATGAAAAAAATAATCGAAATAATTGTTGACGACAATCAATTTATTGAATTACAGCCACAATATGCAGAAAATATAGTGATAGGATTTGCTAGATTGGGAAACAATCCAATAGGAATAATTGCAAATCAGCCTAAAGTTCTAGCAGGTTGTCTAGATATTGATGCGTCTGTTAAAGCTGCGCGATTCATTCGAACATGTGATTGTTTCAATATTCCTCTTGTTTCATTTGTTGACGTACCTGGTTTTCTACCAGGTACCGTTCAAGAATGGGGAGGTATTATTCGCCATGGTGCCAAATTATTGTATGCGTATGCAGAAGCATCTGTCCCTCAACTTACAATTGTCACTAGAAAGGCATACGGCGGAGCATATCTAGCCATGTCTTGTAAACATCTTGAGTCAGATTATAATGTTGCATGGCCTTCAGGTGAATTAGCAGTGATGGGTGCAGAAGGAGCAGTAAATATCATTCATAGAAGAGAATTGAAGGATGCAGTTAATCCTGAGGTAACTCATTCAGAATTAGTTGGAGAATATCGCAGAAAATTTGGAGACCCGTATGTTGCTGCAAGAAATGGTTGGTTAGACGATGTTATTGAGCCAGAAGAAACGAGAATTAAGTTAATTCGTGCCTTGAAACCACTAATTTCCAAACGAGTCTGGCAACCACCAAGAAAACATGGGAATATACCATTATGAATAATTATTAGACAGGTTATTTTCAAAATCGCCTAATCGATGTAAAAGTAATGGAAGGCTTGGAAGTTCACTTCTCCTAGTTGGTTCAATAAAAATAGACCAAGCGATTAGATGTTGAGCAGCCAACATCCATCTACCATCTAAATGAAGAGTACCGGTGGAACCTTGAACCGGATTAATGCTGCCTGAAGATTTGTAAGATGGAGAAAGATGTACATCTACTTGTATCGGAGCAGGATGGTCTTCTTTACCATCTAAACCTGAATCGAAATCGATGTACAAGGTAGATGAAAGGCCTCTTTCTTCAAGAGAGGGCAGTAATGAAGAGGCCCAAGGTCCTCTTTCATCTAATAAACGGCGGCCAGGTACAGAGTAAATCTTCCCTCCAGCTTGCGCCCATGCTTCTGCTACCGATCGAGCAGCTGCACCTCCCCCACGTAGGACCAATAAAGGAGGGTTAGAAAGGGAGAATAAACCAAAAGATCGGGCAACCAAAATTACACCTAACCCATCGGTACTACCAGTTACTAATCTGTGACCATCCCAACGAATTTGGTTTGTTGAAGCAATCTCAAGACTTCTATCAGACGATATTACTCCAGAACGGGAACTTAATCCGTGTTTCAAAGGAGTGGTCAAAGAGACCCAAATCAACGGAGATTCACCATAAGGAGACTCGACGTCAGTGTATTCGCCTATGCTGATTTCACTCACGCCCCAACCGTCTGGGAAACTGAGAACTTCATTTGTAGCACTCCTAACCAAATTCAACACTCTACTAGTAGGTTCTTTAGAACCCAAATCTCCACCTAATACAATTTGGCCTAATAGTTCTGAAAGATCTTTAGTTTCATATCGAGAAGTACCTATTATCAATCTTGAACCATCAGGATTTAGATGAAAATCTACCAAAAGGGAAAGAATAGGAGTTAATGAGTGTGAAATAGGCGAACCAGCGACTACACAATGTACTTCTCGGCGCGCCCCCATGTGTCCTCCAAAGAGCCTGAACGTATGGGGATGACGCTTAAGGTTCAAATCCACGAAGATTGGGCGAGAGGGAATGGAGTCCGATTTAGACATTGCTCGTTCAATAGAACTCGCACCAATTGAAGAGATCGCATGGAAGATGGGGATAGGGGTCGAAGAACTAATTCCATTTGGCAGACATATGGCCAAAGTAACATGGCCAGCAATCCAAACAAGATTGGATAGACCTAGAGGGTCATTGGTCCTAGTTACCAGTGTTAACCCAACAAGATATGGAGAAGGAAAAACGGTCACTACTATCGGATTAAGTATGGGTTTGAATAGGATTGGAAAGAAATCCGCTTGTGTCATTAGAGAGCCGTCAATGGGACCTGTTTTTGGAATCAAAGGTGGAGCCGCAGGTGGAGGGCATGTCCAAGTCCTACCTATGGAAGACATAAATCTACATTTTACAGGAGATTTGCATGCGGTAACTTCTGCTCATAACCTTTGTAGTGCGATTCTCGATAATCAATTACACCATGGAAATAAGTTAGAAATTGATACTTCAAGAATCCTGTGGCCGAGAGTTATCGACATGAATGATAGGACATTGCGAGGAGCTGCAATCGGCCTTGGAGGTCCTGGAAATGGAGTAACAAGAGAAGAACGGTTTGATATCACTGCAGCAAGTGAAGTGATGGCGATTCTTGCATTATCAACCGACTATGAAGATTTACGGAAACGATTGGGTAATATTGTGGTTGGCTCAACATCAGATGGGAGGCCAGTAAAGGCCGAAGATATTGGTTCTGCAGGAACCATGGCGTTGCTAATGAGAACTGCTTTCCTCCCTAATTTAGTTCAAACTACTGAAGGTACACCTGCATTTATCCATGCAGGGCCATTCGCAAATATTGCTCATGGTAATTCAAGTATTATTGCAGATAGGTTAGCATTATCAATCCACGACATAGTGGTTACTGAAGCAGGATTTGGGGCAGATCTAGGTGCTGAAAAAGCACTTCATATCAAAACTAATGCATCAGGAATTGCTCCTGATTGTATTGTAGTAAATGTGACTGTCCGAAGCATGAAAATGCATGGATTAGGGATGGCAGGATTACCCAACGGGAAAGAAATCCTTAACGAAGAAAATGTGGAAATGGTAAGACATGGTGCCTCGGCAAACCTTGCCCGCCACATCCAGAACATGGCGCGATTTGGCCCAGACGTTATAGTTTCAATCAACAAATTCCCTACTGATTCAGAGGGAGAAATTTCAGCATTAATGCAAATCGCCAAAGATGCTGGAGCTGCTGATGTAGCTCTCTACGAAGGCCATTCTAAGGGAGGAGAAGGAGCAGAAGAGTTGGCAAAGGCTGTTTCAAAGGCGGTTCAACGACATATGGCTGCTGGAAGGCCATTTGATCCACTATTCGAATCAAATGCCTCAGTGATAGAAAAAATAGAAAATATTGCAAAATCAATGTATGGAGCATCTGGGATTTCTATCAAACCACGTGCAAAGAAGCAATTGGATAAAATAAATGAATGGGGATATGGAGAATTACCTGTTTGTATGGCAAAGACCCAATACTCATTCAGCCATGATCCAAGTAAATATGGCGCCCCAAAGGGTTTCACTCTACCTGTAAGAGAATTTCGACTAAATGCTGGAGCCGGTTTCATTGTTGCAGTATGTGGAGATATGATGACCATGCCAGGATTACCAAAAGTTCCTGCTGCTGAAGGTATGGACATGGATAAAGATGGTAATTTGACTGGAATATTCAGTTAAGGAGAAATCATGAAAATTGTACAAATCTCTGAATCTAGTTGTAGAATTAGAGTCGATGATCAAGATGATCTGTGGGTCTTAGCACAAGTTTGCCGAAAAGGAATTCAGATTGGGATGATGGGACATAGAAGAGATTCTACAACAGTTGACAAAGATGGTGGAAGAGCAAAAGAAACTGAAAGGAAGAGAATGTGGATCGTATTACGAATAGAACAAACCGAATATCATTCATTCAGCGAATCTTTGAGAACTACTGGAATCATCATTGAATCACCTATTGATCAAGGAAGACACCATACTCATTCTATTGAAATGCATTCTGAAATTGAACTTAACTGGGACAACATTATTCCAACAGAAGATAGAGAATTGTTGAAGAAATCAGCTGATGCAGGCGCCAAAGTAAAAGTTCTACTGATTGTAGTTGAAAATGATGAAATTCAGTTGTTTGAAGTTACTCCAAATGGACTCAAAGACGGATCACAATTTAATCTAAGAGGGGGGGGTAAACGAGAAGGAGATAGTGCATCGACTAGAGATTCATTCTTCGAAGAAACCGCTAAAGAAACTCTACTAGTAGTTCGGCCAGGTATGCCATTATTACTTTGTGGACCTGGAAGTGCTAGAGAAAGATTCGCTAATGCTTTGAAAAATGCTGGATGCAAAGAAACTATCCGGAGTGTTTCCACAAGTATCGGAGGTAGATCGGCTGCTAACGAAGTACTTAGAGAAGGATTGGCAGATGATGTACTTGGAGAACATACTATTGTAAGGCAAACAAGATTGATTGAAGATGCACTTTCTAGAGTTGGAACCGATGGTGCAGTAGCATATGGTGCACTGGAGATTCTAGAGGCTGCAGAACAGGGCGCAGTAGAGACACTCATCATTCTTGCAAATTTACTTAGAGATGAAAATCAATTTTGTGTTGATAAAAAGTGGTCTTCGATTTCGGAACTGGTTCTATCATCTGGAGGAGAAGTAGAACAATCATCAACAGATCACGATGCTGGTGCTCAATTACTAGGGTTCGGTGGAGTAATCGCTTTATTGAGATGGAAATTAGAATGAACAAACATATTCAGTTCCACCTTGTGCCACAGCCATGACTCGTCCAATGGGCCGCATTGTTGCATTTGCGCCAGAGAGGAATGGTTGGCAAGGACCAGTGGGCAAATTAGCACGAGAAATGGCCGACTTAGGGAATGATGTATGGTGGATTCAAAGAGATGGAACTGACTGTAATCTAACTGAATTTCAACAAGAAAAAAATTTGGAAATCCAGAGAGGGATTTTTGATTGGAGAGAACTTCTAAATGGCGCAAGATGGTTAATCACAGCCGGGCCCACCTTGGTCTCCAATGATGATGAAATAGCATCATGGTCTGCAGCACTAACATTTGCTGAGCTTGAAGGGACATTGAATGCATTTGTTCTTTCATCATCAGAACAGAGCTTTGTTGAAATTTGGTCAAAGATTGTACCGAGAATTCGGCAATTCCACATTATTGGAATCACGAGTTCAGAAATTGAATGGATTTCAAAGTATGAAGAATGGAAAATTCCAGAAAATAAAGACGATTTAACCAATACATTAGACAGAATACAAAGCAAGACATTAATTCCACATTTAATTGCAAGAGAGAGGAATAATGGAGGCTGGGGGATTAACTCACATACATATGGAATCTCAAGAATTGAACAAACGCCAAATTGTGAGATGGGTGAATGGATTGGTAAATTCCTAAATGGATTAATTCAATTTGGTCATGGAAAGGAAGCAACACAAAAGGCTCTTGAAGATTCAAATCAATAAATCGTCACTAATTGCATTCTTTTCTGATCCCCAAACCCAATTTTTCCTAGTTCGCCGTACAATCGCATAAATGATTGAAAAGACAACAACACTCCAAAGAATTTCTAAAGGCCCCCATAACCATGCATCAAACCAACCATCGAAAATATATGGGAAAGGATAGAATGGTTGAGTACCATAAATTCCTGAATGAGATGGGAGATCCATCAACACATGTGAAAGATATGCTAGAATTGCAAGGGGCGCAGCACGGTGTTTATTCCAAAAAGGGAGTACGAAAAGTGACCAAAAAATCAATCCATGTGAAAACAACCACACTTGATAAGTCCAATGTTCCAGAATTTCAGGATGGGTTAGGAAATCTTCTGCAACTGCAAATGGAATTGTACGTCCAGCTAACCAGCCAAGATAAGGGTGAACAAGTAGAACATTAGTAATATCTGGAAGAAAAGCGAACCCTGCACCAATAGCATGTCTGTTTTTGATATCTTTTGGAGCAATTTCGCCAATACTAGCTCCAATAATCAAGTGGGTAAAAATGTCCACAGAATTATGGAAATCGTTTCGATTTTTAATCAGTTGTCTTACTTTCTAATTTTATCTTCGCTTTCCGATTCAGGATCTACTTCGTCATCTGTTTCAGAATTTCTAAGTCCTAAGGTTACTACAGCAGCAATCAACAGAAGAGGAATTGTCCCACCAAGGGTTACATATGTTCCAACAGGTGTACCTCCTCCTACAGTAGATGTTGTGAAGTTGAAATCACCATCAGCAAATCTTGGTTCTCTCCATTGACTAACAGTGAGATTAATTTGAAAAGTAACTTGTTGATTACTTCCAAGACAAAGGGCTCCTTCGCTGCCCTGATTGGTTACTGAAAGAAGCCAATCTCCTTTACCATACATCCAAACTTGAGTATCACTTTTCAAATTGAAGATGGTTTCCTGTAATTCATCGCTTGAAGTAGCATTGATTTCAGGTATTGGAGTGTTGATATCTACCGAATCGGAACCTTCCCAGTTCTCTGCAGACCATGAAGTACTGTTTGTACCATCCGAGTAATTTACTGGATCAGGGGCCCTAACTTCAACAAGCCATTGAGGCTGACAATCTATACCTGCTAACGTCCCTCCTTGATTTTCAACAGTATAATTTGCAGCCAGAATCCCTCCTTGATCCACAGTTACCATCGCTTCAACTCTAGATCCACTTGAAACAGTCTGACCAACTTCCGTAGACCAAGATTGTGTGCCCCATTCTGCATACCAATTCTCTACTTGAGTTTCAGGTTCAGGATTCAATAAAGGCATTGCAGCGACAAAGGGAATTGTCAGCATAATTGTAGACATCCAAACAGCACGTAATAATTGAGACTTATTTGGATCTGTTTTTCGACCAATAGGGTACAATTTAGCTATCTTTTCAGAAATAGAAATATTGCTTTGAGAATGATCGCCCTGAACCAACTCAGCATCAACTGTGTCGTCGGTCATGTTTCACCGAGAAGACCATCCAACTTGAGCATAATGGAAAAAAGACAATTTTAGAATAGTTACTGATTCCACGGGGCAGTTTCATTATCCGAACCGTGTATGGACAGCCATGTCACCCGGCCCTTCTAAAGGACCTCCAAGAGGGCCGCCGACTTCTAGGCCACAAAAAGATCCTGAAGAAGAAGGAAGTGAAAACGTAGACATTGACGCATCACCCTCTGGACCACCGTCCTCAGGGCCACCGTCCTCAGGGCCTCCAAGAGGGCCTCCGGGGTCAAAACCACCCTCTTCAAGACCACCTTCAGGGCCACCATCCTCTGGACCACCATCCTCTGGACCACCGTCCTCAGGGCCACCATCCTCTGGGCCACCGTCCTCTGGACCGCCTTCTGGACCGCCTTCTTCTAAACCTCCAATGAAAGGACCTCCAATAGCACCAATTTCTGATGAAAACGATGATGAATTCGATGACGATACAGACGACGTTCTCGAAGATGAATTTGAGGAAGATGTAGAGGAAGTTCTCGAAGACGATGAAGAATTAGACCAAGATAATGAATCAGAAGATGAGCCAATTATTGTCGACAAATTTGGAACTGACGATAGAAAACCAATGGAGATTAAAGTAGAATCATTAGATGCGTTGCCAAATAGAGTCCCACTTTCAGAGAGCGACCCGAAAGATGCACCTCCTGAAGTTTCGACACCAATCAGAGAGGTTTTAGCCCCTGCTGGTTCAGTGTATGACGATTTACCCGAGACAGAACGCTCAGGCCATATTGTTCCATTTGCACTATGGCCGCGAACTGCAGTTAGGTCAATAGCATCAAATCGCCATTTGCTTCTCGATATGTTGGATGACTTACTTACTCTTCTCGAATCAAATGAAGAAACATTCCCTTCATTCGATTTAGATGGTCAAACATTGATGTTGGAAGAATATCTCATCCAGAGACCAGAAAATAGAGATCGAGTAAACGATTTAGTTTCAGACGGGAGATTGAATATTGGTCCATGGTACAACCCCCCTGCCCAATTCTTAGTGGGAGGTGAAGCCTTAGTACGAAATTTACAGAGAGGAGTATCCGCGACCAAATCATTTGGAGGAAACGTGGGTAGTACAGTAATGCCAAGAAGCACATCTCATGTTAGCCAATTACCTGCACTACTATCTGAAATTGGATCTGACGAACTAATCTTCAATGGAGGTGCTGGACCGTGGATTCAAGATGCTCGGGGCGTTTTCAAGTGGTCTTCAACTGATGGAAATTCGTCCGTGTTAGCAATTAAACAAGTCCCGAGTGGCGATTCATTAGGAGGTTGGGGTTTTGAAAAGAGAGAAACCGATTCAAAAAATAGTATGAATGTAGATTCTGAAACTGCATCTAACAGAATTAAGACCTTGTCTAATCTTCACTTAGAAAAATATGGATGGCTCCCCCCAATGATGTTGTTTGGGAATGGAACAAGACATGGGATGGCACAACCATCTCTCCCAAGTTTAATTGCCGAAGCAAACAAGACGATGGAAGGAGATGTGACCTTTTCGCACTCTAGTTTCACCCAATTTGGAAAGGACGTGCGTTCATGGGTTGGGAGAAAGAAACTCTATTCTTTCGATGGTGAAATGCGTCATGGATGGGATAGGATGTTACATAGTGGCGCATTATCATCTCGTATTTACCTAAAGAGAATGAATGACCATACGATTCGAACAATTACTCAGTCTACTGAACCATTGGCAGCTTTAAGTTGGTTCCATGAAGGAAGAAATCGATGGGATAGGATTCAAAATGCATGGGATTTAGTTCTTCAAAATCATGGATTCCATGAAATTGGAGGAGTATCTCCTGATGAAGTCCATATGGATATGGAAGATACATTCAGACATGCTCAGGAAACTGCTGCAATGGTCACCGAAGATGTTCGTATAGAACTCGCCGATGAAATGAATCTACATCATATTGATCGTGATGCTATTCCAATGCTTTTACACAACCCTCTAGGAACTGAATGGAGTGGAATGTTACCAGTAGATGTAGTGGCCCCTGCATATCGATGTTGGCTAGATGCCGGCAACCCTGTTCATCTTGAGTTTTCTAAGCCACCAGAAAATTCCACAATAATTAGCGATTTAATTCAAGTCGCTCCTGAAGTAGATACTCATCTTCATCAAGATGCACATGTGGAACTAGAATTGCCTAGAATCAGAGGCAGGGTACAAGTTCATCGATTGCCACCTGGAATCCATGTTTTGCATGCAGTTCCAGGCCATGCTACTCCATCCACCCTTCCAGGAAAACCAGTTGAAGTAGAACAAGAAGGAGGTAGGGTTTCCGCCATAGATAATGGAAATATTCGCATTGAATTCCTGCCAGATGGGCGATTCGATATGATCGATCGTTCTACTGGTAGAAGGTTTCCTGGGATTGGACGGCTCGAAGATGTTGAGGATGCTGGAGATTCGTATGACCATAGTCCGGGTGGACATCCAGGCAAATCAGATGAACCAATGGATTTGCGTTCACAGCCCATTGATCGAAGACTTCATGATGCAGATATTACTCGAATTCAAACTACTACAAACTTACAACATTCTGATGAGTGGTCTGCAACAGTTCATCTTAGAGTGATGTGGAATCTGCCAGCATATCTCGATACCTTCAACCAAACTCGGAGTGTCGAATTAGCTCCGGTAACTGTTGATCATTTCGTAACAGTCCGGCTTGGATCAAGGAATGTAGAAGTCGAAACATGGGTAGATAACAAAGTTGAAGATCACCGACTTCGATTGATAATTCCTACTGGTATGCATTTGACTAATGCAAATGTAGGGTCCCCATTTGATGTTGTTCGACGGCCAGTCTTACATCCACATGATTCTAGTTGGAAGCAACCATTAGTTCCAACTCAACCTATGGAACGATTCCTAGCAGTAATCGGAACTGAAGATGGATTAAATGATGGAGGACTAGCACTTCTTTCTCCAGGTGTTAATGAATATGAGATCATCTTGGCAGATGATTCTGACCCAGGTGGACATGATATTGCTCTAACCTTGGTTCGTTCAATCGGTTGGACTTCACAGAGTGGATTTGCTCATCGAAGATCTAATGCAGATGCCGTACTACCTGCTCCAGGTTCACAATGTATTGGAACTTCAATCACGAGATGGTCAATTCTTCCATTCGATGAAGATTGGCAAACAGAAAATGTACATCATGCTGCTGAATGTTTTGCTTCATCTGCTAATCTTCTAGTGGCTACTCGAAAGCCTCTAGCGAACGGGTTCTTTGAAGAATCACTTACACCAGGAACCCTTGGACGAAGTTTGGAACATATTAGATTTGAGGGGGAAGGCCCAATGCCAATCCTATCTGCATTCAAACCATCAGAAGATAGTGGAGCAATAATTTTACGAGTATACAATCCAACAAATATAGATTGGAAAGGAAGGATTTCTTCCGATTTGGACTTGAAAAGGGTCCACGAATGTAGCATGTTAGAAAATGCGAGAAAGAAGAAATTAGATTTAAAAAATGGAGGCTGGGATACTGAAGTTCCATCTGGTTCAATAATTCAATGGCGACTTTCCTAATACTTCTGAACTATGTACTGTGGAATGTATCGAAGATTAATCATGACTACAATCCGTTCACGATTCCAACTCCGCAGAAGAATGCTGGAGGCACACTTAGAGAGAAACTATGGTGAAGAGGCAGGACTAAAGGGTGAAGAAACTGCTAGGATGAATCTACAGAAAAAATTGGGACCTCAAGGATGGAAGTTCTTTACAGGAGTTCTAATACCTGATCCAAATAGAGTTAAGGGTAGATTTGAGATTGATATTGTTGCAATTTCTCCGAAAGGGATTGTTTTGATTGAAGTTAAACATTGGAAGGGCAAAATCGAAGTTTCAGAAGAAGGAATGAAGCAAATTAAGGGCAAGGTAGATTATCCATTTAATCGATTAGATGATAGAATAAATCAGACGAGTAGGATTCTACGACCAAGTATTATTGAGAGTGGTATTGGAGATGATTGCCCTCCGATTAAAGCTGCCATTATCCTAACACATCGAACTAGTGAAGTTTCATCAAACAAAATGGGAGAACATAGTATCTTGAAATTAAGTGAATCAACAGCAATAAAATCTCTTTTTGACGGTGAAGACCGAATGGATTCCAAAATACGTGACCATATAATTAGTAAATTTGTAGAATTCGGCACATGGGATACAATTCAACACAAAGGAAAGGATGGTAATGGACTAATTCGATGGGGGCAAATTCCTGAAGAAAATAACGAATTACTAGTAGAAGGGATTGATATTCTTGATAGAACTAAAGTTAGTCATTTTAAAATCAAACAAGTTTGTAATTGGTTTAGAACACTTTGGAAAAACCCAATATTATCCATAAAAATATACCTAAGGAATAATGATATTATTGAATCGAAAATAGATCCTGAAACTCACTTTCCATGGATACAACCAGGTATAGGACACATCGAAGATGGGATTCCGATAATTAATATTGAAAAATTAGACTATGGAAGAAAATCCAATGAAGATCCAAGAGATAAAGTTCGATTGGAAGGAATACCCTACTCTGAGGGGGACATCATAAGAGGAACTGTAGATGGATGGCACGACACATTCGGATTATTCATTGAACTTCAGCCAAATATGAATGGTTTAATCCCAATGAGTCTAATTCCTAATCTCGGACTCGACAACCTCAAAGTCCTCTATCCTAGAGGACAATCTGTGCAGGTAATGGTCACGAAGGTAGATCATGGAAGAAACCGCATTGCATTGGATTTTCCAGAGGGAGACGCATGAGAAAAACAAAGGCTATAGCACCGACTCGAATTGATTTGGCAGGAGGTTGGACAGATGTCCCAATTTTTGCTGAAAAATATGGTGGAGAAGTTGTAAATTTTGCAATAAACCTCTATGCTGAAGCTATTGTGGGGACAGATCAAAATGGCAGACTTACTGCGAAATACTCTAGTAACTCTAGATTAGGATCAGGCTTAGGAACTACAGGTGCGGTGAATGTTGCCCTCCTAGCTGCCATTAATGGTGGGAAATCCGATCCGCTTGAAATTGCAGAAAATGCATACAAATTTGAAATGCAATTAGGAAACACTGGAGGAAGACAAGACCAATGGGCTGCAGCACTCGGAGGATTCAACCATTTACTGTTTATTGGTGATCGAGTTGAACGATTACCATTAGAACCACTTCAAAGTTCAATAAATTGGTTATCTAAACATCTAATTTTAGTCGATAGTGGAATAGAACATGTCTCTGGAGATATGCATAGAGAAGTTTGGGAAAAATTCAATCAAGGCGATTCTAATGTTGAAGAAGGACTCTTAATGCTCAGAACTGCTGCTAAGAAAATGGCTGAAGGACTCAATAGAGATCGAAGAGACGCAGTTGTTGAAGCGTTGAAACAAGTATGTACTGGAGTTGATTTAATTGATGAGAAAATCCATGCACCATTTAAGTCCGTGATTAATCCGTTGATTGAGGCAAAGCATGTAATGGCTTGGAAGGCTGTAGGCGCTGGTGGTGGTGGATGCGCAGTACTCTTAGTACGACCTAGTGCGCAAGATGTGGTAAAACAAACATGTGAATCAGCAGGATGGTCCGTGATTGAATGGCAATTTGATGATACAGGATTGAATATTGAAAACGAATAAATATTGAAAGGTAGATACATATGAATCTAAAACAATCTCTAAATTCAAATTCAGATTTTTTAATGATTACAACGGATGTATGTTATTATTGTAAACGTGCTAAGAATGTCCTAGATGCAAAGGGATTTACGTACACAGAAATTAATGGAAATAAAGAAATTGAAATTCATCTTGAGGCTAGAAAACTAACTGGATGGAGAACTGTACCAATAATTTGGGACCTTAGAAATAGTGAGCCGATCTTTGTTGGAGGGTCCGATGAACTCATTTTGATATTGAATCAATCCACTCTATAATCTCGTTTTTCTGTTTCAAATCAACCATATGCCCCTTATTGTGACGTAGTTTCAAAATTGGACAATCTGCTTTCTCGATTACTTGGCAAAGTTCCTCTGCTTGTTTCATAGAAACAATCTGGTCTCTTTCACCATGCATCCACACAACAGGTACTGGATTTCTTGACAAATGAGAATTCAATTTTTTAGGTCGAACTGTTTTTCCTGAAATCAAAACAAGACCAATTACTCTTCTTCCGATTTCAGGATGCATGAACACCTCGGTAGCCATAGCTGCTCCTTGAGAAAAACCCCCCAAA